>Ga0154362_107_pt5 | contig 27680 bp, 20 predicted proteins | sample RifGroA2_FD_115890 | JGI IMG/M metagenome (GOLD analysis project Ga0154362, IMG submission 115890) | Deltaproteobacteria bacterium GWA2_45_12
ACTTTAAATCCGCTTGCCGAGCAAGGCCTGGACAAGCTGATTGAACGAGCTTTAAATGATGCAGAGCATGGGCTTGGATCATTGAATTTAAAACTTTCTTTGGAAGCCCGAAAATTTTTATGTGAAACATCCCGAGGCGACGCGAGATTTCTATTGAACACCCTGGAAACGATTGCCACTTTAAGCAAGCCGGGGCAAATCATCGAACTAGCTGATGTCGAAAAAATATTCGACAAGAGGGCCCTTCATTACGACAAGTCTGGTGAAGAACACTACAATGTTATTTCTGCTTTCATCAAAAGCATGCGTGGCTCCGATCCCGATGCCGCCCTCTATTACTTGGCACGCATGTTGGAAGCCGGTGAAGAACCGCTTTTTGTCGCCCGACGCATGGTTATTTTTGCAAGCGAAGATATCGGAAACGCCAACCCTGATGCCATAAACGTAGCCATCTCCTGCATGCAGGCCTTTGACTTTGTGGGCATGCCTGAAGGATGGATCCCTTTAGCTCAGTGCGCTAGTTACTTGGCTAGCTCCCCAAAAAGTAATGCCTCATACGCAGGCTACAAAAAAGCAAAAGCCGATGTGCATACTTACGGCCCTCTTCCTGTTCCCATGCATTTACGAAACGCCCCCACAAAAATGATGAAGGAAATGGGCTACGGAAAAAATTATCAGTATGCTCATGACAGAAAAGACCATATCGTCATCCAGCAACATCTGCCTGATCGACTCAAAGACAAAAAATATTACGAACCGGATGGAATAGGCTATGAAAAGAAAATCATGGAGTGGCTTTTGAAGGTGCGTTCTCAATGAAAATGTTCTTTTTTAAAATGTTGGCCATTTTCTGTGCGTTTTCTGCCTTCGTATTAGTTTTTTTCTTTTTAGAAAAACCCCAAACCATTCCCGAACCAGAAATCTCTCCAGATCAACGACTCCAATGTGTTTCTTACACTCCCTTCATCAATGACGAAGGGCCTTGGACATGGGGGGTTGTCATTCCTGACAAGAGAATCGAAGATGATTTAAAAATACTTTCTGGGCGCTTTGATTGTGTACGCACTTACTCTGTTGGTGGCCTGGAATATGTCCCTTATGCCGCTGAAAAATTGGGAATGAAACTCATGTTGGGAATTTGGGTGAACGCCAACCCCATAGACACCAAAAGAGAAATTTCAACAGCAATAGAATTAGCCAAAAAATATCCGGAAACCATCAAAGCCATCATTGTCGGCAATGAAACCCTCCTTCGCAAGGAGGTTCCTCCCACCCTTCTCATTGAATATATCAATGAAGTGAAAGCAAAACTTCCCTCCATCCCCGTAACCTATGCCGATGTTTGGGAGTTTTGGTTAAAATATAGCCAACTGGCCCCTCATGTTGATTTTGTAACGATCCACATCCTGCCTTATTGGGAGGATGACCCTGTTGGCATTGAAGGCGCCATGAACCACGTGGAAAAAATTTACAAAAAACTTCAGAGTAAATTTCCACAAAATAAAATTTTGATCGGAGAAACCGGATGGCCAAGTTGGGGAAGGCCGCGTGAAGCCGCCTTTGCATCCCCTATAAATCAAGCCCGTTACGTCCGTGGTTTTGTGGCCTTGGCCAAGGGAAAAGGATGGGATTACAATTTAATCGAAGCCTTCGACCAACCCTGGAAGCGAAATAATGAGGGAGCCGTGGGTGGATATTGGGGACTTTATAACGAAACGCGCTTAGAAAAGGGTGTTTTTGAAGGGCCCGTTTCGTTTATCAATTATCAAAAATGGTTTCTTTTAAGTGCCCTCATTCTTTCCATGATTTTTATTCTCATCGCATTCTGCCATTTTTCAGGCACCCTCCAATTAATCCAAATTGCCGTTTGGTGTTTTGCATTCACAACATCTTTTTTATATCAGCTCTACGATAACCATCTCATTCTTCGCAATGGCATGGAATATTTTTGGGCAACCCTCCTCTTCATCCTGTCATCTCTATGTTTTTTTGCGGGAGTCCCTCTTTTACTTAAAAAACAAATCTCTCATCGCTATACAGCCATTCTTAATGCCTTGAAGCTATGCACTCTTCTTTTGCTTGTTGTTACTTCGCTGGGGTTTGTCTTTGATGGGCGCTATCGAAGTTTTCCGACGGCCGTCTTTTTAATTCCTTCTCTTTTGTGTTTGATATGGAATGATCCCAAAGCTTCTTCCTGGAAACTTTTACTTCAAGCTCTTTTTGTTTCTTCCTTAATTACTTTATGGAACGAAACTTTCTACAACTTGCAAGCAATTGGCTGGATCGTCGTATGCCTGATTCCCACTCTAAGAATTCTCAGGCCACGCGATTTTTTCAAAAAACCCCCTTTCGTTTTATGCTTGGGATCTGTCGTGGTAATTTTTGCAAGTTTACTGATTCGAAAACAATTAATGGAGTCGGCATCCCTTGTGGAAATATGTGCCATTCAAACTCATTTCCTGTGCGAAATACGGGATGAAATAGGTTACTTCATCTATCTGCAATTTTTCGGGAGAGTTTCCTTGATTTTAGCTTGTATCAGCCTCGCCCTATCCAAAAAATCGATGGCGGACTTGGCTTTCGCTTTAAGTTTTTCAGGGTTAATTCTTTACAATTTTGACATTGCCGCTTTGGCTTTGGCCTTAAGTCTGGTTTCCTTGTCCATTCATCAATCAAAGGGTAGGCAAGATATTTTATCGGGGGTGATTATCAACGAAAATAATTCTTAGGGTTCAACCTGAAGCATTCGATAAATAGTAACCAAAGTTTCTTCTGCTTCGGCCACTGCTTCAAAATCGGTGTCAATCAAACCGTCCAAACCAACTCTTGCCAATGGAAGCCCCCCCAAAACATAATCGCAAACAGCTTGATAGGCGAATCTTCTCGCTAAAATGTCGTCTTCCGCAAAAAATACCTCATTTTTGTTTGCCGAGTAAATTTGCCAGCAGTCGAGTTTATCGGGACATAATCCAGCTTGCCATGCTTCCCTTAAAATTCTGTACAACCAAATGGCCCCGGCCCTTCGATCAAAAATGGAGTCAATCCGATAGACCCATGTTCCAGGTTCACCACTTGAAAAACCTTCACCCTCCCGGATGACCCCCTGTAAGGCGGCTTCATTGAGATCGGCAATGTAGGGATAGTCATCGGGTATGTTGGAAAATGGATTAGCCGGGGCCTCGTCATATTCCAGACAACCCTCCTCCCTCATCAAGCGCATCCCCAAACCCACCAAATCACCCCGGCCCATGGGACGATCCACATCATAATCCAAAGGCCACTGGGCAGTTTGTTGAGCGTGGTTCAAAAGAGGGACATGCTCAGGAATGTCGATTTCCTCCTCGTCATTGCCAAGTTCCAGCATTCGATAAATGATCAAGGCCGATTCACCCTTTGATACTGTTTGTTTCCCATAAACGCTGACTGCGGGATCCATGTTCTCATTCCAATCTACCAGCGCATCCAACATGAAGGCTACTTTGAAATAGGTACTTGAAATACCATAGGGTACCGCTAGCCCCGCAATATCCGGCCCATTATAAAATTGACTTAAATTACCAAAGTGAATGGCTTCTTCCTGGCCTTGCTTATACATGGCGCGTCCTGACTCCACGATCAATCCGGCTCGGGTTCGTTTGGCCTCAGGGTTGGGACAGGCCCCCGCTTTGAGAATCCTCCGATTAATGGCAAAGGACATGATGGGATCATTCTCACAAAATCCGCCTTCAAAGGCCAAGGCAGTTTCCCGGAATCCGCCGGCATTAATGAGAGTATCGATTTCCTCTTTAAGCGTGACTAAATCATCCGGTCTGAATTTTGTCTGGCCCACCTTGATCGGCCAATGCCCTGCATTTACCAAGGCACAAATCTCACTCTCAAAACGGTGGCCTGCAATGTCAACCAAGGAGGCGCACGCGTTCTGGTTGGGTCCGCAACCTACAGGACTGGTTTCATCTCCTGCTGGAGTGAGAGGGCACAAATCACTTCCGTCGCCAATCCCATCGCCGTCATCATCAGCATCGCACAGGTCCCCTTGCCCGTCGTTATCAAAGTTAGATTGTTGTGGATTAGCGAGCAGAGGGCAATTATCCCCTCGATCTCCCACTCCATCTCCATCCGTATCCGCTGATTCATTGGGATCATTTGGGAAGGCATCCTCGTTGTTAGGAACGCCATCATTATCATCATCATTATCGCAGGCATTTCCCAAACCATCCGCATCGATATCAGTCTGATCGGGATTGCTATTTTCGGGGCAATTATCATTGGCATCAGGAATGCCGTCGCCGTCCGAATCAGGGGCGAGAACTTCGCGGATATCCACTCGAACGTGGGGATCGTTGGCTCCCACAACGGCTGCGATGGGATCACCAAAATAGAAACCCGTTTTGCGGGCGATGGTGGAATATTGGCCTCCCGCCGGAAGGTCCACCCTGTAATAACCTGAGGAATCCGTCAAAACTGTAATTTGACCATTAAGGGTAACCGCCACATTCGAAATAGGAGAGCCATCCAAGGCGATGACATATCCCTCTATTGAATAGGATTGAATGACATTGAAATTATTTGTTGTTGCCGTGGCCGTTGAATTTCCATCGGTGGTGACAATTCTTAATTGATAAGTGGAAGGTCGGAAAGGCATCCATGTGAAGGAGCTGACATCGCCGCCGAGGCCCCTCACAATGGGGATTTGAACCCCATTGTCGATTAGATACAAATCGGTCGTGAGTTGAGCTGTGGAGTCTTCGCCACGGGCATTAAGATCACTCACATTAAAAGAAATGCGATAAGGCTCCTCGGTCATCACTATGCCAGGATTGGCAATGCTCACTCTCGGAGAAGGATCAGCAGGGTCGCTCACAACAACATCTCTTATTGTTAAGGAAATTGTTTTTTGATCGATGTACCCCAAGGTATCTCCGACTCTGACCCGAATTCTCGCTGTGGCATCACCTCCGGTCACATTGGGGGCTATAAAAATGACGCGGCGATTGTCCAAAGAATTGGGGTCCGGCAAAAACCATCCCTTATCCGTACACCAGTAAAAGAAGGCGCGGCCGCCGTTTGCTTCGTCCACAAAGGCGTTGGCTGTGATTGCTACCGTATTCCCTTCATTGACCTCCGTTGCATCAGGTATGACTCGCAGTGAAGGAGGCCTTACCCCGTTAACTGGCGGTCTTTGTTCATAGTTATGACCAATACATCGTTGACCCCGGGCATTAGCTTGTCCCTCTGCAATGGTCACGGTGCCCAAAGCTGCAGCAACCGTCGAGGGGTTATTGGAATCGACAACATAAAATCGCCAGTCATTGGCTGGATTCACATCCGCATCAATCGCTAAAACTTCAACCCCATCGTTGGGCGTTACGATGGCAAGCCTTCTCCAATTTCTATCTCCTGGATTACAATTATCCCTTTCATCGACAACGCATGAATCCCGCTTGATGGAGATGAGCATGGGGATATTGGGAGGGGCGTTTCTGTAGGACCAACTGACCGTAACTGGTCCTCCAAGGATGAACGATCCGCTTCTCGGTCGTATATTGGTAATTCTCCATCGGAGGAGATTGATTGTCCCAGCCGCCGCCGCAAAGGTCGAATTATCGTTTGAATCTGCAAGATAAACACGCCAATCATCGGAAAGATTCACATCGGCATCGATGGTGACAGTTTGCGTTCCATCATTGGATGTGCCTACAGCAAGCCGTCTCCAGTTGGCATCACCGGCGTTGCATGTCTCATTGCCATTCACGATACAGGAGTCTCTTTTAATGGAAATGACCATCGGGTTGTTTGCAGGAGCAGCATTGTAAGACCATGTTACCGTCATTTGCCCGCCCACATTGTAAGTGCCATTTGTGGGCTGGATATTGGTGATGATTCTTTGGATGAGATTGATAGTTCCTTGAGCGGCCGTAACCATGACCGGATTGTTTGAATCAGCGACATAAACGCGCCAATCATTGGCTGGATTGATATTGGCATCTATGTTCACGGTCTGTGTTCCATCATTGGATGTGCCTACAGCAAGCCGTTTCCAATTGGCATCACCGGCGTTGCATGTCTCATTGCCATTCACGATGCAGGAGTCTCTTTTAATGGAAATGACCATCGGGTTGTTTGCAGGAGCATCGGGATAGGACCATGTGACTGTCATTTGCGCGCCAAGAGCATATTGGCCACCGGATGGTTGAACATTGGTGATGGGTCTTCGATTAATGGTGATCGTACCTTGGGCCGCCGCAAAGACGGATCCATCGTTTGAGTCAGCGACATAAACGCGCCAGTTGTTGGCTGGATTGATATTGGCATCTATGTTCACGGTCTGTGTTCCATCATTGGATGTGCCTGCAGCAAGCCGTCTCCAGTTGGCATCCCCAACATTGCACGTCTCATTGCCATTCACGATACAGGAGTCTCTTTTAATGGAAATGACCATCGGGTTATTTGCAGGAGCGGCATTGTAAGACCATGTTACCGTCATTTGCGTACCAACATTATAAGTGCCGTTTGTGGGTTGGACGTTGGTGATTATTCTTCGAAGGTTAATGGTTCCTGGGGCGGCAGCAAAGGTGACATTGTCTACGGAATCAGCGACATAAGCGCGCCAGTCGTTGGCAGGATTCACATCGGCATCGATGGTGACAGTTTGCGTTCCATCATTGGATGTGCCTACAGCTAGCCGACGCCAATTTTTATCGCCTGCGTTACAAGGATTTGCATTACACCAATCTCTCTTGATGGAAATGATCATCCCGTTGTTGGCAGGAGCGGCATTGTAAGACCATGTCGCTGTCATCTGTCCACCAATGGTATAGTCGCCATTGGAAGGCCTCACATTGGTGATGGTTCCCGTTGTAAAACTCCAAATGAGCGAATTAGGGCTTCCATCGTTTGGAGAACCCGCACGGACCATCCAATAATAAGTTGTTCCTCCACGTAGCCTTCCATTGGGAACATCATAAAAGCTCACATTGGGAGTTTCATTGATGACGCATCCATTACAAATCCGTGTCACGTTATCTAAATTGCTGAGGGTATTTCGGTCAGGGGCGACAAAAACACGGTAAACAGTGGCTCCACCTACATTATTCCAATCCAACCTCACTGTTTTTGATTGATTGACGGCATTATTAGCCGGGCTAGACAATTGGGGCCTTGCAAGCGCTGCTAAAGCTGGTGAAGCTAGGCCCCAGCCCAGCCACCCGAAAGTGAGAATAAAAACTAACCTATGGAGTGACTTGTTTGACATCATTATTGACAGGTGGCATTACAACCAGCCTTGCCATTCTCAGCAATGCAGATCATCTTGGCGGCTTCCGCCCGGGTAATAATCTGGCCAGGCCCAAAGGTTCCATTGGGATAGCCTTCCACAATGGGATCCAACTCCCCGCTTTCATCCTCACGAAGTGCGCAAGCGTAGACAGAGGAATAAAACCAATCACTTCCGAACACGACATCACTGAATAAATTTTTGTCCCCAACCTCATAGGGTTCTAAGCCAAATGTATTGACGATCATTTTACTGGCTTCGGCTCTATTGATGGGGTTTGCCGGACAAAAATAAATTCGCCCTGGGTCGTTTGATCCATCGCAGGCGGTTCCTTCTGCGTAACCTTTTACAATTTGCTGATCTCGTGCGTAGTAAACCTTTTTCAAGTACCAGGGGATTTTATCGGGATCATCATCATCATCGTAGGGGATGTCCTGAAAAAAGGGAGCTTGTGGCTGATAGCTGTCGAAATCAAAATTAGGAAAAGCTGTTTTTAGAAGAATAGCTAGAAATTCGGCACGATTGATCTGATTATTAGGTCTAAAGTTCCCATCGAGATAACCGTTTATAATCCCGTCCGTCGCTAATCTGGTAATGTAGGGCCAATACCATTCCTGAGGAGTGACATCATGAAAATTTGGACATTGTTCTCCCGAATTTTGGTCGCTTATACCGGCTCCATCAATGTTTTCAAACTTCACCGCGTCAAAACCCACCCACATGTCCCCGGTAATGGAGGCGGCATTAAATGCCGATGCCAAATTCAATTCTACATAACCCTGTACCGTGAGATTTACACCATTGTTGTCGGTTATTTGAACCCAATTGTTATTATTGACGCTCTGATTGATGGCATTGGAGGCAACGAGATTTCCTGCGTTACCATCGCTACTGATGCTGTATTGTAAATTCGTGGCTGTAGCTCCTCCGGGAACATAAACGGAGATCCTGTATCTTCCGTTAACGCCCGGCTTCCACTTGACCGATGTTGAGTTGGTCCCTTGGATCAATTTGGCTGTGAGATAGTAGCCTGGAACATTATTGCTGTTTGCATCGTCAGAGAACGTTGATGAATATTCGTAAGGAGCTGTATTTAACTGATCGTTATCAACAATGACATCGTTGGCGCCGATAAACTGAACCATCACGGGGTAACCTTCAACCGAACTGCCGGCCGTTTTTTGCACCCATGGATAAAAAAGATAGGTCTGGCCAAGAGTATAACCCGAATTATTCCCATTCAATGATGTGTTGCCGATATCCACATTATCGTTGGAGAAGAGCCATTGCAGGTTGGCTGCCAATTCAACCGTATTTTCACGGTCGGTTCCTTGACGAACAAAAATACCTGTTTTACTGAAATTGGCCGAGTTAACTCTATTGAATGTTAACGAACCATATAAAGAGGCGCCGCTTCGGCCATACACGGTGTATTGATCAACAGAAGGGTTTGCCGATATTGAAACATAGGGCAATAGCTCACCATAACTAGGAGTCTCATCAGAACCAATAGCAATGGCGTCAGGGCTGTACCAAATTCTCCCATTGGAAGCGATCCCGGGCTCTTGGGTGGAGTTGATGACATAATAGGGATCTAGGGCATCAATCCTATAATTGAGATTTCTTTCATTATTGAGACAACCATCCCCCGGACAAGCCTCATCATCACCCACCCAGTTACTAATTTCTTGATTACTACCAACAAATTCTAAGTGGAGATGAGAATATGCATTACCTCCAACACATTCTCCTCCTTCTTTTCCGATCAATTGATACGGAACAATATAGTCGTCAGCCTCTACATCCCTTTGTCTTAAGTGAAAAATGATGGCTGAAAGGCTTTCGCCACTGGTTAATAAATTTTTTAGTGTTAGGCGGCCGCAGTCTCCTAAGGAACTCACACGGCCAAAACCATAAAAAGGGACGGGAACGCCGGCATTGATGCCTCCATCCAAATTGTAATCGTTACCAGTATGGGTACAAATTCCTGAGGATCCACAAGCTGCATTTGAATAATAGGCATGCTCCCAAAAATCTGTGGATTTTGCCCCATACTGAGTGATGTCATAGCGTCCAAAATCATCCGCTTTAGCCACAGAAAAAATCATCACGCCAAATGCAAGAAAGAGGCCGACTTTTATTTTTGAAATTTTCATGTGAGTAGAAAAATTTTTAGGGGATGCCTCGGGGTCTAGATCAAAAAAAGATGGGGGTCAAGGGATAAAAGCTGACACGTGCTTTTTCTCAAATCCTCTCCCGCTTGATCCAAACCAAATCCTGTTTCTTGAGTGAGTGGGCCAGATCTTCCCTCTGTTTTGCCCCTTTCATCAAGAAAACATGCCGCTTCTTCAAGAATAACAACTGCTCCTGGAAATTAGAACCCAAAATACTCCATTGGATGCTGCCAAGGTTTCAAAATAAAAAATACATCTAAAAGAGTGAAGTACCCCCCTCATCAAAACAATTGGCAGTTTTCTCCGATGAAGTTAAACTATGCTCATGACTTCCATGGATACGATGTTTATGAAAGCCGCACTTGATGAAGCCTTCCAAGGCTTGAAGGAAGGTGGCATTCCTATTGGAAGTGTACTCACCATCAATGAAAAAATTGTGGGGCGGGGACATAATCGTCGTGTGCAAAGTGGCAACCCCATTCTTCATGGAGAAATGGATTGCTTGCAAAATGCCGGAAGACTTAAGGCCAAAGACTACCAACGCGCCACACTTTACACCACCCTCTCCCCTTGTGACATGTGCACTGGCACCATTAAAATTCCACGCGTGGTAATGGCCGAAAATACCACTTTTCGAGGGGGTGAAGATCTGCTTTTAAAAAGAGGTGTGGAAGTGATCAACATGAATGTGCCTGAAGCCATTACCTTGATGCGCAATTTTATCAAGGCTCATCCGGAATTGTGGAATGAAGATATAGGCGTTTAAAACAAAATCAGCTGGATCCGATTAAACACCCACCACGGAAATGGCAATATTACGGGTTCTCGGGCCATCCAAATCAATAAAACATAAACGTTGCCACTCACCCAAAACAGGCTTTCCTTCGTGCACAATAATGGATTGGGAATGGTTTCCAAAAAGGAAGGACTTCATGTGGGAATCCGCATTTCGATCACACTTTGTATCAGACTCACAAAGATTTTTGGTGCGAATGGAACTATTATGAAGATAGGGCTTGGTGCGAGGGATGGATTCCCTCATAAACTTGTTGATATCGCCCAAAAGGCAGGGTTCATCCAGTTCATTCACCGCCACAACACAGGTTGTGTGCAAGGACTGAACTGTGATCGAGCCTTCTTGCACACCACTTTCTTCGATCCAGTCAAAGAGATTTTCAGTCAAATCATTAATATGAAAAAAATCAAAATCGGTAACATGCTCCCCGAGTTTAGGTTCCAATTCCAAAAGATTGTTTTGAGCTGTTGAAATTTCAATTTTTTTGAAAAAAGTGAGAAACTCGGTATTAAACGTCGGATACACTTTTTTTAAAGCGATGGCTGATTGGTTCATAATTTTTTGATACTTATGTTTATTACTGTCAAAAAAGCAACCGAAAATGATGATTTAAATCATAAAAACTATTTGACCTTAAGCATCCATTTTGATTTTTAGGACCCACCAAAGAATTTATTCACAATAAAAAAAGGAAAAACCATGACAACACCCTTTCCCAAACAGTTAGATCAAGTAAGCGTTCAACTTAAAGCCAATATTTATTTTGATGGAAAAGTAGTTAGCCACACCCTTCTTGAAAAAGATGGTTCCAAAAAAACCATCGGGCTTATCTATCCGGGGGTCTATTCTTTCAACACGGGGGCTCCTGAATGCATGATGATTACGGCAGGTACTTGTAAAATAAAACTAAAAGGTGAAAACAAATGGGAATCCTATGCAGCCGATCAGGCGATCGAAGTACCGGGAAACTCATCTTTTGAAATAAGTGTGGAAAACGGCATTGCTGAGTATCTGTGTTTATTTAGATGATTATTTCTCAAAAAGTTTTTTATATCCCCCATAGCCTTCTTTTTCCAAGTCTTCCTTGGGAATAAAGCGAAGGGAGGCTGAATTGATACAAAAACGCATCCCTTCAGGACCAGGCCCATCGTTAAAAACATGGCCTAAATGAGAATCCCCGGTTTTACTCCGTACCTCGGTACGACGCATCCCATATTGAGTGTCCGTCTTTTCGGAAACCAGGCTTGAATCAATGGGTTTGGTAAAACTGGGCCAACCCGTCCCTGAATCAAATTTGTCAGTCGAGCTAAACAAGGGCTCCCCCGTAACCACATCCACGTAAATTCCTTTCCGGTGATTATTCCAGTACTCATTGGCAAAAGGCGGTTCCGTCCCTTCTTTTTGGGTCACGTGATACTGTTCCGGAGTTAAGCTTTTTTTGAGTTCAGCATCGTTTGGCTTGCGATATTGATTCACAATTTCCTCCCTGGAAAGAGACCTGAAAAAATCATCTCGTCCTGAACCTAAACGGTACATTTTGTAATGCATGCTATTGGTTTTGTAATAGTTTTGATGATACCCTTCAGCCGGATAGAATTTTTTGAATGGATAAATCCCCGTAACAATGGGTTTGGCAAACCGTTTCGTACTCATCAATTGTTTTTTGGATTCTTCAGCCAGAACACGTTCTTCTTCATTATTGTAATAAATACCCGTACGATACTGGGACCCACGATCAACAAACTGTCCCCCATCATCAGTGGGATCAACATTTTGCCAAAATATTTCCAAAACTTGGCTAAAACTCACTTTAGAAGCATCGTAGGTTACCTGGATGGCTTCCAAATGCCCTGTTTTCCCAGAACAGACCTCTTCATAGGTGGGATTTTCTTTATGGCCCCCGGTATATCCGGATACCACTTCTAAAACACCCTCTAATTTTTCAAAGGGGGGTTCCATGCACCAAAAACATCCTCCGGCAAAAACGGCTTTTTGAATGGTTGAAGACTTATCTGTTTGCATGCCTGCCATGCCTTCTTCCCTTCCCCATAGGAATAGAAGAAAACATACTCTGAAAATAAAAATATTTTTTTGAGAAAAAAAACGAAAGGAAACCATTTGCATTAAAACGGACCAGATTCCCCTTAGTTCTAAGGGGCTTTTAAGAATCAGGAGCCACTCGCATTGGCCTGCCAACGATTGGCCAATATTTGTTTGGTGCCTGAACCAAGATTTTTGCTGGCCATAAGGCTTTGGAGACGATCAATACGGTCCTGCGGTTTGGGATGGGTACGCATAATGGTGCTATAATTACGCCCCCCTTCCTGGTTTTTAAGAAGGTTCAAAAAACTAATAAAAGCCTTTGGATCATACCCTGCCTTGGCGGCATATTGGATAGCCGCCGCATCCGCCTTGTATTCATCAGCACGATCAAAACCTTTTTCAAAAAGATGATTCACAAAAACAGGACCAATCTTTTTGATAAGCCCCCCGCCTACACCGGCTTGATCTGCCGCAATATCAGCCCCCGCTTCTGTTAGCGCGGCTGTTGTTTGACTTTTTTTGATGGCTTTAAGGGCATGTTTGTCGGCAACATGGGCTATTTCGTGACCCAACACGCCGGCCAATTCAGCTTCGGATTTAAGCTGGCTTAATAAACCGCGAGTCACAAAAATATAACCACCGGGGCATGAAAAAGCATTTACAATCATATTCCCCTGAGCATCACGAGCATCAACCACCTGAAAATGGTAATTGACATTGGGCCGTGAACTAACCTGGGCGACTGTCAAGCCCACCTTGCTGACATATTGATTTAATGCTTCCGAACCGGCGGGAGGAAAAGCTCCCAGAACAAGGGCTGCCAAGTCCCTCCCCATGGTGGCTTCATCAGGCTCAGGGGCTGCTTGCGCTTTGACGACTTTTTCACCAACATTAACCACCTTATCCAAACCCAAAAATCCTGCAAAGGCTGGACGAACCAAAAAACTGGTCATAAAAAACAAACTACCAAGACAAATAACTTTTTTTAAATTGCATGAACTCATTGTGAATCCCTCCCCAGTTTCCCCTGTTTTTGAAATTGATTGAGCTGATCTTTAGAAACATGGCGATTTTCCATTTTGGAAACAGCGCTATAATTGGGATAAGCTTTTAAGAGAGCCCGCCCCATCACATCGCCTCCGCGAACTCCTGCCGTGCCAGAAACCTGGGATGAACCTGAAGAGGAAAGTCCATCTTCGTCCTGAGCCATTGCATTTATGCTTAAGCCCGAAAGAAGAGCAAAAACAGATAAAGAAGCAAAAAGTGGTTTAGTCATTTTTTTCATAAGTTAAAAGAGAGTACATGAAAATTTAAATATCTGACAAGAATAAATTACTGAACCCCATAAATCCTGACCGCTTTTTCTTTCCCCTTCACTTTAACTTCTCCCAAATCACAAAATCTCTCCCTCTCTTTTTCAGGGAGCCTTAAATAACTGGATTCACTGACAATCAATTCAGTGTGAAACTCTTTATTCAATGATTCCAGCCTTGAGGCCAGATTGACTTCATCACCAATCACCGTATAGCTTTGAGAACGCACAGAGCCTATATTTCCAACGGTCACAACCCCTGTATTGATTCCAATGCCGATACGAAGCTCGGGTCGGCCTTCAGCCTTCCATTTTGCACGCAATTCAGAAACTTTTCTCGTCATGGCCAAGGCCGCCTGCACGGCACTTCGAGCATGGTCACAGGTCTTAAGAGGAGCCCCCCAAAAGGCCATGACAGCATCCCCGATAAATTTATCCAGCGTTCCTCCATATTCAAAAACAATGTCCACCATGCTTGTGAGATATTCATTTAAAAGTGAAACAACCTCATCCGGCCTTAATTTTTCCGAAAATGCCGTAAAACCCCGAATGTCAGAAAATAAAATGGTGAGTTCCTTGTTTTCTCCCCCCAACTCAAGATTTTTTGGGTCTTTAAGAAGTTCTTTTAAAACTTCTTCATTCATGTACTTTGAAAAAGCATTGCGTATGAATCTTTTCTCCCGCCCTTCGGTAAAATAATTCCAGATCATGTTTCCCGCCGAAACAAAAAACACACTTAAAAGCGGCAGGGCCATGGGAAAAGCCAATGAAAGAAAATGAAAGGATAGAGCCCCTATCGCAAAGACACAGAGCAAAAGGAGCAATGCCGCCAAAAAATCCCACAATGAGGATTTAATCCTGGAAAGCAGCAAAGCTGTAATCGCCGAAAGTACAAACACATAAATAATAACCAGGGCGGATGGAACCGGACGAATAAAATGAGCCCTTAATAAATTAGAAACAGCCGTGGCATTGACCTCTACTCCTGGATAAACCGAAGAGAAAGTCGTCACCCTCAAATCAAAAAGCCCTGCTCCGGTAACCCCAATCAAAACTATTTTATCTTTAAACAAAGCGGCTGCCGCTTGATGAAGTTTTTGATTTTCATCGTTTGCCAAAAACTGGGTTCTTGCCTTTAAAAGCTTGGAAACATCCACATATCTAAAAGCGCCGTTAGGGCCATACCAGTTCAGGGGCATTGCCTCTTGGATAAAGGAGGGCATCTGATTTTTTAAAACACTCTCGCCTACAAACTGGGAAGCCACCGCCCATGAAAAACCGGGATAAACCTTCTCCTGCCAATGATACCAAAGTTGGTACCGACGGGTTGTTCCATCAGGGTCCTCACTTAAATGAATACCCCCAATATCCCTTGCAGCCTGCAATAAATCAGGAAAGGGAAACAGGGCCGGGCCATGGCCAGGGAAATCAGCCGCCAAAATCACATTTTTGGCCTCACGTACCTGGGCCACAAAAAAATCATCCCCTGTGGGATCGTTTAAATTGTGTTCTGGATAAAGAACATCGATCCCCACGGTGCGCACACCAAGTTGATTTAGGTATTGAACGATCTCTCCCATGGTGCGGCGCGACCACGGCCAACGGCCAAGTTCGGGTTCCATTTCTTTTAGGGAAACATCATTAATAGCCACAATCACCACGGAAGGGTCCGGTTGGATGGGACGGGAAAATTGTGTAAATTGAATATCAAAAATCTTGTGTTCCAAAAAATGAATCCAGGCCCCTGCCGTTGTAGGTAGAAAAAAATAGAGAATCATCAAAAAAGAAGGAACTGCCAGGGAAGAAAAAAACCAGACCCAAAAAGACTTTTCAATTTTTTGATTGGAAAAAGAGGCCACTTGGGGAAAGAGTGTACAAGAAAAACCTTGTCCAAGAAACAACATTATGAAACAGCTTCAATCCTTTCGTATCCCCTATCAAAAAGATCCCAACCTCAATTTACTTGTCGCAGGGCATTTGGGTGTTGATGCCAAAGACATTTCAAACATTCGCATCCTCAAACGGAGCCTGGATGCCCGCAAGAGAAATCATTTTTACTGGGTTTATTCATTGGAAGTGTATCTGCAAGGGGAAAGCCCAAAAAATCTTGAAGAACCTTTTCCCCTCTTAAAATGGACAGGGCCCCCTCCCCTGATCATTGGGGCCGGTCCTGCGGGGCTTTTTGCCGCATGGACTTTGTTGGAACATGGCATACGACCCATTCTTTTGGAACGGGGAATGAGAACCTATGATCGCATGCGCAAAATAAGCCTCTATTGGAGACAGGGACTTTTGGATGAAAACAGCAATGTCTGCAATGGTGAAGGGGGGGCCGGCACTTTCAGTGACGGCAAACTCATCACGCGCATCAAAAGCCCCTACATATCCCAGGTGATGCGGGCCTTTGTCAATTATGGGGCTCCCCCCGAAATTACCTATGCCTACAATCCCCATGTGGGAAGTAATCTGATCCGCGAAGTCATCCGGAAAATGAGTGATGACCTGATGGCCAAAGGAGGAGATTTAAGATTTTCAACCCGTGTCGAGCGCTTGCACATAAAAAATAAAAAGGTGGAAGGCCTCTATCTGGCCAATGGAGAATGCATTGAAGGAACCGGGCTCATCCTGGCCTGTGGCCATAGCGCCGGCCGTTTTTTTGAAACTCTTAAAAACGATGGGGTCCAGTTTGAACCCAAATCATTTGCCCTCGGGTTAAGAATTGAGCACCCTCAAGGTTATATTAATGAATGGCAGTACGGAAAAACCCCCTTGGAAAATCTTGACCCGGCCCAATATAAACTTACCCATCATTGGGCCCGTGAAGAAGTGGGTGTTTACACTTTTTGTATGTGTCCGGGGGGCTATGTCATTTCAAGCACGACCGATCCGGGAACAGTTGTCGTCAATGGCATGAGCAATTATCATCGCAATTCGCCCTGGGCCAATGCAGCGGTCGTCTGCAGCATCGATCATGAAAAAATTCCCGGAGAGAACCCGTTTAAAGTGATGCATTTTCAACGAGGTATTGAAAAAAAAATGTACGAAGCCAGCCAAGTAGAAGGCCCCTCCCACGCCATTCCGGCCCAGCATCTGGAAGATTTTCTGGAAGGAAGAAAAGCATCCATCACCGTAAAATCAAGCTGCCCTTCCGGTGTCATTGCCAGTGATTTATCCAAACTTCTTCCGCCAGAAATATATAATTATTTGTGCCAGGGGCTTCTTGGTTTTGATAAAAAACGTAAAGGGTTTAATCATCCTAAAGCTCTTCTGCATGCCGTTGAATCACGCACTTCATCCCCTGTGCGCATTCCGCGACACTCGGAAACCATGGAAAGTGTCAGCACGGAAGGCTTGTTTCCCTGCGGTGAAGGGCCTGGATATGCCGGCGGAATCACCAGTGCCGCCGTGGATGGCATTAATGCCGCCCTGGCGTGGATCCAAAAATTTACCTAAACGGAACAGAATTTTATTTGCAAATCGGCAACACTTCCTTTATCCCAGCCAAACTTATTCTTTCCCCCTTTATCACCGCGTAGCGGGATCAACGGTATGAACCCCAGGGCAAGCCCTGGACCCAAAATTCCGTGGCAAGCCACAGGGTTTTGACCCGGCAAGGCGCGTCCCCGAAGCCAACGAGCGTAGGGGATAAAGGGGGAAGTAGTATAAAACTATGCTCTCCATTTTTGACTTAACAAAATCATTCGGCCCGCAGGTGCTGTTTGAAAATGCCTCTCTTAAAATGTCTTCTGGCGAACGCTTGGGGCTTGTGGGGCGCAATGGATACGGAAAGTCGACCATTTTTCGCATGATTCTTGGTGAAGCAAAACCCGACTCCGGAACCATCACCACACCCAAAAACTACCGCATCGGCCATTTGGCGCAACATCTTCACTTTTCCAAACCCACCGTTTTGGAAGAAGCCTGCTTAGGGCTTCTTCCCGAAGAAGAATACGACCATTACAAGGCCCAAACCATTCTCTCAGGCCTGGGCTTTACCGAAGAGGACATGGCAAAATCCCCTTCCGAGTTTTCAGGAGGTTTTCAAATCAGGCTCAATTTGGCCAAAGTACTTGTTTCAAACCCGAATCTGCTTTTGCTCGATGAACCCACAAACTATCTCGACATCATATCAATACGCTGGATAACCCGTTTCTTAAGGGCGTGGAAAAACGAGCTGATCATCATCTCGCACGACAGGGAATTTTTGGATTCCGTCACGACACACACGGCTCTCATTCACAGACAAAAGATAAAAAAAATTGAGGGGCCCACTGAAAAGCTCTATGCCCTTATCGAACAAGAAGAAGAAACCTACGAAAAAACCCGTATCAACCAGGAAAAACAGCGCAAGCATGCCGAGGCTTTTATCAATCGCTTCCGTGCTCAGGCCAATAGAGCGGCCATGGTCCAGTCACGGGTAAAAATGTTGGACAAGCTTCCCAAACTCCAGGAGTTATCCAACGTCCAGGATCTCGATTTCCAATTCCACTATTCTCCTTTTGTTGCCAAAACAATGATGGAAGTTTCAAACTTAAGTTTTTCGTTTGATTCAGAAAATTTTCTCATCAACGATTTAAGCTTAACCATCAGCTCCAAAGACCGCGTGGCCATCATTGGGAAAAATGGCAAGGGCAAGTCCACACTCCTTAATCTTTTAGCCGGCGAACTGAAGCCAAACAATGGCGACGTCACCAGCCATCCAGACACAAAGCTTGGCTATTTTGGACAAACCAATATCAACCGGCTTAATCTCAAAATAACCGTTGAAGAAGAAATAACCCAGGCCAATACAAGCCTTGGGCGGACACAGGTAAGGGGCATTTGCGGCATCATGATGTTTAGCGGGGAACTTGCCGAAAAAAAGATTTCAAACCTCTCAGGGGGTGAAAAAAGCCGCGTGATGCTGGGTAAAATTTTGGCCCAGCCTTCAAATCTTCTTTTTTTGGATGAGCCCACCAACCACCTGGACATGGAATCCATCGAAACGCTTATTGAAGCCATCGAAAACTTTGACGGCGCTTCGGTAGTCGTCACTCACAGTGAAGAAATTTTAAGACGTGTGGCCACCAAACTTGTTGTCTTCCATCATGGGATTGCAGAAGTATTTAATGGCAATTACGACGATTTCCTTGAAAAAATTGGATGGGAAGAAGAAGGGGGCAAATCCAGCAAAACAAAAACACCCTCTTCCAATCCTAAAAAACCGGAAGCCCCTCTTGAATCCAACAAGAAAGACCGACGCAAACAGAGATCCGATATTATTTCCGAGCGTTCAAAGGCCTTAACCCCCCTCAACACGGAAATAGAATCTCTGGAAAAGGAAATATGCTCCCTGGAAAAAATAGTTGAAGAAACAAACAATGACCTCATCAAGGCCTCCCAAGAAAAAAACACAAATGCCTTCATCAGTCTTTCGCAAACCTTAAAAAACACCCAGAAACAAATTGATGAAAAATTTGGCCGACTGGAAATGAATTCCAAGAAACTACAGGATCAAACTCAAAAATATGATGCTCTCTTGAAAGAATTAGAATAAGATCTGAGGCCTCCTTTATGACAAAATCCTTCTGGAAGAAAATCTCAGATGAGAACTTGTTGGAAACAAAAATTTGCGACCTTAAACTTTCTATCAACAAAAACTATCTTAAAACCTGCATCCAAAAACTTTACAAAGAGCTCAAATCAAAAAGAATTATTTTCCGCCCTCCCTGTTTTCTGGCCGATGAATGGTTTGTGCCAGAAAGCGACACCCTTATTGGCATTCCCTTTTATTTAGCTCATCCTCGCCTTAATAAAATAGAAATGAAAATGATGAAAGAAGTTGAGGGGGGCCATCCTAGCGAGTGCCTCAAACTGCTCCGCCATGAAGCAGGTCATGCCCTTTTTTACGCTTATGCCATCCACAGAAAAAAGGAGTTCCATCAAATTTTTGGGAAACTTTTTTCTCCCAGAAAAAACTTTAGGCCCAATCCTCACAATAAAAATTTTGTAAAACATCTCCCAGACAACTATGCCCAAACGGATCGTGATGAAGACTTTGCCGAAACCTTTGCTGTATGGCTCACTCCAAAATCAAATTGGAAAAAGATTTACAAAAATTCGGGAGCGCTTAAAAAGCTTGAATTTATCGACAAATTTTTCGATTCTGTCGCCAATAAAAAGCCCGTACGGATCTCAAACAAACCTTATTGTGAAGCAAAAAAATTGAGAATAAAGCTTAAAACCTATTACCGCCTGCGAAACAAAAGGGATGGCGATCACAAAAAACAACTATGAACAAACAACTCAACGTCCTTGTTATTTTTGACACGGCTGGCTCCCCTCCTGCCGATCAAAATTTTGAAGCGGAGCTCAAAACCGAGGCCTGGAAAACCGAGTCGCACATTATTGAAACAATCAAAGAGCTGGGACACCACGTCTTTACAGTCGGTATTTTTGACAAGCTCTCTCCTCTTTTTGAAGCTGTTTCAAAACAAAAGCCCGACATCATTTTCAATCTTGTTGAATGGTTCGATGGTAAAACCTGGTATGACCGCAATATTGTTGGCCTGTATGAACTTCTAAAAATCCGCTACACAGGAGCTTCCCCGCCAAGCCTGATGCTTTGTAAAAACAAGGCTCTGGCCAAACAAATTTTGTCCTACCATCGCATCAAGACCCCGGCCTTTAAGGTGATCCCAAAGGCTTCACGCATCAGCCTTCCCAAAAAACTCAAATACCCCATTCTGATTAAACCACTTAAGGAAGAAGCTTCTTACGGCATCTCCCAAAAATCACTGGTCACAGATCACACCGCCTACAAAGAACGTGTTGGGTTCATTCACCAATCACTCAATCAGGATGCCCTTGCCGAAGAATATGTGGAAGGTCGAGAAATTTATGTCAGTGTTTTGGGGAACCAACGTCTTCAGGTGTTTCCTTACCGAGAAATGATTTTTGGCGAAGTTCCAAGCGAAGAGCCCAAATTTGCCACTTTCAAAGCCAAATGGGATGAAAACTACCGAAAGCGTTGGGGCATTAAAAATTATTTCGTCAAATCCTTAGCTTCAGGTGTTGCTGAAAAAATTGAAACCGTTTGCAAAAATGCCTACCGCCACCTTTCGATGTGCGGGTATGGCCGTCTTGATTTGCGCCTTACTCCCCAAAACGAGGTCGTCATCATTGAAGCTAACCCAAACCCCTTCATTGCCAAGGACGAAGATTTTGCCCTTTCGGCCCAAAAAGCCGGATTATCCTATCCTGAGCTTGTGCAGAAAATCCTGAATCTGGGCCTTGGCCTTTTGCCTGAATGAATCATGATTTTCGTCATGATTTTTTGCCACTTTTTACTATTGTTCCTTTTCGATGACGATGTTATGAGGACCACCAAAAGGAGCTTTTTACCCCATCATTTCTATGGCGTCACCAACACTCACATTCCAAGAAGGCCTGATTACTTTACCCCAGGAACTAACCGATTTTCTCATTCAGCTTGAAAATTATTTGAATGATCTCAAACAAATCCGAACTGAAACCATTGATCATTTAAAAAATCAGATAGATGAAAGTCTCCACCAATGGAGTGAAAAAATTCATGAGCTCAAAATCCAATTGACCCATTTGCCCCAAGAGATCAAAAACCACGACATTATTTTGAATTTAAAGAAAAGGTTGGAGAATTGCGAAGCAAAAGCCAACTCATGCTACTTAAATTTATGTTCGGCCATCCATGACTCGCAAACCAAAAGAAATTGGCACGAAACTTTTATCCAGTTTGCTACCTCACTTAAAAAATACAGGGAAGAAGCGGCCAAACTGGCTAAGGAAACCCAATCATTTTCTGTAAGACAAATGTTGGAAAAAATGGCCCAAGGAGGAAAAATCCTGGCTAGCCGTACACGCCTGCAATGGCGACGAAAAATTTTCCACACTTTCAACGGTCTTTTCGGGCTTTGGTTATGGGGATATTCGGGCTTGAGCGAATTTGCCGTGATCATGATTTTGGCCACATTCCTGTCCTTTGCCATTGGCACCGAAATTCTGCGTCGCGTCTATCCTCCCTACAATGAAATGGTTTTAAAAATGGTCGGCTCCATGATGCGCGAACGGGAACGCACTCAAATTAGTTCGGCGACGTGGTATATGGCCTCCATCATGATCTTGTTTCTTTTTTTTCCTAAAGTCGTTGGTATCCTGGCCCTGTGGTACGTCGCCATGGGAGACACCTTTGCAGGCATCATTGGAACCCGTTATGGGCGACATAAACTGAGCACGCACTTGTCTGTGGAAGGTTCCCTTGCGGCTTTTACTGTTTGCTTTGTCGGGACACTTTTCTTTGCGCGCTTTGGTTTTGATACTTTTATTTTGACAGGTTCAAAGCTATGGATTTTTTCTTTGTGCGGTGGCATGATTGGCGCTGCCGCTGAAGCCAGTTTTAAAAAAATCGATGACAATCTTGTCATCCCCCTTGTCTCAGCCCCGCTTCTTTGGGGATTAACAAAACTGTTTTCACTTTAAAACCTTCGCAAGCTACAACCACCCCCACTACCACCATTCTTTTTGACAATGGGTTGAACACCACCGGCTCCGCCCGCACAAGCCGGATCCTGATTACAATCACCGTCATTGCAATCAACGGCTTGGTCTCCATCATCATCCACATTATTTCCACAGATTTCGGCGGGTGGAGGAACGGGCGCTGGGGCTATCCCTGCACAATGAAGATCATTGGCGCAATCCGCATCCGCACAGTCAACATCGTTATCCCCATCGTTATCGGCAAGGTCATTACATACCTCTGGTAAAGGTTGCGGCGGAGGTGGAGGTACTGCCAGGCAAGCTTGGTTGTTATGGCAGTCAGCGTCAGCGCAATCGATTAAATTATCCGCATCGTCATCCACACCATTTACACAATTAGCTTCGGCAAGAGGCGGTGGGGGTGGCGCTTGGACGCAAAGAGGATCGGCTTGGCAATCCGGATCGTTGCAATTGTTCAAACCATCCCCATCATTATCGACAAGATCATTACACACCTCTGCCAAAGGTAGTGGTGGAGGTGGTGGGGCTAGACAAGCCTGGTTATTATTGCAGTCAGGGTCAACGCAATCGATTAAATTATCCGCATCATCATCCACGCCATTTACACAATTAGCTTCGGCAAGAGGTGGCGGAGGTGGAGGTGGTGGTATTGCCAGGCAAGCCTGGTTGTTATTGCAATCAGGATCATTGCAATCAACAATCCGGTCCCCATCATCATCGATCCGGTTATTGCAAGTTTCAGGAAAATCACAAACATCCCCAGAAAAATCCTGATCCCGATTGTTTTGATTTCTATTAGCCACTCTCCAACAATTATCACAAACGTCTCCTATGCCATCCCCATCAAAATCCTTCTGGGCGGCATTAGCCACTCTCCAACAATTATCAATATCATTTCGAACACGATCCCGGTCAGCATCTTCATTTAAATGATTAAAAAAATCATCGATAAGCCTCTGGTCCTCGGCCGCGGCAAATTCGTAGGCGCCCACATCACAAATATCCCCCACCACGGGGCGGCTCTGGGCAACAACAACATAGTCACCCAATGTCACAATGCCGCGAGGAAAGCCCGCTTGGTCATCGGCAGCCGTCTCCCCACTGATACGCGTACACGTTCCGGCTTCAATGGCTGGGCTACCTTGGGTAAGCGGATGAATAAGCGTTGTTGCCCTATTTCCATCGGCATCCGGCCTATGAACAACGGAAGCCAGTCTGGGACTCAGGATGGCATCCAAATTCAGGGCATTTTCTCCAACAAGGACATTGATCTGATCATTAAAAACCCTCAGCTCACAACCGGACATATCTCCAATCAGATTGTATCCTTCCGATTGCATGGACCCTTGACAATCAGGAGATTCTTCACGTGCAGTGTTTCCTGCCAATAGGCTATTTCTCATTTCTATTGAATCATCCCCCATCGCGTTGTTTTGAACACCTCCGGCTTCCACGCTTTGGTTGCCTGTAATTGTGGAATGGTCAATGGTCATTCGGCCCGTATTAAAAATACCGCCCCCCGCGATAAAACCGCCTGGCCCATTTCCGACAAGGGATTGATTTCCTGAAATCGTCACATTAAAAACTTGAAGTGTTCCTTCATTATAAATTCCACCTCCAAAAGTGCGTCCATTATTTCTGGTAATGGAGGAATGATGAATAATGAGGGAAGCATTGTCATGATTATAAATCCCCCCACCATGATTGGCTTTATTTCCCATCTGATTATTTACGGAATTAGAAAATTGAGTCCCTGAAATCTCAACCCGGCCATCGGCAATGTAAAGAGCCCCTCCTTTTGTATCCCCCCCAAATAAGTTGACCGGATCGGCAGCCTGGTTATTGACAAATTTGGATCGGGTGATAACCACTGTGGGAGAATTTGAAAAAATAGCCCCACCCTGGCTGTGAGCTTCATTTTCACTAAAATCGGTGGCCATCAGATCCATACGAATGGCATTGCTATAAATGGCCCCGCCGCTATTAGCCCTATTTCTTAAAAACTGGGTTCTATTAAAAGAAACTGTCGAATTAATATCACTGAAAATCGCACCACCAATATCCTCTGCAACACAGTTAGTAAAAGAACCTCCCGTTACCGTTAAAAATCCACCATTATAAATACATCCACCTGACGGGGCATCCCCATGAACCAAAGAAATATTCGAAAAAGAAACACGGGTGTTAATGAGAATGTTAAAAATGGGCATTGCATTATTTCCACTGATGACAGGAGGATTATTGGGATCCCCTACAATGGAAACAGGGCTTTCGATAACGATGGCCCGTTGTTGGCGTTGCTGGGGAATAAGGGTGTGAGTTGAACCTGCTGGAAGATGGATAACATCCTGACCCCGTGGGGCCCCTGGTTCGCAATCCGTATACACTTGTCTATCGTCATTGGTATTGGCAACGGCTTCCCTTAGCGTACATCGATTATCACGATCCAAAAAAATATCCGAAGAATCAACCCCCGCTGCAATTTGCGGAACATCAACAAAAATATCGTTAGCCAATCCTGCTGGCATTTGAAAAATCAAAGAAAAAAAACCAAGGAACCATAGACCTAAGCATTTCATCCCTTTTGTAAATTTCATATTTAACCCCCTCTTTTTAAACTCCAAGAATCATGCCATTTTTTATTTAAAAATACAATTAAATACAATGGGTTACATAACCATTCTCTTAATAAAATTGATAAAAGAACATCTTTTCTCAAATGGAGAAGCTAAATAGGCTTATGTGTCAGATTTACAAAAATGACTCGTTGATGAAAAACTGTGGCCCAAATGATATCCGGATATTGATTAGATCCAATACGGCTATTGGGGGGTAAAGCCCTCTTTTTTTAATTTTTCAAACTTTTATCCCATTAAAAAATAAAGTGATTTCAAAAAAGTAGCCCGTTACAAAAAAATAAAATTCTGGCATTTTTCTTGCTTTTTTAACGGTGTGCTATGGCATCAAGAATTTCAGCTGCAGCGCCCCATGGTAGCAGTGCTCCTATAGTGACCCCCACAAATCCTGCCCCGAAGATATTGCCGACCGGATTCTCGTTTGTCTTGGCCCAAAACACCCAAAATATTTTGAAATCGGTGGTCGATACATTAAGAAACTGGTGGGGAACACGTCCCCCTCAAGTGTGCATTCCACAATTGGAACCCTCGCACACCAGCAACACAGCCGGCTCCCGACCCGTTCAACAAGAACATAGAATTGGAGAAGGATTATTCATGGAGGAATGGCAGGATTCAACACCTGTGCCTCCGGAAAAGCAGCTCCTCAATATTTTACAAGCATTTTCTGAAAGCGGATTTGGGAAAAAAGATATTCCTCTGATTACAGGCCACACCTACCAGTGGGATTCCAACTTTTCTGATGATCATTTCTTTAGCGTCACCTTTCAACATCCCCACACTTGTAAGACCTTCACTCTTAAATGGACATTAAATCAAAACGAACTCAATGGGCTCTCTTCAGCAGAAAACCTGGTTGTTTTAGAAAAATCCGATGGAAATTTTACGCCTGTTTTCATTACCCAACAATTTGAACATCTAAGAAGTTTGGGCCAGTATATCTACAAGCAAAATATCATGCCCAAAATAAAGAGTTAAAGTCCAGATGCCCCGGATTTTTTGTGATGCTTAAAAATTTTAGTGTGTCAGCCGATCATAATGGCCATTAAGCGGGTTGTAACGAAACGGCACTTTATTCTCCGGATGAAAACCATTTAAAAACTCAGAAGATTTGTAACTGACAAAACCCTGTATCATTTTTACAATAGCCTCTGAAGAAGCTCCCGACACACTCATGGGGGTATGTCCTGCGTCAGGGAAATCTCCTTCCATCATCATCACCAAGGCTGAATGTGGGATCATCTGATTTAAGGCCACGGGAATGCGAGGGTCAATGAGCTTATCATTTTCTGCATTGATAATGAGGGTAGGCTGTTGAATATGACGTTGTCTTTCTGTTCTCTCCTTGATTCTTTTAGGATTGAGAAGGGCATCTTGAAGATAATTAGAAAAAACCCGACGTGAAGTCACTTGGGTTCCGTTCATGTAGGGAAGAGCAAATTGGGTTACATCATGGTCCCCAAAGAGGCGAGCTGAGGGATAAATATTACCCCTTAAAACCTCACGAGTCGCAACGCGCTCAAGAGTTGGTCCTGAAATAAGGGACGGAGGTGCCTCTCCCGCCATAGAAACAAACCAGGGAATGTCAATAGGAGCATCAGGTGAAGCCAAAGCTCCAATCAATACCAACTGACCAACTCGAGGCGTGGCATTTGCAAGGTCCAAACTTATTTCACCCCCCATGGAATTCCCAACCACTAAAACATCGGAAAGGTTTTTTTGTTCTAAAAATTTAACAAGTGATGGGATAACCACTTCCTTGAAAACATCCTTGTATTTTTCGTTATTATTGCTGATTTGGTACGCTTCAGGGATAGGGTTTGAGTACCCATGGCCCGGCAAATCCAAGGCAATCACATGATAATCTTTTGCCAATTGATCGAAAATATAATTGAACGAATAGGCATTCCCCCCAAAACCGTGAATCAAGACAATCGTCTTGGCTTTTGGATTTCCCTTCTCAATATAATGAATATTTAAGGGCGCGTCATTGATTGTAACCTGTTCAAACTGACCCACTTTCTCACTATTTTCACCAAGGGTGCGCACAGTGCCATCTTGAAGATATTTCCATTGATCAGAGGTATCCTGACACAGGGACCAAGATGCAGTATTTGTCCCCACCAAACCCACACCTGTACCAACCAAAGCACCTGCACCAATTGTGAATCCTCTAGAAACGGAACCATCCACGGGAAGCTTGGAAGCGCCGTATCCTGCTGCTGCTCCTCCCACCACACCTGCTGCTAGAGTAAGCCAATTTGTTGCTTCCGGTTTACAAAAATCTACCATATAAAATTTGCTCTTTCATTTTAACTTTGTAATTATCGACACACTTTTTCATAAGTTGCTTAAACTCACGGGGAAACATACGCGCGATTATACGTGTTTTGCTTAGGATCAAAAACAAGATAACTTGCACCATCGCTCGTTTCTCGAATGATCGATGGGGTACCCTGAACAAAATCACCAGTCACTCTGATAATAAAATCGGAGGTTGAATCCGACATGGGTGTATGCCCTGCTTCCGGAAAATCCTCTGTTCCCAGTAAAAGAAGTTCTGAGTTGGGAATGGTAGCATCCAATGCATGTGCTGTTTCGGTGGAAACCACTTGATCGGCCTCGCTATGAATGACCAATGTCGGTTGCTGGATGCTCCGTTGCAAAACCAGTCTTTCTTGCAACCCTTGTTCAGTGGTTAAAAAATATTGCAAAAGTCGAGCATAGGCCTTTCTTGAAGGAATTTTTGAGGGATCTTTTATATAGGGATCTGCAAACTGTTCAACATCATGGTCGCCAAACATTGCTGCTGAGGTATTTATTGAACCCCATAACACAATGCGGGTCAACGGGGCGATGTCAAATTTTTAGTTGAAATTATCTGACAGCTCTGCATTTTTTTCATATCAAGCAGCCTTTTTTATCTCTT
>Ga0154362_124_pt1 | contig 26612 bp, 25 predicted proteins | sample RifGroA2_FD_115890 | JGI IMG/M metagenome (GOLD analysis project Ga0154362, IMG submission 115890) | Deltaproteobacteria bacterium GWA2_45_12
CCTTTAAACGAATCCGGTTTAAGTTAACCGGACACTAGTGGTTTGTGATGAATCTTCTTTAACACTTCAATTTTCTGCTTGTTGTTTGTGAATGCGTTTGAGGACTTCGTTGGCCAGTGTCGAATAATTCTGGGCTCCGGAAGAAGACGGGGCAAAATCAAAAATGGAACGTCCATCTAACTGGGCCTTGTTTAAGTCGGTATTGACAGCAATGCGGGCCTTGAAAATACTGCCTTGGAAATAATTTTTCAGATTTTCTTCCACCAAGTCATTCATGGTGATATTGCGGCCATCCACGCGGGTGAACACAACTCCTAACACTTTCAAATTCTTGTTAAGCCGCTCATTCACCGTATCTAACGTATCAAGCAGATCCGTCACTCCTTCAAAAGCCAACACCGACATTTCACAGGGGATCACAAGGTATTCCGCGGCACACAGGGCATTGATGGTTAAATTCCCCAAATTGGGCGGGCAATCAAGAATGATAAAATCAAAACGTGTTCTGGCCACTTTCAGGGCAGTGGCCAAAATGAATTCCCGGCCAATTTTGCTGGCAAGCGCCCCTTCCGTTTCATAAAGGGCCCGATCCCCCGGAGTAATGGACAATAATTCCAGCTCAGTCTGGATGACTGAATCAATGATATTCCCTTTTTTGGCCAAAAGAGTAGCTGACATGGGGGTGTATTCCATTCCATCAGGAATGAGCGACCCCAACGATTTTTCAACATGCCCCTGCGGATCCAAATCGACGATGAGAACTTTTTTGTGATGAAGTTGACTTAAGGCGGAAGCCAGATTAACCGCCGTGGTTGTTTTTCCCACTCCCCCTTTTTGGGAACAAATCGCAATGACCTTGGCTTTTTTTTCGCCCTTGGTTAATTTGTCGGCCATTTGAAGAGCGTCGGTTGAAATGAGTTCTTTGATTTTCTCTGTAAGCATATTCAAAATTCCATCCCTCACCCATTTTTGAAGTGCCTATGCACTATATATTCATCTTTAAACTTACAAGGAGAAAAGATATTTTTTTGGGAACAGCCCTGACCCATCCTGATTAAATACATAAGCCCTTAAAATTCCAATGGAAATCTTGACCGTCTTTAGTTCGAATGTTATGGTTGGTTCATCTTTCATTTAAGTAAACTTTTAATGAGCACTAACGTACTCATTAAAAATTGAAATACACTATAAAAGTGCATCCAGAAAAATCACTGCCCAAAGATGTTCAAAAGCTTTTTTCGGTTCTCTTACAACACTTTATCCCCCCACCCCCTGATCTTAATTTGGATGGCATTGAAAGATCGATCAACCACATTTTAGCCCGTTACATTTTGGCCCTGTCTCCTCTTTTAAGATACGGATTACTCATTTTACTCAAATTTTTTGAATGGGGGCCTTTTTTCTTTGGCTTTGGACTTATTCGTTTTTCAAATCTGAATTTCAATCTTCAGCTTAAATACATAGACAAATGGAACCATAGCCGGGTCAATCAGTTAAGGGAATTTTTAAACGGGGTGCGCGGCATGATCATGGCTGCGGCCATGATGGATAAACGCATTTGGGAATATGTTGGTTATGCTCCAGAAGAGCACATCCACGAAAAAATCAAGCAACACGAACAGCTCATGTCTAGCATGGAGGTATAGTTTGATACTCACCTACGACAAGATCGTTAAAAACATCGATGAAACCTGCGATGTGTGTGTGATTGGCTCTGGAGCCGGCGGGGCCCCCATGGCCAAAGAACTGCAGGAGGCAGGCTTGAGTGTCATTTTGCTGGAAGAAGGTTCTTATTATCAAACAAAAGATTTTCGGAACTCCGACACCATCGAAAGCCTTATCAAACTTTATCGGGAAGGGGGTTCCACTTTCACCATTGGCAAACCCAATATTTCTTACGCCGAAGGGCGCACCGTAGGGGGATCCACCACGATCAACGGGGGAATATGCTGGAGAACTCCGGACAAAATTTTAAAACGATGGCAATGGGAAAACGGGTTGGCCGATCTCACACCCAAGAGGATGGATTATTTCTTCAGCCGGGTTGAAGAAATCATTTCAGCCAAACCGGTACTTTCTGAATCGATGAACAAAGATTCCGAAACCTTGAAAAAAGGCGCCATCAAGCTTGGATACGAGGTCAGGGCCAATATCCGCAGCCATCAAGCCTGTGTAGGCACCAACCAATGCTTAACGGGTTGCCCCACGGGGGCCAAACAATCAACCCTGGTTTCTTATATCCCCTTATTTTTGAAAAAAGGCGGGAGACTCATCGCTAATTGCCGTGTCAGAAAAATTAAAAAAAGTGGCCACTATGTAACAGGGGTCAAGGGCGTCATTATTGACCCCACTACCGGAAAAACAAAAGCCCATGTGCGCATCCGCTCAAAAGTTGTGGTTGCCAGTTGCGGTGCCATACAAACCCCGGCCCTTCTGCTGCGCAGCGGAATTCACGACAAGAAGCGTCTTACCGGCGGAAATCTTTTCATGCACCCCAACACAAAGGTCATTGGCGTTTTTGATGACCCCATTTATGGATGGAAGGGTGTCAATCAGGCTTATCAGATCACTGAATTCATGGGTGAAGGGATCATCATGGCCGTTAATTTTATTCCCCTTCCCATCATGGCCCTGGCGTTTCCCCATTACGGGAAAAACTATCTGAGCACCGTGAAGGAAATTTATAACCACTGCATTTTTGGTGCGGCCCTTATCGAAGACACCTCCCGGGGGCGCGTTCACAACCTTCCCTTTGATCAAACACTGGCCACCTACCAGTTAAACCAGCAGGATTTTCACCTGGCGCTTCGATCCATTGCCCTTTTATCAGAAGTGTATTTTGCAGCCGGAGCCAAAAGGGTTTATCTCCCCCTTCGCGGGTTGCAGGAATTGCACACCATTGATGATCTACGAAAAATTTATGAATATCGTTTTAGCCCGGTTGATCTTGAGTTAATGACGGTGCACATGATGGGCACATGCCAAATGGGGCACGATGCCAGCCGTTCGGTCGTCAACCAGTATGGTGAACATCACGAACTGCGCGGATTGTTTGTCGCCGATGCCTCGGTATTTCCCACATCCATCGGGGTCAATCCGTCTGAAACCATTATGGCGCTTTCAACGCGATCGGCTTTTCATATCGCTGAAAATGTCTCGAAATATTTGGAGTAAATAATGGGGCCCCTGAACGGAGTGGTCACCGAGCGGAGTCGAGGGGTCGAAGGGACGGGCACCTCGACTCCGCTCGGTGACCATAATATGGTATGACCACAAATTGGACTACCCTCGAAAAAACCGCCCTCACCCATTTACAAAATCTTATCCGCATTAACACCACCAACCCGCCCGGTAACGAACTGGAAGCCATTCGTTATATCTCAAAAATTTTAGAGGAGGCCGGCATTCCCCACCAGATTTTTGAACCAACCCCTGGGCGAGCCAATCTTGTCGCACGCATTCGGGGAAGTGGCACCAAGCGTCCTTTAATGCTGACATCGCATGTCGATGTCGTCCCTGCCGAGAATTCCGGATGGAATCTGCCTCCTTTTTCGGGGGAACTAAAAGATGGATTCATCTGGGGAAGGGGCGCCATCGACATGAAGCAAATGACCGCCATGAGCCTGGCCCTGTTTGTTGAAGTTTGTCAGCAAAAAATAAAATTACCGCGCGATTTATTGTTTGTGGCCGTTTGTGATGAAGAAGCAGGCTGTCGATGGGGATCAAAATGGTTGGTTGAAAATAAACCTGAACTTTTGGATGCCGAATATGCCTTAAACGAAGTGGGAGCTTTTAGTCTTTATGTGGATGGTCACACTTTTTATCCTATTGGAGTCGCCGAAAAAGGTTTGTGTTGGTTTCGCATCCACAAAAAAGGCGACCCGGGACATGGCTCCATTCCCCACAACAATCAGGCGCTTCCCCAATTGGGTTATGCCGCTTTCAATCTTTCAAAAAAAAGCCTCTGTTTTCACAAACACGATGTCCCCGCCCAATTTATCCGTCAAATCGCCCAAAAAATTTCATTCCCCCAAAACATCATCCTTAAAAAATTAAGTTCCTCCTTCTGGAATTCACTCATTCTGAAATTTTTTATAAAGGATGCTAAAAAACGGGCTGCTTTCCATGCCCTCTTTCATAACACGGCATCCCCAACCATTTTTAAATCGGGGCAAAAAATAAATGTGATCCCCTCGGAAGCAAGCCTAGATGTGGATGGAAGACTTATCCCAGGGCAAACAATCACTTCCTTTTTGGAAGAAGTTCAAAAAATCCTTGGGCCGGGCTTTGAATTGGAAAGATTATCCGAACATGAAGGCTCCGAGGTGGAACATGAAAATGCGTTCTATAAAACTTTGCAACAAACCCTTATAAAACACGATCCCGGGGCGACCCCTATTCCTTACATGAATCCGGGTTTTACCGACGCCGCGTTTTATAAAAAACTGGGGATCAAATGCTATGGTTTTGTTCCCGTAAAACTGCCCCCGGCCTTAAATTTTTCGGAACTTTTTCACGGGCACAACGAACGAATTCCCGTGGATGGATTTTTATTTGGCCTTAAAGTACTGTGGGATGTTATTTGTGAGGGGTAAACAACCGTAAGGGCAATTCATGAATTGCCCCTACAAACATGACAAAAAACTCTGCAATAAAACTCGTTTTAAAACAATACTGGCAATCAAAATTAAACCGGATTGGTTTGGTTTTTGTTGTGGCCATGTTTTTTATAGCCGTCTTTGCGCCCTTCTTGGCCGGCAACGTGCCCCTCTATCTTAAGATGGAAAATAAAACTTATTTCCCTGTACTTACTCAAGTGGCTCCTTTCAAATTTTTTTATAAGAAATCGGCGTTAAGAGATGTCGACTTTATAAAAGTAAGGGCAATTCATGAATTGCCCTTACAAAGGGACGAACTTCCCTTACAAAAAATCATCTTCCCCCCCATCCCCTATTCCCCCACAGAATACAATTTAGACATCCCCCTTGAGGCCCCCAACAAAGAACACCCCTTGGGAACCGATGATCAGGGGCGGGATGTGGCCTCCCGCATGATTCATGGCTCGCGTATTTCACTTTCTGTCGGGTTTGTGGCTGTGGGTATTTATGTGATCATCGGCACCATTATCGGGGCCCTTTGTGGTTTTTATGGCGGCAAATTTGACATGATTATTTCCCGAATCATCGAAATCATCATGTGCTTTCCCACATTTTTTCTGATTTTGGCCGTGATTGCCTTTATTGGCCCCAGTCTTTTTAACATCATGGTGATTATCGGGTTGACCAGTTGGACAGGCATTGCAAGACTTGTCCGTGGCGAATTTTTAAGACTGCGCCCCCTTGACTTTGCAACCACAGCCCAGGCCTTGGGCTTTTCATCCGGACGAATTATTTTCAACCATCTTCTGCCCAATGCCCTGGCCCCGGCCATGGTGGCCGCCACTTTTGGAATGGCTTCTGCTGTGCTGGTTGAATCATCCCTTTCATTTTTGGGTTTTGGCGTGCAACCCCCCACCCCTAGTTGGGGAGATATTTTGTCCCAGTCGCACGATTACATCGACATTGCCTGGTGGCTCACCCTCTATCCCGGCTTGGCCATCTTTTTAACGATTACTTCCCTTAATCTGGTGGGAGAAGGGTTAAGAAATGCCATCGATCCGAAAATGAAAACGTAAAGTTTATTTGATGAAAAGAATTGCTTGTGTTTAACTTGGGAAGATTTTGAAAATCCCCCTCTTTCCCCCTTTAACAAAGGGGGATGAAGGGGGATTTTTTCAGAAAAATATGAAACCCCTTCTCGAAATCAAAAACCTGCGAACCTATCTGGATACCGCTGAAGGGACTTTAAAAGCCGTCAATGACGTTTCTCTAACCATTCCCAAGGGCAAGGTCGTGGCCTTGGTGGGCGAATCGGGTTGCGGCAAGAGCATGACGGCTCTTTCCATTCTTCGGTTGATTCCCGTTCCTCCGGCCAAAATTGTCGGTGGAGAAATTTTATTTTACGACAACACCGATTCCCCCGTTAATCTTTTAAGAATTCCTGAAAAAGAATTGAGAAAAATCCGCGGCAATCGCATTGCCATGATTTTTCAGGAACCCATGACAAGCCTTAACCCCGTTTTTACCGTGGGCGACCAAATTGGTGAGGCCGTCATGCTGCATCAAAAGCTTTCAAAAAAAGAAGCGCGGGCGAAAACAATTGACATGCTTAAACTGGTGGGCATTCCCAATCCTTCCACCCGCATCGATGACTACCCCCACCAATTAAGCGGTGGGATGCGCCAACGGGTGATGATTGCCATGGCCCTTTCGTGCAACCCCACTTTTTTGATTGCGGATGAACCCACCACGGCCCTTGATGTGACGATTCAGGCCCAGATTCTGGAATTAATGGAGGAACTGATCAAAAAAACAAAAATGTCCCTTTTGCTTATCACCCACGATCTGGGTATTGTCGCTGAAAAAGCCAGCCATGTTTGCGTGATGTATGCCGGCAAAATCATCGAGGAAGGAAGTGTGGAAGAAATTTTTGATAACCCCAAACACCCTTATACACGGGGACTCATGGATTCCATTCCCAGTTTGCAAGCCAAAGGGGAAAAAAGATTAAAAGCCATTCCTGGGAATGTGCCCAGTTTGGCCAAGCTACCCAAGGGATGTGCTTTCCAGGAACGTTGTAGCCGGGCCTTGGACGATTGCCGATTAAACGAACCGGGTTTTTTTGGAAACGGCCACCGGTATCGGTGTTTTCATCCGATTAATTGATGTAGGGGCGGGGTCTCCCCGCCCTATACCGTATGGTACAGGGTCCCTCCCTGGGTCGGGAAACCCGACCCCTACATGAACAAAAATATGTCCCCCATTCTCGAAATAAAAAATCTGGTCAAAAAATTTCCCGTCAAGGGTGGTTTTTGGGGAAAATCCAAGGGGTATGTCCATGCCGTTAGCGAGGTGAGTCTTTCATTAAACCAGGGAGAAGTTTTGGGCTTGGTGGGTGAATCGGGCTGCGGCAAATCTACTCTGGGACGTACCATTTTAAAACTTGTTGAACCCGATTCCGGGCACATCTTTTTTGAAGAAAAAGACATCACTCCCTTTTCAGTAAAAGAAATGCGGCCTCTAAGAAAGCGCATGCAAATTGTCTTTCAAGACCCCTATGCCTCCCTCAATCCCCGCATGACGGTGGGCAATGCCATTTTGGAACCCATTACCGTCCACAACATTGTTCCCAAAAAAGAAAGACGCGACCGGGTTGTGGAACTTTTGGAAATGGTTGGGTTGAATGCGGATGTTTTCAATAAATTCCCTCATGAATTTTCCGGAGGACAACGCCAACGCGTGGGAATTGCGCGGTCCTTAAGTGTCAACCCGACTTTCTTGATTGCCGATGAACCCGTCTCCGCCCTGGATGTTTCCATCCAGGCCCAAATCATCAATCTTCTTTCCGATCTTCAGCAAAAGCTGAAACTATCGATGATCTTTATTGCGCACGACCTTAAAGTGGTTGAACACATTTCAAACCGCATTGCCGTCATGTATTTGGGAAAAGTGGTCGAAATTTTTTCTGCAAAAGACATAGAAAAAGCAAAACATCCCTACACCCTCTCCCTTTTATCAGCCGTGCCCATTGCTAACCCGCACGTAAAGAAAAAACGGATCCTCCTCCATGGCGATGTTCCGTCTCCCATTACGCCCCCTTCAGGATGTGTTTTCCATACCCGTTGCCCCCTAGCCAAACCTTCGTGCAAGGAAAACATCCCCGCTTTAGTCCCACGCACCAAAGACCATTTCATTGCCTGCCCGTTGGTGTAATTTTTATTGGTTCAATTTGCCTTTTTGACAAAATCCCCTTATAGGGCCTTTTAGGAGTTCGATTATTAATTATGAAACCCGTTATTAAATTGATCGCCGCTTTATTGGTATTGATTGTCTTTTCCCAATGCACAAGCGCTCAACCCGATAAAATAAAACTACTCAATGTTTCCTATGACCCGACGCGCGAATTCTATGTCGATTTAAACTCGTTATTTCAGGAATTTTGGAAAACTAAAACGGGAAACACTGTTTTTATCAAACAATCCCACGGCGGGTCCGGAAAACAAGCTCGTTCTGTTATTGATGGCTTGGAGGCTGATATCGTCACATTGGCTTTGGCCTATGATATCGACGCCATCGCTGAAAAGTCGGGGCTTCTTCCCGCCAATTGGCAAAGTCGCTTGCCCTTTAACAGCGCACCCTACACTTCAACCATTGTTTTTTTGGTGAAAAAGGGAAATCCCAAGGGAATTAAAGACTGGCTTGATCTGGTGAAACCGGATGTTTCTGTCATTACACCCAACCCCAAAACCTCCGGCGGTGCTCGTTGGAATTATTTGGCGGCATGGGGCTATGCCTTAAAACAAAATAATGGGGATGAAACCAAGGCCAAAGAATTCATCAAAGCTCTTTACAAAAATGTGCCGGTTCTCGATTCTGGTGCGCGTGGTTCAACGACAACCTTTGTCGAACGCGGTATTGGGGATGTGCTGATTGCCTGGGAAAACGAGGCTTTTCTGGCCATGAATGAATTGGGCAAGGAAAAATTTGAGATCGTCTTCCCTTCCATTTCCATTTTGGCTGAACCTTCCGTGACAGTAGTCGACAAAAATGCGGCCAAGCACAACACCACAGAAGTTGCCAAGGCTTATCTGGAATATTTCTATACGCCTGAAGGTCAGGAAATTGCGGCCAAGCATTATTATCGCCCCCGCCTGGCAGCTATTGCAGCAAAGTATGCAAACCAATTTCCCAAGATGGAACTTTTAACCATTGACGGAAATTTTGGGGGATGGAAAAAAGTCCAAGAGGCCCACTTTGCCGACAGCGGTGTTTTTGACCAGATTTATGTGCCGTAATGATGAATCATCTGGGGGAGAGAAAACTCCCCTCCTTTGTTCCGCAAACGGAATCCCGCTATGCGGTGATAAGGAGGGGTAAGGGGAGGTAGAGTCCCAATCAATGAAACTACTCAAAGAAAAAAGCGTGCTTCCTGGTTTTGGAACCACCATGGGCTTTACTCTCTTCTACTTAAGCCTGCTGGTTCTTATTCCCCTTTCCATGCTTTTTTTAAAAACATCCACACTCGGGTGGAACGGCTTTTGGGACATTATTTTATCTCCAAGAATTGCCGCGGCCTGCCGCTTGAGTTTTTTTACGGCCCTGGCGTCTGCCGGCATTAACGCCATTGTCGGGCTCCTTCTGGCCTGGGTTTTGGTGCGCTATGATTTCCCGGGGAAAAAAATCATGGATGCTTTTGTTGATCTTCCCTTTGCGCTTCCCACAGCGGTGGCGGGAATCACTTTAACAAGCCTTTATTCACAAAATGGGTTCATGGGAAAAATTTTAGCTCCTCTGGGAATTAAAGTCGCTTTCACTCCTCTGGGGATTATTCTTGCGCTTACATTTATCGGGCTTCCCTTTGTGGTCAGAACAGTGCAGCCCGTCTTGGAAGACCTGGATACAGCCGTGGAAGAAGCCGCTGTATGCCTGGGAGCCACCCGCATCCAGACTTTTTTCAAGATTCTTTTGCCCGTGATATTTCCTTCCTTAATTACGGGGTTTACCCTGGCTTTTGCCAGGGCCATTGGGGAATACGGATCGGTTGTTTTTATTTCGGGGAATTTGCCCATGAAAACAGAAATTGCCCCGCTTCTGATTGTGTCCAAGCTGGAACAATATGATTACACAGGGGCGACCGCCATTGCCCTTTTCATGCTGGGCGTATCCTTTATTCTGTTGCTGACGATTAATATTTTGCAATGGTGGAGCCAATCCAAGCAGGTGGAAAATTGATTCGTTTTTTATTTCGGCCCCTTGGGGCCGAAATAAAAAAACGGATCAACCCTGAGCGATCCGCCTTACGGCGGAGAGTCGAAGGGTGGGATGAAAAGTTCATATGTCACAAAAATTAAAACCATGGTGCACAGAATCAAAAGGCGTAAGACGGTTTCTTATTTGTTTGGCCGTTATCTTTTTTGCCTTATTCCTTATTGTGCCTTTGGCGGCCATTTTCTTAAACGCCCTTCAGGGGGGCTTCAAACTTTATTTGGCCTCCATTGTCGAAACCGATGCACTGGCCGCCATCAAACTAACTCTGATTGCCGTGGGGATTTCCCTCCCCTTGAATGTTTTCTTTGGTGTGGTGGCTTCTTGGGCGATTGCCAAATTTGATTTTGTAGGAAAAAGACTTCTGATCACTTTGATCGATCTTCCCTTGTCGGTTTCTCCTGTCATTTCGGGTTTGATTTTCGTCCTCATTTTTGGAGCCCAAGGACTGTTGGGGCCAACTCTTGCCCAACATGACATCCAGATTTTATTTGCTGTTCCTGCCATTGTGCTGGCCACCCTGTTTGTTACCTTCCCCTATGTGGCACGCGAACTCATCCCGCTCATGCAGGCCCAAGGAACCGAAGAAGAAGAAGCCGCCCTCACCTTGGGGGCTAATGGATTAAAAACTTTTTTTCTGATAACCCTTCCCAACATCAAATGGGGATTAATCTATGGCATTATTTTATTGAACGCCCGCGCCATGGGGGAATTTGGGGCTGTTTCGGTCGTCTCAGGACACATCCGTGGATTAACCAACACCGTCCCCCTGCATGTGGAAATTTTATACAACGAATATAATTTCATCGGCGCCTTCGCGATGGCTTCCATTCTGGCCTTAATGGCTTTGGTGACTCTTGTGCTTAAAACGGTGACCGAGAAAAAAGGAGATCTGGCATGAGCATTCAGGTTAAAAACTTAAACAAGAAATTCAACCATTACGTGGCCGTCAATAATGTCAGCTTGTCAGTCAACGACGGTGAATTTGTCACCCTGCTTGGGCCTTCGGGCTCCGGCAAATCAACCATTCTGCGGTGCATTGCCGGGCTTGAATCTCCCGATGAGGGCCACATTGAAATTAATGGTGAACAAGTCACCCATGTTCCCGTCCAGGAAAGAAAAGTGGGTTTTGTTTTCCAACACTACGCCCTGTTTCGCCACATGACCATTCTGGAAAATGTGGCCTTTGGTCTGCAAGTGCGCAATGTTCCCAAAAATGAAAGGGAAGAAAAAGCCAAACAACTTTTGCATCTGGTGGGATTATCAGGCTTGGAAAAAAGAATGCCAAACCAGCTTTCCGGCGGTCAACGCCAGCGTGTGGCCCTAGCGCGCGCCCTGGCTCCCGAACCCGGGCTATTGCTTTTAGACGAACCTTTTGGGGCCCTTGATGCCCAGCTGCGTAAAGAACTGCGAACCTGGCTTAGAAAATTGCACGACCGCATTCAGCTTACTTCCCTGATGGTCACCCACGATCAAGATGAGGCCCTGGAACTTTCCGATCGTATTTTAGTCGTAAACAAGGGGCAAATTGAACAAGATGCCACACCGCATGCCATTTTTAACAAACCGGCCACCGAATTTGTGGCCAGCTTTGTGGGGGAAAGCAATGCCATCGAGGGAGTGGTTCATGAAGGAACTGTGGCCTGGGGCCCTTTCCGGTTTAAAGCCGTGCATCTTCCCACTGGCACCAAAGTGCATGTCCTTTTCAGACCCAACGATGTTTACATTACTTCCAAGCGGGAACAGGGCGGATGGCCGGGAAAAATTGTTTCCGTCCAGTTTTTGGGGTCCATGGAGGAAGTGAAAATCGAAATAGAGGGGGGAATCTCCCTTTTGGCTCATGTCCCCTTGGGTATTTCAGAACAAAGTGAATTTCATTCGGGAAAAAATGTTTACATCATGCTCACACGGGTTCATGTGTTTGCCAAATAATTGTTTGACATATCCCTCTCCAGCCCGCTAAAGACAGGCATCGTTTCGTTTCTTACAAAAAAAATCATCTTTTCAAGGAGACACTATGCAAATCAAAAAAATCGGCATTATCGGAACTGGCACCATGGGACAAGGAATTACTCAAGTTGCGGCCCTCAGTGGTTTTGAAGTCACTGTCACAGACGCCACCCCCGAACGTACCAAAAAAGGCATTGCCAATGTTGAAAAATCCTACGGTAAACTGGTTGAAAAAGGCAAATTGACCGCCGATGCAGTTGAAAGTGCCAAAAAGAAAATCACTGTAGCCACGAACCTTGCCGAATTTAAAGACTGCGATCTGATCATTGAAGCCATTACAGAAAATGCTGAACCAAAACGAAAACTTTTTGCCGAATTAAATACCATCGTCAAGCCAGAAGCCATTTTTGCCAGCAATACTTCTTCCATTTCAATCACCTTGCTTGCAGCGTCCAGTGGACGACCGCAAAAATTTATCGGCATGCATTTTTTCAACCCGGTGCCCGTCATGAAACTTGTTGAAGTCATTCGCGGGCTTCAAACAAGCGATGAGACCTTTAAAGCCGTTTTTGCCACTGCCGAAGCGTTGGGGAAAACGCCGGCCGATATCAAGGATTCCGCCGGCTTTGCCGTCAATCGTCTGCTTTTGCCCTTAATCAACGAAGCCTTTTATGTCCTTCAGGAAGGCTTAGCCGATGCCAAAACCATTGATACCGTCATGCAACTGGGTGCCAACCATCCCATGGGCCCACTCACCCTGGGTGATTTTGTCGGGTTGGATGTCGCCCTTTCGGCCATGGAAGTATTGCATCGTGATTTTGGAGACAGTAAATACCGTCCCTGCCCGCTCCTCCGCAAATATGTAGAATCAGGCTGGCTAGGCCGCAAAACCGGCCGCGGCGTGTACGATTATTCGCAGAAATAATTAAACAATAATTTCCTGCATAATCGTATTAATTGTTTTAAGTTTGCCTCTGAAACAATAATGTTGATCAGAAATATACACCAATTTGCGTTTCGATTTCTCTTCTAGAAACAGAAGAGACTGTATTACAGTTTTTAAAACAATACAGGCATCATCTCTATCCACACTTGTTGGAATTATATGTAATCCTAAAAGTTTTGTTTTTTTTGTTTGCCTATCGATACATTCTTTAAATTTTGGATCACCAAAACCTTCTTCAAGCTGCACGCTGATAAGAGCCATATTTTCTTGGTTAAATTCTATATCCCAAATGTGATTATGAACAATAAGATCTCTTAAAACAAAAATTTCCTTTAATTTTTCAGTATTTTTAAATTTAGAATATTGTTTCTGTATACGTTCATAAATTTTCCCCTTGCTCTTAAGGGATGTTAAAAAAGATTCTAAACAAACAACTAATAAAACAACTATCGAAGCAGCAAATGGATTTTCAATAGGACCACTTAAAGCTGGAGATTTTTGAATAGATTTTTCTAGTAATTTTTCAAATAAGTAAAAGATAGGCCTGAAGTAAGCATTACAAATAACCGATTTAAACTTGTCACTATTTTTCATACGCCAATAGCTAGAATCAGCCTCATAAATACCGAGTGACCCTTTGATCACCGCGTAGCGGTGGTCAAACCATCACTCTCCATTTATAAGATGACTCATTTCAATTTTTTTCCATTCTCCTCAAACACCAAAAAATTCTCATCCGTCACCACGCTTTTTCCTGTTTTAGTTTCCAATGCTTTTCTGGCATCCCCAGCAATGTGGCCACCTTCTCGAGCGGCAATTTTGTTCTGACCAAATCCTTGAGCATCCTTGCCACGGGCAATTTCTGTCGTGGAGGCTTCCCCTAACATGGTAAAAATCAACTCCAGATCATTCATATGGTCACGCAAATTTTCACGCTTTAGACCTTTGATGTTTTTATATTCCGATGGCGTAATCCCAAAAGTCGCCTTTGAAATTTCGGCGGTCAAAATGGCATATTCTTTATCACTTCCAACATTCCGTTTTTGCCATTCATCAGTCAGCTCACCGCGAATAGCTATGCCACGAACCCTTCTTTCTATCCAACTATCTGGATAACCCTTCGCCCGATACAAGGCTCTCATTCTTTTGGAAGCTAATTCGGGGTCTTCAATTTCTTGAATGCGTTCGTAACCGACCTTCGCCAACCATCGTTTAAAAGGTTCTGCTTTAGGAGAGGGAATGGATTGGATGATACGAAATAAAGTTTCTGTATTGGCACAATCAGTTTCATATTTTTTCCCATCCGAAGACTCTAATTTCAGTTGTCCGATTTTTTCGGACAACTCACCAAAACCCTCGTTTTCAATGAGTTTTTTCTTCAAATCCGCCCAATATTTACGTGGACGTTGGCTATCGGTAAGAACCTCAATCACATCAATAATCGAGAACCACCACTCGTTTTTATGCAAGAGTCGACGAATTTCTTTTTTATTAAATACAACCAGATGATGACTCAATTCTTTTTGGACTTGTTCATTATGCGATGCCATGTCAACCTCCTAAAAAAATGTTTTTAACAGCCTTTTCTAGGTTCGACAATCGTGAAAATATTCAGTAGTAAAAATCATGCCCATTCAAAGCCACATCGAATCACTTCTTCAAAAAAGCCTTGTCCCCATTTATTTAGAAGTGATCAATGAAAGTCATCAGCACTCCGTCCCCAAAAATTCTGAAACCCATTTCAAAATCGTCATCGTTTCGGACCAATTCAACAATCTTTCTTTTGTACAAAGACAAAGGAAAATAAATGAGCTTCTTAAAGAATTCATGGGTAACCCCATTCATGCTCTCACCATGGGAACCTACACGGTGCTTGAATGGAATCAAAAAGGGAAACAAGCAAAGCCATCTCCTCCTTGCCTTGGGGGTTCAAAAAAATCATAATACGCGACTAAATGAAAACCATTCTTGCCCTTGTTCTTGTTAATTCATTGTTTGGTATCGGATACCCCTTGGTCAAAACCATTGTGCACTACCTTACACCAGCACAGTGGGTTTTTGTTCGCGTCCTTTCTTCAAGCCTGATTCTGTTGGTCTTTCAGGGAAAGGCCTTGTTTTCCCATCCCATCACTTTGAAACAATTTGGCGGGCTCGTCCTGGCTGCTTTTTTAGGAATTACCTTAAATCAGATTTGTTTTGTGGAAGGACTTTATCGTTCTACCTCTGGCCATGCGGCCATTATCAATGCCACCATCCCACTTCAAACCATTCTCTTGGCCTGGTTGTTTGGAAAGGAGAAAATCCAGCCACTGGAATGCCTGGGCATTGCCTGCGGCCTGGTCGGTGTGGGTATTTTGCTTCAGGTGCAAAATATCGGTGTTTTCAACCCTTTTTTAAAAGGGGATTTGTTTGTGTTGATCAATGCCACTTCGTATTCTTTGTTTCTTATTTTTGCCAAGCAAACCCTTGAAAGCTTTTCGCCGATGTTAGCGTTGACTTGGATTTCATTGTTAAGTGTTGTGGGTACGGGTTGGTATGCGGGGTGGAGCCTTCCTCTTTCAACCATTCTTCACTTGCCCCCCAAACTATGGCTTTACATGCTTTATCTGATTACGTTCCAAAGCATCGTCACTTATTACGCCAATATTTGGGCTCTTAAGCGAGTAGAGGCTTCCCATGCGGCCATTTTTGTTTATCTTCAACCCGTCATAGCCACCATTCTTGCCTACACCATGCTTGGGGACTTACCCCAAGGACATTTTTATTTGAGTGCGGGACTTATTTTTGTGGGGATTGTGTTGGGGAGTTTGTAGGGACAATCCTAGGATTGTCCCTACGTAGAAAATCCATCACGTCCAATATTTTTCCACATGCACTTGGCCAGGAACCTTATGGGTGTGCTCCTTAAAACCGGCCTTGGCCAAAAGCTCGGTGGTGTCTTTGATCATGTTGGGGCTGCCGCACAAAAAGAAATAGGTATTGTCAGGAGTGATATCTGTTTTCCACGCATCTTTAAGCGCCCCTAACTCCCACAATTTTTGAACATGCCCCGTCACACCCTTCCACGGGGCCTTGTCTTCATGGGGACGGCTGATGATGGGAAGATAGGCAAAGTTTGAACTCATTCGCGCCAAAGCGGCAAGCTCCCCCCGATAACAAAGTTCCTGTGACGTACGCACACCATGAAGCACAGCAAATTTACGTGATCCCAAGGTTTCGATATTTCCGTAAATCATGCTCATAAAAGGCCCAAGACCCGTGCCCGTTCCAATGAAAACAATGTTTTTATCCTTGGGAACCGGGTCCATTGTAAATGTCCCCGTGATTTTAGGCCCCAAAAACAAGGGATCTCCAACTTTTAAATTCCACAAACGCGGAGTGAAAAGACCTCCTTTGACAAGGGCAATGTTAAACTCCACATAATTTTTTTCATGGGGGGCCGAAGCAATCGAGTAAGCCCTTTTAAGAAGTTTGGTCGGATCAGCAATGGGGGTTTTATCGGGGTCCGAACCGGAACAACGCGGGGTGGAACCTAAAACGCCCAAGGTGGTGTATTGCCCTGGTTTGAAATTAGGGACTTCCCAGCCGTTGGGAATGATACGCAAAACGGCCAAACTAGGGCCGTAATCAATCCGTTCCGCTAAAATTGCATTCAATTCATCACCAGCCATAACGCCTCCTTGTATAAACCCTTCGACAGTCTCAGCGTGTCCACCTACTTGGACATGGTGAGCTCCGTCGAACCATTTAAGATGTACAAATAAATAAAATTCCCGTCCGCCAACAAATTATTTCAACCCTTGCAATCCATACACACGTATTTTTTCTTCCTTACCCTTGACATAAATCTCATTTAAAAATGTTGCATCGATTTTTTTCTCTGCCGCCCTAAAGGTGCTTTCACTTATAACAACAGAAGATTTTAAATCCTTCGAGGCCGTTTCAAGGCGCGAAGCCAGATTCACCGTATCGCCCATCACTGTGTAATTTAATCTTTGGGATGAACCCATATTGCCCACAATCACATCGCCGGTGTGAATCCCCACCCCCACCTTGAAAGATTCAACCCCATATTTTTCCCTGAAAACAGGTTCAAGCTGCGCGGCCCTTTTTTGAATGGCGAGTGCCGCTTGGCAGGCGATGAGAGCATGGTCTTCAATGGAACGGGGCACTCCAAAAACAACCATGATGGCATCACCGATCAACTTGTCGATATAACCCCCAAGCATGATAATATCACGGGTGACAGGATCAAAATAATCGTTCATCATGGCCACCAAAACATCGGGGGATAATTTTTCAGAAATGGCGGTAAAATTCCGTACATCACAAAACAACACGGAGCAAAAAGCCTTCTCCCCTCCCAATTTTAATCGCGAAGGGTCTTTTACAATTTCCTCAATCACGTCGGGGTGCAAATAAGACTGGAAAATCTTCCGGATTTTCTTTTTTTCTTTTTCTTCGGTCAAGCTTCGATAGGCCGTTATGCCAAAAAGAATAACTCCCCCCTCCATGATGGGATGAACAAAAGCCAGGATATATCCTTTCAAAAATGAAAAATAGACCAGACTTGCATACCCAACAAGCAACAAAACACTCAACAGCATGCCTGTCATAAGGGAACTGCGGGTTGAAAAAAAATAAGTCAAAAGAGCAATCACAGCCAGGGCCATAAGAGAAAGTATTTTTGTTGTAATATTTAGGTGCAAAAAATTTTGCGTTAGCAGAGTTTCAACCGTGTCGGCTTGGACAAACACCCCGGGAGTCACCGGTGAAAAGGGGGTCACGCGCAGATCATAAATACCCACGGCCGTAGCCCCTATCAGGACAATTTTATTATTGAAAACGGAGGGGGGCACTTTTTTGTTTAAAACATCGGTTGCTGAATAAATATTATAGGCCCCCTCCCCCCGATAATTCACCCAAAGTTCCCCCAACTCATTGGTGGGAATGAAATAATCCTTAAGACTGATTCCTTCCAAAACGCCCTTGGCGTCACGGATGGCAATGGGATCAAAATCTTCCTGATATTTTGAAAAAAGCTTCAGGGAAAGCGAGGCAAAATTTTCATCCCGGTATCTTACAATAAGGGGGGTGTGACGGATCATGCCGTCACGATCCGGCAGGGTATTGAAAAACCCCTGCGAAGCGGCATGGCTTGCAATGGAAGGTAAATTGGAAACAACCCCGCTCATCGTGTGCAACGAAGTCTGAAACCCCGCATGTTGGGGAAGCGCTATATCAGCAATGGCCTGAAAACTTTGTTCCATCACAAAAGGAGTAAGGGCCGCTTTTTCAATTTCTTCCTGATTGTTATAAAAATAATATCCCAAAACCACTTTCCCGCTTTTTTCAAGACTGGCGGCCAAAACATCATCTTCATCCGATTTTTCGGCAAAAATAATATCCATGCCCACCACAGCGGGGTTCCCTTCGGTAATGCGATCAACAAGACTGGCCATTCGGCTACGGGCCCATGGCCAGCGGCCTTCACGGCCAAGACTTTTTTCGTCAATGGCCACAACAACAATATTGCCTTGTGAAACCTGTTGACCCCGTAAATTAAAACGCCAGTCGACGGATTTGAGTTCCAACCAGTCTATAGCGGACCATTCAGAAAGAAAAGAAAAGGAGAAAAGAAGGAAGGGAATAAGGGCCAGACAGATTTTTTTCATTGCAGAGTCACCCTTCGAGAGCCTCAGGGTGTCCATTTTTGTAGGGGCAATTCATGAATTGCCCCTACCCGGACATGGTGAGGTTCTCCCGCACACGGGACCCCGCTACGCGGTGGTCGAACCATGAACTCGAGTTTCTAGAGGTGCCTATAAGGATAGGTGCATACCTTCATGCGCCAGAATGATCTTTATTTTTTTTGAGCGCAGTTTTTTGCAAAACACCGCAAAATTCTTTTTCAAAAAAACATCGGTATTTTGGGGAGCATGATGAAAAAACACCAGCGTTTTAATATGGGCCTTGATGGCTAAATCAAGGGCATCATCCCATGACGAATGTCCCCATCCACAATAAGTGGGATAATCTTTGTCTGTAAATTGGGCATCATGCACCAAAATATCGGCTCCATAAAGATTTTCAATCAGGGCCGAGCTGTAAAATTTCTTTAAAGAACGGGAAAGATGACAAAATTTGTGAATGCTTTCGTGGTCGGGCAGATAGGCCAGTCTCTTTCCTGAAATTTCGGCCACATATCCCAGGGTTTTCCCGGGATGATTCACATAAAAGGAACGGACCACAAAGGGTTTGACCAAAATGGTGTCACTGCCAACAGGATAGTAAGTGATGCGCGAAGCCACATCGGTAAGCGGAACCGGAAAAAACTCGGAGGAAAAAAGATGCCCCAAAATTTCATCCACACTACGAACATAGCCTTTGGGGCCATAAATATTAAGACGCACATCTTTTTGATAGAGCGGAGTGAAAAAGGGAATCCCAATGACATGGTCAAGATGATAGTGCGACAAAAAAAGATGAAGCGTTTTCTTTCCCCCTTCGGCCATGATTTTTTGCCCCAAAAGCCTAATGCCCGTGCCGGCATCAAAAATAAGGCGCGTCTTTCCACACAAAACTTCAAGACAGGATGTATTCCCCCCTATCTGAGCTGTTTGGGGGCCTGGGGAAGGAATCGACCCACGCACTCCCCAAAAACGAAGTGTTGTTTTATTCATCCAGAGGTCCTTCATTAAAAAAAGATTTCAAATCATAAATAGCGGTATTTGAATCCAGGGCAAAATCAGCCGCAATAATGCCCCCCGTATTGGGGTTATGATCCCCGACTAAAACATTAAAAAATCCCCTATCCCCCAGCAATTCATCAGCCGCCGGTTCGTTTAAGGTGATCGTAAGGAGATCCAACCCCGCATCCCATGTGGCTGTCCCCGAAGCATCCCCATTATTAAAGGCAAAGAGATCGCCTGTCACGGCATCCAAAAATTGCACATCACTTGTCAGTGGATTTTGGTCCCCATTGAGAAGCACTTTCAAAAAAGTTTCAGCTCCGAAATCAAGAGGATCTTGAAGCCCATCAAGGGGGTTATTCAAAAAATCGCCGCTTCCTGTTTGGGTATTGGCATCCTTGTCAAAAAACATCAGGACCTGTGTCCCTTCGGGGTTTTGCGCGTTCGAAAAAGCAATAAAAATATCATAGGTTTTACTCCCGGCATTCTCGGTTCCCGACCAATCGACATCCGTCAAGTCCTGGGCCCCATTCGGAAAAATATCGGCTGCATCATCCCTAAAAAAGTTAAGAAACGAAGTGTCAATTTGAACAGAGGCCCCGCCCTCAGGCACGTTTGCTGTGGCCGTACCCCTGTAACCACGTCCCTCGTCCTGGCCTTCTACTTCAACGACAAAAATCCTGTTATCCCCCACAGGGACATCCAGCGAAACAGTAATCACTCCATTATTATCTTCAGGGAAATCGGCAGGGTCAAAAGAAGTGAGGATGCTATTCATGTCAGCGGCCGCCACGCTTACCTTAATACTTTGGGGAACAATCAGAAGAGCCCCCACCTGCAGGGCCGCTGGCACCGAAACAGAGACAGATCCTTCCATCTGCGATTTTTGGTTTGCATCACCCGAAAAAGAACAATGGAGTAAGGACAAAACAAGGACACTGCTCAAAAAAACAAAGAAAATATTTCTTTTCATAAAAAATGAACCCAACCCGCTAACCTTGGGGTTAGGGCCCGTTAGGATTTGGATTATCATTGGGTAAATTATTTCCCGGAAGCCTTGCCGGTGGCGGTGGTTGTTGCTGCGGCTGTCCACCCCCATTATCCGGAAAATGAATGGGAATATCGACAGGAGCTTCTACCGGCCCTGCCGCAGGAGCCTGCACTGGGCCTGAACTTCCTCCAGCAGCATCGGAAGGAGGTTGACTCACTCCACCCGGAAGCAGTTGGGGAGGGCTTACACCCTGGCCTCCACCGGCAGGTCCTCCCACATCATCTCCTGGCGTGTTATTTTCAGTACCTCCCGGCAATCCTGGGGCTGGCTCATTGGAGTCTAAACCTTGACCCGTGGCCGTGGCCCCTGTGCTATCCCCCGTCCCTGTTTGATCCTGCTTGTCAGAATCTCCCGATGTCTGCCCTGATTCCTGCGCCCCCGGTTGTGTTTGCAATGCTTTTGCTTCTTCTTGCTCCTTTTTGTCACTAACCCCTTCTCCACCGGGTTGCCCCATAACATCTCCCGCCGAAGTGCCCTCAAAATGAACCTCAAAATGTTTCTGTACCTCGGGTGTAATCGTCGTTGGAGTTATCGGTGAGGCGCTACGTACTTCGGTGTAATGACCCGTTGTCACCAAAACTTTTTGATCGGGGGTTTTCTTGTTGAAGGCATCAAAGGCTCCATTAAAACAGACAAACTGGGTTCCCGCTTTAAAAACATAAATTCCCAAATCAGTCCCACGAATACCTGCTACAGCCGTGGGAGTTTCAAAAGTCACCTTGCTTGTTTGCAGCTGACCACTTGTTTTGCTGACAATGGCACGCACGGTTCCTTGCACAATATTAAACAGGGAATTTCTAAAAGACTGTTTTGGTTTGTAGACATATTCTGTGACTAAAAGTTTTGAATGGGCCCCCAAGGACAAGAGTGTTTCATCGGTAAAAAGAACCTTAAGCTCTCCTTTTTGGGTGATCAAAGTATCCAAGGCAAAGATTTCATCGTTAAACTTAAGAGCCAAAGGCTTTTGGGCTCCCTGCCTTATCACCTGGGCCTCTCCCTTCACAAAAACAACTTGCCCCACAGAAGTCGCCCCATGACAGACAGGGGATAAAAGAAAAGCAACCATAGAAAAAATGATAATTTTTTTCATAAAAAACCCCTTAATACCTGATTTTAGTATCTGAACCCCAAACTTAACCCACCCACATGTTTTTTGTATTCAAAGTAATCAATATTCGAACTGTTAGACGTATACGAATAAAAACCCGTCACCGTAAGCCACGCCCCCACCCTGCGATAAAGGGAACCGGTAAGCGTAAACGCATCATCACTACGCTCTTCACCCAAAATAGAATCCGTGTTGAAAAAGTTTTTGTCCAAAAGATAACTGGCTGCCCCCTGTATCCCCAAATCCCAAAACAGGGGAAAAGCCGCAACCGCTTGCAAAGTATGGGAGAGGTAATCCCAATCATCCCCATCGGCCAGGTTAGCCCCAAAAGTGTACCCCGTCATGATGTAGGCCGACTGCTTTTTGTTTAAAATAAAATATTCCGAAAAACTCCCTTCGACAGCCCAGGCATCGCGGTCTTGATCCTGCGTGGAAGTGTCTTGCAAAAAAACATCCCGACGTGCCCTGGGACGGAACAAACTTATAAAGTGGGTTCCATGCTTCAAACCCAAATTGGGGTTCCACTGAAAACTTTGCAAATATCCTTCCGAACCAAGCATCGAAGCTTCATAGACCAGGGGAAGTGTGGCCCAAAAAGAACCATGGGTAAAGCGCTCTGTTAACCCCACATGAGTCACTCCATAATTAAAATCTTCAAGCTCGGCATGAATGGAATGGTTGTGGGAAACATCCACCATCAGCCCATATTTTTCACGGTTCACAAAATGATATCCGGTTCCAACACCGACACCCCACACCCAGTCATCTTTATCCGAAGGCAGGCTAGACAAGCTTAAATCATTGGGTTCAAGGGTGACATTGGAATCAAACAAGGTGGTTAAACTGGCATAGGCAAAAAAAGGTCGGGTTGTTTCAGGCTGTGCCGATTCTTTTTTCAACGAGGATTTGTTTGTTTCCAAATAACCGCGGGCAATTTCCTTTTCGGAGGAAGAAGCTTTCAATTTCAACACCGTTTCAAACTGAAAACGGGCCTCTTCTTTTTTTCCTTCCTTCCATAAAGAAAGCCCCAGAAATAAATGAGAAGACGGATCTTGAGGCACCAAATCTGCAGCCTTTTTGAAAAAACCAATGGCCTGGGAAGAATTTTTGAGATTGTAATGGGAAAGTCCCGCAAAATAAGCGGCCCCATGATGACGTGGGTTAAGACTGGCTGCCTCGGAAAAAAGAACCGCAGCCCGAGCATACTGCCAGTCGTTGTATTCAAGCAACCCTTTGGAAAAAACAACTTCTGCCCTTCCTTCCGGCCCTGCCGCCCTGGCCGAAAAAGACAAAAGCATCATAAGCACAAACAACCCTTTTTTCATGCAAGACTCCTTCATTTCTTTTTGGGATGAAACTTGGATTTTAACGGGCTCTTAAAACAAAAGCAACATGAATTAAGACATGAAAATGATTGGCGAACAAAAACTTGTTCACCCCAGTTTTTTGGCCTTATTGGCCACATCCCTTCCCAAAATTCCCTGGATTTTTACGTAGAGAGCGGGGTTGAGTTTTTTAAGATTGTTCAATTTTTCGTGCGGCCAGCCGATCACCCCGATTTCGTGGTTGATCACAATATCGGCCGACGCCCTTCCATCGGTTAAAAAACTCATTTCCGCCATGAAATGGCCACGTTCAAGCAAAGCCACTTCGTGATTTGCCTTTTGAACATGGGCCTCGCCTGAAAGCAGCAAAAAAACCTCGTGGGGTTGGTCCCCTTCTTTTAAAAACAACCCTGCAGGGCGAGTTGAAATTTCTCCCAAGCTCCAAAAATAAAGAAACTCACGCGTACTCAAATTTGAAAAAATATTTTCGTAAATATCTTCAAACGTTTTGGGAATGGGCACCTTGGTGCGCTCACGAATCACTGCAATAATCTGAACCGTATTGACCACACTAAAAAGACTGTTCCAAAAAGCGGTGGGATAGGCCCCCTTGGGGACAGCATAAATCACCTGACAAATGTGCCCAACAAGCAAAATACAGCGCAACCAAAGAATGTCACGCACGGCAAGGCCGATAAAAATAAGCAGATAACCAAAATTAAGAACGTAGAAGGGCCAGGTCATAAGATGGTAGGGACCCCGCGTTACGGGGTCCTTACTCCTCAGGGTTCCGTGGAAATTTAAAATACGGCAATCTGACATCCCCGAACACATATTGATCGGCACGAATGTCACTGGGCGCTTGGTAGCCATCAATGGCTTGGGCCGTCACATAATCATCTTGCTCCACCCCATCACCGGAAACCCCCAAGCCTCCGACGAGGACACGGTTACCTGCCCCATCTTCTTTATATAAAGGAGAACTTCCCGGAAAAAACACAATGCCGTTTTGGTTGGCATTGGCGGGCTCGCGCCCCTGAGTGCAAGGATTGGCTTCATCAAATTCAAATAATTCGCGCAAGGGGCCCGGATCTGTATCGTTAATGCCTGAAGGGAAAAAAGGTTGGGACGAAAACCCGATGGTACGATTGGTATAAGCTGTTCCGGCAGGCAACCCAGGAATTTGATCAGCAACATCCACTCCTGCCCCACTAAAATAAGTGACATTACGGGCCTTGGCCACGGCCACATCAAGGCTAAAAACGGTGGAATCGCGCATGCGTCTCAAACCCAGAATATTGCCTTCCAGGTCGGTCACAGCCATGGCCATCTTGGCCCTTTGCCCCAATGGAAGACGAATAGCCGCCCGCGTCCGGTTGGAAGCCGCTTCTGCGGCATCTAAAATAGTTTCAACATCGGCAGCCAAAAGCTTCGGGTCATCGGCCGTGGGGCTGTCAATGATAGCCACCAAATCGCCCGTGGGGGGTTCACTCCCTGCAATGGGAGCCACGGTATAAGCTCCCACAAAAGCACCGGCTGCAAAACCAGCCGGGCGAGAGGTTTGCTTCACAAAGGGAAGTTCAATCCCATCAATAAAAATAACCCCCGGTTCGGCAACCGTTGGCGGAAAAAGAGCCAGACCCGAAAATGCGGCAAATTCGGCTGCCGCTTCACTCACCCCAGCCACCCCCACCCCACCGACCACACGCCCATCAATATAAAGAGGCACTCCTCCGGGAGTTACCGTAACGCCCACACCGGGAGACGCTCCAGCCACAGTGGTAGCAGGCGTTATATCCTGTCCCGCAAGAAAAACAGCATTCAGGGAACATCCCCGATTGGTATGTTCAATTCCAAAAAGGGCCCCGGAAGCTGTGTTGGCAATGCCGGGAGGAAAATGATCACGACTGATGTATCCAACCGTACGGCTTGAAAGCGGAGCCTGGTCATTTGAGAAAAAAGCCGCCGTACGCGCCACTGAAAGGGCCAACTCTTGAGCTTGGGCTGTTGCTGCCGGCTTTGCAAAAACAGCCAAAGGATTGCCGGCACGATCAACACCGGCAATAGTTTGAGCCGTGCCGTCAATTGCCAGGGCCGCCGCCTGTACCACACTTTCTACTTGAACTGCTGTAAATTGGGTGGCCGGTGCGTCAATGGTTAAATCGGGTGGAATGCCTTTGTTGGCTTCACAACCGGAAAAAACCATCAGGATCAAAAAGAGTTTCTTTGAAATTTTTTTCATGAAGTGTATACGACGTAAATATCACTCATGGGGTTTAAACATCAATCAAAAACAAGGTTTTTCGTTTTGGTTCTGCTTGTCGGTTTGGGGTCATTAAACTTAAACGCGGCTGTGTTGCACCAACGAGTCCCCGCCCCTCCACCTAAACGGATAGACCCTTCCCCCGTTAAAGGGGAAGTTTTAAAAAATCGCTGGGACATCAAACCCCCGCCCCATGAATTGAATGTGAAGGGCAAAACCATTGACCCTTACAACCAAAATAAATTGAAAGGAGACACTCCAATCATCGGGCAGGACGTCTTTTTTATTTTCACCGCCCAAAGTGAAACCCTTTTTGAACACAGAAAGCTTCCCATCCCCAGTGCGGCCAGTGCGGCAGGGGCCGGCCGATTTTCGTTTTTTGGGAATGGGAATCTCACTTCCATCAACCAGAATTTTCGTTTTACCCTGGAACTCTACAAGGGAAACACGGCCTTTGAACCACGCAAGTGGGAAGTACGTGTAACACCCGTCTTTAACATCAATCGCCTCCAAGCACGCGAACGCGGGGTGATCAATGCCAATGTCGCTCGTGGTACCGTACGCAACGAATTTGATTTTGCCCTTCAGGAAGCCCTGGCCGAATATCATCTGGGAAATGTAAGTGACCGCTTTGATTTTATTTCGCTGCGTGGGGGCATTCAGCCCTTTACCAGCGATTTGCGCGGTTTTGTATTCACCGACACCAATTTGGGTGGACGTCTTTTCGGAAATTTTGGGAACAACAAATACCAATGGAATGCCGCTTTTTTTGATTTGCTTGAAAAAAATACAAACAGTGAACTTAACATGCTCGACCGCCGTCGGCAGGAAGTGTTGGTCGTCAATTTGTTCAAACAGGATTTTTTCGACTTACCGGGATGGACCAACCAGTTCAGCATTGTCTGGAACCATGACCAGGCCACAAAGCATTTTGATCAAAACGGTGTGCTTACCCGCCCGGACCCCGTAGGCGCCGCAAAAAAACATGACCTGGATGCGGTCTATTTTGGTTGGACATCCGATGGCCACATCGGTCGTTTTAATGTCGCCCACGCTTTTTATTTTGTCACCGGCCGCGATCAAAACAACCCCATTGCCAGCCGTGACCTCGACATCTTCGCCCAGATGGCGGCCCTTGAACTTTCCTACGACCGCGACTGGTATCGGCTGAAAACTTCCTTCTTTTTTGCCACCGGGGATGACGAACCGCGCGATGATACCGGAAAGGGTTTTGATGCCGTGGTTGATTTCCCCAAATTTGCCGGGGGTGAGAACAGTTTCTTTCATCGGCAAAACATTCGTTTAAACGGCATCAACCTCACGCAGCGAAACTCGTTTTTGACCAATCTCCGTTCCTCAAAAACCGAGGGTCAATCCAATTTTGTCAATCCCGGGCTTTTCTTGGCCAATGTAG
>Ga0154362_125_pt1 | contig 26187 bp, 28 predicted proteins | sample RifGroA2_FD_115890 | JGI IMG/M metagenome (GOLD analysis project Ga0154362, IMG submission 115890) | Deltaproteobacteria bacterium GWA2_45_12
TCCTTATATCAAAAACCGGGGCTGTTGCCGATCATGAATTACTAAAAATGTTTCCCCGACAGGCTCCTAGACAATTCATTCAAAGGGAATCCCGATTTTCTACTGACCCTTCTTCACACCGGAACTTATATCCGTTTTCAAGACATCCCCAAGGAGCTTCAAAGTAATTACGATGTGCTTTTAGCCTATACGTCACGGGATAAACAGTATTTGGCCGATATCGACCAAAAGCTGTTGACCCAACCCTTCCTCCTGGATTGGGCCAACCAAATAACATCCAATTATCCGAACCGTTTTAATCCAGCGGAAAGCGATCGTTATGAAGCCCTATTTTATCGCCGTACCTTACCTGCAAACATTTTAAGTGACTTTGATTTTCTAACCCGTCTTTTCCAAGGAAATAAAGCTTTGGCGTACCTTTGCACTTCAAACACCCAAATCAAAAATAATCGTGAACTCATTCTTCAATTACTTACAGATACAGAGGGTTGGATTTACCCTGATTTACCCGAAATGATTAAAAAAGATCCAGATCTCATCCTTCAATTGCCTGCCAAGACACTGGGATGGATCTATTCCAAGCTCCCTGATGTGTTAAAAAAGAATCCGGAAATCGCCAATAAAGCCATCAATGCTCATTTTCAAAACATCTATTCCCTACCACCCAATTTGCAAGACCGTCCCGAAATTGTGGACAAAGCTATTCAAACCAGGAAATGGCGCTATGTCCTTGAGCACGGCTTAAACCGCGTTCAGGATGATGAAAAGACTTTCATAAAAATCGTACGTGACGTGCCAGGCTCTCTTAAGAAGGCTTCAGCAAGACTCAAGCGCGATCCTATTCTTGCAGCCGTTGCAGTATCCAAGCATTTGCCCTCCATTCGCGATGTTGATCCTCAATTGGTTAACGACCCTGTTTGGCTGCGTTCCCTTCTTGAAAAAGAGCCTTATCTCTTCAGGGAATTGGATAAGGTAACCATGACAAAGTTCCTTGCTGATTCAAATTTGATGGCAAAAATCCTCGTCCAAGCCCCTTTACTGCTAAAACAAATACCCGACGACATGAAAAATGCCTTAAGCGATGACACCGTTTTGGGGATTGTAACAAAATGGGGAAACGGCTTGGGTGACCTGCCGCAAAAATTCTGGGACAACGAGAGCATCGTCCTCCAAGCTTATAAATCCTATGATACAGAAGACGAACCAAAGCTGGACTTTTTAAAAATTTCAGATCGACTTCGCAAAGATCCGAATTTTATCCGCCGTCTCGTGCAAACCAGGGGGCTTGTCTATAAAGATCTGTCTGAAAACGCTAGAAAAGACGTTGATTTGGCCTTCACCGCCGTCTCATCCGGGGAAATTGGGCAGAAAGATAACTTTAGGGGTAAGCTTATTCCCGATTCGGTTCTTAAAAATCCAAAAGTGCTGGAAGAATATCTCAAGCATCGCAGTCTACCCCCTGAAATTAATTTAGAAGAATATGATTTCGTCACCGAGGATTATGCCCTCCAGTATCTTAATTACAGAGCCTTGCCAAACAGATTGAAGGAAAATCCAAATTTTGTCTTAAAGCTCTTGAATAAAAATAAATACAATTACGCTCAATTGCCCGAAGAGATGAAAATGCGACCGGAAATCCAAGCATGGGCCACGGGCTTTCCAAAACAAATCTACAAAGACTACCCAGAAAGCCTGAAACTGGCCCAAAAAGATCTGGCGATTCTCGTCCTCCAACATGACCGGGCCAAGCTTGAAGATATCCCCGAAAGTTTAAGAAATGATCCGGACATAATTTCTGAAACATTAAAGACGGATCCTAAATACTATTCGTTACTCCCGGCTAATATCAAAAATAACCCACAAATTATTGAACAAGTACTTACCTATAATCATGAGTTATTTTACTTAGTTCCCCTGTCTTTTCATAAGGACGAAGATTTTATTTTCAGACTCGTCCAAAAAAATGTGCATATCGTTCAAAAATTGCCTTTTTCTCTGCAGAAAAAAATACTGGATCGTTTGGCACAGCTCTATCGGGATCGCGGCATTCCTCCTGAACATTTCCAGTCCTATCATGCCCTCCGCCAGTTCATGAATACAAAGACCGTGGACCCTTTATTGTTCAAATCGCTGGATACCTTTATTAAAGTGTATTTGACGGTGAAACAAGGATCAAAACCGGTAATTTTATTTTTTCAAGCAAAAAAAGACTGGGACAAGGCCTTTTATGATTACCCCATCATTGATCAACTGGTTCAAGATGGACGCTATGAAGTCATTTATAAAGAAGTAGAATCCGAAGACGAAATCTATGCCGTCATGGATGATTTGATCACTAAGGGAATCAAAGTCCGTCACGGAGTGATCTCAGCACACGGCAGCCAAGACACCATCGCCTTAAGCGATGACGATCCTGGCCAAACATTCCGATTGCCAAGCGAAAAAAATCAAGATTCTCCGAGAAGTATTGACTTCGCTGATTTTGATCAAGGTGAAATGGATCGCTTCAAAAAACTTTTCGAAGAAAAAGGAGATCTTGTTTTAGCCGCTTGCTCCAATGGTAAGGGGGAAACAAGCCGTGACAACTTAGCCAATCGCTTCACCACCGTCTTGCCCCACGGTGTAAGGGTCCACTCTTCTCCCAAATCCATGAACATCCGTGACTTTATCCTTAAAGAGGATGGAAGCATGGATGTTGTTTGGACAACGCTTAAGAGTTATGTAACGAATGGAAAAAATTAAGACAGCCCCATCAACCATTGATCTGCCGAAATCACCCACTGGATTTTACCATTTTTTTTCATCTTCTTTTTAATACCAGGCTTGTGAACTAACTGAATCGCATAAGGCACCTTCAATTTTTCCTGATAATAAAGGAGGGAACCCGAAAGATTTTCATCATTAAACTTGGCTTCAACAAGGCAAATCGGTTTTTGTTGTTCAAGAACTATAAAATCAACTTCACGTTTTTCCTTATCACGCACATAACGAAGCTCCAGGTTCCCTTCCCCAAGAGATTTCCATGTTTTCAGTGCTTTCAAGAGATGAGCCGCCACCATGTTCTCAAAACGGAGGGCAGGATCTTCAATTTCAACCCAATCAAACAAATAAGCCTTGGTTTCTTTCCTGAATGTCCTATGGAGAGAGCCCGCCTGAGGATGAATCTGAAACAGATAATAAAACTGGCTTAAAACTTGAATCCAATCTCTCACTGTCTCAAAGGCAACTCCCAGATCTTCTCGAAGGGCATTGATCGAAAGCGGACTTCCCACCCGATTCACAAGAAGATGGCTTAAAAGTTCAAGCTGGGACAAATCCCGGATTGCCGTGGCATCACGAATATCCTGACGAATCAATAGGGTCTTCCTTTCCTGTTGCCAAAGGTTGTAATAAGCTTTTTCTCCCTTGAAAAGGGGATCAGGGAAACCACTCAAGTTGAAAAGCGTTTCATAATTTTTGCGCGAAAAAGATCGGTCTCCATCATGGGATAAATTTTTTTTCCATTCGATATAAGGAGTAAATTGCCTTTCCATTTCCGCCAAAGTGAATGGAAACAGGGGCAAGGTCAGATAACGCCCCAAAAGGCTGTCTCCCCCTTTTTTAAATAAATCCAGACGGCCACTTCCTGTAACTATAAAAAGAAAATCATTTTTATATTTGTCAAAACAGCCTTTGAGATAATTTTTCCACCGGCCATATTTATGAATTTCATCAAACCAAACCAAATTATGTAAGGTTGTGTTTTCCTCCTCAAAAAAATAGGGATTTTTGGCAAACTTTTTTTGATCCGTCAACACATCCCAGTTAAAACGCACACCATCCCCATGGGACCCAAGATAGCTTTCAACCATGGTGGACTTGCCCACCTGACGCGGACCACTGACAAAAACCATTTTCCTGTAATTTTGGAGAAACTGGTCTAAAAATGGAACAAGGGTTCTTTTGTGCATGAATCTATGCTCAGACCAACATCTAAAAAAGTCAAGACTTTTTTAGATGTTGGTCTAATATATGGGCGACAAGAAAACATCTCTGTCATCCCTTTAGAACTTCTTCGTATTCTTTTCTGATTTGAGTTGTGATGGGCCCCGGCTTTCCTGATCCTATGTTCATGGGGTCAAACCACGTCACGGGTAAAATTCCCACCACCGAATTCGTCATGAACATTTCATCGGCTTTTTGGAGGTCTTCGGGTTTGGCATAAACTTCCTTCACCGGAATTTTATTCTGCTTAGCCAAATCTAGGGCAATGCCCCGTGTAATCCCGCCAAGCAAACCCACAGAAGAGCTAGAAGTATGCAGCTCTCCCTTCATAACCCAAAACAAATTCCCGGTAGTGGTTTCGGTGACCTGACCCTGGGAATTAAGCAAAATACCATCATAAGCCGCTTTTTCGGAAAGCTCGCGACGGGCGAGCATTTTAGAACCCCAGCTTAAAGATTTTACACCGCACAGAGGATTGGAATCGTTCACCACAGAGCGAATCAGGCACAGCCCAATCCCTTCTTTGAGATAAGAAGCGGGTAGCGCTTCGAGAGGTTCACAAGAGATAACTAAGTTGACTTCCAAATTTTCGTGGGGCGCCACTGGGCGCATCGTGGACGGGTCTTTGGCTGAAAGAATAATTTTGATGCGTGCGTTTGGGAGTTCATTAACCGCAAGCAAATCTTCCAAACTCTTCTTGATCTCACCGGGATGAGGAAAGGGAATCCCCACAAACGTCGCCGACCATTCCATCCGGGCCAAATGCTTATCAAAAAAAGGAATACGCCCATCATAAGTGCGCAAGGTTTCAAAAACACCCTCGCCAAAAAGATAGCCCCTGTCATGCACAGAAATAGCGGCATCCCTGGATTCAACAATTTTTCCGTTGATTGAAATTTTCATTTTTTGTACGGGCGTATTGTCCCGAAGGGATGCCTCTGGCAGGATACGCCCCTACCCTATTATTCCCAACGCCCCCATCATCCCGCTGGCCTTCACCATCATTTCCTCATATTCTTTTTGGGAATCGGAATCCGCCACAATCCCACACCCCGCATGAAAATAAACCTTATCACCCGCCATGGTCATGGTGCGAATGGGTAAATTCATGTGAGTCAAACCAGGCCCCATAAAACCAAGGGCCCCCGTATAAACTGAGCGTGCAACATCTTCAAGCTCATTAATAATTTCCATGGCACGCTTTTTTGGCGCCCCTGTCACGGAACCTCCTGGAAAGAGGGCCTTTAACACACTCACTGGATTTTCATTTTCTTTAAGAACCCCCCTCACTTTGGCCATACGATGGTGAACCTGGGCAAAACTCTCAACATGATCCAACGCACTGACCGTGACACTTCCATACTCACACACTTTTCCCAAATCGCTCCGCTCCAAATCCACAATCATCAAGAGTTCGGCGGCATCTTTATCGGATGATTTTAATTCCGCTTTTAATTTTTCATCTTCATCAACAGCCAAACTTCGCGGGCGCGTTCCCTTGATGGGGCTTGTGTCAACATTTTTTCCTTCTATTTTTAGAAATGATTCTGGCGAGCTGGACAAAACCTGGAATTCCCCTGTATTCAAAAAAGCCGACATGGGTGCCGGTGAAATTCGTCTTAAATGCTCATAAACATGGCAAGGGTTGGCCTTGGTTTGAGCCACAAATCTTTCGGTCACATTCACCTGATAAACATCCCCCGCCTTCAAATATTCTTTAATTAGATCAACTTTTTTACAAAAACTTTGAGAAGGATTTTTCTCTATCAAAGAACCTTTTTGTACCGATGATTGTTCATGATGTCGACAAGCCTGGTAAGCTTCCATCCAAAGGCCAGCCTGCTGGGATAATTCTTTTTCATTTAAAAAAGAGGATGCTAAAAAACATTTTTTTTCTTTTGTATCCAACACCAAAACCGATTCAAAAAAGCCAAACCAATAAAGGGGGAACAAGCTTTCCTGCGGCTTTATTTTTTTATATGGATCTAAAAAATGGTAAGCTTCATAGGCCAAAAAACCCACCCATCCTCCGCTTAAAAAATCACACCTAAGATCAAGGGAAAAATTTTGAAGTGCTGCCTCAAGCCTTGGCCAAGGGTCATCATTTCCGGAAAGGACGGACTTGGGATATAAGCCCGCATAGGAATAGCGAGCCATCTGGGATGAATCCAAAAAAAATGAGGCTGGCTTGTTCCCCACAATATGCGGGATCAAATCCGTCCCCATCCACGGCAAAGGCTTGGTTATCGTCTCTTTCCTGTTCACGGTGGCGACAAGATAAGAAAAAGAATCAAAAGTCAACTCTTGAAGCCAATCTAGAGTACTTGGGACAATTTACCCAAACCTTCAAGGGAATGGATATCCTCTTCCATAAGGGGAATTTTTATCAAAAACTGTTTTTTTGAAAGAAACGAGAAAAGATCTTCCAGAAAAACTTTCTGGCGGTCCGCTTCATTAGTAAACATCTGCATGACCAAACTCATTTTGTAAGCCAGTTCTTTTGATACCAGTTGGCTTAAAGCTACCTCTTGTTCCATCGTCATTTTAAAAGCTTCAAAAGGGCTTACCCTGTTGGCAATCACACCATCAAAAGGCAGGTGTAAATCCATCAGTTTCTCAATAAAAAACTTGGTTTCCGAAACCGAACGCTGGTCAACTCCACTCACCACAACAAAACTGGTTGTGTCTTTTTTAAGGATGGCTTCAACCTCCTGGGCACGTGACTGGAAACCACCCAATAATTCCTTAAACGAGACAAGCATTTCCGATATGTCCTGCAAAAATGCAAAACCCGTAATACGATCAAAAATTTTAAGGATGAATTGGGATCCTTTTTCAAAAAATCCAAAACCTGTTTTACCCACCATCATCGCGGGCTTTAAAAGGAGATGCAGCATGCTATGGCTGATGGCGTCCATCATCTTTTGGGGGGCTTCTAAAAAGTCAATGGCGTGTACCGTGGGTGGGGTATCAATAATGACAATATCATATTTTTCCTCTGACACAATTTCGTGGAGTTTCTCCATAGCCATATATTCCTGAGAGCCTGCCATCATCTGCGATAAATGCTGGTAAATTTTATTTTCCAAAATTTTATGCTGAATATCTTTTGAAGGCGAGTAACGCGCAATCACTTCATCAAAGGTGTTTTTGGTATCCAGCATCATGGCAAAAAGTTCGCCTTTAACTATTTTGCCACCATTAATTTTATCCAGTATGTCAGGATCAATCTTTCTGGCTTTTGAACCTTCAAGGCTTACCCCTAAAGAAGTGGCCAGGCGTCTGGCTGGATCAATCGTAAGAACAATGGTCCTGTGCCCCAAAAAAGCAGTCTTAAGGGCAAGGCTTGCCGCTAACGTCGTTTTGCCAACGCCGCCACTGCCACAGACGACAAAAAGTTTTTTCTTAATTAAAAGGTCGGGCATCATAGTGTTTATATGTTCGTCCATGCATCAACAATGGGTAAAAGGTCGCTGGCTATCTGGATAGGAGCCTCCATTTTAGGTGCCAGTATATAGGGGCTTCCTGGGTTTAATCTTTGCAATAACTCCATCATTTTTTCCTGAAGGCCAAGCCTATGAGATAAAAATTGGGCGGCTATGAAATAAGGCTTTAGCTTTTCGTTTACATTTTTTTCCAAAAAGATTGTTTTTTCTTCCTCCTTAGAAAAAATGTTTTTTTGATAAGCGTTCACAAAAATGGGGCCCACACCGATACCCAGTTTTGCTTTGATGCGACTTATGAGCTCTGTCATTTCAACAATGGGCATTTCTTCCAGAAGGGTAACCGGGCAAAAAACCGTCATGGTTTTATCTTGAAGGAAATCAATCATCTTTTTGCTTTGGGAATGAAGAGGGCCTACTTTGACTGCGTTATAAACAATCTGTGGGACTTCAAAAGCAGAAGCACCATGCCCTGTCGCCGGGCCATCCACAATAATCAGATCGTAGGGTTTTTGGGAATGACGGTGGGCAGCCAAATCATAGATTTTACCCACCATCATAAGCTCATTAAAACCGGGAACAGCGTTCAAAAAAGAAGTGACAAACCGGTTGTTGACAAAAGTATCAAAAACTTTCTTAAAATGAATCCGCTGTAGAATATATTCTTCAAAGCAATCTTTTGGGTTTACATTGATCCCAGAAAGATTTTTCTGACACACCGTTTCCTTGTACCCAATGGCCTTCAAACAAAAAAAACCAGCAACTCTTTCGGGGGCATTCATTTCCACAAGAAGGGTCTTTTTCCCCAAACGGGCAGCCATCAACCCCAAACTTATCGCCATGGTCGTTTTACCAACACCACCCTTACCTGAAAAAATGACGAGTCTTTTGTTTAAAACCAAATCCAGCATTATTTTTGATATTCCATCAGTTTTCTTTCAAGCTGGATAATTCTTTTTTGGAGGATTTTGATTTCACTTTGAAGGGAAGCCACTTGGGTCACGGATTCAACTGTGGATTTGATTTTCTCATCGATTTTTTTTGAGAAGTCTTGGGTTTTATGAATGACCCCCTGAAGAAGGGTTCCGTCATCGGGAGTAATCTCGTCTTTGATGCGATCAAAAACTTTTTCGGCCTCTTCCTTGGCTTTGGATAGAGAGGTCACCCCTGTGTCAATGGTCTTGCCCAAAAAGTCCTTAATGGTATCTCCACCTTCTTGAATGATTTTTTTCAAAGCTCCCAAAGGCAAAAGGCTTTTTTTCTTCTTTTCTTCTTCAAATAATATCTGCGTCAAAGTAACTGCTGTTAAGTCTTCCTTCGTACTATTATCAATCACCTGCACGTCACTGCCTTCTTTGATCATGCGAGAGATATCATAAAGAGTCACATAAGTGGAATTTTGTGTGTCATAAAGTTTTCTGTTTTGGTAGCGCTTGATCATTATTTTATTTTCTTTGTTCATAAATTTTTCCTTTGAAATGTGTTAAAAATAGTTGCGTCAATTTTGTGTCATAAAACTCCACAAACGCGTCATAAATATCAAATACAAGTTTGGGGAAATTGGCAAGGATTAATTTGATAACACTGGAAAGAAAGGGATCAGGCTACGTGAGCTGACTTAATTGTCTTTCTGACCTCGGTGGAAGGATTTAGAGGCTTCTTTTTCTGGTTTAACAGCACTTTTTTGACAGTCGCTAGTGCTTCTACTTTCAATTTACCTATTTCGTCATGAACATTACGTGTATTTTCTATTTCCTCATCAATAGCGGAAATAATGGAATCAACAATGTTTTCCTTAAGCTTTAAACCATCCTCCCCACTTAAGACAGGACCTTGCTGGGGTGGGGCTACTTTATCAATGGTATATTGCAATGCCCCGTTCACTTTTTTAAGGATGGGTTGCAAAAGCTCTGAAGAATTTCCCAAAACTTTGTGGGAAGCAGACTTTCCGACCAAATCTAGAGTGGCCTGAACAGCCAGAAGGATCTCTTTTACGGCTAAAACAACATGGTCTTTAACGCTGCCAAGCTGGTTTAAGTAATTGAGGAGAAAAATAATTCCGAGTTTGTCTAAACTCATAAGATCCCTCTTGGCGTTGTATTTTTGGTCACCCTAACAAAAAAGTCAAATAATTAATGTAGTGCAGTGTAATGTATGGCAACGAATTATAAGAAAATTAGCTAATATTGTCTACGTGATTATGAAAAATTTAAAAAAAAGAACCTCTATTTATAAAGAGAACGGGCGAAATAGCCGGGAGGAGTGGAATCAGAATCCTTCCGATAAAAATAAATCAGGATAAAATTCACAACAAGCATGGGGAGCAACAAGAATCCGGACACTATGAACAAAAAAATACTTTTAACTCCTACCCACAACAAAATATTATTCACCAACATAATGTAACAAACAGGAATCATGCTTTTCTGAAAATGTTCTTCCAAGCCAAACCCACGATCAGCCGGTTTATACCAACGGATAAGTCGAAAGATTGTAATGGCCGCCGCAATAGATATGTAAAGTGAATAAAAAAAGATGAGATTCTTTGAAGAAAACGACCCCCGGTCCAAAATGCGGGCAAAGAAAAAAACATGCCCCACCCACCCCATCCATAAAAGACCAGTGATAAGAGGGCTCTTGCGATTAAACAAAAAATGAAAAGGCATCATGTATTTTCCCCAAGGGAAACGTAGGATCCAAGATTCTCTGCCTAAAGGCAGAGGGCCTTGATAAAGCCAAGGCTCGCATCCTGCGCCAACGAGCGTAGGGGATAAAAAGGATGGGGGATGAGTGTGTCATCCCCCATGAAAGCATTTTTAAGTTCTGTAAGCCGGATTCTGTAGCCCCGCGTAACGGGGCGATGATCATTTATCTGGGCCCTTTATCACTAAAAGGCTCAATGCAGCCTACCCACCCCGTCAAAAGAAAAAGTTATTCACTTCTCTTTAATCAGACAAGCACTGACGATTTCCACTTCCGTAAAGAAAGGAAATCCACGGGGCCTATTTGGCCTTGCTCCGGGTGGGGTTTACCCTTTTCACTACAGCACCTCGCATAACGAAGCCTGTACATAGTTTCTGTGGCACTTTCCGTATCCGCACAAAGTGCGAACCCTGGCCGTTAGCCAGCACCCTGCTTGAAGGAGTCCGGACTTTCCTCTCTGATTTTGTAGGGACAATCCGAGGATTGTCCCTACATCAAAGCGATCATCCAAACCCAAAATGCTAAAAAAACTTACTCACTCAAATCATCGTTGAAGTCAATGGCTTCATTGGCCAATTGATCGGCCTTTTTATTTTCTTCACGAGGAATATGCGCAACCTTCACTTTTTCAAAATTCCCCAATAATTGTTTGGCTTCTAAAAATAAGGGGAGTAGATCCTCACTCTTTACTTTGTAAAGACCTTCTAATTGTCGAATCATTAATTGAGAATCAGCCTTGATGGAAACCTGCTTCACACCCATGGCAACAAGTTTTTTTAAACCCAGCAAGAGGGCCGCATATTCTGCCTGATTATTGGTCGCCCTTCCTAAATAGCGCCTTAAACCTATTTCTTCTCCTGCACCATTCACCAAATAAGCTCCAGCTCCAGCCTCACCGGGGTTTCCGCGACTGGCACCATCTGTAAATAAGGTCCATCCCGTCATTTTTTCTTTAAAGCCTCATTAAGCAAAAAGCCCTTCGGAATTCGCTTTCGTGAACTTCCCGAAGGGCTTTTTGATAAGGAAACCACCATTAAAAGGAGACTTTTCCTTTTAACGTTAGATCAGTTTAAAAGATTTAAACAAAAGCATTTCTTCCCGGGGCGAAAGGCTTGAAATAAGGGACATCGCTTTGGGAGACAGGCTTTGTTCAGAATAATCGGGTTTTTGAACCGGCTCTTCCTCGGAAGCTTGCGTACGAATTTGTACGGACACTTCTTTTAATATTCCTGCCACTTCTTCCCGGGTAAAAATACCCTTCAAGTTTTTCAAAGATTCAAACTCTTCGTGATCGGCCAAAAAATTTAAAAGTTCAGCCACGGCCTCTGGACTTAAGTCTTTGAATTTCATAGTGAACTCCTTGGATTGATTCAATTTTTCATAGTGTAGCATGGCTTTTTTGATCCTCGCAATAGCTTTTAACGCGGTTTGTTATTTTTTTCTTAAAAAGCCTCCTTGGTACGCCTTAAGTCCTTATGATACCCTAATAAAATTTAGAGGTTAAAAAGAGGAGACTTGTATGCCTTATCGGAACCCCTCGAAAAAAGTTGCTCAGGTTCGTATTGCCGGAAAAGATCGTAAAGGAATCATTGCCACTGCTACCGCCTTTCTTTACAAAGAAGGCTGTAATATCGAAGATATAGACCAACGTTTGCTCGACGATTACCTTACCATGAACATGCTGGTTGACTATTCCGACCTTGCCTCCCCCCTCCCTCAATTTATCAACAAACTTAAAAAAGCGGCCCTGACCGTAGGATGTGAAGCGGAATTCAATCCCCTTGAATCAAAAAAAATAAAAAATGTGGCTCTGCTCGTTTCCAAAGAGTCTCATTGTCTTCTTAACTTATTGGGAGACATGAAAAAGAAACAAATCAAAGGCCAACCCGTTGTCATCATCGGGAATCATCCCGATTTAAAATCCATTGCCGAAAAAAACAAAATTCCGTTTTATTATGTTGCCGCTGAAAAGAAAAAACTCCACGAAGCCAGGGTTTTAAAAATCCTGGAAAAATTTCAACCCGATCTCATTGTGCTGGCCCGTTACATGCAAATTTTGTCCCCTGAATTTGTGTTTCGTCATGAAGGAAAAATTATCAATATTCATCCTTCCCTTCTCCCGGCTTTTCCAGGCCCCAGACCTTATCATCAGGCATTTAACAAAGGAGTTGAAGTCATTGGGGTCACCGCTCACTTTGTGACAACCGACCTTGATGAGGGCCCCATTATCACCCAGGATTGCGCGCGTATCGACAAAACCAAGGATACTGTCGATACCTTCATTGCCAAAGGGCGCAACCTTGAGGCCAAGGTACTTTCCCGTGCCGTTAAACTCTTTGCTGATGACCGTTTGGCCCTAAGACGTGGCAAAGTGATCGACAACAAAAAACTAAAACTCCTTCTTGAAAGGACCCAGCAGTTTTACAAAGAGTAAACTTTACATTTGGGCTTAATTTGAATACTTTCTCGTTGCCTTATGACTCAAAAAATAAAAAAAGCCGTCATTCCTGCAGCAGGATTGGGAACCCGGTTCTTGCCCGCCACTAAAGTCGTTCCCAAAGAACTCATGCCCATTGTCGACAAACCAGGCATTCAACATATTGTCGAAGAAGCCCTGTCTTGCGGCGTTGAAGAAATCATTTTTGTTTTATCCAAAGACAAACTCCAGATACGTGACCACTTTGATCATGTCTCAAAGTTGGAAGATGAATTAAAAAACAAGAATAAAACATCCCTTTTGGAAAAAGTAACTCATCTCATTGATAAGGCCAAATATACCGTGGTCTATCAGGAAAAACCCCTGGGGCTTGGTCACGCAGTAGCCTGTGCCAAGGAAGCTGTCGGTGACGAATGGTTTTTTGTTTTTTTACCCGATGACTTGGTAAGCCACTCTGTCCCTTGTGCCGTTCAAATGTTGCAATTGTGGCAGGCAAATTTGGGGGCCATGGTGGCTGTGATGGAAGTTCCATGGGAACAGGTGAACCAATATGGGGTTGTTAAAGCCTCCCCCCTTACAGCAAGCCTTGGAAAAGTGGAAACCCTCATTGAAAAACCATCCCGCGAAAAAGCTCCCTCCAATCTGGCTATTATCGGACGCTATCTTTTGCCCCCGACTGTTTTTTCCCTCATTGAAAAAGTAAAACCGGGCGCTGTTGGGGAAATTCAGCTCACCGATGCTCTTATAGAACTTGCCTCAAGCGGTCTGTACGCCTTTCAATTTGAAGGAGAACGCTTTGATATTGGGAGCAAACAAGGTTTTGTTGAAGCCAATATCCATTACGCACTCAAAGATGCAGACATTGGCCCCAAAATACGTGATTTCGTCAAACTGGTTGCTGAAAGCCGGTAACTTACCTCTATAGTAAAAAAACCTTTTAATTTATGCCCTACCTTGACGTGGCCCTTCCTGTTCCTTTAAATCAAATTTTCACCTACTTTCATGAAAATGCTGACATCCCCTTATCTCAAGGGATGCGCTTATTGGTTCCCTTCGGCAGACGAAAAATGGTGGGCATTGTCACTAAAATACATGACCAAAAACCCGATATCGAAATCAAAAAGATTGAAACAATTTTGGACGACCAATCCCATCTTTCTCCCTCCTTTCTGGAATGGCTTGATTGGGCTTCCCGCTACTATTTTTATCCTTTGGGAGAAACTCTCCACACCGCTCTTCCCTCCTCTTTTTACAAACCTGTGTCGCTCAAAACATTGCAGCAAAAGAAAACACGGCCACGTCTGACACCCCCATACCCTTGGCACGACAAAGAACTAACACTGACATCTCCTCAGCAAAAAATTCTCGAAACTTTACTAAAAAAGAAATCAGAAAACCAAAACGTACTTCTCCATGGCATTACCGGTAGCGGAAAAACGGAAATCTATCTGGAATTGATTGAAACTGTGCTGAAGGAAGGAAAACAAGTCTTGTTCTTGGTGCCGGAAATTGGTCTTACCCCTCAGATTGAGGCACGCTTTGAAAAACGCTTTTCCGGACAGATGGGTTTATACCACAGCGAACTCACCGAAAATCAAAAACTGTCCATCTGGTTTCAAACACATCAGGAAAAATTAAAATTGGTTGTGGGAACACGCTCGGCCCTTTTTCTTCCTTTTCAAAACTTGGGGCTCATTGTCATTGATGAAGAACACGACACTTCCTATAAACAAGAAGAACGTTTTTGTTATCATGCCCGCGATTTGGCCCTGGTACGTGCCAAAATGGAAAAAGCTTTTGTTGTCATGGGATCGGCCACACCTTCGTTTGAATCATACATCAATGCTTTAAATGGGAAATATGCTCTCCTTCATTTAAAAGAAAGACCCACGGGCGCCAAGCTTCCTCAAATCGACATTGTTGATATGAATGCCGAAAAACGCCAGGCAAATAACCCCATGCTTTTGTCCCGAAAATTATTGGAATCCATTGGAGTGACCCTTCAAAAAAAGGAACAAACGCTCATCTTGCTCAATAAACGCGGCTTTGCGCGGACTGTTTTGTGCAACGAATGCGGAAAAACCGTCGGCTGCCCCAATTGCAGCGTCAATCTTGTCCTGCACAAGCAGAACAAAAAACTCTTGTGCCATTATTGTAATTATCAGGATGAGCTTCCTCAAACATGCCCGGCTTGCAAGGCCCCAAGACTCACCTGGCTTGGCTTCGGGACCGAAACCGTTGAAAACGAATTAACCGCTTGTTTCCCAAAAGCCCGTATTGCCCGTCTTGACCGTGACACCACAAAAAAAAGGGGAAGCCTCGTTCATATTCTGAACGATCTTAAAAATCATAAAATAGATATCTTGGTGGGTACACAAATGTTGGCCAAGGGGCACGATATCCCAAACGTTACCCTTGTGGGCATTTTGGGGACTGACAGCGGATTGGGACTTCCTGATTTTAGGGCCTCTGAACGCAATTTTCAATTGATCACCCAGGTGGCCGGCAGATCCGGACGGGCCGAAAAAAATGGCTTCGTCATCCTTCAAAGTTTTAATCCCAATCACGACAGCATCCTTTTGGCCTGCCAGCACGATTTTGAGAATTTTTTCAAAAAAGAATCCTTGCTGCGTCGCGAATTAGGATACCCCCCTTACGGTCGCATGGCCATGATACGGTTTTCAACCAATCAGGCAAAAAAAATGGACGCATTTCTTTCCCAGTTGCACATGCATTTAAAAACACTGCCCTTAAAACCGGCAACTATTTTGGGGCCGGCCCCTTCCCCCCTTGAAAAAATCAAGGGGCAACACCGGGTCCATCTTTTGATAAAGGCCCCCCAAGCCATGACGTTACATCAGGCCATTGCCAAAGTGGAAAACCTCCTCCAAAAAATGGGGCCCAGTGGCCTTAAATGGGCCATTGATGTGGATCCGCTGGCTATGTTATAAAATAATCAAATGTCTTTAGAAATTCTTACATTCCCCAATAAGCAGCTGAAGGAAAAATCCAAAGAAATCAAAAAAATCTCAAAAACACACGAACAGCTTGTAAGGGAAATGTTTCAAACAATGTATGAAGCCGGTGGTATCGGTCTGGCCGCCCCCCAAGTGGGGGAACTGATCAGGCTTGTTGTGGTGGATGTGCCCATTGTCAACCCCATCAATCCAGAAAAACAGACGCCGGACCCTGTTTGTTTTATCAACCCGCTTGTCATCAGTGGGCAAGGCCAAGCCGAGACCGAGGAAGGATGTCTTTCGTGCCCCGAACTCATTGTAAAAGTGACACGCTTTGATTGGATCGAACTTCAATATCTTGACCTTGAAGGAAACCAGCATATAAACCCGTTTACAGGATTAAAAGCAGTTTGCATTCAGCACGAAATTGATCATTTAAATGGCGTGCTTCTTGTAGACAAAGTCACTCGTTTGGAACGCGATTTATACCGCAACAAACGGATCAAAATTGCGGAAACTGAAAAAGATTTAGAAAATGTAATTTAGTTATGGATTATGAGTTATGAATTATGAGATTTTTCCCCCTCTTTCTCATAACTCATAACTCATAACTCATCCTCTTCTTTGAACCCATCCATTCTCTTTTTTGGCACCCCTGAATTTGGCAAAATTATTTTGGAAAAAATAATGGGGGCAGGTTACCCGCTTGTGGGCGTTGTTACCCAGCCAGACAGGCCTTCCGGGCGCGGGCAAGAAATGAAAACATCGGCGTGTGCCCTCTTTGCAAAAGGAAAAAATCTTCCTCTTTTCCAACCCGAAACTCTTAAAAACAAAGAAACCCTTGCCGTTTTGAAAAACTTAAATCCGGATTTTATTGTCAGTGCCGCCTATGGTCTTTTCTTGCCCCATGAAATCTTGACCATGGCCCGCATTGATATTTTAAATGTTCACCCATCGTTGCTTCCCCTTTATCGCGGAGCCGCTCCCATTCAACGGGCCATCCTTGATGGAAAAAAGGAAACGGGTGTCACCATCATGAGAACAACGGCCAAAATGGATTCGGGTCCCATCTTTTTACAAAAAAAACATCCCATTACCCCCGAAAATACCAGCGCCACCTTGCACGACAAGCTTGCATCTCTTGGAGGAGAATTGCTTGTGGAAGTTTTGGAGAAAATTCCCCAGGGGCTCACTGCCTACCCCCAGGATGAAACACAAGTAAGTTATGCTCCCATGCTCAAAAAAGAAGAAGGATGCATTCAATGGGACAACCCTGCACAAAAAATTTTGAATCAGATTCATGCTTTTCATCCATGGCCCTCGGCCTATACATTCATTGACAATAAACGCCTTAAAATCTACGATGGCTCTGTACTTCCAGAGGTTCCCCAACACAACCCGGGTACCATTTACCTGATAAGCCCCAAAGGATTGCATGTGGCTTGCCGGGGAACGGCTCTTTGCATTAGCGAAGTCCATCTTGAGGGGAAAAAAAGAATGCCCGCCTTTGAATTTGCCAAAGGGTCTCGTCTTAAAGAAGGGATGACTTTTTCATGAAACAAAAACTGATTGCACCTTCCATTTTGTCGGCCGATTTTTCAAAACTGGGAGAAGAAATCAAGGCTGTTGAAAAAGCAGACGCCGACTGGATTCACGTGGATGTGATGGACGGCCATTTTGTGCCCAACATCACCATCGGCCCCTTGGTAGTGGAAGCAATTAAAAAAGTCACCAAACTTCCCATCGATGTCCATTTGATGATTCAAAATCCCCAAAATTATGTGGCTGATTTTATCAAAGCCGGGGCCAATTATGTTTCCATCCATATTGAAGAAGGAACCCACCATGACCGTACCTTGAATTTGATTCGTGAACTGGGCGCAAAACCGGCCATTGCCATCAATCCGGCAACTCCTGTCACTACCCTGGAACATGTCCTGGATTGCGTGGATATGATTTTGGTGATGTCGGTAAACCCGGGCTTTGGGGGCCAAAAATTCATCCCTTACACAAAGGACAAAATACGTACTTTGCGCACCATGTGTGAGGTCCGCAAAAAAGACATCCTTATTGAAGTGGATGGCGGAGTGAAAGAATCAAACATCAGGGAATTATCTGAATTGGGAGTGAATGTCTTTGTGGCCGGCTCGGCCGTTTTTGGCAGCTCAAACTATGCCCAAACTATTGCCACCATGAAAAAAAACATCAGTTAAAATGAGTCAGGATAAAATTTTTAGAAAAGAAGTTTTGGAAGCCCCGGCCTATCACCTAGAGGCTCATGAAGGGGTCAAGCTTGATCAAAATGAATATCCCCTGGATATTCCCGTCACCTTAAAAGCTGAAATCATCGAACAGTTTCTCAAAACCCCCTGGAACCGTTACCCCTTGACAGACCCCGTTCTGCTTCAGAAAAAAATGGCCAAGCAATTGGATGTGTGGCCGGACAACCTGGTTTTTGCCAATGGCTCCAACGTGCTTATTCAGGCCTTGATCATCGCCTCGGCGCTGGGGAAAAAAATCATGGTGTTAGACCCCACTTTTAGTGTTTATGAAATCCAGGGAAAAATGCTTGGGTCAAAAATCATCCGTGTTCCCTTAAACGAAAATGATTTTTCTCTGCCTGTAGATGAGTGCCTTAAAACCATTCACAAAGAAAAACCCCAGATCATTTTTATCGCCAACCCCAATGCTCCCACAGGAAATCTTTTTGATAGCGAAGGTTTGAAAAAAATAGTCAAAGCCGCCCCAGGGCTTGTGGTGATTGATGAAGCCTATTTCCCTTTTTCACAGTTAACTCTAGCAAGTTGGATGAAAGAATTTGATCATCTTGTCATTTTGCGCACCTTCTCAAAAGCCTATGCCCTTGGCGGCTTAAGACTTGGCTATTTGATGGCCGAACCTGAAGTTGCCTACCAGGTAAATAAATGCCTTCTTCCTTTTTGCATCAGCAAGCTGACCTATGTCACGGCACTGACCCTGCTTGACCAACCCAATTATATCCAAGACCATGTCAAAGCCATTCTTTCAGAGCGTGCCCGTGTTTACAAAAACATGGAAACCATCAGCGAAATTAAAGCCTACCCCACTTCCACCAATTTCATTTTGTTTGAACCTAAAAACAAACCGGAACTTTTTGAAAAATTGATCAAAGAAAAAGTGGTCGTTCGCAAGATAAGCGATGGCCGACGCTTTAAAGACGCCCTTCGCGTCACCATCGGCACCAAAGAAGAAAACGACACCTTCCTTATCGCCTTAAAAAAAGCGCTTAGCTAATCATTTAATTCCAGGGAATATCGGCAATTCCTTCACGATGATTGGCCATGCGGGCGGCCATGAAGAGATAGTCGGATAGGCGATTGATATAAACTTCAAAAACATTCTCAAAATCTTCTTCTTTTTTCAAAGCCAGCAAATTTCTTTCAGCGCGACGGCACACCGTACGAGCCAAGTGGAGCTGGCTTGCCCCTTGGGTTCCCCCGGGCAGGATAAACCCCTTCATGGGAGGCAATTCCTTGTCAAAGGCATCAATGGCTTGTTCCAAAAAGGAAACTTTCGAAACGGGAAAATCAGACTTGGCCTTTTGTTTTTTGTGGGTGGGGTTGGCAAGCTTGGCTCCGAGTGCAAAGAGATCTTTTTGCACTTGCGCAAGTTGAGATTTAAGCTCTTGGTCTTTTATGAATGAAAACGCACATCCAATCACCGAATTAAGCTCATCCACATCGCCATAGGCTTGAATGCGGGAATGATTTTTTTTCACCCGTGTCCCATCAAACAAAGAGGTTGTGCCGTCATCCCCGGTTTTGGTATAGATTTTTGTCATAAATTAATAGGTCCTATAAGGCTTATTGGTCTTATTAAACGCTTTTATGTTTGTCAAAACTTTTCCAGTCGGTGCCTTTCAATGCAATTGCACCATTTTGGGCGATGAACAAACCGGTGAAGCCATGGTTATTGATCCCGGTGATGAAGGGCCTCGTATTATTTCTGAACTTCAAAAAAAATCCTTCAAGGTAAAGTATATTATTCACACCCACGCCCACCTCGACCACATTGGGGCCACTCGCCATTTAAAAGAACAAACCGGCGGCACCATTGGCTTGCACAAAGATGATCTTTTTCTTTATGAAAACATTGCCATGCAGGGAGAATTGCTTGGAATGCGCGTGGATCCAAAAGTTTCTCCGGTGGATCATTACCTCCAGCATGGGGACTGCCTTGACTGGGGCGATGATTTAACAACCGAAGTTTTGCACACGCCTGGCCACACACCGGGAAGCCTGACTTTTTTAATGAAAAATGCCATGGCCAATAAAAATCTTCTTTTTGCGGGAGATACTTTGTTCATGGGATCTATTGGCCGAACCGACTTATGGGGAGGGGATTACGATCTTATTTTGGAATCGATCAAAACAAAACTTTTACCCCTATCTGAAGACACTGTTGTTATTTGTGGGCATGGGCCCAACACAACCATCGGGCAGGAAAAAAAATCGAACCCGTTTTTGAAGTAGGGACAATCCTAGGATTGTCCCTACACCCGTATGCAACAATATCTTTCTCTTTTAAAAACCGTGTTAGAAACCGGCGAACGCCGGGAGGATCGCACCGGCACCGGCACTTTAAGCCTCTTTGGTTATCAAATGCGCTTTGATCTTTCACAAGGATTCCCTTTGGTCACCACCAACAAATGCCATTTACGTTCCATCATCCACGAACTTTTGTGGTTTTTAAAAGGCGATACAAACATCCAATATTTGCACGACAACAAAGTGGGCATTTGGGATGAATGGGCCGACAAAGACGGAAACCTGGGACCCGTATACGGTTATCAATGGCGGCACTGGGGAGCCAAGGGAGAAAACAAGGGCATCGACCAGATTTCGCTCCTCATTGAACAAATTAAAAAGACCCCTTCGTCACGACGTCACATTGTCAGTGCATGGAACGTAAACGATGTCGATAAAATGGCCCTCCCTCCATGCCACACTATGTTCCAGTTTTATGTGCACACCGATGGCCGCCTTTCCTGCCAGCTCTACCAACGCAGTGCCGACATTTTTTTGGGCGTTCCATTCAACATTGCCAGTTACGCCCTTCTTACCATGATGGTTGCCCAGGTCACAGGGCTTAAGCCGGGGCATTTTGTCCACAGCTTTGGGGATGCCCATCTTTACTTAAATCATTTGGAACAAACCCAATTACAGTTATCCAGGGAACCCTACCCCCTTCCCCAAATGAAAATAAATCCGGAAATAAAAAATATTTTTGAGTTTAAGTTTGAAGATTTCAGGTTAGAGAACTACAATTCGCACCCGGCTATTAGTGCGCCGATTGCTGTCTGACGCGTCGGACTTGTCGGGCTCGTCAGACTTTAAAAATGCTCTCCATTATCGTGGCCATGAGTCAAAACGGGGTGATTGGCAAAAACAATCAGCTTCCATGGCATTTATCCGAAGATTTGAAACGGTTTAAAACCCTTACCATGGGGCAGGCCATCATCATGGGCCGGAAAACCTTTGAGTCGATCGGAAAACCGCTTCCCGGAAGAACCAACATCGTCATCACAAGAAACAAAAAATATACGGCCCAGGGAGTCATCCTGGTCTCAAGCCTTAAAGAAGCCCTGGAGAAAGTGCCAACCAATACCGAGGCTTTTGTTATTGGGGGGGCCGAGATTTACAAAGAAGCCCTTCCCCACGCCCAAACCATTTACCTCACCCGCATTGAAAAAGAAGTGGAGGGAGATACTTTTTTCCCTGTACCCCATCTTGAAAATGATTTTAAAGCGGCAGACACCTCAGCCATTTTTCTTTCACAAAAAGAACATTTCTCCTATTGTTTTATCACCCTCAAACGAAAGGAACAAAAATGAAAAGCATCAATTTCTTATTTTTTCTGTTTTTTCTGGCCATTACCGAAGGCATATCCATGCTGGTTTTAAAAACCAGTGCGGCTCTGGGCGAAGCCATGATTATTGCCTCCTTTTTTATATCGTGGCTTTTAGCCATCGCCATCAAAATTGCCGACCAGTGGGAACGCATCATTATCCTGCGGCTTGGAAGCTTTTCATCCGTTAAAGGCCCGGGCGTATGCTTCATCATTCCCATTGTTGATCGTGCCATTTTTGTGGACACACGCACACTCACCGTTGAGATCCCCAAACAACAAGTCATCACCAAGGATAACGTGCCCGTTTCCATCAACGGTGTTGTTTATTTTGCCGTTGTTGATCCATCCGAGGCTGTCCTTAAGGTGCAAAATTACATGTTTGCCATGCTACAATACGCCCAAGCCACCCTGCGCGATGTCATTGGCGGAATGTCACTAGATCAACTTTTGGCTGAGCGGGAAAAGATTGGGAAAGATATTGAGCAAGCCGTCGAACAGGCAAGCAAAACTTGGGGGCTTAAAGTAAGCAATATCAAGATTCAGGATATCGACATGCCGGAAGAATTGAAAAAAATGATGAGTCGTCAAGCCTCGGCGGAACGCGAAAAACGGGCCACCATCACCAAGGCCGAAGGAGACAAAGAAGCCGCCGTCAATCTTTCTCTTGCGGCAACCACCATGGCCAAAAGCCCAGGGGCCATGCAATTGCGCACCCTCCAGACCATTGATGGCCTTGGACCCACAGCTTCAAATACCGTAATCATCGCTCTTCCTTTGGAATTGATAGAAGCCGTGGATGCCTTAAAAGGCGCTTTAAGAAAAGCATAAGCACCATTTTTTTAGGGCAGGTTGATTTGAAGCACATTGTAGAGCGTTATCAGTGATTCTTCGGCCTCGGGCACTTGTTCAAAGTGCGTATGAATGCTGCCATCCGCTTCTACCTCCGCCAACGGCAACCCCTCTAAAGCCAGCATGCACACAGCATAGGAAGGATAGTTTGTTCCAAGGATATCTTCAGCTGAGATGCGGATGTTGTTTCTCTCACGGTTATAAAGGGTGGCACAGCTGGTTCGGCAAGCCCCTACCTTGGACAATAAACGATACAAAAAGATGCTCTCCACTTGGCGCGTCATGTAAGTGTTATAGTTTAAAATCCATCCTGCGGGATCGGTAGTACTTACTCCTTCTCCTTGCTTGATCAGGCGCATTTCAACCGCTTTCTTTAATTCTGCCAAATATTCATGGTCGCCGGGCACGTTGGTAAATGGGTTTGCAACATCATCGGGATAATCCACACAGCCCTCCCGTTTCATCAGGCGCAGAGCCAATCCGAGGAAATCCCCCCTCTGCATGGGGAAATCGGTTTCAAACTCGGGATCAAAACCAAGGGTGGCAAGTACATCATCTTCCAACACACTCGCTTCAGGAAATTCGGTGCGTTCAGGGAACCCATCCAAATAGAACATATGATAATAAATATAGGCACCCTGGGCGCGTGTGACTGTTTGAACACCGTACATCACATCGTTGGGATCGCGATTCTCGTCGAAATCAGGCAGAGCGCCCATCTCGTAGGCATATTTATAATTATCACGTGCAATCCAGTGAGGGGTGGTCAAATTGCCAATATCCGGACCACCATACTGGCTAGCCACCATCCAGAAATAGTTGGAATGGTTCTTGCTAACCTGAATCAGGGATCGTGCGGCCTCCAAAATGGGACGATACAAACCCTGTTCACTTAGCGGGCTCGGGCAGCCGGGCATGGATGGCTTTAATATCCTGCGATTGATGGCAAAATTAAAATACGGGTTCCCCGGGCAGATCCCATTAACTTCCGCCCGCGCCAATTCTCCAAACCCGGCAATATTGATCGGCACTTCAATTTCTTCCTGAAGAGGGAGCGGCTCATCAGGTCGTAGAACACGAGCCCCCAGCGGCACGGGCCAGTAGCCTGCATCCACCAAGACACAAATTTCTGCTTCAAAACGATGCCCGCGTACATCGGCTAAAGCTTGGCACAAACTCTGCCCTTCACCACAGCCGTGGATACTGACTGGCTGACCCAAACCAGAATTGGTACAGGCATCCACATTGTTGGCCACACCATCGCCATCCACATCGTCATCACAGGCGTCCCCTGTTGCATCCCCATCAAAATTATCTTGGGCAGGGTTGGCACTGTTCGGGCAATTGTCGTTTGTATCCAGAACACCATCGGCATCTTCATCATGCCGGCAAGGATCGCCAATGGGATCATTGGGATCAAAGGGGCAGGCGTCTTGCAGATCAGGGACACCATCGCTGTCGGAATCAAGATTGGCGGGAATCACGACAAGTTTTCTTAAACGGTTTCCCATGGGGTCGTAGGTGTAGTTGATTTGAATTCCTGTGTTGTACGCGACATTGGTCAAGCGGCCTAAACGGTCGTAGGTGTAGGTAAGCGAGGCTGCAAACCCTGTTATCGGGAAAAGAAGACTTATGAGAATGAGTAATCGTTTCATATTACCTCGAAAAATAATTCACCAACAAAGCCAGGAGAATAAAACCTACAAATATCGCCCCGTTTAAAAGCCACTGTTTACGGTTTGCCTTGCGGTTTATTCGCCATGAAACCTCCAGCGAAGCAAAATCATCCGGGTGACAAAAGGTTTGTTCCGGCGTTCTATAAGTTTCCAACTCATCTCCCCGGACCCGCGCATTTAGTTTAGTGGCCAAATCAAGCATGACCTGAAGCATTTCGCGTTCAGGGTTCTTGACCAAAATCTCACCGTCTTTCCACATCAAAACAGCTTCTTGATCATCATCCATGAATAATATTTCAAGGCACTCATTGGGAGCCTGCCTTATCTTAAGAGAAGGTATAAACCCCACTGCTTTTTCAACCTCAGTCCGTGAAATTGGTTCTTGATTTTTCCCCTTTGTACGGAGAATTCTAACCAAGTAACTCATTTGCCACTCCTTACAGCTTCACCTGACAAAGACGGTGTTGTTGTAAGAGATTCTATCGCCTCAAAAGATTGTTGGGTCCCTGTAAATACGGTTCCTGCTCCCGAATAAAGGCGCGGGGTATTTACAAGACCTTTGCCCCTTTCATACAGCAAGGGTATTCCTTCACCAAAGGTGGAAGGACCATTGCTGTAGAGCTTCTCATGAGCCTTCCATTGATTAGGTGTTGTCAAATCGGCCCAAACACCGCGGGCATTCCCCCATGTCATATCAGGAGCCAATCCCCCGGCTCCATTAGAGCCTCTAAAAGAATTTTGCGCAGAGCTACTTAAGCTTCCGTCAATGGCATCAGCCACCTGTTTGTGAATTTTTGTTCCTTCCTGTGCGGCATTGGTTGTTACATCGGCCGCTTTCGAGAAATAATGGGCGTTATCAGCAATATGAATTACATCCGATCCAACATTGACTGAATCAACGACGGTATTCCCCGCACGCAAAGCCTTAACTCCTGCACTGACCCCGGCTGGCAAGAAAGGAACAAACGTCGCCCCTACATCGTAAACCAAACCCAACACATCAAGTGCTGCCCAACCCCAATCTCCTTTTTGGATATTGTCCTGCAGCGAATAGACACCCAAGCCAATATTTAAAATATCCCAACCCGTTTCAAAAATCTGGCCCGATGGATCAACATATGAAACAGGATTATTTTCCACATAACCATACAAATTCATTCCCCCAACCAATCCGATCGGATCTCTTGAAATAAACCTGCCGGCCACAGGATCATAATAACGGGCACGCATATGGTAGAGTCCCGTTCCATCGTTTTGAACCCCCAAACGCCCAACATATTGAAAGGGATTTGGTGTATTCCCCGTGCTCCTGTTTAAGCCTCCAAATTCATCGTACAAATAAGTATCGGTCACATTGCCCTGGGGATCTGAGAGGGCCACCGTAGAGCCAAGTGGGTCATAATGATAATAGCGGATTTGCGAGCCATCCGCGGCCACTTTTGCGGCAAGACCCAATCCATACACATAATAATTTTGGATATTGCCAGCATTCGCTTCCGCAACAACATTGCCAAGGACATGGTTGGGATCAATAACAAACTGGGTATGCTGATTTCCTCGGGCCATCAAAACCCTATCGCCATCACCATCATAGGTAAAATCAATCTGCCCTGCTGGTGAAAGAATGGAGCTGAGCTGATTTTTTTCATTAAAATTGTAAGTGGAAAGTCCTGCCGCCTCGGTTTTCCTCGCAAGATTGCCATTGGCATCATAAGAATAATTGTCGTTTGCCCTATTTGTAAGGGCGTTTTCATTATTGTAAGCCGATGCCGAATCTTCTGCAGAAATGAAAGGAAGTAGGGGTTCTTCTTTCTCTACCTGAGTACGCCTTCCCAACGCATCCAAAGTGAATTGATAACTGGAAAGCACTGAATTATCAGGCTTACGATTTATCAAACCAACAAGCCTTGAAGCAGCATCGTAATTGTAACTGCTTTGGTGCCCATTGGGATAACGCATCCCTGTCAGATGACCTGCACCATCATAAGAATAACGGGTCACATTACCCAACCAATCGGTCAGGCTTTCCAATTGGCCCACGGCATTGTAGGCATAATTCACACTCCGGTTTCCAGGATAGGTCATCCGGGTCACAAGTCCGCTTGGGTCATAAAGATATTGCAAAATAAAACCACGGGGGTCCTGCACACGATTCAGGCGATTTAAGACATCATAGATATAATCGGTTCTGCCCATGGCATCCGTTCGCGAGAGACGATTACCCACGGCATCATAGGCGTAGGAAACAC
>Ga0154362_129_pt1 | contig 26006 bp, 24 predicted proteins | sample RifGroA2_FD_115890 | JGI IMG/M metagenome (GOLD analysis project Ga0154362, IMG submission 115890) | Deltaproteobacteria bacterium GWA2_45_12
CTCTGGCCCTATTGGCTGTGTTTTTGGGATGTGAGTCAGAAGAAGATAACGGCTCACCCAATTCGGAAGATGCCTCAACTCCCCCGAATCCCCCAGGACCCGAAAACCCAGAAATGAATCCAGATGCAGCAGTAGACAATTGCAACAAACCACGAGATCCAGATGATGCACGGCTGGATGATATTAGACATACCACAGCCTATGACGATTGGGTCGATAGCTTACCGGCTGATAAAAAAGATGCCCAAGGGAACCCCAAGGAAGGTGTTTTTATAAATGATTATCCCGAATTTTACCAAAGAGCAGTAGATGAATGCAGGCAAATCCTTGAAGGAAGACTTGGTACCAATACTAGCATCGAAGGTTACGATGTGTACTACGCTAAAGAGTATCTAAAATACGAAGAAAGAGAAAAAGCTGCCGGTCGAACACCCCTTACTATAGCTGAGTGGAGGGATTCACCCGATGGCCCACTCACTTTCGAGGAATACGTCGATCAAATACTTTGTCCCTGTTTTTGCCAATAATCTTTTCTAGCTTAATAAGATTTTACTCACTTGGATACGCGAGTGAAATTTATCCCCTATGCTCGTTGGTTTCGGGGATGAACCTTGCTGTGTCAAAACTCCGTGGCTTGCCCTGAGGTTCATACCATTGATAAAGCGCCCTCCAAAATTCTCGGAGTACCGAGATCCACGTGGCGGAGGTGACATTTATAGATGTGACCAAAGGTCATATTTTTTAAATTGACAATAATAAGAAACTGTTTAAAGAGCGTTTCATGGCTGACACCTCTCTTAATATCTCTGGCTCTGAGTCTCTGATCAGTGTTGATCCCAGTACCTTAGTTTGCGAAGAACCCGATTTTACTGATGACCCCACTTTTGATGCACGGGTAGCCGAACAGCAACTTAAAGAACAAAATAACTACACAAGCCGGCCTCGTCCCGACCAAAAGCTTCGTACCCTTGTCCAATCAGCAGGCACGCAACAGCGCTCTTATGGTGATTACTTCCCCTTGGTTCTCGAAGGCGCTATGCTTCCTCTGGCCCTATTGGCTGTGTTTTTGGGGTGTGAATCTGAAGAAGAATGTGACCCTAAACCTGCCCCAGATCCCGATCATGCCGAAGTGGGACATGGAGAAGAAAGTAAGAAAACCGGGCATCTTCCGGCCGTATTGACCCTTTCGGGGACTACCCCCACCAATGACGAAATCAAAGCCGCTATCAAAAAAGCCCTCAATGATAATTTGGATTTTGAAAAACTCGTAATGGGGGGTGGGTTAAGGGAAGATGATGATGGAAACTTTATTCGTCCTGCCAATGGAGTTTTAGCACGTCAAGATATAGATACCATCGAAAGGATGTTAAAAAGTGGTCGGACGCCAGAACAATTAAGAGCTTTATCAGATTATCGCGAAATGGTGGATGACCCTTGGGCTTATTTCTCCGGAGAAATGGCTCAAGATGTTTGCGGGCAACCCTTAACTACAGCAGCCATTACTCCAGGCACCCTCCAACACACCTACAGACGTGGCATTGGTCCAGATGCCTATATGGAAACTCCCGAATGGCCTGCTCTGTGTGGAACTGACTATCAGAATCCAGCGCATCAGTCCTGTGAGGCTGCAAAACCAGAACAAGGGATTTTTGATGTTCAGGTCAACTTGAAAGACAATGGGTTTGTGGATGTCCATATTACTCTTGATGGTAAAACAGATCCCAATGGAAGAAAATTTCCTGCTTTTTGGGGAAGCTTTATTGCTTACAATTTAGTAAAAGGAGGATCAACGGGAGCCATAGAGGATCCAACCACCCCCCTGATGATGAATATTGGTCGCATGGAAATTGATCTGCACAATGTGTACCGTGTTCTAAAAGTTCAAAAGAATGGGGAAGGGAAAGTGGATATGTCTTGTGAAAATCCCCAAACCCATCAAGCCACACCTTGCCCTTGCCCCGATGATGCCGATGAAACCCAATGTACAAATATAGTTCTTGCCTATCAAGATCGCCCAAAAGATAGTGATGTTGCTGTTCGTATAGAGCCGTACGAAAATTGTTGGGATTATTTTCAGAAAAAGTTTCCTGGATTTGATCATAGCATTCCTTTTGGATGTTTTTGCGATGGAGATTCCTTTCCCTTTCTCATTGATATCACAACGTCTCAAGGTGGGGCTCTTTACTTATCTGCAGATCATGGTCGCAATACGGCTTTGCTTACTTTGACCAAAAATAAGCTAGAACGTAACTTGAAAAATTTCCTTGTTTGTCCCAGTTTTTAATTTGAGAGCCTGGTTGAATGCGGTTGATAAATTTACCAATCCACTAAATTAAACATCTCTCCCACCACTGGTTCCCCAAATCTTCCTACAGTCAAACTAGGGGTTGCTGTTACGGCTATTCGGCGTTTGTTATCTCTGTAGGTAACCGTGCCTGTGGGTGAAACACTTAATCCAGGTGCATCGGGATCAGGTTCGCTTGGGGAGGTAAGGGCGCCTACAAGAGCCGCGGCACCAAATGTTATGGGACCAAGGTAAACAGGATGGGGCAGATTTCTTGTAAGGAAGTTTCCATTTTCTGGATTCCAGAAAAACGAAGGTTCTCCGATACTTTTTTTACCATAAAGTTGCATGGTACGGATATTGGCTACTGAGGCAGCTAAGAAGGGTAGCCCATCTTGAATATGTTCCCATGCTTGCTTGAATGTGGAAACCTTGCCTAAATCTGTAAAGGCCCTACCGAAATATTTTCCTGTATATAATCCTGTTTGATATTCAGAAGAGATGTGAAGGACTCCATAACCTCCCCGAATCAATCCTGGTAAATTGGCGATGACAGCTCTGTCATCATTGGCAGCTGGGTCCAAAAGGACAAAAGCAGCGGGAATATCTGTCCGATCAGCAATGCGGCGATTGACATGACCCCAAGCAAAGCCTAATTCAGGTTTGCCCAACGACAGCATGTATTCAGCACCAGAAATTACCGTTATATCTCTATCTCTTTCTGCCTGGTTCCCATCGGTTTTAGAATCTGTGGCCAAGGTCATTAATTGATTGACTCCCACTTGGCCCGCTCCGACAGCTGCAACAAGAACCCCACGTAACACAAATCCCCCGAAAGAATCGGGTGCTTCTGCTCCCAAAATGTCATAGTAGGTTAAAAGTTGGCCATTCATGGCGGCAGTCATCAGTTGCCCACGCAAGGCAGCCTCAAGGACTCTGGGGGGAACGGTAAGAGGTTGATAGGGTTCGTCTGTGACAGTTACGGAATCGTTGATGGGGGAATCGTTGGCTGGTGTTTCCCCCTCGTTTTCATCTTTGCATAAATCCTCATTGACCCATTCTTCTTGGGTTGGGAAATCCGTTTCTTTTAACCAATCTGTGACAGTAAGGGGTGTGCGTCCAGCAGCTTTTTCTTTAGCTCTATAGGCTAAATATTGTTCGTCACGATATGCAAAATAACTTCCCTTGGCATTGTTTGTACAATTGCGCCCTTCAAGAATTTCTTTTCGTTTTTGAAGTTTATCAAAGCGGGTTTGAAGTTTACGGCTTAAAACTGCATTTTGGAATATGTCAAAGGGAACTTCTAGGAATTGAATGCCTTGTTCAGGAAAAGCAAGTCGGGCATGAATGGTGGCACTTAGATTGGCTGCTTCAGTTACTTCTGCGACTATGTTCCCATAGCTTCTCAGGGTTCCGTCGCTGATTCCAGTGCCTTTGAAGATTCCTAGAAAATCTACGGTATCAACAAGGCTTTTACTCGGCTTGCCCGCTGATTTAACGTCACCAGAAGGTTTTGAATATTTGGCAGGAATGAGAAAAATTCCGAGGTAGGCCGCATTGCGGATGAATCTTGCAATGGCTTCGGCTTCTTTTTCAGCAGGAGTGAGTTGAGAATCTTCCGGTCCAAGCAAACTCATGTCGGGAAATGGGGAATCCAAAAGTTGAAGTTCCAAGCTCCAGTTGCTGTTTGGAGCCCATTTGCGACCACCGGTAGCCAATGACTTAGATACCAAGTTAACCATGGGGACTACAAGATCCCAACCCCGAATATAAGAGTAATCAATATTTTTTTCGCGAGTGAATCCTTTTTCGTGCAGCACTTTATATTCATCTTCCAATTTTTTCAGTTCATCAGCATCAGATACTGTTGCCTTAATTTGCTCATAAAGAGCTGTTAATTTTTGTTGTTCTTCTTTTAATTGATCAGAAGTAAATTCAAGTTTCCCTTTTTGTTTTGTGACCTCATCCCTGCGAGAATTGATGTAACGCCCTAAAGCTTGAATTTTGTTGTCGATATCTGCGTTTTCAACCAAGTACTTACTTGCCTCGGGCGGATTGGCAACAGGAGCTGGCGTGTCGGGAAGTGTATTGTTTACCTTCTCCAAATACTTCACCGCTTTTTCATACGACTGATTGCCAGGGGTATATTTATTGTCAGGGTTATAAAGTTTCAGGAATTCTTTTTCTGCGGGGGTTGGGTCTGGGATACCTGTGAGTGCTCGGTACAAAACAAGGATTGGGTTGTCCTTGTTTGTTTCGATGATTCCCCTCACACGATTTAAGGCGGCCGAAGGGCCCCTTCGGCCGGTTCCCATTCCGGTTTCAATTTGTTCCAGACATGTTTTTGCCTCGGCGTATATGTCGGCTTTGTCTCCACCGGGAATGTCGGTGCTGTTGTAGGCGTTGTTGGAGTTGTAGGCTGTTAGAAATTTTTGTTCTTCGGCGTTGGGATCAGAAATGCCTGTGAGGGCTCGGTATAATTCAAGAGGGTGCCTGTCTTTATAAGTTTCAATTGTCAGCTTAAGGCGATCCAGCGAACTATGTACGGGTGTTGTAGACATGGTTTTCTCGTTGTTATTATCGGGGATCTTTTTGAAAGGTTGCGGAAGGACGAAACAATTTTTGATGCGGTGAGTTAGGAAAAAAATTAGAAAATTTATATTTGATATTGAAAAAAGAGGGAGAGTCCGAAAATTTTTTTGCGGAGGGGGGGGGATTCGAACCCCCGGTACAGCTTTTCAACCGTACAACGGTTTAGCAAACCGCCGCCTTAAGCCACTCGGCCACCCCTCCAAATTTGCCAGGCAAATTTCCTCTATTTCCTAATGCTATTTTCCATAATGTAAATCTAGAAAATGGCATTGAAAAACTGAAAATAGAGGTAAAAAAAATAATGCCAACTAAACCAGAAAGTTTTGGATAACTCAAGTAATTCCTTGAAGTGCATTGTGAAAACCTTTAAAGTATCTGCCATATGTATGAACATACAGACCAAATTAAACGGGTTACCTTAAATCTGCCCAAAAAGCTGCTTAAAGAGGCATTGTCCATCAGTAAAAAAAATATGACTGAAACCATCGTGATGGGTTTGGAGTTTTTGCGTCGGCACCGTGCTTTTGAAAAAGCAAAAAAAATGAAAGGCAAGATCAGGCTTAACCTTGATATAGACAATGCCCGTGGACGTAATCATTGATACCAATATCTGGATTGATTTTTTTGGGAATGAGTCCGATCCCACCTTGGAAACAATCCTTAGTGAAGGAAGGGGCTACCTAACACCCATTATTGTGTCTGAGTTGATCAGTGGTTGTCGCAATGTAAAAGACGAAGAACAAATCATCAGCCTGATACGTGATCTTCCTGTTATTGATTGCCCTCTTGACCACTGGGAGAGGGTGGGGTATTTGCGTCGCCTTTGTCAAAAAAAGGGAATCAACTTAACAATACCTGATGCCCATATTGCGCAGTGTACCCTGGATATGGATGGGCTTCTTTTGACACGTGATCAGGTATTTATCAAAGCCGCGAGAGTCATCGGCTTGAGATTATTTTAAGGAAGGGTGGCCGAGTGGTTGATGGCACCGGTCTTGAAAACCGGCATCCCTTTACGGGGATCGTGGGTTCGAATCCCACCCCTTCCGCATGCAATACTGCACTTTTGGTCGAACGGGCGAAAAAGTTTCTGAAATTGGGCATGGTACCTGGGCCATGGGCAATATGTGGGGGCCGCGGGATGATCGCGGGGCCATTGATGCCATGGTCAAAGCCCTTGAGCTGGGGGTTAATTTCATCGATACCGCTTGGGCTTATGGAGAGGGGCATAGCGAGGAACTCATTGCCGCCGCATTAAATCATGCCAAAAAGAAAAAAATCTTCATTGCCACCAAAGTGCCGCCTAAAAATCACCAATGGCCGGCACGGCATAATACTTCGGTGCAAGAATGTTTCCCTGCCGATCACATCATTGAATACACCGAAAAAAGTTTGAAAAATTTACGTGTCGAATGTGTTGACCTGCAGCAGTTGCATGTGTGGAGCGATTCATGGATGAATGATCTTTCGTGGTTGAGTGCGGTGGAAAAATTAAAATCCGAAGGAAAAATCCGTTTTTTTGGTGTTTCAATTAATGACCACGAACCCAATACAGCCCTTAAAATTGTTGAAAGCGGGCTTATTGATAGTGTCCAAGTCATTTACAATATTTTTGACCAGACTCCTGAAGAAAAACTTTTTCCCGCGTGCTTAAAACATAATGTGGCCGTGATTGCACGGGTGCCCTTTGATGAAGGCGGGCTCACCGGTAATTTAAGGCCCGATACTGTTTTTCATAAAAATGATTGGCGGAAAATTTATTTCAAAGGAGATAGGCTTTTAGAAACCTGGGAGCATGTCCAGAAATTGCAATTTCTGTTAAACGATACCGACAAAACCATGGCCCAGGCGGCCTTAAGGTTTTGCCTTTCACATCCGGCTGTTTCCACTGTCATTCCGGGCATGCGACGAATTTTGCATGTTGAACAAAATTGTGCTGTATCCAATGGTGTTTTGTATTCGAGAGATGAATTGGCCGAAATAAAAAAACATGCCTGGCCAAGGAATTTTTATCCGCAATATGGATAATACAGAAGGCGTCATTCCCGCCACGTGACCCCGCAACGCGGGGTTCTGTTGGCGGGAATCCAATACTGGGCCCCCGCTCTCAGAAATCCTCGGAGTACCGAGGATTAGCGTGGCGGGGGTGACGACAAAAATTATGATCACGCGCCAAGAATTTGAAAAAATAGAAGAGCAAATCATGGCGCCCTATGCTGTGAGCAGTGGGCGTTCGGAAGGTCGCATTTATCCAGAAAAGGAACATGCCTATCGCACCTGTTTTCAGCGCGACCGCGACCGCGTGATTCATTCGCGCGCTTTTCGCCGGCTTGAATATAAAACACAGGTTTTTGTCAATCATGAGGGCGACTATTACCGCACACGCCTCACCCATAGTTTGGAAGTGGCTCAAATAGCCCGCAGCATTGCCCGCAGTTTGCGGTTGAATGAAGATTTGGCCGAAGGTGTTTCATTGGCGCACGACTTGGGGCATACGCCCTTTGGTCATTCAGGCGAACATGTGATGAGCCGGCTGATGAAGGAATTTGGCGGGTTTGAACATAATAAGCAATCTTTTCGTGTGGTGACACTTTTAGAAGACCGCTATCCTCTTTTTCCCGGATTAAATCTGACCTATGAATTTTTGGAAGGAATTACCAAGCATCGTTCCGAATACGATCTTCCTGAGGGTGGCATTTTTGAGCGAAAAGGGTACCCCACCCTTGAAGCCCAGTTGTGCAATTTTGCCGATGAAATTGCCTACAACAACCACGATATTGATGATGGATTGAAATCGGGCATGATTTCCCTTGAGCAATTAAAAGATGTGGAAATCTGGCAGACCCATTTTGAGCCCATTTGTAAAAAGATGGCCACCCATCCCGTGCAAATGCAGATTTTACAATGTGTACGGGCGCTCATTAATTTTCAGGTGACGGATCTTATTACCGAAACACTTCGAAATATTGAAAAACTGAAAATAAAAAATCTCGACGATGTAAAAGTAAAAGCCAAAAACTGTGTTTCGTTTTCTGAAAAAGTGCAAAAACAAAACCAGGAATTAAAACGTTTTCTTTTGCAGAATTTGTACCGGCATTACCGGGTTATTCGCATGGCTGACAAGGCTGAGCGCATCATCACGGAATTATTCAAGGCCTATGTCAAAAATCCGAAAATCATTCCACCTGATTTCTTGAACCATTATGTTTCCATAAAAAAAATGTTTCCCCAAAAGGCGGAAAAGAATGAATATGGGGAACAAGTCGAGCGCATTGTGTGTGATTACATTGCAGGAATGACCGACAGGTTTGCGCTGGATGAATACAAAAAATTATTCGATCCTCATGAGAAGGTGTAGGGGCAGTTCACGAACTGCCCTTACTCGGGACATGAGCCCCGTCCCGCAAACGGGACCCCGCTACGCGGTGGTCGAACCATGGAGTCATTATGATTAACGAAGACGTCATCATTTTTTTGAACACCCCCTTGATTGCCCAAGAGAGTGGCGGGAAAACCCAAACTACGATTCACAAGATCAAAGCCAAGGTCTTAAAAGAAGAAGGTGGGGGGTTTGTTCTCCAGGTGAAGTCACTTGGGAACGACAAAGGCTGGCAGGAGGCGCCGGCTTCTTTAAAAGAAATTTTTCTTCCCACCCATAAAATTGATTTTGCGGCGTTATTGTAAAACATTGATATTATTTCGTTTTTATCTCCGTAGGGGCGATTCATGAATCGCCCTTACACGATACCTCCACGATCATCCATGACGCGCTGGGCTAAAACTTCCCAAGTTTATAAAAAAACATTGAAATACCGCACAACTCATGGGTTAATCCTGCCGATAATACTTCTGAAGGACTAGGCTTTTTTTATGACCAACATGTACGATCCCAATTCATTGATCTGCCCTGACGGAGAAGCTCCTTATTATTCTGGTGTTGATGTTGATGGCGATGGTCATGTTGAAATTGTCGAAAACCCACCAAAAGAAGAAAGTCTTAACTATTCACCACCGGCCACTTCACCTGTTTCCATTCCTCCTGCGCCCCATACTCCCCAATATGCAGAGAGCCGTTACGATCCCGAACCTCCAAAATTAAAATCCGCTGATAAACCTATAAGCCAAAATATGGCAGCCAGAATTTTTGCTCCTTTGGCCGTTGTTGCTGCTCCTCTTACAGCCCCTGTTGTGGCTGCTGCCATCCTTGTGAATACAGCAAAAGAGCTTGATAGGCACGTGCAACGTCCGCCCGAACCCGTGGCGGCGCAAAATTCTCGTGGAAACAATGCCAATGCCCAGGCCAGGGATGAAGCAAAAAACTTCTGGTTTGCTGCACGGGCGCGTGCGGCATGGGAAGGAAAAACTTATAACGTGGAATATGCCCGCACGGCTTTTGCCAATATTGTGGCTGCAGGTGGTTTGTCACAAGACGCTCAAAGATTAATCGAGGCCGATCTTGGCCGTGGTGGTGGACGCAATATGCGTGAGATGAGCACGGCTTATGAAGGCATGGCCAGGATAGGCCGTCGGATGATGGAATCACCTTTGGGTGGTGTTGTGCGGGCCGTGAGTGACGCCGTGATCAATCCTGTAAGAAGAGCCGTGGAACAAGTAGCCAGTGCTGTGAGTCGTCCTGTACAACCCCAATCAGAACCCCAACCCGTACGCCGTGTTTATGCTTTGGAAGATGCCAGGGATGATGAACAGGAAGATGGAGTGCCGCTGCCTGTTAATCCTGAAGAAGTCCCTGCAGAAGAATCCCCTGAACAAGTAGCCGATGCCCATGTGGATGGTGGGGAAGCTGGCGTGCCAGAGGAAGCTCGTGTAGCTTTAGATGAGGAACGTGCAGCCCAAGATAATGGGCCTGTTCGTCCAGCAGAAGAACCTGTAGCTCAAGCTCAAAGAGCCAATGAGCAAAATAATGGAAACCAAGAGCGCGTGGCGCCTGCATTTGTAAATGTATCTCGTGCCAATAATGTCTCCGATAACCATGGAAATGAAGGTGGCCCAAGAACCGGAGCAGCTGGAGTTGTTGCAGGGTTTGGTGATGGAGGAGAAGGTTTTGTTGGTATTCCTGTTGGAAACACTCAAGCAGGGTTGGCTCAAAATCAATTCGGTGTAGAAGCCCGCGATGGTGCGAACAATCAGGTTGTTCAAGGGCCTGTAGCAAATATTCCAGGTTCTGTTGAATCACGACAAAATGGAAATGGAGTTGTTGGGGAACCGAGGGATAAAGGCAATCAAGATGATTCATCCCATGTAAGTTATGTTGCTGTATCTGGCGGTGAAGGTCATGGGACTGAAGTTTCAGCTTCATTGGCTTCATTAAGTGATGGAACACCAACCAAAGCGTCAGGTCGTGGGGTTGGAATTAATTCTCTTTCTGGAGCCCCCGTAGATTCTTCCTTCTCTGAAGATGCCTTACGGCAAGCAAGAGGCCAGGGTGGAGCCGCAGTGGCTGCTGCCGCTTCTCATGGCGATTCCCACCGTAATAATAATCCCGTTGCTTCCGACCGCGGTGTCCAAGGTGAAGCCAAGGTTCAATCAGGCCGATTAGCCGGGGTTTTTGACAAGAGTGGTGGTGGAGCTGGTTCCCAAAGTGGTCATGAAAATGGCAGAGGTTCTGCGGACATTGTCCGGGATATCTTGGCCGCCAATGAAATAGATGAAGCCGGTGATCATTTAATAGATGACATGATTCCTGATTTTGATTCCATCGAAACACCAGTCGCGCATGATGTGGTAGTTTAATTCTTTTATTTCCGCCCTTATGGGACATGGTGAGGTTCTCACGCGCACGGGACCCCGCTACGCGGTGGTCGAACCATGTAATTGACAATTCCCTTGTTCTTGAAAATTATTCGGTGTACAAAGTTTTTTCATTGAAAAAATCACTCATCAAATTTTTAGCCACAGCGTTTGGGGCAGGGTATGTTCCCAAAATTCCAGGAACCATAGGGAGTTTGTGGGGAGTTTTGTTGTTTTATATTTTGAGCGCCTATCCCTTTTGGTACCAAATTCTTGTGACCCTTGCTGTATGTGTGCTTTCCATCCCGTTATCCCACGAAGCCGAAAAAATCATCGGCACCAAGGATGCCAAACAAATTTGCATTGATGAAGTTGCAGGGCAGTTGGTGACCTATCTTTTTGTTTCTTATTCCCTGCCAAACCTTGTTATGGGTTTTGTGCTTTTCCGCCTTTTTGACATTCTTAAAATCTTTCCCGCCAATTGGGCTCAAGATGAATTGCCCGGAGGTATGGGCATTGCCACCGATGACATTATTGCCGGTATTCAGGCGGGACTTGTGCTGTTGATAGTGGGCGCGTTTATATAACGGCCAACCATTCTTTGTGTTTGGCGTTTTTGCCACGCACCAAATCAAAATAATTTTGCTGCACTTTTTTGGTGATGGGGCCGGGCTTGCCGGTGCCGATGGTGCGGTGGTCCAATTCGCGCACAGGAGTGATTTCAGCGGCGGTGCCGGTTAAAAATATTTCATCTGAAATGTAGAGCTCATCCCGTGTCATCAGGGCTTCTTCAACCTGAAGGCCTTCTTCTTTTAAAAGTTCAATTACACTTCCGCGTGTAATGCCTTCAAGCGCATTTGTGATGGGGGGCGTTTTTATTTTTCCATTTCTGACGACAAAAATATTTTCCCCACTTGCTTCCGCCACATACCCTTGGGCATCGAGCATGATGGTTTCTTCATAGCCTGCCAGCATGGCTTCGCGTTTGGCCAAAATGGAGTTTACATAATTGCCCACGGTTTTGGCCTTGGTGAGCATGGCGTTTACATGATGCCGCGTAAAACTGGACACTTTTACTCGAATACCATTTTTGACACCCTCATCCCCCAAATAAGTGCCCCAGGGCCAGGCGATGATGGCCACGCGAATGGGGTTGGATGTGGCGTGCAGGCCCATTTCACCATCGCCCATGAAGGCCAAAGGTCGCAAATAACCTGCTTTAAGTTTGTTCACGCGAAAGATTTCCTTGCATGCCTCAATGATTTCATCTTTAGAAAAGGGGATTTTCATCAAAAGGATATGAGCTGAATCAAAGAGACGCTCGATATGTTCTTCCAAACGAAAGATGGCCGATTTGCCTTTGTCACCCTCATAACAGCGAATCCCTTCAAAAACACCCATTCCATAATGGAGCGTATGTGTGAGTATGTGGACATGAGCGTCGTCCCAGTTAACCATTTTGCCATCGAGCCATATTTTGGAAACTTTTTGGACCATGTTTATGAGGGCGAATACGAGATTCGCCCCTACTACAATCTGGTAGGGGCGAACCTTGTGTTCGCCCGTTACTTGACAAACAATTTTTTTAAATTTTCCACGTACGATTTTTTTACAACCCCTTTTTCTGTAATGATTGCCGAAATCAATTCGTTGGGGGTTACATCAAAAGCTGGATGACGGGCCAGTACACCCACAGGGGCGATGTTGACATTGCCAAGATGAGTTACTTCTTTTGATGAACGTTCTTCAATGGGGATATCATCTCCCGATTTTAGGGTCAAATCAATCGTTGAAAGAGGGGCCGCGACGTAAAAAGGAATTTGGTGACGATGGGCCAAAACAGCCACGGTGTAGGTGCCGATTTTGTTGGCGACATCGCCGTTGGCGGCAATGCGATCGGCGCCCACAATCACTTTGGTGATTTCCCCTTTTTTCATGAGCCATCCGGCCATATTGTCGGAAATAAGCGTGACGGGGATGTTATTTTTGTGGAGCTCCCACGCCGTAAGACGAGCTCCTTGTAAATAGGGTCTTGTTTCATCGGCTAAAACAGAAAAACGTTTTCCATTTTTCCAGGCCGCATACAAAACACCCAAAGCAGTTCCAAAACCCGCTGTGGCCAGGGCCCCGGCGTTGCAGTGCGTGAGCACTTTGTCGCCTGATTCAAAAAGAATCTGGCCATGGCTTCCCATGGTTTCATTTAAACGAATGTCTTCGGTGAGAATATTTTGAGCTTCATCGATGAGTTTTTGTTTTAACTGGGGAAGGGAAAGGTTTTGGTTTTGTTCCGCCACATTTTTCATGCGGGCTAATCCCCAACCCAAATTGACCGCCGTCGGGCGCGTTTCAAACAGATGTGTTGAAATATCGTTTAATTGTTTGAAGAAAGATTTGGAATCAGCGGCCTGGATGGAAAGAGCCCCCAAAGCCAAACCCATGGCTCCGGCCACGCCAATGGCAGGGGCCCCACGAATGACCATGGTTTTAATGGCATCAGCCACTTCCTGCCAGGTTTTGTAGGTGTGGTAGACCTCTTCATGCGGGAGACGAAGCTGATCGAGCATGATGACCGCATTATTTTTCCATTCGATGGTTTTGAAATACATCTTTTCTTTCCCCCCTCCCTTGAGGGGAGGGGGTGTGGGGGAGGGTGTTCTCGGGGCCACCCTCTCCCTAACCCTCCCCCCTCAAGGGGGAGGGAATTACGTGGATAATTTTTTCTTCAACAAATCATTCACCACTCCCGGATTCCCTTGCCCTTTCATTTCCTTCATCACCTGGCCGACAAAAAATCCGAAAAGTTTATCTTTGCCTGATTTGTATTGGGCGAGCTGGCCTGGATTGGCGGCAATGACCTTGTCGATGATGGTTTCAATGGCTCCGGTATCAGAAACCTGCACAAGATTTTGCTCTTTAATGATGGTGTCGGGGTCTTTTCCGGTTTCAAACATGGCTTCAAAAACGGTTTTGCCGATTTTGCCACTGATGGTGCCCTCTTCGATAAGGGTCACCAAGCGCGCCAGTTGGGGCGCCTTGATAGGCGATTTTGCCACTTCAAGATTGGCTTCTTTTAGTTCGCGTAAAAGCTCGGTCATGATCCAGTTGGAAACTTTTTTGGGATGATGGGCCTTGGATACGGCTTCTTCGAAATAATGGGCCAGGGCTTTTTCCGTGGTGAGTACTTGGGCATCATACTCAGGAATTTGGTACTGGCTGATAAATCGTTGCAGCCTCGCCTTGGGAAGTTCAGGCATGTTCTTTTGGGTGGTCTCAATCCAGGCGCTATCTACAATAAGGGGCACTAGATCAGGGTCTGGAAAATAACGATAGTCGTGGGCCGATTCCTTGGTGCGCTGGGACTCGGTGATGTTTTTGGTTGAATTCCAACCGCGGGTTTCCTGAACAATTGTTTCACCTGCGGCCAAACTGCCTTTTTGGCGTTCAATTTCGTATTCGATGGCTTTTTCAATAAACTTAAACGAGTTGATGTTTTTTAATTCCACCTTGGTGCCGAACTCTTTTTGACCGATCGGGCGAAGGGAAATATTGACATCGCAACGCAATGAACCTTCTTCCATGTTGCCATCGCACACATCGCAATACTGCAAAATGGCGCGCAACTGCCGTAAATATTCACCGGCTTCGGCAGCACTTCGCATATCCGGTTCGCTGACAATTTCAACAAGGGGGGTTCCCGCGCGATTTAAATCGACATGCGAATAACGGGCGTCGCCGTGTTCATGCAATGATTTGCCGGCGTCTTCCTCCATGTGGATGCGGGTGATGCCAATCGTTTTTTCTTTTCCATCAACTGCAATATCCAGATATCCGCGCAGGGCGATGGGAAATTCATATTGGGTGATCTGGTAGCCCTTGGGGAGGTCGGGATAAAAATAATTTTTTCGGGCCCAGATGGACTTGTTTTGGATTTCACAATGAAGGGCCAAGCCCGCACGTAAGGCCAGGTTGACTGCTTGTTTGTTTAAAACAGGAAGCACTCCCGGCAATCCCAGGCAAACAGGGCAGGTGTGGCTGTTGGGTGTGGCTCCAAAGGCCGCAGAACAGGAACAAAAAAGTTTGGTTTGGGTTAAAACTTGGGCATGAACCTCAAGACCAATAATGACTTCATAATCCATAATGGAGGGAAGAATTAGAGGAAATGGTTGATGAATTCAAGAAAAGAATAAGAGTTTTATAAAGTAGATTCACTCTTTCGGCCTGTTTCTCTGGGAGAAGGGGGATGTTGGGGGAGGCCTCTATAATACTGGTCACGGTAGATGGCTACATGCACCGCATTGGTAAATGTTTTTTCCACTAATTGAGTCGAGTCTTTTGGATCGGGAGAAAAAACATGGTAAATGCTTCTAGAGCCGTTATCCATAAACATAATGACAAGCCCTGGATTATCTTTCCATTCTCTCCTTTGAAAAAGAGCCGCTTTCATTTCACCAAGAAGCCATTCCTTGAGTTCATCTGAAGTCATTTTGTTCTTTTCAGTTCTTATCGGAGCTATTGAGGCTTTAAACCTGAATTCAATTTTGTGCTGTGAAGGGATGTCTTGCTTATCAAGTTCTTCCAACGCACGAGCCACGCTATAAGTAGCTTGGAAAGCATTTTGGCGTTTTGCTTTCAAAGGCACATAACGGATGTGTACGTTTTGTCCGGCGATTCTTCGGTTCACCTCCTGATGGGGATCAAAAGGTTGAATGGAGGCCACCCCCAATGGTAATTCTTCCTTGAGGGGCCGAGGGAGAGGAGGTACCCCTGCACGATCGAGTGTGATCAAATCTGCAAGACTAATATCTTGACCAGAAAGCCAGCCTGAAAACTCTTCGATGGATTTTTCATTCACAATCGAAATGCTTCCTTCTTCAAGGATTCCCATGAAAATACGTCGATCTTTTTTGGTGTCCGTATTCAAAAAAACAGCAATCCATTGTGGGTGGAGCCCATCTTTAAGTTGAGGATCTTGTCCAATGAGACGAGCCAAAGTTTTTGGAAGGGAACGTGCCGTATTTCTTTTGCTGGAAAGATCTATTGATGTTGTTTTTAAACTAAAAAGAAATCCATAGGGATTGGTTTTTTGTAAATTTGGTAGGGCCAATAATGAATCAATAACGGCCTGAGGATTAGGTTCTACATAGTCCCCAATATTTTTTTTTGGAAGAGTGACCGTGCCTACAACCACACTTGATCCATTGACCAACTTGAGTGTGGCTTGTTCCGGTGGTGGTGGGATTGTGTTAAAACCAGGTTGGCCACATTTTGTTTTTGATGCTCCCCCGTTTGCTGCCCATAAACCGGGAGTTTGTCTTGGGGGTATTCGGGTATGAATTCCTCCATTGATATCCAAAACAGCCTCTGCGGATTGAACAGGCGAAGCCACGAAAGTATCCACCACGGGGACAGATAAAAAATCGATGCCATGCCCTAATGTTAAAAAAGGAATCTCGCCTGTTTGTTTTTGATCTGTGGAAGCCTGTTTTGTGGCCGCAAGCCTTGGTACGTGGATGGCTTTGGCGTGAAATATGCGCGGGGCTGCGGGCCCTAAAAAGGGCGTTCTTCCCATCAAGGGACTAAAAGTTCTGAATGAAGGATTCAAAAATCGGCTCATAATAAAGATATGGTCTATTGTCGGCCTATTTTTAAAAAGTTGCTTCCTAAAAAGAAAGTTGACTTAAAAGGACCTCGTTTGGTACATCTTTTAAACCTTATCCAGAGTGACCGAGGGACTTGGCCCGGTGACGTCACAGCAACCCTTGTCCCGCCAAACTTAGTAGGCGGATCAACACGGTGCTACCTCCAACCCCATAGTTCCAAGCGATTAATCGTTTTTTATGGGGGGAAGATAAGAAGATGCGTTGAAAACAGGCCTCTTCTTATTGAATTAAGAAGGGGTTTTTTTTTGCTTATGGAAGCTTACTCCTCCATTCTAGAAGCGGTCGGGAATACACCCATTGTGCCCCTGACCCAGCTTGTGCCCAAGGGGTCGGCCATGGTGTATGCCAAGGACGAGGCGGCCAACCCCAGTTTTTCATTGAAAGACAGAATTGCGCTTTCTTTGGTGGAACAGGCCAAAAAGAAGAAAAAGGTTGAAATTGTGGTGGCCACCGCTGGAAACACGGGCGTGGCGCTGTCCATGGTGTGTGTGGTTCAAAAGATAAAACTCACCCTTTTCATGCCCGAAAATGCCTCGATAGAACGGCGCAAAATGTTTGAAGGTTTTGGAGCGGGGCTTGTGCTTACGCCCAAAGAAGAAGGAGTGAAAGGCGCCCAAAAGCGCGCCCAAGCTTATGCAAGTAGCCATACAAATGCCTGCTTGATCAACCAGTTTGATAATGAAGATGTTGTCAGAGCGCATCAAGAAACAACAGCCCATGAAATTTTGGCTGATTTTCCGGAAGGAGTGGATGCCCTCGTGTTGGGTGTGGGAACGGGGGGAAGTCTTACCGGTGTGGGGCGTGTTCTTAAAAAGAAATTTCCTCGCACAAAAATTTATGCCATTGAACCCACGGCCAGTGCTGTTCTCTCAGGAGGAAAACAAGGGCTTCATCGTATTGAACAAATAGGACTTGGTTTTATTCCCGCTAATCTTGACCAAACCCTTATTGATGAAGTGATCCAGGTTGAAGATGTGGATGCCTACCAGACCACCCGGGCCCTTTCGCAAAAAGCGGGTATTTTGGTGGGGATTTCTTCTGGTGCTAATGTATGGGCTTCTTTAAAGATAGCTTCCCAGATGGATGAAAATAAAAAGATTCTGACTTTTTTATGTGATGCGGGTCAACGTTATTTCAGTATTGAGAAATATTTTAAACAGTAGGGGCGGGGTTTCCCCGCCCGGGTCGGGAAATCCGACCCCTACAGGAGATTGATATGTCCTACGTCAAAGCCCTTAAATGCCGTGAATGCGGCCATGAATATCCCAAGCAACCCACCCATGTGTGTGAGTTCTGTTTTGGTCCCTTGGAAGTTGTGTACGACTATGAAGGAATCAAAAAAATACTCACCAAAGAATTGATTGGTTCGCGTGGGCCGAACATGTGGCGTTACAAAGAACTTCTTCCCATCGATAACGACCCCACGGTGGGGAAGCAGGTGGGGTTTACGCCCCTTCGTCGAGCCAGCCGGCTAGCGCGTCTTTTGGGAGTAAGTGAACTCTATATTAAAAACGATGCCGTAAATTATCCGACGCTTTCTTTTAAAGATCGTGTGGTTTCGGTGGCCCTTTCCAAGGCCAAGGAATTTGGTTTTAAGGTGGTTGCCTGTGCTTCAACGGGTAATCTGGCCAATTCAGTTGCCGCCAATGCTGCGGCTGCTGATTTGGAGAGCTTTGTTTTTGTCCCTTACGATTTGGAAGCGACAAAAATTTTGGGGACCATGATTTATGGAACCAATCTGATTGGTATTCATGGCACCTATGATGAGGTTAACCGCTTGTGTAGCGAAATAGCGGGCAAGTATAAATGGGCGTTTGTCAATATCAACATGAGGCCTTATTACGCCGAAGGGTCCAAGTCGATGGGTTATGAAATTGTCGAGCAGCTTGGATGGAACACGCCAAAACATGTGGTTGTTCCCATGGCCAGTGGATCGCTTTTGACCAAAATCGATAAATCCTTCCAGGAATTTCACAAGATTGGTTTGCTTAAGACAAACGAGGCCAAGATTTATGGGGCCCAGGCAACGGGATGTTCCCCCATTTCCACGGCGGTCAAAAATAATTGGGACATTTTCAAGCCCGTCAAGCCCAATACCATTGCAAAGTCGCTAGCCATTGGGAACCCTGCCGATGGTTTTTATGCCGCCAAAACTGTGCATCAGACCGGTGGTTGGTGTGAAGATGTCAGTGATGAAGAAGTCATTGCCGGCATCAGGGTATTGGCCGAAACAGAAGGTATTTTTGCCGAAACAGCAGGCGGAGTCACTGTGGGTGTGGCTAAAAAACTCATCGAGCAGGGAAGAATTCCCAAGAATGAATCGATTGTTCTGTGTATTACGGGGAATGGGTTAAAAACCCAAGAAGCCGTCAGACTGGGCAAGCCCCCAGTGATCAAACCTTCGTTGACCGAGTTTGATGCTTTGGTGAAGGATAAAATAAAATAATTCGTAAGGGCGATTCATGAATCGCCCCTACAAGAAAGGAAAAAACCATGACCAAAAACGTAACCCGCAAAGTGTATCTTACATTTCCCTCAGCCCAAGTGAAGGAAGCCATTATTTGTGACATGTATGACAAATACAAAGTCCGTTTCAACATACGTTCGGCCTCTGTCAATGAACAGGTGGGCTTGATGGCTGTTGAGTTGGAAGGGCCCGAAGACCAGATTGTTGAATCCATCAAGTTCTTCAAAAGTCGTGGTTTGACGGTCGAACCAATCGAAATGAACGTGATTGAAGGGTAATTTCGTAAATGATTCTCTCTTCTATTTTAGACCGCGTTGGCAATACCCCCTTGGTAAAAATTCGTGAAGTGACGCGCGATTTGCCCAAGAGTGTCGAAATTTATGCCAAGCTCGAATATTTTAATCCTGGTGGGTCGGTCAAAGATCGAGCAGCTTATTGGATGATTAAAGAAGGTATTCGTTTGGGAAAACTGACCAGGGACAAAATCATTATGGACCCCACTTCGGGGAATACAGGAGTTGCCTATGCCATGATTGGGGCGGCTCTTGGATATAAAGTAACTTTGGTCATGCCCCAAAATGCATCACAGCAGCGTAAAGACATTGCCCGTGCGTTTGGGGCGGATATTATTTTTAGCAGCCCGTTTGAAGGATCCGATGGAGCCATCCGCATGGCACACAAACTTTATGAAGAAAACCCGGGTAAATTTTTTATGCCCGACCAATATAACAACCCTTTCAACCCCCAAGCTCATTATGAAAGTACGGGTGTTGAAATATGGAACCAGACAGAAGGAAAAATAACCCATTTTCTGGCCACCATGGGGACCAGTGGTACAGCCATGGGCACGACGCGAAGGCTTAAAGATTTTGACAAGAATATTTTTTGTATTGGGGCGCAACCGGCTGATTCATTACATGGGTTGGAAGGATTAAAACATATGCCCACATCCATTGTGCCGGGTATTTATCATCCAGAAATTTTGGATGAAATGATGTGGATTCAGACAGAATCAAGTTATGACATGGTGGAAAGATTGGGAAAGGAAGAAGGATTACTGGTGGGATATTCTTCCGGCGCCGCCATGGTTGCTTGTTTAAAGCTGGCTGAAAGAATTGCAAAAGGAGTGATTGTCACCGTATTCCCCGATCATGGGGATAGGTATTTTGAAGGAGAGTGACGGTGCATTTCGACTCCGCTCGATGACCGTAACGGGTGGAGCCTGAGCAAAGTGGACCCTGAGCGAAGTCGAAGGGGCGAAATGCTGTCTTAAAAATATGTTGCTTATAGACCAAAAATTACTAAACGGAATATACGCCCAATCCGAAAAATGCTATCCCCATGAAGCATGTGGTTTTGTTGTGGGGAAGGTAGAAGGAAAAAAGCGCACGGCTTATAAGGTTGTGGCATGCACCAATATTCAAAATGAATTGCATGAAAAAGATCCCGAGCGATATCCCCGTGCTGCCGAAACAGCTTATTGTATTGACCCGGCAGAAATGAAAAAGATAGAAGAACAGGCCAAAAAAGAGGGGATGAGCCTTGTTTCCATTTTTCATTCCCATCCGGAGCACGGCGTCTATTTTTCAGCAGAAGACAAAGCCATGGCCTGCCCCTGGGGCGAACCGTTGTTTCCCCACCTTTCGTATCTGGTGGTGTCTGTTTACCAAATGAAGGTGAACAATGCTTCCGAGTTTTACTGGAGTGCGGAGAAAAAAGATTTTGTCGAAAGGAAAATTTTATAATTTGTACGGGCGATCCTTGTGATCGCCCTTCATTTAATAAGGAGAAAACCATGTCCATCAAAGTACGTATCCCAACCCCTCTTCAAACTCTCACCAACAATCAGGGTGAGATTTTGGCTGAAGGAAAATCTGTTTCGGAAGTTTTGGCTCATTTAGACAAAACTTATCCGGGTTTGAAACAACGTTTTTATGATGATGCGGGCAGCCTTCGGCGTTTTATCAATTTTTATGTCAATGACGAAGACATCCGCTTTTTGCAAGGCGAGAAGACAGCCCTTAAAGATGGGGATGAATTGAGCGTGGTTCCTGCCATTGCAGGGGGAAAATAGCGCTCATGAAATACATTCTTTTTGCCATTACTGCCGACCGCTTTTCAACAGAGGGGTTTCATTGGTGCCTGCATACGGCCAAGGAAAAAAACAAGGTCGTGAAAGCCGTTTACGTTGCAAGCCAAACCAATGCTACTGACTACGATCATGGCAAAAAGATGCTCGAAGAGGTTGAAAAACAGTGCCGCACTTTTCAGGCTCCTTTTGAAGTTCAGTTGGAAAAAGGGGCTTATTTTCAGTTGTGCCAAGATTTGGCCAGTCAACCCGATGTGGATATTCTGGTTGTCACCGAAAAAAAACGTTCCTGGTTGTCCAAAATATTTGGAAGCAGGGAATCGGATCAATTGCGTGGAAAAATTTCGTCGGAGTTGAAAATTTATCCTTCGACAAAAACTCGGCCCCTTGGGGCCGAAATAAAATGACGGATAACTCTGAGCGAGCGAAGCGAGTCGAAAGGGTTGCTCAGGATGAAACTCTGGGGCTTGCCCCCGAGTTCTTCATTAATTCATGATTATCGAAATACTTACCATTGGGGATGAACTGCTTTCGGGCAATGTAGTTAATACCAACCAATCTTATTTGTCAGACAAATTGTGGCTTGCCGGATTCCAGGTAGAATATCATTCCTCTGTTCGGGATGATGCTTCAAAAATAAAAGAAGCCCTTCTTTTGGCGGCGGATCGTGCCGATATCGTTCTTGTTTCAGGGGGGCTTGGCCCCACGGCGGATGATTTCACCCTGGAAATTGCGGCCAAAACCTTCAAGAAAAAACTTGTTCTGGATAAAAACTATCTTACTTATCTGGAGCGTTTGTTTACTCAATGGGGGAGGCCTCTTTCCGAAAATAATAAAAAGCAGGCCTATGTCCCCCAAGGGGCCCAAACTTTCATGAATAAGGTGGGCACTGCTCCCGGGGTGGGGGTCAAATATAAAAAGGCCCATTTTTATTTTTTTCCCGGTGTGCCAGCCGAATTAAAACAAATTTTTTCGGACTTTGTTTTTCCTGAAATTATCTCTTCAAGAAAAGAAAAAATCTTTTTTGAAAGCAAGATTTTGAAATGTTTTGGTGCTGCCGAAGCTGATTTGGATTTGGCTTTGAAAGATTTATACATCAATCGTTTGGACATTGAAAATGTACGCATCGGTTTCAGGGCCCATTTTCCTGAAACTTACATTAAGCTTTCTGCTTGGGACAAAGATGCCAAAAAAGCGAAGGGGCAGTTATTTCTTGCCGAGTCTAAAGTCAAGGAAAGAGTGGAAAAATATGTGTATGGTGAAGGGGAAGATACTTTGGAAGCAGTGGTGGGGAAACTTCTCATTGAACATAAAAAGTTTTTAAGCGTCGCCGAATCATGTACGGGGGGGCTTATTGCTAACCGCATCACCAATATTGCCGGCTCGAGCTCTTATTTTTTAGGCGGAGTGGTGAGCTATAGCAATGAATCCAAAATTAAGATTTTAGGGGTGTCTGCAGATACGATCAAAAAACAGGGGGCGGTGAGCCCCCAATGCGCGCTTGAGATGGCACAGGGGATCCGACGCATCACCAAGGCAGATTACGGAATTTCCGTCACCGGCATTGCCGGCCCCGATGGAGGGACGCTGGGCAAACCCGTGGGCACAGTGCATATTGCGCTGGCCAGTGAGAAGGGAACAAAGGAAAAGAAATTTGTGCTTCCTCGACGCAGGGATTGGTTTAAACTTTTGGTTTCTTCCCTGGCCCTTGATGGCTTGCGAAAAGAACTTTTGTCTCTTGGATGAATTTACGATAAACGCCAATTGTATGGTTCGACAGGGCTCACCATGTCCGTGTCAAGGACACCCTGAGTTTTGTCGAAGAGCAAATCATGGCAACGAGCAATAAAAAAACGTTGAATCATCTCAAGGCCCTCGAAGCCGAGAGCATTCACATCATTCGTGAGGTTGCTGCGGAATTTGAAAACCCCGTGATGCTTTATTCCATCGGGAAAGATTCAGGGGTCATGGTGCGTTTGGCTCAAAAAGCGTTTTATCCGGCCCCGGTTCCATTTCCTTTGATGCATGTGGATACTACCTGGAAGTTCCGGGACATGATCCAATTTCGCGATAAGTTTTGTCGTGAAAATAAATTTAAAATCATTGTCCATATCAACCAGGAAGCCATTCAAATGGGTTTGAATAATCCTTTTAAGGTAGGAAGCCAAAAATATACCACCGCCATGAAAACACAAAGCCTGCTTCAGGCTTTGGAAAAATATAAATTTGATGCCGCGTTTGGCGGGGCACGCCGCGATGAAGAAAAGTCGCGGGCCAAGGAACGTATTTATTCTTTTCGTGATACGGCCCATCAGTGGGATCCCAAAAACCAGCGTCCCGAGCTGTGGAATTTGTATAACGGTAAAATAAACAAGGGGGAAAGTATCCGCGTATTTCCTTTATCTAATTGGACGGAACTTGATGTGTGGCAGTATGTTGATTTGGAAAATATTCCCTTAGTTCCCCTTTATTTTGCCAAGAAACGGCCCATTGTAGAAAGAGACGGGGTCAAAATCATGGTGGACGATGATCGCATGCCCTTAAAACCGGATGAAAAACCCCAAATGGAGATGGTCCGTTTTCGAACCTTGGGTTGTTATCCTTTAAGTGGCGCTGTTCCATCCACGGCAAAAACAGTGAAGGAAATTATCCAAGAAATGCTCTTAACTCGCGATTCAGAGCGGCAAGGGCGTTTAATTGATACCGATGAAGATGCCTCGATGGAAGTAAAGAAACGCGAGGGCTATTTTTAATCTGACATGTCTGACGAGTCCGACCCGTCGGAGTGATTAAATGCAAGAACAAGACCTCATCAAAAAAGACATCGCCAAGTTTTTAGACAAACACTACCACAAGGAGCTTCTGCGTTTTGTCACTGTGGGTTCTGTTGATGATGGCAAATCCACGCTTATTGGCCGCCTGCTTTATGATACCGGGGCCGTCTATGATGACCAGGTGGCTTCTGTAAAAAAAGCCCATGGGACGACGGGTGAGGGAGAAATTGACTATGCTTTTTTGCTCGATGGCTTGAAGGCCGAACGCGAGCAGGGCATTACCATTGACGTCGCCTATCGTTATTTTGCCACCGAAAAAAGAAAATTCATTTTGGCTGATACGCCGGGGCATATTCAGTACACGCGTAACATGGCCACCGGGGCTTCGACAGCCGATGTGGCGCTTATTCTCATTGATGCGCGTTTAGGGGGGCAGATCCAATCACGGCGGCATGCCACTATAGCTTCGCTTTTGGGGATCAAATATTTGTTTGTTTGCATCAACAAAATGGATTTGGTGAATTACGACCAAAAAATTTTTGAAAAAATAAAAAAAGATTTCGGCAAGTTTGTTTCATCCCTTCATTTCAGGGACATTCTCTATTTTCCCGTCAGTGCCCTTAAAGGGGATAATATTGTCCATGCAAGCCCTAAAACCCCATGGTTTAAGGGGGGGCCCATTTTAAAAGCTTTGGAAACCATTAAAATTGACCGCGATCAGTCCAAGCACGCCTTTGCTTTTCCTATTCAGTATGTTCTTCGCCCCAACCTTGATTTTCGTGGTTATGCGGGAACGATCATTTCCGGAAGTGTCAAAAAAGGGGATGAGGTGCTCATTCTTCCTTCGGGCAAAAAAAACAAGGTAAAAAGCATTGTCACCTATGATGGTGAGCTTAAAGAAGCCAATGCCCCCCTGGCAGTAACCATTACCTTAAAAGATGAAGTGGATATCAGTCGCGGGGATGTCTTGGTTCATGCAAAGCACGATTTAAAACCCGCACATCAATTAAAGGCCACCCTGGTTTGGATGCACGAAAAGCCGTTGGAGGTAGGGTGCCCTTATTGGATTAAACACACCTCCCGAATGGTCACTGGCCAGGTGGATAAAATTGAAGAAATTGTTGATGTAAACACTTTCTGTGGTGTGAAAGCCGAAGGGATGAATCTGAATGATATCGGCCGTGTCGTCATTTCTGTTAACCGTCCTTTGATGGTTGATGGCTATCGCCATAATCGCTTGGCAGGGGCTTTTATTTTAATTGATCGCGTCAGCAATGCCACGGTCGGTGCGGGCATGATTGATTCTTTTTCCGAAGGTGTTTTGGGAGATGCTCAAACCGAAGAAATTGTTTTGAATCTGGATAAAGCCTTGGTTGAGCGTCTGCGTCAGGAAGCTAACTGGAAACAAATGAGTTTGGAGGAGATGCTCAATGAAATGATTGCCAGAACAGGTAAGGGCAATTCATGAATTGCCCTTACTCGTGATATTGTTCCATCATTTAATCGCAACTATTCTGATGGGTGGTAGGAATTTTTTAAATATTTATTTCAAATGGATTTTCGGATTCTATTTGAGCTTCCCAGCCATCCACCCGGGAAACATTTCCCATTTCATCTTCTTGATATTCCCCTCTTAGGGTGTTTCTATTTTCAGAAATCCATTTCAGTGCAGCAATCAGATAGTCGATATCGGCTTGGTCGGTATAAAGCCCAATGCTGACACGCACGAGCCCCGGTGCACCTTTGTGACTTTGGTCGGGACGATCAGCAAATGTTTCTATGAGATGTTCGGGAATATCAAGCAAGCTAGCCAAATAAGGTTGGGCGCAGAAGCAGCCATTACGTGTATCAATGGCGAAATAACCACGGGACGAGCCGGTTTTCTTCCCAAAACTTGCTCATTTAAAAGGGTATTGGCCGCATGATTGATGGCGCCTGTGGCTCCACTTCCTGAATAAATGGCGGTGTGGGTTTGGGGATCGGCCCCAAAAAAATCTAGAACAATACCGTGAGATAATCCGTAGAACTTTGTTGCCCGGCGTGCTGCAGCAAAATTTTGAGAATGGGTATTGGCATGCACCCTTTCAGCAATGGCCTCGGCTCTGCGAACAGGACCAATTTTTAAGGCGGAAGCGGTGCTATCGAGGTAGGTTCGTGGAACCTACGCTGTGATCATGCCCTGCATTATTTCTTGATACCGCAAGATCTGCTACCTCGGCTCGTAAATTATGAGCCAAGGCGGGTCTACGCACGGTTTGTCCGGTATGAAGACCAAGGGTATGATGACGAATGGTTGTAAAAGGGGAAGATCTGGGTGCAAGGAGCCTGTCGGGGAAACATTTTTAGTAATTCATGATCGGCAACAGCCCCGGTTTTTGATATAAGGAGGCAT
>Ga0154362_153_pt4 | contig 25954 bp, 24 predicted proteins | sample RifGroA2_FD_115890 | JGI IMG/M metagenome (GOLD analysis project Ga0154362, IMG submission 115890) | Deltaproteobacteria bacterium GWA2_45_12
ATTGTCATTTTCATTGGCAATGCCATCGTTATCTTTATCCGGGTCGCACACATCCCCGATTCCATCACGGTCCCGATCTGCTTGATTGGCATTTTGCACATGCGGGCAATTGTCTTGAGCATCATCAAGGCCATCACCGTCACTATCCGCGTCTAACAAATAATTAAGGATTATTTGGACAATAGCGGGATTATCAGACTTAAGAGGATTTAAGTTTCGATCCAACTCCTGCCCATCAGCGACACCATCAAGATCGCTATCATCAGCCAAAGGATTGGATCCGATCTCAAATACTTCCCGGTAATCATTGATTCCATCCCCATCAGAATCGGCATTGTTTGGATCGGTGCCTAAAAGACCCGTTTCAGCGATATCAATAATGCCATCATCATCACTGTCCACCGTAAGGTCAGAATCAATCCGGCCAAAAAAGGAGACGGACCCTAAACGCCGCTCGACGTTATAAAGATAGGCGTTAAATTGGTCGAAGGGTTGTTCCAATTTAAACAAATAAGAGTCTCCAAACTGATTATCTATATCCTGCGCAGTCGGGATATCTGCCAGACCTAAATCCACAGCAATATTTTCCCACCAAGACAAATCCGTATGAAACTCATAAACATTCACGTTAAAATAAAGTTTATGGATTTGGTTTTCGATGCGCACTTCTGGATTCATTTGCGCGAGGAGATGGAAATCATGGTTTTGGGCACGACCGTCTCCGTAAAAACTGTTCAACAAAAGAAAACTGTGATCAGGGTTGAGAGTACACCATTCATTAAAATCCTGACCATCGACAACCGCATTTACAAAGCAAGTAGCCTGTACTGGACACTGTTCAATGGATAAAGGCCCTGAAAAAAAATCACTATGATTAGGATATTGAAATTCCAATGTGTTGAGCCCATGGGAGCGAAGCCTGGCCATAATACGATCTAGATGGTTGCTGACAAGAGTCCTGTAAGTTCCTGGTGTTAAAGCAATCACAAAACTTGTCGGTTGCTCTTGGCGAACCAGATCATTGTTGAATTGGTTAAAATAAACATCGTCTAGGTCACTGGCTGGACCAGAAACAATGTTCATCCCGATCATCACAAAGGAATGTTGGTTTCCTCCCGGGCGCGGGAAGGCTGGTTGGTTGGGCCTCAAGTGAGGAACCAATTTAAGCACGACACTTTCGGGAGGCGCATGCAAATGCCTATCTACAAAATCAGTCAAAAAACGAAGTGGTTCTGTTAAAGGCAATTGAATAAAGGGTAAAATGGCCGGCATTCTTTCGTCTAAACGTGCTTTAAGCTCGTCAGTATCAAAGGGAAGAAATTGATTCCCCTCCTGAAGATTAATTTGCAAATCATCAATATTCCCCGTATCGGCCACTAATTTCAAAGGGAACCCATTCTCATCCCTTTGCAAGAGAAGGCCTGTGTTCATCACTGTGCTCCCAGGAACATAGATGGTTTGTTCAGGAGACTGCCCCGTAAGTTGCACCAAGAGAGAAAAAGTGAGTTGAATCAGTTCATCAGAAATAATTTCAACGTCCACATCGTTAAACCAAACCTGTAATTGAAAATGAACAAGGCCTATATCCGTTCCCTCATTTAAAATCCTAAAATCCCCAAAACGGTTTGCGATATAAGCTTTTGCCAAAGAACTTAATCCTTCCTCATTAATTTGCAAAACCATGTCACGGCCAAACAATTCATCACTGATGACTCTGCTCAGATCAACTACATTTAAGCGATTATTCCCCCAAGGCCAACGCGCCGCCGCCACGGGGTCTGAAAGGCAACGATAGGTAAAGTGGGATTCCCAGTCACTGGAGAGTACAATATTATCGTCTTCAAAAAACATAACATTGGTGGCATGAGCTATTTTCTGCCAAACCAAGAAACAGAAAAGAAAAATAAAAAAGTATTTAAGATGTTTCATTGAATTACCCCTTCTCAATTCATGGTGACATAACTAATTGTGCATTCTTCTTGATTGCCACTGATGCGCAATCCCATGGTTTTCCCCATGGAATAACCAAGGAGAAGCGCGGCATAAATTTCTTTGTATTGGGAATGGCTGGGTAAAAGGCGTATGTATTTGTCTGAAATCAAACTGCAACCCAGATTAGCTGTGTCATTTCCTTCCGGCCAAATATAGGTTTGACTAGAATCAATATAGAGTCTTTTGATAGTCGTTACACAAGCCGTCGCATCGCACTCAGCACAAGAAATTTGCGGACAGACAAAACTAATTCCTAGAACTAAAACAACAAAAAGAATCAAACGTATTTTGGTGTTCATATTTTCTCCTTAAAGATCATTTCTTGAAATTGCCCCTTTTTTCGGCCATTAACAATAAAGGGCAGTAACATACAACCCTTTTTAAACCATGCTTTCTTTTCAAAAAATGACCGAAAAACCAGCCTGTTTTTTTGTCCTTCTTTTGTTCCTCGCTCTTGTCTTAAGACTAGCCTCTTTATTGAATCCTTTTTTGGACATCGACGAGGCCCAATTCGCCCTCTTTGCCCATTCCCTTATGGATGGGGGGCTCCCCTATGTGGCCAGCGTCGATACCAAACCGCCGATGATGTACCTGTTTTTTTGGGTTTGTTTTGCCCTGTTTGGGAAATACAGCATGCTGGGTGTACACATAGTCACCATCGTTTGGGTGTGGGCCACGGCCATTGTCATTTATAAAATTGCCCAGAAAATGGACCATCCCCGGGCCGCCTCCTGGGCGGCATTTTTCTACATTGTTTTTTCCACCTGCCATCTTCCCAAATTCATTTCGACAAGCATTACGGTGATCATGGTTTTGCCATTGGCTCTTTCGGTTTATTTTTGGGTGGGAGGGGTGCATCGCGATGTGTCCGGTGAAAGGGCGGGTTATAAACCCGCCCCTACGTTGTTCATATCTGGAATTTTTTCTGGGGTGGCCTTTCTTTTTAAATACCAGGCGGGAATTCAAATTATTGTGTTCGCTGTTTTTCTTTTGATTCAAATTATCAGAAAACAAGAACGTCTTTTTTCGGCTATCAAAAACTACAGTGTTTTTCTGGTGGGATTTTTAATGCCGGGCTTTGTCAATTACCTTGTCTTGAATCATTTGGGAGTATGGGATGATTTTACTTGTTGGAGCCTTGGGGGAAGCCTTAATTATATCCAGGGGGGGAATCAAAGTGTGGCGTTTTCAAAAAATCTCCTCCTGCGTGGAGGCCTGTTTGTGGCGTCAACATGGGTGTTGTGGATGTTGGCTTTCCATCCCCCTTTAAAAAAGGGGGACCGAGGGGAATTTTCTTTGTTGGTATCCTTGTGGCTCCTCTTAAGCCTCATCCCCGTAGCCACCGGCGGCAGATTTTATGGGCATTATTTCATACAGGTTTTACCCCCACTCTGCCTGTTGGCTGCAGTACAGGTAACCACTTACAAAAAAATTCCACACTGGATTTGGATTTTTACTCTCGTCCCCACCCTCTTCTTTTGGGGGTTGCGACTTGATTTCAAATGGATTGATCAAAAATTTCCTGACAACAATCTTTTCAAACAGCAAGAATTGGGGCAATGGATTAAGAACAACACCAAACCCGCAGACACTCTTTTTGTATGGGGATATGCCTCTGCCGTTTATTTTCATGCCGAACGCAAACCGGCGGCACGTTTTCTATGGAGCGACCCTCTCACCGGCAACATGCTTGGCCCGGGGCTTTCAAAGACCGGAGAACAAAATCCGAGCCGAACCCAGCCAAAAGCATGGCAATTATTTTGGGAAGATTTAGAAAAGAATCCTCCTTCCTATTTTGTGGACACAAGCCCCTGCAATATCCATGGCTACAACCGTTATCCTGTAGAACTTTACCCTGAACTTAAAAATTATCTGGATGAAAATTATGATTTTTTAACACCCATCTTCGGCTGCAATATTTACAAGAAAAAAATCTAGCAATTCCCCGTAAAATTTTCTAAACAACCTAGATTCAACAATTTGCAAACTCGCCCTTACTCCCTAAAGAGAGTTATGGCATGACAAAGGAGGATTTAATGGCCAAACTAACCGAAGGTAAAAGAAAACATTTAGAAAAACTCTCCACCCGTTCCGGCATTATTGCCGCTGCCGCCATGGACCAGCGCGGTTCTCTTAAAAAATCGCTGGCCAAGGAAAAAGGGGTTGATCCCTCCCAAATAACAAACGCCATGATGGCCGAATTCAAAACGGCGGTCACAAAAGCCCTCACTCCTTATGCCAGTGCCATCCTGCTTGATCCTGAATATGGTTTGGAGGCGGCAAAAAACCGTTCTGCCAATGCCGGATTGTTGCTTGCCTATGAATCAACCGGCTACGATCAAACATCCCCAGGCCGCATTCCCCTTCTTGTGCCTTACTGGACCGTTTCTAAATCAGTTGCCGCAGGGGCCAATGCTGTAAAAATTCTGCTTTATTACACTCCCTTTGAAAAACCTGAAATCAATGAGATCAAACATGCATGGATTGAACGCATCGGCGTTGAGTGTGCCTATCACGATATTCCCTTTTTCCTTGAATTTGTTGGTTACCCTGTTAACGGAGAAGATGAAAAAAGTCTGGAATTCGCCAAAAAGAAACCCGAAATCGTGACAAAAAGCGTTCAGGAATATTCCAAACCAAAATACAATGTAGATGTCCTAAAAATTGAAATCCCGGTGAACATGAAGTTTGTCAAAGGCGCCCGTTCCAACAAAACCGGCGAGGTGGCTTATGACAAAGCGGAAGCCATCGACCTTTTCAAACAACTCTCTAAAAGCACAAACCTGCCCTTCATCTTTCTTTCAGCAGGAGTCTCCGATGATGAATTCCGAGAAAGTTTGGAACTAGCCAACGAATCAGGCATCAATTACAATGGCGTTTTATGTGGTCGCGCCACCTGGAAGGAAGGCATGCCCATTTACGCCAAGCAGGGCTTGAAAGCTCTTGAAGATTTTTTGGCGGACCGTGGGGTAAAAAACATCCAGGCCTTGAATGCCGTGCTTGAAAAAGGCGCCAAACCCTGGACAACAAAATTGTGACCCGTACGGGCGCTGCTTGCTGCGCCCTTATTTAGGGGCGCGCCAAGGGGCGCCCCTACAACCCTATGCCCCAATCCGCATCCCTTATCATCGCCTCCTCCGAGAGCGACTCCAATCTCTATTACGCCACAAAATTTTTGGTGCCGGACCCTGTCATTTATTTTGAAATTGCCGGAAAAAAACACATCGTTTTATCCGACCTTGAATTTGACCGCGGCAAGGAACAAGCTTGCGTCCATCAGGTGCTGTCTTTAACCAAAGCCTCCAAACAAATCAAACGCACCCCAAAAACAAAAGACCTTCCAGTTTATGCGTTGGTGGTAGACCATTTTTTTAAAGAAAAAAAAATAAAGGGCATCCTAGTTCCTTCAGATTTTCCTTCAAACTATTACGTTGCCTTGCAGAAATTGGGATACAAAATTTCAGTCAAACCCGATCCTTTTTATGAAAAGCGCCTGATCAAAACCCCTGAAGAAAAAAAACACATCATCCACAGCATTCGTCAGGTGGAAAAAGCCTTCGGCGAGGCCCTGGTTTTTCTTCAAAAATCAAAAATAAAAAACAACAAGATTTATCACGGAAAAGAATTGGTCACCTCTGAACTTCTGCAATCCCTGATCAACACGCGGCTTATGGAATTGGGCTGCGTGGGTAATCACACCATCGTGGCGTCAGGCGTACAAGGAAGCCTGCCCCATCACCATGGGGCCGGACCCATTATTCCCCATACGCCCATCATTTTTGATATTTTCCCGCGCAACATCGACAGTCGTTATTTTGCAGACATGACAAGGACTGTAGTCAAAGGAAAACCCAGCGATACCATCAAAAGAATGTATAAAGCCGTCAAAAGTGCCAACGAAAAGGCTATGCACCTAGTGAAGGCCGGTGCCAACACCGCAACCATTCATAAAGCCGCTGTGACGACCCTTGCAAAATTTGGATTTAAAACCGGCCCCAACAAATCGGGCCGCATGGAAGGTTTTATTCACTCCACAGGCCACGGTTTGGGTTTGGATATCCACGAGCTTCCCTCTGTCAGCTCCCGCGAATCAATCCTTAAAAAAGGTTTCGTCATCACCATCGAACCCGGCCTCTATTACGAAAAAGAAGGCGGCATCCGCCTTGAAGACGATGTCTTTGTCACCCAAAACGGCTTTGAGCAACTCACCAAATTCCCAAAATTTTTGGAGATTGATCGCTAACAGTTTGTTGACAAAGTCCCAATTCATGGTTCGACCACCGCGTAGCGGGGTCCCGTTTGCGGGACGGAGCTCACCATGTCCTATTATGTACTTAATAAATAATGGACACCCTGCCTGCCCGCCTCTGGAGGGAGCCCCGTCCCGCATACGGGATCCCGCTACGCGGTGATCGAAGGGTCGATTTGACTTTGTCAACAAACTGCTAACTGTAGGCCTTAAGGGATATTCATTAAATATCCTGCAAAATTTTCTTGCGCAGCTGTTGATATTCAGCTTCTGTAACCAGTTTTTGCGCTTTTAGCTGATCCAATTCTTTTAAGCGCTCAGCCACTGATTTTTCGGCCACGGAGGCTGTTGACTCACTCACGCCAATATCCTGCTCATGCTTGATTTTCTTTTTAGAGCCTGAACGGAGATAGGCCTCTTCTTCCTGGCGCCTCTGTTGGCGCACCAACTGGGCCTTGGCCACAAAGTCGTAGGTGGGATTTAAGACAAGTTCCTGGGCGTTATCATAGGCCAACATCTGGCCTTCCTGAGCCTCTAAAGTAACCCGGGCCGTTTTGGCTTCGCGAATCAGTTTATCCATATTGGCCGAAGCTTCATAGTCACCGGTAATCTTGGCAAAAAGTTTGTCAAACTGGATATGCATTCCATCCTCACTCACCCAGATGTTCCCCATGCTGATAAAGTCGTTTCGCAGGATAAAAGTGGGGCGTTTATGAATGATGGAAAAATTCACCACATGGTCGGCATCGGCCTGGCCAAGCGCCTGAACAATATAAGAAGCAAACTTGCGGGCCTCCCACGAATCAAAGACATCGGCGGAATAAACTTCTTTTTTCAAAACATAGCGTTTGGCAATTTTAACCGAAGTGAGCATGGCCTCCATTTGTTCTTCGGTAATATTGGCAGGATGCATGATATGCCCCAAAGGCACTTTTTTGGGCGAGGCCTTGTCAATTTTGACCCAGTTGGCCCTGTTGCGATAAATAAAAGTTGAATCGGCACTGGCAAAACTTGGGAGAAGAACCAGACAGAGCAAAACAGCAAAAAATTGTTTCATAAGTTTTCCTTAAACGTAAAATTGAGGGAAAAGTGTTTAACTTAATCGGTGAAGGGGTGTCAATCAAAGACCTTGAGCCTTAAATGTCGAAAAGTTTCTTTAAAAATCCTCTGACTTTTCGCCTGTCAGGGCTACCAATACGTCCAAGCTTTTTAACAACAAGGTTTTTATTCAAACTGGCCATTTTGGACACTCTTACCAAAGAAGGAAGAAGAAGCCCGCAATCTTTCCAATGGGCCAAATCCAAATCAAATTCATCTCTTCCTGTTTGGCTGGTAATTCGGCAGGCTAAAACATCTCCATCCCCGGTATCAGCCAGCACAAGAGCCGGCCGTTTTTTTCCGGCAGCCGCATTTGAGTAGGGAAAAACCTGAAAAAGAAGGATATCGCCGAATTCATAATTGATCATAAACAGAATCCTTTTCGGAATAACCATCAAAGAAGGCTTTAGCACTCATCAGGGACCAGCTTTCATCATCAGAAAGTAATTTATTTTCTTCCAACAAATGCTCCCTTAAAAGACCGGATACCGCCTGGGAAAAAGACCAGTGCCTTTTTTCAGCTATTTTTTCTATTTTCTTCTTAAGCAATTTTTCATCTTCAGGCGAGACATAAACAGACCAAACGCTCATAAAGAACTCCTTTTGTATGAGGATATATGAGAAAATAGGACTTTGTCAAGAACGGGCTACTTACCGCGCCAAACGGGCAAAACGCGGGACCATGCCCAAATGAAATGGGGGTTTTGGGGATAAGCCGTAAATACGGCGAACTCCGTTGCCGAAACGGTTCGCGGCCTCTGCAAGCTCGTGACGGGTATCGTTGGCATGAAAGGCTTTGTTGGTGTAACTAAAACACAAACGGCCCCTTTGCTGAGCCTCTGGATCAGCCTTTTGAACTGAAGGAGGCATAAAATCAAGCTCGGGCATGAACAAAACTTTATCCTGAGCCAACAACTGCCCCATCAGATCTGTGGCATTCATCGAATCAGAAGTGGGGGATTTTTCCCCAAAAACGACCTCTTGAAAAAATCCATGTTGAGGTTTTCCGACAAGACGAAACACATCAGGTTCATTTCCTAAAAGATATCTAAGACCTTCTTCCAAAATATGATATTGCCCCCCATAATATTCGGCTCTTTCGCGGCTTAAATCATGCAAACTCTGCAGCCTACCGCGATCGTCATGCAGATAAGCCAGCAACGCCATCCAATCAACCGTGCCATGGAAAAGGGTTTGAAACCCAGCAAGGGCAGTCAAAGCTCCATAAACATCAAAACGGGCTCCAGAGGGAGTTTTCCAATCAAAGGGAATATGCATCACGGCTAAACGACTGGCGGGAGAATACACTTTGGAAAAGGTCACCGAATAAACAACCCATCCTTCTTTATCAAGGGCTGCCAGTGGGGAAAGAGGTTTCTGATTTTCCAGAGGTAAAAAGGAATAAGCATTATCTTCAAAGCAATACATTTTTTTTCGTTGAAGAACTTGTACTGTCTCTTGTCTGCGTTGCAATGAAACTGTAACTCCCGTTGGATTATGTCCATCGGGCACGGTGTAATAAAAGGGCATGGTATAGCCATCAGCTCTTGCCCTATCAGCAGCATCCTCCAAAGAAGAAGGGATGGGACCATGCTCGTCAAAATCGACGGCATATACAGGAATTCCTTTATCACGGAAAAGGGCCAAGCTTCCGGTATAAGTACGCTTATCAACTAAAACCGCCACTTTGCCGGGAAATTTTTCGATCAATAATTCAACAAAAATGGACAAGCCCTGTGAATTACCATGAACAGGCAGGAGACGATCTGCATTCAGATCAAGTCCGGGAAAATCTGAATTGAGCAACTGGGCGATGACAAACTGTACCAAAGGATCACCCTTTGTTGCCGCATAACCATCCCAAACGGCTTTTAAAGAGGCCAAACGAGTTTCAAAATCGGGGTTTCCCTCGCGTGAAAGCCTATCCACTTCTGCAATTTCTTCATCAGTCCAGTAGCCCCGGGTTCGCCCAGAGGTTTGCCGTAATACTTGAATGGCTGCAAAACGAGCCAAACGATCGCTCGGCGGAGGGCTTGTATAAAGGCGAGCCGGATATCCGGGCCCCAAATAATAAGCATCGGGATATTGCCCCAACATCCCTGCCATAACCCTTGCTACCGAAGGAACAGGAGGGCTCATTTCAACATCAATGGAATGTTCAGGCCGAACAGCATCTACAGAAGAAGGCATAACTCTTTCTCCTAAAAATTTTATTTATTATAGAAAAACTGACGAGCCCCTTGACTTTGGAAGTTTTGGCACCAAAACAAAATGCTGTCAATTTATATGTTAATTCACCTCATGGGGTGGCACGGAAAGAGCATGAGAGTTCTTTCGGTCGGAGGGTAAAAAGAAAAGCAGCACCAAGGCCACAAAGGTGATGGCGGCATTAAGCAAAAAGGCGGTGGTGTCGCCCCACACTTTCCATATCCATCCAAACAAGATGGAAGCAGGAAACAAACCCAAACCATAGGCCAGATAATACCAACCCATCACCGTACCCCGCGCATCCTCGTGGGCGACAGTGGCGGCATAAGCCCGCTCGGAAGCTTCAACAATGCCAGCCTGAAGCCCATACAGGGCCATAAGCCCCCACCCCACCATCAAGTTTTGATTAAAGGCAAAACAGACATAGGCCACAATAAACATCATCCACCCAAGCCCAATGGTGAAACGGCGGCTTTTTTTATCCCCCAAATTCCCTCCCCCGTAAGCAGCTACAAGACTAGTGGCCGTCATCAAAAGCCAGGCCCAAGCTGACTGATAAACGGGCATTCCCAGATCTTGAAGCTTAAGAATCAAAAAAAGTTCCGAAGGGGTACTTAAGGCCGAAATAAAAATAATCACGATATAAAATTTGACGGAAGGATTTAAAGCTTTCCACGAAAGACGCGGTTTTATCTCTTTTATCTTTTTTGGAATATTAGAAATCCGGGGAGCAATAAAAAAAAGAGCCAAGACTGAAGGGAAACATGCCGCCAGAAAAAGAATAGAGTATGAAATTGAAAATTTGTATAAAACAAACGAGGCAACAGAGGCCCCCAGCAAGGCCCCCGCGTGGTCCATGGCCCGCTGGAGTCCAAAGGCCCTGGCCCAGTTTTTGGGAGACTCCGAAGCCGTCATCAACGCATCACGGGGGGCTGTGCGAATCCCCTTCCCCAAACGGTCAATCACACGTCCGCTTAAAACAACCCCTACATAAGGAATGGAAATGGAAAGACGGGCCACGGCGGATAATGAATAGCCAAAAATGGTGATTTTTTTATTTTCCCCCGTACGGTCCGCCATCCACCCCGAGGCAAGCATGGTGGCATAACTGACAAACTGGGCCAAACCTTCCATCAACCCCAAAAGCGCCGCACCATACCCCAGACTTTTCAGATAAGCCGGCAAAAAAGGGGTAATCATGTCGGAGGTGACATCGTTAAAAAAACTAAGTAACCCCAGCCAGTAAATATTAGGGTGAAACCGTTTCATGATTTAAGTCTCATATCATAGAAGTGGGGAATTTTAATATTTCTCTCATATTTCTCAAAAAAAGATTGGCCTTGACCATGGACCCGTTTGTCTTTAAATCTGATGCTATAAAATTCTTTTATAAGGAGGTTTTCCATGAAAAATAACCGCTTTTTTTTATTTGGCCTGCTGACTCTTGTTTTGGGCAGCTCTTTGGTCGTTTACGCCTTTGAAGACAAGGATTTTCATGACTCCGACACCACACAAAGCTCTACCCAAAACTCAAAGTATGCACGACCTGCAAAAAAACTTGAAACTGAAGATCTCACTCAAAAAAGAAAAAATTCCGTCTCGGTAAAAAGCAGCAATTCGGGAAAAGAAACCAAATGTGAGATGACCTTTAACCTTAAAGCGACTTCTGTTTTTTACAAATGGGGGAAAGGCTCGGGCAACATCACCTGTGACAATGGTCAAGGTTCCGATATTTTTATAAAAGTAAACGGCGGGGGAATTACTTTTGGACAAACAAAAATTTTAAATGGTCATGGCAGTTTTTCAAAAGTAAATGACATCAGTAACCTGTTTGGTTCTTATGCCTCGGCCGGAGCTCATGCCGGTGCTGGAGGCTCTGCCGGAGCCCAGGCCATGACCAAGGGCAAGGTATCGATGAGCCTTACAGGAACGGGCAAAGGCGTTAATATCGGATTTGATTTTGGCCGGTTTAAGATTATGCCAAAATGATCATGACCAACCTGCCACCCTAGCTCAGTTGGTAGAGCGGCGCATTCGTAATGCGTAGGTCGCCGGTTCGATCCCGGCGGGTGGCTCATTTGATTGTGGACAGCAAGGCTCGCATCCTGCGCCAACGAGCGTAGGGGATAAAACTCAACAATAAACTTTTCCATGTCCCAATCCTTTGACAAACTACTCTCCATCATGACCAAACTTCGCAACCCCGGTGGCTGCCCTTGGGACCATGAGCAAACTCACACCTCCCTTATTCCTTATCTTATTGAAGAAGCTTTTGAAACAGTCGATGCCCTGGAATCATCCAACAAGGAACATATCAAGGAAGAGCTGGGCGATCTTTTACTGCAAATTGTCTTTCACGCCCAAATTGCCGAAGAAGAAGGTTCTTTTAACATCAACAATGTTATTGATTCTATTTCTGAAAAACTTATCCGTCGCCATCCCCATGTTTTTGGGAATGCACAGGTAAAAAACGCCAGTGAAGTAAGTGCCAACTGGGAAAAAATCAAGGCCGAAGAAAAAAAGAATACAACCCCTGCCTCGCTTCTTGATTCCATTCCAAAATCAGCTCCGGCTCTTTTTCAAGCCTATAAGATCACCAAGAAAGCAGCCAAAGCCGGTTTTGACTGGGACAAACCGGAAGATGTCGTAAAAAAAATGGAGGAGGAATTGGAAGAAATAAAAAAAGCGGTCCAAAATAAAGACAATCTCAATTTACGTGAAGAAATAGGTGACTTCTTTTTTTGCATCGTTAATTTGGCACGCCATTTAAAGGTGGAACCCGAAGAAGCCCTGCGACAAACCAACCACAAATTCAGGAATCGATTTTTCAGGATGGAAAAGTGCATCCAGGAAGATGGTAAAAAATTTGAAACTCTTACCCTTAAAGAACTCGATGAATACTGGAACCATATCAAAAAAGATCTTTCAATTTCTTAGTTTTTCTCTTTGCGCTCTTTGCTTTTCAACAACATGGGCCAAACAGAAAAACCCATCGATTCAATCAGCCGAACTACGTGAAGAAAAAACACCGGAAAAACTCTTCATTGAAGGTGTAGAAGGATTTAAGGCCAAAAACTATGATAGGGCCATCCAAAAATTGAACAGAGCCCTTTCTACAGATCCTCTTTTGGATTCATATTGCCGTTTTTTCATTGCCGGGGCTTTTATAGAAAAAGGAACTCCACAGGAAGCCCTCCCCTTTTTACAAACCACACCCCTCACCCAAAAAGAAATCGATTATGATTTGTTTTGGATAAAAATAAGAGCCCTCATTGATAGCAAAAAATGGGATGAGGCCACCCAAAACCTGAATTTTCGGCAAAGATCGCACCTAAATAGTTCTACGGAGCAAGCCAGGGTCTTGTTTCACTTGGGCCTTATTGCCTGGCACCAAAACAAAAAACAGGAAGCCAAGAACATTTGGAGAAAACTTCTTGTCAACAATCCAATCAGTGAATCTGAAAAAATGGTTCTCTCCTTTCTGGAAACCTCATCCCAAAATCTTGAAAAGATCTTAACAACCAATGAAATATTAGATCGCGCTGAAAACATGGTTCAAACAGGGTATGCCCCCATGGCCATTCCCATTTATGAAAAGCGAGTGCCGAAATCCGAATTTTTGGCCAAGACATATTTCAAGGCACGTAAATACGCCCAAGCCGCCCTTTTGTATGAAGAATTGCTTAAAAAAAATGGAACTGACAAAGCAAAGCTCACCTATCAATTGGCATCCTCGCTGGCCCGTTCAGACCAGTTTGAACAAGCCCTTCACTATCATCAAAAAATTGTGACTGATTTTCCCCAATCTTCGTGGGCCAACCTTTCCCGGGAAAAAATCCCCTTTATTTATTTTGATTCAGGAAAAACAGAAGAGGCTATCAGCCAGTATGAAAAGATGCTCCCTTTTTACAGGGGAAAAGCACTCGAAAAAGGAAAATGGACTCTCTTGTGGAGCCACTATTTGCTTGGGCACAACCAACAAGCCTTAGAGATGCTTGCCGCCTTGGAGCAAGCCGGCAAAAACCAATCCCAAAAAATGATGTATTGGAAAGCCCGTATTCTTGAAAAGATGAAAAGAAATCCTGAAGCAAAAAATATCTACAAAAATTTGGCTCAAAAAAAAGTTTCCGACTATTATGCCTGGCTCTCCAGCCTTCGGCTTGAAAAAAATCGCATCGACCATACAAGCTTAAGCATTCATAAACGGGATACCCGCATTCCTTCACTAAATAAAAACCCATTCCAAAAAGGAGAAAGGCCTTCTTCAAATGAAGACAAACTTCCCCTCACGTTGGCACAAGCAGGTCTTGACCGTTATGCTTATGACGAATCAACCCAACTCCAAAACAACAATTATCAGGAAGAAGGTTTGGCCTATTACTACCACAGCCATAATTTCAACCGTCTTATAGTCCTCGCCCAACGTGCAAAGGGAACATTGGCGGGCTGGGCCGGGCTCTATCCCCAAGCTTATGGGGAAATAGTCAATGAACATGCCTCCAAAAATAAAATAGATCCGAAACTCGTTTTAAGCGTGATGAGACAAGAATCCCATTTCAAACCCTTTGTAAGTTCGGAAGCCCTGGCCTTGGGGCTGATGCAAATGATCCCCCAAACAGCCACAGAGGTCTCCCAGGCTCTTGGAAAAACTAATTTTACTTATAACGATCTTAAAGAACCAAAAGTGGGTATTGAATTTGGGACATGGTATCTGGCACAATTACTCCGGCATTTTTCGGGCAGTCTTCCTTATGCCTTAAGTGCCTACAATGCGGGCCCTGAAGCCGTCACGCGATGGAAAAAATGGGGAGACAAACTGGAAGCTGATGAGTTTATCGAACTCATCCCCTACGCTGAAACCAACAACTATGTGAAAAAGATTTTGGTGAATTATTGGATTTATAAAAATCTATACCCGTAGGGACCCCGCAATACAGGGGCCCTGCCGTCAATCCAAACCCAGCCTTCCCAACCTTCCCGATTTACGCGAGGACTGGTACATCAACTTAAAAAACATCGATGCCACAAAGAAATAAACAAGGTTAAGCCCCAATGAAATAAAAAAGAATGTGTAAGGCATTTTTCCCGTAGCCATCACCGCGCGCATCCCTTCAAAGACATAGGTACTCGGCAAGGCCCGAGCCAACACCTGGCACCAACCAGGCAGAATAAAAAGAGGATAGTAGATAGCTGACAAGGGTTGAACCAAAAAAGGAATACCCCAGATAAGAGCTTCTACAGAATGCCCCCAACGAATAAGCAGCCCCGAGGTAAAAACACCCAGCGTCCATCCAAACAACAACAAGCTAAAAACAAACGGAATCAAATAAAACCCCAGATAACTGACAATATGAAAATGATAAAATACATAAGCCAGACATGACAAAATAAGGCTGATCAACAAGGTTTTAAACATTCCATAAACAAAAGTAGTGATCAACCATTCGTGAAGTCTTAAGGGAGAAATTAAAATATTGAGGATGTTTTGCGTCCAAATATCTTCAATAAAGGAAAGTGTGACCCCTTGCTGGCTGCGATAAAACAGGTCCCAAAAAATAATGGCTGAAATAAGAAAATGGATGGCCTGTCCCACAGGCCCCGGGACCATTTGACGGATATAAAGGGCCACAAAGCCCCAGACAACCAATTCCATCACGGGCCAAAAAACAAGTTCAAGCACGCGGGAAACACTTCGTTGATGCAGATACAGATAACGCATGAACATGGCTTTCATGCGCCCAAGGGAGGCCTTCATGTGGCACCTTCCTTTCTTCTGGCCACGGCAATAAAAACTTCATCCAGGGTTTTATATTGAAGTTCTTTTAAAATTTCATGGGGTTTTCCTTGGAGAACTTCACGTCCGTGATTTAAAAAAAGAACACGATCACACATTTCTTGGACTTCCACCATATTATGGGATGTGTAAATCACGCTTAAATGACGCTCTTTCTGGATTTTCTGCAACACATTGCGGACATTCAAGGCCATTTCAGGGTCTAAACTTGCCGTCGGCTCGTCAAGTAAAAGCACTTCCGGATCATTAAGCAGGGCCTTGCACAAATTAAGACGCGTCTTCTCCCCTGCTGACAAGGCCCCGGTAAGCCTTTTGGCCAAATGATCCATATTAAAAAGATTCAGCAAAAACTTTATCTTTTCCAAGGGACGGGAAATTCCATAAAGACCCGCAAAAATTTTCATATTTTCAATAATCTTTAAATTGGATGGAAGCTGAACATAGGCCGAAGAAAAATTTATTTTTTGGGCCAACAACGGCCGGTCTTTAAGGGGGGACAAACCAAGCACACGAATATTCCCAGAGGTGGGTGCAAGTAATCCCAAAAGCATGTGGATCACCGTGGTCTTGCCCGCCCCATTGGGGCCCAAAAGCCCAACCATTTCACCTCTTTGAACGGTAAAAGAAAGGTCATCAACCGCTTTGACTTTTCCATAAATTTTAGTGGCATGCTGGGCAAAGATGGCTATTTCCATAAAAAATAATGTCCCACAAAGATCTTTTAAAAACAAACTTTTGTTTGAAAGAAAGGAAATATTCTGATTATGGTGCAAAAATATGAAAAATCAAAACACCCCTCTCACCGTCATTTCCTTTGAATCACGCATGGCTCTTCCCATGCAACGCCTGCTTGAAAAAAAGGGTATCCATTGCATTTCAGCCCCCACCATGAAGGAAGTCCCTTTGGAAGAAAATCCCCGCTTATTTGAATTTTATGAAAAGCTCAAAAACGGAGAATTTGATGGGATCATTTTCATGACGGGAGTTGCCACACGCACCCTGATCAAAACCCTGGAACAAAAATTTTCTAAGGATGAAATCCTGGAAACATTAAGAAATAAAAGTAAAATCATTGTTCGTGGTCCGAAACCAACGGCTGTATGCAACAGAAACAATCTTCCCATTTTTTTGACAGCTCCAGAGCCCAACACATGGAGAGAAATTATCTCTGTTTTGGAAAATCATGATTTTATAAAATCGAAGAAATTGGCAATCGTTGAATACGGCATTTCAAATACCGATTTCATCAACCAGCTCCAGAAAAAGGGCGCCGAAACCCATCCCCTTCAAGTCTACCAGTGGGCCATGCCCGATGATTTGGAACCCTTAAATACGGCCATCGCAACCATCCTGACCGGAAAAGCTGACTTATTAGCCTTTACCAGTGCCAAACAAATTGAAAACATCATGACCCTGGTCAAAGAAAAAAATCTTGAGGGGGCCTTCCGTCGGGCTCTTTATTCCACGGCCATCACCTCCATCGGCCCGGTGACCAGTGAACATCTCTCCACACACCAGTTTTTTCCTGACCTGGAAGCCAAACCCCATAAAATGGAAGCTCTTGTCGAACTGATGGCAAAAAAAGGGTTGTCTGCTTCCCGTCAAAAGAAAAAAAAGGCTGTTTTGAATTTGGTCTATGTAAAGGACAGCCAGCAAATAACAGAGACCAAAGACATCATGGAAGACTCTCCTTTTATGCGTGCTTGCCGCATCAAGGCGAATAGCCAAATACCGGTATGGCTCATGCGCCAGGCGGGGCGCTACATGGCTGAGTACCAGAGTGTGCGCAAAAAAGGCGGCTTCAAGGATTTATGCACCAACCCCGATTTGGCCACTGAGGTCACCATCACAGCAGTTGAACGCTTGGGGCTGGATGCCGCCATCATTTTTTCGGACATCCTTCTTGTTTGTGAAGCCATGGGAATGAGGCTTACCTACGAAGAAAATCATGGCCCCATCCTGGGTCCCCCCATACGTACCATGGATGATCTAAAAAGACTGCGCCCCTCTCACACAGCGACTGACATGCCCTTTGTGGCCAAAGCCATAAGCCAGACGCGCAAGCATTTACACCCCTGCATCCCCCTGATCGGTTTTTCTGGCGCCCCCTTTACCGTAGCCGCTTACATGATTGAAGGGGGGGCTTCCAAAAACTTCATTGCCACCAAACAGATGATGCATTCCGAACCTTCTGTCTGGAAAAAACTGATGAATCTTTTGGTCCCCGCATTGGCTGATCTGCTTAACACACAAATTGCCGCAGGATGCCAGGTTGTCCAAATATTTGATAGCTGGGTGGGACAACTCAATAGCCAGGATTATGAAACTTTCGTCATGCCCTACACCCAAAAACTGGTCCGAAAAATAAAAAAAGGCACTCCCGTCATTCACTTTGGCTCCTTCAATGCAAGTTCTCTTCATTTACAACAAAAAGCCGGAGGAGATGTGTTAAGCATCGACTGGCGTGTGGACATAAAACAAGCCCTGCAAATCATCCCAAAAAGAAAAGGAATCCAGGGAAACCTGGACCCCACCCTCCTCTTCAATAAACCCAAGGCCTTCCTGCCGGAAGTCAAAAAACTTCTTCAAGCAGTCGGCAAAAGGCCGGGCTATATTTTCAATCTGGGACATGGAATTTTGCCTGGCACGCCCGTAGACCATGTCATGGCGCTTGTGGATTATGTTCATGAGTGGAAAATGTAATTGACGATCACCTCTTCATTAGGCTACAATTCAACCCAACCTTAATTCAAGTTGACCTTAATTAAGGTCAACCTTAAAAAGGACTCATTTATGAAAATCATGTCTGTTTCCGAAGCAAAAATGAAGTTAAGTTCCCTTGTTGATGAGGTAAGCCGCGTTGATGCCCATATCACCATAACTAAAAACGGGAAACCGGCCGCCATGCTTATCAACCCCGAAGAATTCGAGTCATGGGAAGAGACCATTGCCATTCTTAGGGACAAAAAATTAATGAGGGATCTGCGTAAAAGCCTGAAACAAATAAAAGAGGGGAAAGGAAAAATCATGACCCTCGATGAAATCTTTGGAGAGTAATGATCTACTCAAAATACAAACTCTTTCTTCCTCCCCATACTCTTGCCCAAATAAGACATCTACATCCAACCATTAAAAAAACATGCCGGTCCACTCTTGAGATAATCTTAACAGATCCTTTTGCAGGAAAAGAGTTAACAAAGGAACTTACAGGATTCCGAAGCTACGCTTTCGGACGATATAGGATAATTTATGAATTGAAGCGGCGTTTAATCAGGATTTTATTAATCGGTCATAGAGCCACTATTTATGAAGAAATGTTAGAATTACTTCAAAAAACCAGAACCCATCACTAACTTATAAATCGCTTCCACCCACAAAGGTGAATCATTGGGACAAGGAACAAGGCGTAAATCTTCCCCTCCGTTTTGCTGAAAGGTTTCCCTGCCGCGAATACCGATTTCTTCCAGGGTTTCCAGACAATCCGCAACAAATGAGGGGCAGAAAACGGCTAGTTTTTTGATCCCTTTTTTAGGTAACTCGCTTAAAACAACGTCGGTAAAAGGTTCGATCCACGGCGTACGTCCCAGACGGGACTGGAAGGAAATGGAGTAAGGAACCGGCAAAGTACACAATCCCAACTCTTTGGCAATGCCACCCGCTGTAGCCGCACATTGAACCCGATAATCCTGTGGCAGGGCTTTAATGACATGTCGCTTGGGAAGGCCATGAAAACTAAACAAGACATGATCCGGCCTAAAATCCTGAAGCGCTTCCCTGCCCCTTTGGGCAAAGGCCTTGATGAAAGCGGGATGGTTGTAAAAGGGAGGAATGAATTTTATGGGAATTGCAGGTCGCGACCTGCTACCCAGAACCTTATTCACCTCAACTACAGCAGTCTCCGTTGAGGACAAAGCATATTGGGGATAAAGGGGGAAAACAACCAGCTCGTCAATGCCCTGCATCAATAATTTTTCGATAGCTTCCCTGATAGAAGGCTTTCCATAACGCATCCCCAATTCAACAACGTAATCTCCAAGCTTCTCTTGAACTTTTCCGGTCAAATTTTCTGAATAAACAACAAGCGGAGAACCTTCCTTCATCCATACTTTTTGATAAGCCTTGGCCGATTTAGGGGAACGAAAAGGCGCAATGACGGTATTGACAAGCAGCCAACGGGCCACTGGGTTAATATCAATGACAAAAGGATCGGAGAGAAATTCCCGGAGATAATGGCGAACAGATGGGACATCGGGAGCATCGGGAGAACCCAGATTGATAAGGAGAAGACCTTTCATTATTAATAAGGTAGGGGCAATTCATGAATTGCCCTTACGGGATCAAAACGGCTTTGCCACCGCGCACACGACAATAATAATCAAAAGAATCGTGGGCACTTCATTGATGATGCGGCAGGCTTTTTCTGAAAGAAAATAATTCCCCTTGGCAAATTTCCTTCGCGTGTAGCCTGCAAAAAACTGGTATCCAAAAAGAAAGACCATGCTCAGTAATTTAAGATGAAACCATCCTTGTTTTAAAAGAAGGGGATTTTGCAAAACCATCAAAACACCAAAGACAATGGTGGAAAGCATGGCCGGATGGGAAATCATGTAAATAAGCTTGTACTCCATGATCGTGTAGGCTTCCGCACAATCCGGCTTGTCCTTGAATTTAACATGGTAGACAAAAAGCCTGAAAATATAGAAAAGAGCCGCAAACCAGGCGACCACTGAAATAATGTGAAAAGCTTTGAAGTAGAGATACATATTAAACCGTCCTTGAAAATGTAGGATTAACCGCTTTCTCCCGAATACCCTCCAAATAGGCATCAAAAACCATGGCCATATTTCTTAAAAACAAGAAACCATCCCCAATTACGTGCAGCTTTCGGTTTCTTAATTCCAACAAACCGTCATGAATGAAATCCGACAGGGTAAGGGCCGTTCGTAAACCACCCCTACATGCATCATGAAAATAATTCTCGAAAATAATTCCCCACTTGGAGTCAATGGATGCAAAATCAATAAAACCGCGACACATAATTTGCAAAATAACATCGCGCCTTATGGCGTCATCGCGTGATAATAAATGCCCCCTAAAGCTGGCTAAGCTTTCCGATTCGATGGCTTCAACATATTTTTTTAATTCTTTTAAATTCTGAAAATAATTTCCGGCAACATACGAAATGGAACTGACCCCGAAGCCAATTTGGTGGGCATCGGCACGCGTTGAATATCCCATAAAATTGCGATGAATTGTTCCTTCATCCAGGGCCTTTGAAAGCTCGTCCTCTTTTTTGGCAAAATGATCCATGCCGATCAAGCGATATCCATTTTCAGTGAAAAAATAATGGGCTTTTTCAAAAAGCTTCAACTTCATTTCAGGAGGGGGTAAATCGGAATCTTTGAAAGTGCGCTGCACGGGGCGCGCCCAGGGAACATGGGCATAACTATAAACAGCCAGGCGATCGGGCGCCATTTGTAGAACCTGATTCAAGGTTTCTTCCCATCCTTTCATGGTTTGCCCAGGAAGCCCGTAAACAAGATCAAAATTGAAGGAAGAAAAACCAAGTTCACGTAACTGGTCAACCATCTCTTTGGTCATTTGATGGGTTTGATTTCGGTTGATCAGTTTTTGAACAACGGGGTCGAGATCCTGCACTCCCAATGAAATGCGATTAAAGCCCAACCGGGCCAGATTTTCGTTGAAGGTCCTGGTACTGGTTTTAGGATGCAGCTCAATAGCCACCTCACAACCCGGCAGAAGATTAAAATGCTTGCGGATGACATCAAGAATTTGCGTAAGCTCAAAGGGTTGAACAAAATTGGGAGTGCCTCCTCCAAAATGGATTTGTGTCACTTCCCGACAATCGCTTGGAATAAATTGGGAAACCTTTTGGACTTCCTTAAGCACTGTTTGTACATAAGCTTCCGAGCGACTCTTATCCTTGGTGATGACCTGCATGCATCCGCAAAAGTGGCAAAGACTTTCACAAAAAGGCAGATGAAAATAAAGTGAAAGCCGTTCCCCTTTTTGGAGTTTCTTTAAGCTTTGTTCGTAATCAGCCCCCCCCACTTCCGAAGACCAGGCAGGAACCGTGGGATAGCTTGTATACCTTGGTCCGGGAACATCGTATTTTTTCAATAAATTATAAAAACGATCCGACATAAAAATTTTTGTAGGGCGTATGGCTATACGCCCCTACGCGATGGACATTGCCTCAAATATCATGTAATTGTCCACTCCATTCATGCAAAAATACAAGCGCGTTCTTCTTCAAAAATTGGCAAATATTGTTATTAAATATTCCAAACAAATTGTGTGTGGGTCCATCCTTCTGGCCCTTATTTCAGGTCTGTACGCTTTTTTCTTTCTTCATTTTGATACCAACCAGGACAACCTCGTCTCCAACAAATTGGCCTACCATCAGGAATACATGGATTTTATCGATGAGTTTAACGACCAGGAAAATATTTTTGTGGTCTTTAAGGTCTCCGACGACAATCCGCAAAAAGCCAAACAAGTCCTGAAAGTTTTTGTCGACCGTATTTCTTCCCGCAAGGATCTTTTCAGTGAAATTAAATACAGAGAAAATTTGTCGGTGTTTGAAAAGCGCGGGCTGCTCCTATTGCCACAACAAGAATTTGATTCGCTCACAACCAAATTAAGCCAGTGGAAAAACGAGGTCAAACGACTTGGGAGCATCCAGAATCTGGCCGACCTGTTTGGTTTTGCCGCTGAAAAATTGGAACTCCCCTCCGAAAAACTAAAAAACAATGCCGATAATTTTGAGAGCGGCTTCCGCTTTATCAGCCAGGTGTTGGACGGAATGGATTCACCTGAAATCATGAAAAACCTGGATTCCCATTCGTTGTTCCAGCCTCTTCTGGGAAAACAGCATTACCACGATAGTGAAGGTTTTTTCTTTTCAGAAAATGGCAAACTTCTTTTTTTATCCCTGGCCCCTGCCAAAGATTACACATCAACAAGCATTGTTAAAAAACCTCTCCGTTTTTTACGCGAACAAGCGGACATTCTCCGCAAAGAATTTCCTGATGTTCCTTTTGGCATCACGGGCAAGCCCGTACTTCAGGATGATGAAATGGCTTCCACGGGCTCTGATTCCATCTGGGCGGGGTTGGCCTCTCTTCTGGGCGTTGCGTTTTTATTCATGTTTTATTTCAAACAAACCACACGCCCCCTCATGGCCTTATTGGCCCTTGTCCTTGGCATGAGCTGGACTATTGGACTGACCACCCTGGTATTGGGACATTTAAATGTACTAACCATTGTCTTTGCCGTTATTCTTATCGGTATTGGCATTGATTATGGCATGCACTTTTTATTCCGACTTGAATCCCTGGAAAAAGACGGGCTCCCTTTGGAAGAAGCCACAAAACAAACCATGATTTCATCGGGGCAGGCCATTATTACCGGAGCCCTTACTTCCTCCATTGCTTTTTTCTCGGCCATTTTTACTGATTTTTTGGGTTTAAAAGAACTGGGAATTATTGCCGGAAATGGCATTCTTCTCTGTCTGGTTTCCCAACTCGTCACCTTCCCTTCCTTACTCCTTACTTTTAAGAAACAAGCCTCCCAAAAAGCACGCGTTCAGTTCATGCCATTAAAATTATTGGATGGCATGACCAAACACCCACGTTTCTACATGGGCATCACCATCGCCCTCACCCTTGCTGCCATCCCGCTGGCCCTGCGTGTACATTTTGAAAATAATTTACTCAAACTTCAGGATCCCCACCTTGAATCCGTCCAATACGAACATGTCATTATCGACAATTCCAAACGTTCCACCTGGTTTGCCGCCATGATTACGCAAAACATGGATCAGCTCATAAAATTAAATGAAGAAACAAACAAAATTCCACTGGTGGGTAGTACCGATTCCATTTTGTCTTTCATCCCTTTCAATCAAGACCAAAAAGTAAGCCAACTTCAAGACATAGCGCACTCTCTTTCCCTGAAAAGAAAAACACAAACTCCCTTCGAAGCCAGTCCATTACAGACCTCATTGAATCGTTTTAAAAAAGCCCTGGAACATGTCAATGAATTGGCTTTTGAAGGTGGGGATATTCAGGCCATTGAAACCATTGATAAACTGATTTCAAAAATCGACAGCGTTCTTGCAAAGCTGGAATCATCCGATCCAAAAATCATTGAACAACTCGACAAATCACAAAACCTGTTTCTTGATTTTTTCACCAAGACCTGGAACGGCTTTTTAGAAAACTTAAATCCCAAACCCATGGATGAAAGCGAACTTCCCCCCGGTTTAAGATCACTCTACGTGAATGAAAAAAACAATTATGTGCTTTATATTTATCCCGAGTTTGACATCTGGGAAGCCGCCCCCATGAAGGAATTCATCCATGCCCTCCGAAAACTTGACCCTCATGTGACAGGATCCCCCGTTCATGTCCATGAATCCGCCCAGCGTATGCATGAGGGTTTCGTTACGGTGGGCCTGCTTACACTCCTGATTTCTTTGATCGTTCTTTATATCGATTTTGGCCAATTAAAATTTTGCCTTGTGGCTTCCATTCCGCTTCTCGTAGGCACTTGGTGGCTTGCCGAACTCATGGGGATTTTTGGAATCAATCTGAACCTAGCCAATTTTTTTGCCATGCCCATTCTCATTGGAGTGGGAATCGATAGCGGCGTACACATGGTGCATCATTATTCTGAACACAAATCCATCGTTAAAATGCTCCATAGGGTGGGACCCCCTGTTATTTTTTCCGTATTAACAACAGTCATTGGGTTTGGCGCCCTTTCTTTTGTCCGTCATCGCGGGCTTGCCAGCTTTGGTCAAATGATGACATTGGGAAGTTTTACGTGTTTGATGGCTTGTCTGGTTTTAATTCCGCTAATTTTAAAATTAACCGAGGGTAAAAAATAATGAAAATCTTTCTTAAATATTCTTTGTCCCTTCTTCTCATTTTTACAAACTCTCTTCCTGCTTTTTGCAAGGACCATTCTGTAAATGTAAATTCCAAACAGACTATTTCTTCGAATAAAGAAACAAAGACGTCTTCACCATCGAATCACAAAACAAAAAAATACGATTATGATGTTTATCCCGTTCCCCTTATCGACCTAAATCCCGCCTCAGGAAACACCTGGGGCCTCATGCCCGTGCTGCTTATGGCCAACCACCAAACACAGGCCATTAAAGCCATCCTGGGGGTGTTCGGCCAATACAACAAGACAACAAGTTTTGATGGGGGGGCGCTGGCCTATATTTTTCCGACCAAAGAGGATGAAATAAAACTCTATAGCGAAGTGGCCCTTGATTATTATCGCGAGTTTTCGGCACGGTACTTCGCCCCGCATTTCAAGAAAAAGTTTTATCTCGAATCAAATGCCCTCTATCTTAATACACCCTTTGGACGTTTTTATGGTCTGGGGCCTCGTTCGGAGGAAGGTGATGAAACTAATTACATTGGTCGGACCATCAATCTCGATTTAACCGGCGGTTATTATTTCCTTAAAAATATCCGTGCCAATTATACTTTCCGGTTTCATACCACCGATGTGAAAAACAAGGCTTTGGAGGAGGTGTCAGACACTTTTGATGAGTTTGGAAACTTGCCCAATGTGGTGGATGCCACCAATTTCTTCCATGAATTCTCCACCACTTTTGACAACAGGGATAATCGTGAATATTCCACCAAGGGTACATTGGCCCAGGCTGGATATTTTTTCTCAAACAAGAAAATAGGAAGTGATCAAAACTTTCAAGGCTACAACGTGACAGCCACCCAATTGATTGAAATAATTCCCAACCGGCTTACAACTGCGGCCCGTTTTTATTTTCAGCAATTTTTTGGAGACAATGTTCCTTTTTATGAACTAAGTGCCTTGGGAGGAGAACGGGAATTACGTGCTTATGTGTTGGGCCGTTTTGTCGACAAGGGCAAAATGCTTTTCCAACTTGAAGAACGCTTTAGACTGGCCAGCCCCAAACTGTTTGGAAAAAACTTTGATGTGTACACCGATCCTTTTTTTGAAGTGGGCCGCGTCTTTCCCTCCCTTTCAAAACTGGGAGCCAACTATTGGAAACCCGTAGGCGGCCTTGGAATCAGGGCCTTTGTTCCGCCCAATGTCATTGGAAGGCTTGATATTGGAATTGGTGGGGATGGTTTGGAATTGTATACGGAATTGGGATACCCGTTTTGATTGGTATGGATTCGTACGGATTCGTACGGGCGAACCTTGTGTTCGCCCATCCATATTGGCCTATCGTGGGCGAACACAAGGTTCGCCCGTACAAATCTACATCTTCTTTAAGGCATCAATGGCTTTTTGTTTTTGCCAATCAACAAAGGCCGGCGCTTTCCCTTCTGATTTGGACTCCCCTTCCTCGTTTTCGGCTTTGCCTTTTTGTTTCGGGTAATCTTTATAGTATTGATCCAGGCCCATTTCTATGTCAGGAACAATACCCTTGCCATCAATGGAGCGGCCCTTGGGTGTGTAATAGCGGGCAATGGTTACCTTGAGTGCCGATTTGTCGCCCAAATCAACAAGTGTTTGAACCGAACCTTTTCCAAAAGAAGTGGTTCCCATGATCTTGGCCAACCCTACATCCTGAAGCGCCC
>Ga0154362_121_pt2 | contig 25382 bp, 25 predicted proteins | sample RifGroA2_FD_115890 | JGI IMG/M metagenome (GOLD analysis project Ga0154362, IMG submission 115890) | Deltaproteobacteria bacterium GWA2_45_12
CCCCCACGGCTCCTTCGGGGGCACAGTTTTTTTTCTATTGCAGAAATCAGGAAGCCGCTTTGGTTCCTTCCAACGGTGTTCTTACTATCGAATGAATTAATTGTTTAAATAATCTTCTAAAATTTCACCCTGCTTTTGCATCATGAAATCATATTGGTCATAAGTGGGGTTTAAAGAGATGACGGCATTCATGATGTCACTGGCCATGAGGTCTGAAAGAGAATCGGTCAGATAGTTGATGCGTTTATGTTCGCTAATGCCCATGGCATGTCCCAGTTCGTGGGCGATAATTTCAGGGGAAATCTTTCCGGCTTTGATTTCCATGACCCAGTCTAAAACAACCACGTCATTGTATTCTTGGTCACGGGTATGAACAAAATAAGTATAGGTATATCCAATGGTCTTATCCGCAATTTCCTTGGGTTCTTCGCCGTCAAAATCAATGTCTTTTACTTTGTAAATAATGCGTTCTTTTCGGGTCCATTTATCCGTTACTTCAAAAACATCAAAACCAATCGCTTGATTGGCAATAGAAATTCCTTCCTCGATTTCGGATTTTTCTTCGTCTGTAAAATAAGCCAAATAAATGGGAATGGGCAATTGGGTAATTGTGTCGGTTAAGGTTCCATTTTCTGCACTTGTAAAAGCGCCATAACGATAATCATCTCCGGTGGGGCCCTCATCTGTTGTAGGATTGACATCTTCTTGGGCTCCATTGCCATCGGTAAAATTGGGGCTTTCAAATCCACCACAGTGAGCCAAAACAAGTAAAACTGGCACCAACAACAAGGAGGTTTTATTTTTCATAAATTAGAATACCTTTCTTAGTTCAAAGTATTCTAAAGCAACCCCCATGCCATTTTGACTTACAAGATTATATGTAATAAATATATGATATTATTAAGTTTTATATTTAAAGGTTGGGAAAGAGAAGGGGGGCTCTTACCTCAGAGATTTTTGGGTTTTTGTTGTTTTGGGGGGTCGGGTTCCTTCTTTAAGTAAGAGGGAAATAATGCGGGAAGCAAGTACGGTTTTAAGGGTTTTGCCCCAGTGAATTTCATGCCCTCGGGCGCTTAAGAGGGTTGTTTCATTATAGTCCGATTCAAATCCTTTGTTTTTCCCAGCAACGGAATTAAGCACAATCCAGTCACAGTTTTTCTCTTTAAGCTTTTTAAGAGCGTTTTTTTTTGCATTGTTGGTTTCGGCCGCAAATCCCACCAAAATTTGGTGGGGGTTTTTCTTTTGTCCCAATTCCTTTAATATATCCGGGTTTTTGACCAGTTTGAGGGTAAGGGTCAGTTGTGTTTTTTTGATTTTTTTAGGGGCTCTTTTTGCGGGCCTATAATCAGCCACAGCGGCAACCTTAATAATAACATCTGCTTTGGGAAAATGTTTTATGACAGCCCGATGCATTTCTCCAGCGGTTGTTACATGAATTGTTTTGGCTTTTTTAGGAGGGGAAAGGGAAGTGGGGCCGGTAATCAAAATAACCCGATGCCCCATTTTAAGGGCGGCACTGGCCAGTGCATAACCCATTTTCCCCGATGAATGGTTTGAAATGAAACGAACAGGATCGATGGGCTCCAGTGTGGGGCCAGCGGTGATAAGGAAATGAAGGGAGTGTTGTTTTATCATGATGTAGGGGCGCTGCTTGCCGCGCCCTTTAACCTGGAATATCTAGTGGGGTGGGCGCAGCAAGCAGCGCCCCTACATCTAAATTATTTTTTGAATCGATTTCAAAATCTCCTCCGGCTCTGCCATTCTTCCCATTCCTTCATAGCCGCAGGCAAGGGAACCTTCATCGGGCCCGACAAAGAGAAATCCATTTTTTTTCAATTCCCTCACATTTTTTTGAACAATCTTGTTTGCCCACATATGGCAGTTCATAGAAGGGGCCAATAAAATGGGGGCCCGGGTGACACAAATAAGAGTTGTGAGTAAATCATCACAAATTCCGTGAGAAGCTTTAGCCAAGAGATTGGCCGTGGCTGGGGCAATGACGACGAGTTTTGCGTTATCGGCTAGTTCAATATGCCCCATTTCCGATTCCTGGGTTAGGTCAAAAATATCCGTATGAACAGGGTTGACAGAAAGAGCCTGAAACGTAAGAGGGGTAACAAATTCAGTGGCGGCTTTAGTCATGACCACATGGACATTAAAATTGTTTTTGGCCAATAACCGAACTAATTCGGCTGTTTTATAACAGGCAATGCCTCCGCTGACGCCCACAACAACCGTGGGGCCGGCTTTGGTTGCTTTTTTCTTGAAGGGGGATGGAACCATAACATGTTCATATTACGTGGGTTTTATACGTCAAGGAAAGAAAAAACTATCCCTTGGAGGGACCCAAAGTTTTTCGTTACAATAGTAAAGGTTATTTTTTTATGAAAAAAAGACGTTCTGACATTCGGATAAATGTTAAAATTTCACCGCGACTTCAATGGGTTATAACTTATTTAAAAAAAGCCAAGGCCAAAATGCCCAGTCTTATCATGCCGGCTCAAATAAGGTCTTTCAAACCTACTGAAAGAAAGATTATGCGCGTTTTTGGGAATGTTTATTTTGAAAGCCGGATTATTGTCTTGGCCACCCATAATCAGCAAACTTATGTGAACAAAAAGGGACAAACGCGGGTGAAAAAAATAGTGGCTATTTCACACCCTGAAATTCTTAGTACCTTGGCCCATGAACTGGCTCATCTTCACTATCCCGATCACGACTACGAACACGAAGAATTTACCCGTACCATTTTTAAAACTTTTGACATCACCCAAAAATGTCTTACATGCAAGGGTACGGGGCGTATCTCGACGGAAATAAGACCCTAGCCCATTTCTTCGTTGCCAACCAAACTAAAGTATGGTGAAGAGTAGGCGTGCGTCTTAAGGAAGAAATCATCAAAAAAATAGCAACACGCGTCGTGGCCCGACTTAAAGAAAAGAATGTGGCTACCTTTCGTGTGCCCGATTCCAAATTGGTTGAAAAAGTGATTGCCGTGATTACAGCTGATATGGTGGGTGAGGAAAAATTGGATGAGGATGCCCGTAAGATGATGGATCAATACCGTGGCCAAATGCAAACAGGGGCCATGGACGAACGGAAGCTTTTTTTAATGATTAAAAAGCAATTGGCCAAAGACCGAAAAATTATATTGTAAGTCCAACCCGTCAGACGCGTCCGACAGGTCAGACATTAAAATGCGCCTTTCCGAAGACAGAATTTCACATCTTTCCCACAAAATTCACGACCGTCTTTACTTGGATGAGTTGGTCGATTACACCAATGAGGATGAAGCTCTTAAAATAATCAAGAATATTTTTACCGAGTTTTTACAGGTAGAAGATCAAATAGACACGTTTGTGCGTCATAAAATCCAGACCCTTAAAAAGGGGGTTGTCGAAGGGTCTCCGGAATGGGAAGTCCTTTATCGAAAATATTTTGAAGAAGAGGCCCAAAAAAGAAAATTATAAGCCTTTGTTTTTTTATTCTATTCTGCAGCGCCTTTAATTTTTTTATTTCCCCCTCTTGACAAGAGGGCTTCAAACAATATATTCGCCACGCTCTTAAAAAGCACTTGTAAATCTGCAACTTACAAAAATTTGTTTTTAACAACTATCTAATGGAGGTTTTGTATTATGAGTAAAAAACTCAAGGTTCGTCCTTTACACGATCGTCTTATTGTAAAGCGATTAAATGAAGAAGAAAAAACCAAGGGTGGAATTATCATTCCTGATTCAGCCAAAGAAAAGCCGCAAGAAGGTGAAGTGCTGGCTGTGGGGAATGGCAAAGTATTAGAAGATGGTAAAAAAGTTCCCCTCGATATCAAAGTAGGGGATCGTATTTTGTTCTCCAAATATTCCGGCAACGAAATCAAGGTTGACGGTGAAGAATATCTTATCCTGCGTGAAGATGATGTGCAGGCAATTGTTGAATAATCTTGTTTTGCGCATGTCTTCACTTTGAAGACCCGTTGAAACAACATTTTTAAAAAAGGAGCAAGTTATGGCAAAGGAAATTATTTTTGATGAAGGCGCCCGTCAGAAAATTCTCCGTGGGGTGAATATTCTGGCAAATGCCGTTAAGGTGACATTGGGCCCAAAAGGTCGCAACGTCGTTCTGGAAAAATCATTTGGTTCACCCACCATTACCAAAGACGGTGTGAGCGTGGCCAAGGAAATCGAACTTGAAGACAGGTTTGAAAACATGGGGGCCCAGATGGTGAAAGAAGTGGCTTCCAAGACAAGTGATGCAGCCGGTGATGGAACAACCACCGCCACGGTTTTGGCCCAGGCCATTTTTCGTGAAGGCGCCAAGCTTGTGAGTGCCGGACATAACCCCATGGGGATTAAGCGCGGTGTTGACAAGGCTGTCAGTATTGTTGTCGATGAGTTGAAGAAACTCTCCAAACCCACCAAAGACCGCAAAGAAATTGCCCAAGTGGGAACCATTTCAGCCAATAACGACAATGCCATTGGTGGCATTATTGCTGATGCCATGGACAAAGTGGGTAAAGAAGGCGTGATCACGGTAGAAGAAGCCAAGGGCATGGAGACCACCTTGGAAGTGGTGGAAGGAATGCAGTTTGATCGTGGTTATCTTTCTCCTTATTTTGTCACTGATCCTGAACGCATGGAATGCGTGTTGGAAGATCCTTTCATTCTCATTAATGAAAAGAAAATTTCCAGCATGAAAGATCTCCTTCCCGTTTTGGAACAAGTGGCCAAAATGGGACGACCTCTTTTGATTATTGCTGAAGAAGTTGAAGGCGAAGCTTTGGCAACCTTGGTTGTTAACAAGCTGCGTGGAACTCTTCAGGTTTGTGCCGTGAAGGCCCCCGGGTTTGGTGATCGTCGCAAAGCCATGCTGGAAGACATTGCCATTTTAACAGGTGGGAAGCTTGTGGCCGAAGAATTGGGCATCAAGCTGGATAGCCTGGATATCAAAGATTTGGGTCGTGCCAAACGCGTGACCATCGACAAAGAGAACAGCACCATTATTGATGGCGCCGGCAAAAAGAGCGAGCTTGAAGGCCGTGTGACGCAAATTCGCAAACAAATCGGGGAAACAACCTCCGATTATGATCGCGAAAAATTGCAGGAACGTCTGGCCAAGCTTGTGGGCGGTGTTGCTGTGATTAATGTCGGTGCTGCCACAGAAACCGAAATGAAAGAAAAGAAAGCCCGTGTGGAAGATGCCCTTCATGCAACCCGTGCGGCAGTTGAAGAAGGTATTGTCCCAGGGGGTGGAGTTGCTTTCATTCGTTGCGTGACGGCTTTGGAAAAAATAAAGGTGGATGCCGAAGAGCAATCAGGGGTGACCATTATTAAACGGGCCCTGGAAGAACCTCTTCGTCAAATTGCCGTGAATGCCGGTGTTGAAGGCGCCATTGTGGTCGAAGAAGTTCGCAAAAACAATGGGGCTTATGGTTTTAACGCCCTAACAGGTGTGTATGAAGACCTTATTAAAGCCGGTGTCATTGACCCAACCAAGGTGGCTCGTACAGCTCTCCAGAACGCTGCCTCGGTGGCTTCTCTTATGATTACCACCGAAGCCATGATTGCTGAAAAACCCAAGGAAGACAAAGATCTTTCTGGCGCTGGAGCTCATGGTGGTGGCATGGGTGGCATGGGCGGAATGGGTGGTATGGGCGGTATGATGTAGAAGAAAGAGAACCAACCTTTACAATCGAAAAGCCCGGTAAGCTTTTTAGCTTATCGGGCTTTTTTTTGGGGTTGAAATAGAAGTAAACTATTTATTTTTCAAATATTTATAATTTAAAAATCGATGCAGTGCGTTATTTATGCTTGACGCTTATTTTATTTTCGGGCACATTCGCCGACAGTTGTTTTTAAAGACTCGATGAAGATCGGGTAAGTTTTGAAAAAAGCTTACTTGACAGTGGGGGATGTTTAAATTTAAAATCCCGCCCTAATCGGGTCCATTAACATTCACGTCAGTGAATGTGAGTCTTTTAAATACCAGTTTTGTTCGGTTGAGTTGAAAAACTCGAAGAGCAATTTGTTTTATGACAACAGGGGAATGTTTGGTTGTTGTTATAGGCAAATGGTAGGACTCGTTTAACCATTAAAAAGGAGTGAATCAATGAATAAAAAATTAATAGGCCTGTTTGCAGTTGGTTTTATCGCTGCAAGCACCAGCCTCTATGCTAACGGTACACCTGCTCCCTCAGCAGCTGCCGAAGGCGTTGAAATCAGTGGGGCTGTTGATGTTGTCACTGTTTACCAACATGATGACAAAGACGCTTTCACCGGTGCTAACTTTGGTGGTATTGGTGATTTTGGTTTGACCAATGCTGGCGATAGAGACACATTTGGTTTCCTTATCAACGAAGTTGAATTGGATTTGGCCAAAACTTTTGGCGAAAACATTCGTCTTCGTTCTGATATCGACTTCACCAACCTTACAAACACCACTGGCGCTGCTGGCGTACGCTTGGAACAAGCTTATGTCACTGCTAATTTGGGTGTGGGTAACGGTATGGAATTCTTGATTGGTAGCTTTAATGCTCCCATTGGGAATGACAGTGTTGATATCCGTGATAACTGGTTGGTCAGCCACAACAATACCTTCCGTTATTTAACTCCTGCCAACACAACAGGTGCTAAATTGTACTATGCTTTTAGCGATCTTGTTGATTGGCATTTTGCCGTTGTTAACGACCTTAACGACAACGGTTTTGCTGATAGCGCACTTCCTTCCGTTTTAAACCGTTTGGGTTTTAACTGGGGCGAAGAAGGCAACAAGAACAAAGTTGGTCTTGCTATCGGCGTAGGCCCTGAAAACACTGGTCACAATGCCCACTGGGATTGGTTGGGTGATGTGGATGCCATGTTTGCATTGGGTGACAATGTTGACTTGGCTTTGGAAGCTGCTTATCGTCAAACCAATGATCCTACCCCCGCTTCTGGCATTAGCAACCAGAAAGCTTTTGGCGCTGTTGCTGCCATTAACTACCAAGCCAGTGATGTGTGGGATGTAACCTTCCGCGCTGATTGGTTGTGGGATTTAAATAATCCTGCTCTTGCTGGTGGTGCTTCAACCACGGGTACTAACTGGAACGGTGCTTTCGAAGGCACTCTTCTTGGTGGTAGCGTCGGTGCTGGTTATGCCATTACGGATGGTGCCAAACTCAAAATGGAATACCGTTTTGACTTTGCCGCTGTTTCTGGCCCAGCCAACAATTCAGACTATCATTCATTGTTAGCTGAATTTGCTTACAGCTTCTAATTGTTAGCCTGTAAGAAAGTTTTTCAAAAAAGCCCCTCTGTGAAAACAGAGGGGCTTTTTTATTTGTACAAAGTAAATTTAATTGGGTAATGTTTATGAAATTTTTTAATGGAGCATGGTTCGACCACCGCGTAGCGGGGTCCCGTTTGCGGGACTGGCTCACCATGTCCAAATAAATAGGACACCCTGCTTGCCCGCCGTTGGAGGGAGATTGCCCCGCATACGGTCCCGCTACGCGGTGATCGAAGGGTAAGGGTGAAGATGTTTTGTTTATCACATTTGAAGGCATTGAAGGCACGGGCAAAACAACGCAGATCAAGCTTTTGGCTTCTTGGTTGGAGAAAAAAGGGAGCTCTGTTGTTTTAACGCGGGAACCGGGAGGGACGGCGATAGGGGATGACATTCGACGGATCTTGCTTGATTCCCGACACCAAAATATGGCTCCCTTGGCTGAACTACTTTTGTATGCGGCCAGCAGAGCTCAACATCTTGAGGAAGTGATTAAACCTGCCTTAAAAGCCAAAAAAATGGTTTTGTGTGACCGTTTTTCTGATGCCACAACGGCTTATCAAGGGTATGGTCGCAACTTACCTTTAGAATTAATTCAAAAAATTCATCAAATAACTTCGGATACTTTGATTCCGCATAAAACATTCTTGTTTGATCTGCCCGTGGAAGTGGGGTTAAAGCGAGCTTGGCATCGTATTGAGAAAATCAAAAATGGGAATAAAGAAGATCGTTTTGAAAAAGAGGCTCTTTGGTTTCATCAGCGAATTAGGGATGGCTATCTTAGGCTTGCACAAAATGAGCCGGAACGATTTGTGATCATTGATGCAAATAGAGATGCTGAAATTGTTTTTAATGAGATAAAGAAGCATGTTGAGAAATGGATTGGGTAAGGAGAAAGAGTTACATCATCGTTATGTTTATTGGGCATCAAAAAAATTGGGACAAGTTACTGGGATTGGTTCATCAAAAAAAATTGCCCCCCGTTCTTATTTTTTATGGCCCCGAAGGAATTGGCAAATCCCTTGTGGCCCGGCACTTGGCCGCTTTTCTTTTTTGCTGTGATAAAAACCAGCAAAATAATGAGAAAAGTTTGGGTTTGTTTGGGCCACTTTCCAAAGAACAGAAAACGTTCCCGAAATCCGCCTGTGGGAAATGTGGGTCTTGTCTTAAAGTTTTTGGTCGTCAGCATGCCGATTTTTATTGGATTGAGCCCGAGGGAAATAGCCTGAAAATAGAAGCTATTCGCAAGCTTCAATCCGATCTGGCGCGTACCCCCCTTGAAGGGAATATCAAGGTGGTGGTGATGGATCAGGCCCATACCCTTACCTTGCAGGCAGCCAATGCCCTTTTAAAAACCTTGGAAGAAGCGCCCGCCCATGTTTATTTCGTGTTGATAAGCCCGGGCCTTTCCCAGCTTATTCCCACCATTCGTTCACGGGCCCAAAAACTTTATTTTGAAACTTTGTCCTATGATGAATGCAGACAGGTTTTAAAAACGCATGAAGAAATTTCATCGGAACGTTTGGACAGTTTGATTCGTTTGTCCGATGGGTCTCCGGGTTTGATTTTGAAATTTGTATCGGAGGAAATCCTTCAGGGTTTTGAATCCATAAATGCTGTCTTGGAAACCCCTGCCGTTTTATTTTCAGCCATTACGGAAGCTGTTGAAAATATTTTGTCCTTGAAAGGGGACTTGGATTTGACCTTGGAAATGGTCAAAAAGCATTTGATGGAAAAGATGAAAGGAGACAAAAATTGGGAGTATGTAGAAAAGGTGGATAAGGTTTCCAACGCCCAAAAAGACTTGGATCGCAATGTGAATAAATCCCTCATTCTGGAAAATTTATTGATTCAATTAAGATAGATTTATAGTAACTGATCAACGTAATGGCAATGTAAGGGCAATTCATGAATTGCCCTTACACAGTCAAGAAAGGCACACGTTTATTTATGCCCCAATTCTTCATCACAACAGCCATTGATTACGTCAATAGCATCCCCCATATTGGAACAGCCTACGAAAAAATAGGGGCTGATATTTTGGCGCGGTTTCACCGCATGCTGGGCGATGAGGTTTATTTTCAGATGGGGAATGATGAGCATTCAGTCAATGTAAAAAAAGCGGCGGAAGCCCAGGGGCTTGCCCCAAAGGCTTATTGTGACCAAATGCGTCCCAAGTTCGAGGATGTTTGGGAAAAGCTGGGTATTTATTGCGATGAGTTCATTCAGACCAGCGATCCAAAACACCACCAGTCCGTCTCCAAATTATTCAAAACAATTTATGACAATGGCTTTATTTATGAGGGGGACTACGAAGGGCTTTATTGCGAATCGTGCGAAGCTTTTTATACCGAAAAAGATTTGGTGGATAATGTGTGCCCCCAGCACAAAACCCGCCCAAAATTTATCAGGGAAAAAAATTATTTTTTCAAACTAAGTGCCTTTGACAAGAAACTTTTGGAGCACATTGAAAAAAATCCCCAGTTCATTTTGCCTGAAAACAGGCGCAATGAAATCATCAATGTAATCAAAGGGGGTTTAAAAGATGTCAGTGTCTCGCGTGCGGGCTTTGATTGGGGCATTCCCCTTCCTATCAAGCCCAATCACGTTGTTTACGTCTGGTTTGATGCACTCATCAATTACATCACCTGGATAGGGTTTGCTGATGATCCACAAAAATTCAAAAAATGGTGGCCGGCGACACTGCATGTCATTGGCAAAGACATCACACGTTTTCATTGTGTAATTTGGCCGGCCATGTTGATGGCGGCCAATTTATCCCTCCCTAAAACAGTTTTTGGGCATGGTTTTGTTTATCTTAAAGGCGAAAAAATGAGTAAATCCCTCGGAAACGTGGTGACGCCCCTTGATGTGGCTGAAAAATACGGCCCTGATAGTTTGCGTTATTATTTGCTGCGTTCCACCAGTTTTGGGGATGATGGCAATTTTACGTGGGATGATTTCATTTTGCGGTACAACAGTGACTTGGCCAATGGGCTCGGTAATCTGGCCAGCCGTACAGCCGGAATGATTGCCCGTTATTTTTCCGGGAACATGGAGCAGGCCAAACTTGCGGGAGAAGATTTGAATTTGGTGAACAGATACACACAGGTTTTAGATCAAGTAAAAAACAATCTTGATCCATGGAAATCGGGCGATATTTTGTTTCATCGTGCCTTGGAAGCGATTTGGGCTTGGGTGGGGGAAATTGATCGCTATATTGATGCCGAGGCACCTTGGACTTTAGCCAAACAAAAAAATGAAACTCGTTTGCGTGAAGTGTTGACCACGGTCACTCAGTGTCTTTATTATTTTTCGTGCCTCTTAAAGCCATTTATTCCTCAAACTGCTGAAAAATTAAGAGTCATGTTTGGGTGGAATGACATTCCTTTTGATCAGTTAAATTTTGAAAGTAAGCTTCCTGCAGATCCCATTATTCTTCCCCAAGAGAGACCCAGCCTTTTCCCCCGTATTGAAGTTCCCAAATAATTTTACCATTGGGTTCCAAAAGATACCCCGGCTGTTATCGGGTTGGGATGTTCTACCAGGTCTCTTAAAGAAGGGTGAGTGAGAACCATCACTTGAAAATGGGGTTCGAAATAAAATTTTTTGTTTATTTGCCAGTTTAAACTGGCTTCAAATGAAGCATGGTTCAAGGCCGCTTTTTTAATCCCGAAATAAAGTTCGTTCCATCGGGAAGAGGCTAAAGCCAGCCCCAGGGTTGCTTCAAGATTTACATGCTTAAAAATTTCTTTTGAGTAGGTTCCATAAAAATTTACGAAATATCCCCCGTGTGCTTCGTCGAAATCAACGGACTGTTTGAATCCAATGCTGAAATCTTTTACAGGATAGAAAACATCCAGCCCTATTTCTGCCGTTGTATCTGATGAGGTGTTTGGATAAAAATAATAAACAAGCCCTGGATTCAAAGTGAGCAAACCAAGAGAATATTCGTAACTTATTTCAACATCGATCTCGTTGAATTCTCCCTGATTTGTTTCATCGGTAAGCGGCATATTGGCCCATATCCCGGCTGTTAAGTGGTTTCTGGAAATACAGGCTGAAGGCTGCCAAACGGCCGAGTCGCTATAAAATAGCCCGCGCCATAAATAACGGTACGCAAAATCAGAATCCAAGCCCAGCGAAAAAGGGTTTTCTTTTTTTTCTTCATCAGCTGTTGCCAGGGAAGAAATGGAAAAAAATGACAGGGCTAGGATCAGGAAAAAATGTTTCATTGTTGGTTTTGAAGCCTTGAAAGCATCTGATCTGTTTTTTTTAAAATTTCTTCCCCTGAATTCAGGGGTTCACCAATGATGAGTCTTCCATCCGGAGTGATTTTGAATTTTTTTGGCTGGGTTCTTACAAGATGGATCAGGTAATCGGCCGAAATGGAAGTGTGGGGATGAATCTGTACGACAAACCCTGATTTTTGGGTGCTTACAGAACTAAGCCCCAGTGCCCGTGCTTTTATCTTGAGTCGAATCAGTTCAATTAAATTTTGGGTAGGGCCTGGCAGTTGCCCAAAGCGATCCGTCCATTCATCGTGTAAGCTCTTGCAATCTTCTTCTTTTCTTAAAGAGGATAATTGTTTGTATAAAACCAGCCTTAAGCTGGTATCAGGAATAAGGCTTTCAGGAATGTGGGCTTCGAGGGGCAGTTTCATTTCTACCTCGATGTCTTCTGCGGTCTTTTCACCTTTTAATTCCATGACGGCTTCTTCAAGAAGTTTGACATACAAGTCATAACCAATGGAGGCAATGTGGCCGGATTGCTCGTCTCCCAAAATATTGCCAGCGCCCCTAATTTCAAGATCGTGCGAGGCAATTTTAAAACCACTACCTAACTCGGTGAAGCGCTGGATGACGCCCAATCTTTTACGTGCATCCTTGGTCATGAGTTCATCATGGGGGACAATAAGATAACAATAAGCCCGTTGGTGGGACCTGCCGACACGTCCACGAAGTTGATAAAGCTGGGCCAGCCCCAGATGATCGGCGCGGTTGATGATGATGGTGTTTGCCAAGGGGATGTCAATTCCTGATTCAATGATGGTGGTGCACAAAAGAACATCGAATTTTTTATCCATGAATTTGAGCATCACTTCTTCCAGTTTTTCCTCGAGCATTTGTCCGTGGGCGACGCCAATTTTTACTTTGGGGACCAGTTTGGCGATACGGTCGCGCATGCCCTCAATGGTTTGAACGCGGTTATGCACAAAGAACACCTGCCCGCCGCGAGTCATTTCATGCATGATGGCTTCGCGAATAGATGCATCGTCAAATTCAGTGACAAAGGTGCGGACGGCCAGGCGGTCTTCAGGCGGTGTGTTGATAATGGACAGGTCGCGTATGCCGCTTAAGGCAAAGTTGAGCGTTCGTGGAATGGGAGTGGCGGTTAAAGTGACGATATCGACGACATTCTGGAATTTTTTGAGTTTCTCTTTTTGAGTCACTCCAAAACGATGTTCCTCATCCACAATGACAAGACCCAGATCCGCAAAGTGGATGTCGTTTGAAAGAAGACGATGTGTGCCCACAATAATATCAACGGTGTGATTTTTTATTTTTTCTACGATTTTCTTTTGTTCGGAAGCAGTTTGAAAGCGTGAGAGCGAGGCCAGGTTGATGGCATGGCTTTCAAAACGCTTTTTGAAGTTTTGATAATGTTGGAAAGCCAGAACCGTCGTAGGCACCAGAACCGCGACCTGTTTATGGTCGAGCACAGCCTTGAAAGCCGCCCGAATGGCCACTTCGGTTTTCCCATAGCCCACATCACCGCAGACGAGCCGGTCAGTTGGTTTGTCCGATTCCATATCGGCAAGCACGTCATTAATGGCTTGTTGCTGATCTTGGGTTTCTTCATAGGGGAAGGTGGCCTCGAATTCTTCAAATACGGCATTGCGTGGCGAAAAGGAAAATCCCTTGGCTGCGGCCCTGACGGCCTGGATTTTTAAAAGCTGGGAGGCCAGCCTGCGCGTGGCTCGCCTGATTTTTTCGCGAACCTTGAGCCATGAAGTGCCTCCCATTTTATCCAGTGTGGGGACAATGCCCTCCTGGGCCGAATAGCGTCCAATACGGTCAAGCTGGTCAACGGGGACGTAGAGCTTGTCCCCCCCTTGGTATTCAAGAAAAATAAAATCGTTGTGAATGCCGTTGATGGTTAAGGGAATAAGCCCGCGATAAATGCCAATGCCATGGTCCTGATGGACAATAAAGTCTCCCATGCCCAGTTCTGAAAAGGACGAAAAGGTTTCGAGCAGTTTCCTCTCTTTTTTCTTTTTTATTTTTTGTCCAAAAAGATCCTCTTCGGTTAATACCCACAATTTTTTTTCAGGCCAGAAAAACCCACGAGAGGGAGACTGGGATAAGAGGTGTATGTGACTTGTTTGACCATTGTCGGAAAAAAGTGAATCAATGGTTTGTTGTTGCTGAGACCGGGATTCACTTTGCATCAACGGAAGTTTAAATCGTGAAAGCAGGTCAAAGATCCGGTCCTTCTGTATTTTTGAATGGCTTGTGATGAGTATTTTGGTTCCAAGCTCTCTTTTCTCATCAAGATCGTTGGCCAGCGGCTTGAGTGATTCTTCATGGGTGAAGGATCGTATTTTATTTTTTATGAATTCATTGGTCTCCATTGAAACTGCAATGGAGTTCCCTGTTTGCAAGCTTGAGAAATCAGTCAGGGGGAAAAAAGATAGCAAACTTTCCAGCTCTTTTTTTGACAGGAAAAGTTCTTCTGGATTGACCATGCGTTCAATCGATGTTGATTCTTTTTGATGGCGTTTGAGTTCTTCAATATTTTTTTCTGCCTGAATCAGAAGCGAATCGGTTTCAAGCCCAAACAAAACAGTTTGATTGGGAAGATAGTCAAAAAGGGTTCCGGGTTTTTCTTCAAGAAACGGGAGAAAAGTTTCGTGGCCCGGGAAATAGATGTTATTTTCAATTTGGTCGTAAAGTGTATCGCGTTCCGTTTTTGGGATGTCTCCATCATCACAGCGTTTTTTTATTTCTTCCTTCCAGTTTTTTTTAAGAAAGGACCATAAAAGGTGTTTGGTGGGGGTCAGAACAATCTGTTCGGTGCTTGCGACCGACTTTTGGGTTTGGAGTTCAAAAAAACGCAGGGCTTCGACCATGTCTCCAAACAAATCGATGCGGCAGGGGTGGTCGTGGGCGGGGCTAAAAATATCGATGGTCCCCCCACGAACGGCAAATGTTCCCACGTCTTCAACCAGCGGGGTCCTTTCATAACCAAGATGGGTCAGATCGTTGATAAGCTTATTTAAATCTATCTCCTGATCGCGAATGATGGTTTGAGTGACTGTATCAAACAATTTTGGGGATATCAGTTTTTGGGTAAGGGCTTTTAACGGGACCACCCATAATCCTTTTTCTTTGGCTTGTTTTAATTGCCACAAGATTTGTATTTGAGTGTGAATGGGTTCGGCATTGGGAGAAAGATGATAATAGGGACGCAAGTCCAGGGACGGAAACATGGTGACCGGGGCATGACCTTGAAGATAAAATTTCAGGTCTTCATGGAATGTTTGGGCTTCTTTGAGATGGTTGGTTAGAATGAGCGCCGGTTTTTCTGTGGCCAAATACCACTTGGCAATGGAAAATGCAGGGCTTGAACCCACCCAGCCTGAAAGGTTTAGTTTTTCACCTGGAAGAAGGCCGGTAATTTTGCTAGCTAAAGGCATGAATGGCTCGTTTATGGGGGGCCGGGGTTAAAAAAACAAGAGTAAAATATGACGGATTCAAAACCTATTTCCCGTTCTCAGCCGGATAAAAACTCGGAGTCTGTTTTGGAAAAGAGTTTAGAAAAATCCTTCCAAGTGAGTGGGGAACCTTCTTCTATTAAACCCGATACCTATCAAAAAGCGGCAGATACCGCCGCTTTTTTTTCACGCGAAGCCATTAAGAACTGGTTGGCTCGCCTAAAAACAAAGGCTGAAGGTGAAGAAAGCCTTTTTGAAAAAGTACTGAGGGAATGCCTGGATAATTTCAAAAAATTCATTCCCTTCATCGAAGGGAAGTATCCGCGTTTTAAACCAAAAACACCGGATGAATGGAAAAACTTTTTTCACAATTTGCAGAAAGATGGACGAATTCCCCAAAGTGTGGACGTGGCCTTAGAAGATGTGAATGAAGTTTTATATAGAGGGGCTTTTTCTGATGCATTGGGCCATACAGTGATTGTGTCCGATGTAAGCATGTCCTTGGCTCAAAAATGTCGATGGGAAAAATATGTTCAAATAGTTTTTAAAAGAGATCAGGCTTTAACTTGGCAAGAAACAGCACCTGGAAATTCCATTTTTGAAAAAATGAAGGGATTTTTTAATGGGAATTTTGCTTTTACAAAAATGGTGTTGTCTCCTCTGGAAAGTGAAAACGGTACGGTCAATATGATGGATCATTTTCGTAACCCTTTTAATGCCCGTGCCCAAAAAAATATGGACCAACGCCTTATAGAGGCCAGGCCCGAAACACGCCTCTCTTTATTAAGAGGGGAGGAGGCGTCTTTTTTGAAATCAGGGGGAAAACCGCAAAGTTTATTCCCAAAATGGATTTTATGGATTCTCCTTATCGTGGCAGGGATTTTCGTTTGGGGGCTATTTATGTAACTAATTGAAATTATTATGTTTTATATTTTTTTCTCTTGGTAAAAAAAGGTTGTTGAATTCATTTAAAATCCTTTATACTTAAACCCGAAATTGATTCCAGCCGTTTGAAGTGGGTCCTGCAACAGAGTTAAAGGGTCATTAAAAATAAAATTGTAACAGCTAGTCTAAGGAGTAGTCTTGAAATATATAAACTACGTTCCCCTGAGGGGGGTTTTTGTTTTTTTTGTTTTTCCGTTGGTTGTCGGCTGTGGAGGTGGTTTAGGTCAGGCTCCTGTACGTAGTTCAGGGGATGCGATGGCCGCTACCATCGACTCAAACAATTCAGCCTTTCCAACAACAAATCCTTCCGAAGGTACTGTAGAAAGCCTTATAGAAAATCAGTCAGCCCAAGAAAATGAAGAATATGCAGTTGCTCCTTCCAACAAACGCATGGATGGAGTGGAATATTTTATCCAGCAAGATCTTAAAGAAGCCAATTCCCCCAGTACAAAATTCAGCAAAAAAAAGAAAAAGAAACGGGATCTTCCCGAATTAAAATCCATTTACGATGACGATGGAAGCAAGTGGAACCCGGAACGTGGATATGACATCCCCTATGTTTACAATGACCAGGTTCAAAAATGGATCAATGTTTTCACGGGTAATTTGCGAGGCAAGTTTGCTCAATGGATCAATCGAGGCAGTCATGTAGTTCCCATTATGCAAGAGGTTTTACGTGAATATGATATGCCCACCGATCTTGTTTATCTTTCAATGATCGAAAGTGGTTTTAACATGCACGCCTACAGTCATGCCCATGCAGCAGGAGCTTGGCAATTTATCAGGTCTACGGGGAAAATGTATGGGTTGGAATGTAATCATTTCATCGATGAACGTCGTGATCTGATGAAGGCCACTCATGCAGCTGCCCGTCATTTGAAAGATTTGCATAATCTTTATGGTGATTGGTATTTGGCTTTTGCCGCCTATAACGCAGGAGCGGGCAAGGTCAATGGGGCCATTCGCAAGTCTCGTTCCACCAATTTTTGGACATTAGCCCAGCCGAAAACTCGTTATCTGAGACAAGAAACCAAGGATTATGTTCCTCGTATTTTGGCGGCGGCAACCGTTGTTAAAAATTACAAAAAATATGGTTTTAGCCGATCCTTATTTGATGAGCCTCTTCGTTTTGATGGTGTGACCATTCCTGATGCCACAGACATTGATGTCATTGCCAAAGCTTCTGGCTCTTCTATAGAAGAAATATCAAAGCTTAATCCTTCACTTATGTTGGGGGTGACTCCACCGGATAAGCATTACACCGTCTATCTTCCCGATGGGCATAAGGATAATTTCGAAAGGAATTATGCCGATATCCCAAAACAGGATCGTGTTCATCATGTTTTTTACAAAGTTCGTAAAAAAGAAAATTTGGCCACTATTGGCAAGCGCTATGGGGTTTCGGCCAATGTTTTAGCTAGCGCCAATGACATGAGACTTACAGAACGGTTGGTGCCGGGTTCCTATGTGCGCATTCCCAAACAGGGGGAATCCACAGACAAGTTTATAGCCCGGGCTTCGTTAAATGCCCCCGCTATGGGAGTTGCTTCTTCGGGGGCTACTTACCGTGTTCGTAAGGGGGATACTCTTGGCAGAATTGCTTCCCATCATGGGGTAAGCGTGGCCCAATTGAAAAAATGGAATGGGTTGTCAGGCCGTGGAGTTATTAGAGCAGGGCAAAAATTGAAAGTATCGGCCCAGAAGCTTGTTGCTTACCAAAAACCAAAAGTACAACCAAAAGTTTCTGAGGCAAGCACAGCCGGGATACAAAAAGAGGTAACTGTAAGTTCTGTGATTGAAGGGAATGGTTTGGGCAAACAAGAAGAACCTTCCTTACCCAGTGCCGCTGAAGTTGAGGGGCCTGTGGCCATGGCGACTGAGCCTTTGGTTGAAGCCAAGCCGGCCGTCATTTTTCATTCTGTGCAAAAAGGGGACACTCTGTGGGATCTTTCAAAACGATACGGTGTAAGCGTTAATCAAATCAAGCAGTGGAATGGGCTGCAAAACAACAAGCTTAAAACCCGCCAACAGTTAAAGATCAATTCCTAAGGTTTTTGTATTCCAAACTTTTTCAGGATTTTTTCCAAGCCCGATTATTTCGTGACCGGCCTTCGGGTCAATTTCAATAACAAGGGAACATTTTGTATCCGGGTTCCATTTGAGACTTAAATTTTCATCAAAGAAATTTTTGGTAGCCTGATAATCTGGTCCCAAACATACGGTTTGTCCTGCTTGCCGCATGGTCTCTGTGAGTTTTTTTAATGGTTCTAAAAAGCCAGGGCCAAAAAATTCATCTTTTTCTCCAAAAATAATATGCAGGGTTCGTGTAGAAAAACGTGGGGTAAGCCATTGGGGATTGTCGTAAGGGATTTTAAGCTGATGTTGGCAAGAATGATGCTGATTTGAATGGATCATTTCATCGTTTAAGAATTGTCCGTAAATACCCACCCATTCGAAACGATTGTCCTGACTTCCCGCGGCCAGGGCCACAAGGCCCCCCAGGCTTAAGCCGGAGATCATGTTTTTTTGGGCACTGAGCTTGAAAAGATTGTTGGGGGATTGTGAAACGGTTTCAAGGATATCTTGAGCGATTCTTGCTTCTGAAATAAATTGATCCATCAAGGATGTTTTTTCCCAGACGGTGTGTTTGACAAAACGATAGTGGTAACCATTGCTCTTCTCAAAACTTGGGAGATCGGGTAAAAAAACAACCATCCCCTGGCTTGCGGCTTTGGCTCCTACGGCATGGTCAGCTCCTGTTTCATCAAAAGCGGCTTTTAAAGCTGAAGAGCCATGCCCATGAAGATAAACCAGGCTTGGAAGTGGTTTATTATCCTGATTTTCAGGAAGCAGTAAAAGCCCCTGTCGTATTTGAGAAAAGCTTCCCTTATAGTGGATGCGGTAGGCCTTGATTGGGAAATGGGTTGGATGAGAAATGAGGTCAATTTTTTGAGAGTTTTCCAAAGCCAATCCCAAAGGGGTTGCCATAAAATACATCCCCAAAAACAGGAAAAACACTGATAGGTTGAAGAGCAATTTTATCATGGAGGGCCTGTGACGATTGTGTTACAACAAACCCCTCCCTAAAAAAACAGTTTTTTTGGGGGAAATTAGTTTTGGGCAATGCCCTTATAGGAGGATTTATGAAAAAATTAACAGTTCTTTGGGTCCTTGTTTTAAGTGTGGTTTTGATGAGCGCTTGCAGCAAAAAAGGGGATTCTCCCACAGCTTTATCGACAAGTATTGGAGTGGCTGCTTGTGATGAATATCTTTCAAAGTATGAAGCCTGCGTTCAGTCAAAAATTCCTGATTCGATGAAAGCGACCCTGTCTGCTTCATTAGAGCAAACCAAAACCCAATGGAAGGCCGCTGCAGCATCCGCTGAAGCCAAGCCCGCCTTGGAAGCCAGCTGTAAGGCAGCTCTTGATGCAGCCAAACAAAGCATGCAAGCCTATGGTTGTGCGTGGTAAAACCTTTTCCATTTAAAATAAAAAAGCCATGCACCGTACGGTGCATGGCTTTTTTTATGTCTGAAATTTTATTAAAAGTGGAACCTAGGCTGCAGGCAGAACATTCACCTTTGTTCTTTGTTTGCCATAACGGCTAAATTTTACGACGCCGGCAACCAGCGAAAAAATGGTGTAGTCACTTCCCATGCCCACATTGGCGCCTGGATGAATTTTCGTGCCAAGCTGGCGTACAATGATTTCACCGGCTTTGACAGCTTGCCCTCCATAGCGTTTAACGCCACGGCGTTGGCCGTGAGAGTCACGGCCGTTTCTGGAAGATCCCCCTGCTTTTTTGTGTGCCATAAATAATCCTTATCGTAATGCTCCGTGTACGGGCATTTCTCCATGTACGGGCGTATTTCACCGTGCCTGCCTCTGGCAGGATACGTCCCTACGATGCGTGAATTTCCTTGATTTCAACACACGTCAATGACTGACGGTGCCCTTTTTTCTTGTGATAACCCTTGCGGCGCTTGTATTTATAAGCAATCACTTTTTCACCCTTAGTTTGGTCAACCACTGTTGCCAGAACTTTGGCTCCGCTGACAAGAGGGGTGCCTACTTTAACGGAGTCCCCTTCTATCAAAAGGACCTGATCAAAAGTAATGCTTTGCCCCTTATCTCCATCCAATTTTTCGATTAAAATTTTGTTTCCTTTAGCGACACGGTATTGTTTGCCGCCGGTTTGAATGACTGCCTGCATATAAAATATCCTCTGTTAAGTAAAAACGAGGGCGAACCCTATGATATTTGAGGGAGTATTGTCAAGTTTTGAGTCAGCTTAAAAATAAGGACTATTTTGGGAATCAAACCAGGGAATTATGGTATTTATAGTGGACATGAAGCCTAAGTCTGCCCACTTTTCACAAAACTACCATCTTTGAGCTCGGGACGGGGGGCCAGGATAATGGCTTCGTCGGCGCGGATATTGGCTCTAATCGTGATTTCTTGGGGGCTTTTTTCGGGGCCGGTTTCTACTTCCACTTTTTCCGCTTTGGGGCCGGTAACAATGAAAATGTAATTTTTATTTCCCTCTTTTAAAAGGGCCTGGGGAGGGATGAGAAATACCTTGTTCATTTTACGCGTGATGATTTTTACTTCCCCTTCTTGCCCCGCACGGATAAGCCCACGGTCATTGGGGACGTGAAGATGGACTTCCAGTGTTTTGGTGGCTGTGTCAATGATGGGGCTTATATAAAAAAGGGAACTCTGGGCTTCCAGATCCTCCGCATTTTTTGGATGAACGGAAGCTTTGCTTAGTTTGTCAATATAAGAACTGGTTTGGGCAGGGATTTTGGCGACAAGGGTCACCGGATTGACCTGAATGATTTCAAAAAGCACATCTCCCTCATAAATTTGGGTCCCATCGGTGACAAAACGTTTTTGAATCATTCCTGCAATTCCTGCTTTCACCGACAAGAGCAGTTGTTTGTTGATGAGGGTTTCCAGTTCCTGCCTGATACGTTCGATTTTTGCCTCATCCACCTTGATTTGGGCGGCATAGTCAATAACCGGAGGAGGTTCATTTTTGGGAGCCGTGGCTATAGGGGTGGAAGGGGGGCTGTTTACAATGGCATCATTCTCACCATATTTTCCGGTTTCTTTAGTGGGGTGCCCTTCTTCATCAAGGAAAATATTTTCATTGTCTTCGTGAGGAGGTGCAGTTGTTTGTCCCCCCCCTTTTTGATGGAGTTCTAAAATGGCCTCCATTTCCTTCTGCTCAGCCTGTTTTTTTTCGACCTGACTGACTAAATCATCGCTTTTAAGCTGGCATAAGACATCTCCTACCTGGACGGTGTCCCCCTCATTGAAGAACACTTTGTCAATGGTTCCGCTTAAGGGGGATTTTACCGTGAGTTGATCTGAAATTCTAAAAATACCGGTGCCTTGGACGGTCAACGGGGCTTCCTCAATTTTTGGAACGATGGTGGTCACTTCATAAACAACATCACCCTGTTTGGGTTGGTCGGCCTGTTTTTTGATGGAAGAGGGAAGGCACGGCTCATAGGAAAATGAAATAGCCAATAACACGGGAAGGGTGAATAAGCGTGCTTTCATGAATGAAGGGATTATAAATTGATGGAAATGGAATGCAAGTAACGTGTATAAATAAGGGAAAAATAGTTTTATGAATATTCTTCTTGTTTTTGCCACCAAGCCTGAATGGGAACCTTGGTCTAAAAATGTCCCCTGGGTTCGGAGCCCCAAAATCCAATGGCCCTTTTACACGCTTGAGGGCTCACTTTTTTCACTGCCATCCCATTTCAAATTTTTTCTGGCTCAAACCGGTATTGGTTACGAAAGTATTTCCCGGAAGACGTCCTCTTTTGAACAAATATTAACCGGTCAAAAACCGGATCTTGTATTGCATTTGGGGGTTTCTGGCGCCTTGACCCCTTTACTTAAAGAGGGGGACCTGGTTTTGCCCACTCACGTTCTTGCCTCTGATGAAAAAAATCTTCCCTGTGATGGTGTTTATGGAAAGCTGATGGAGGATGTTTTGATGGAATCAAAAACCCCCTTTTTTAAGGGGCTCCTTTTTTCAAGTAAATTTGTGTTGGCCGATGCGGATGCAAAACGATGTGTGGGTGAGGATACCCAAGCCCTGGCGGTTGACATGGAAACCTACTGGATGGCCCAAATTTGTGAAAAAGTCAGGGTTCGTTTTGTGGCATTACGTGGCATTTTTGACGCGGTGGATACCGACTTAACCCAGCTTGGTGATGCCGGGCTTGTTTGTTCCAATGGGGACATAAACCGGAAAGGTCTGATAAAAAATTTGATATCCAAGCCAAAGCTTCTTTTAAGTTTGCCCCAGTTCCGCAAAACCATGAATTTAGCCAATTCCCGCCTGTTTACAGTGACGAATACTTTTTTGACAAAGCTGGCCCAAGTTGGTACTTTGCCCGCCTTGTGAAAACAAAAATAAATAAAACTTGGGGCGGGCGTTTCGAGAAAAAATCACATCCTCTTTTGGAAGTTTTTAACGCTTCCTTACCTTTTGATAAAAAACTTTATCGTGAGGATATTGCAGGGTCTTTAGCTCATGCCAAAATGCTGACCACGGTGGGGCTTGTTTCGCAGAAAGAATTTTCCCAAATCCAAAAGGGTCTCGAGTCTGTTTTGGAAGAAATGGAGTCCGGGAAATTTGTGTGGAGCGATGCCCTTGAAGATATTCACATGGCTGTAGAGACAAGGCTCACCCAAAAAGTGGGCCCTGTGGGAGGAAAATTGCACACAGCTCGAAGTCGCAATGATCAGGTGGCTTTGGATTTAAGACTTTATGTGCGGCGGGTTATCGAGGAATTAAGCAAAGAAATAGTCCAGGTTCAAAAAGCCCTTGTGACTTTGGCCCAAAAAGAAGGTTTTTGTCCCATGCCGGGATATACCCATTTGCAACGGGCCCAGAGCGTGTTGTGGGCCCATCATTTGCTGGCCTATGTTGAAATGCTGGAACGTGACAAAAGCAGACTTGCCGATGCCTTGACCAGGACGGAAGTATTGCCCTTGGGGGCAGGGGCTTTGGCGGGAACAACTCATCCCATTGACAGGAACTTTGTGGCCAAGGAACTTCACTTTAAAAAAGTAAGTCACAATAGTCTTGACTCAGTAAGCGATCGCGATTTTGTGGTCGAGTTCTTGTTTTGTTGTGCTCTTTTGTCGACTCATTTATCGCGTTTTGCCGAAGAACTTATTTTGTGGGTCAGCCAGGAATTTTCGTTTGTAAAATTGCCTGAAGAATTTTGCACGGGTTCTTCCATGATGCCCCAAAAAGTAAATCCCGATGCCGCTGAACTTGTTCGCGGGAAAACAGGAAGAATTTATGGGAATTTGGTGAGCTTGCTTACCACGTTGAAAGGCTTGCCACTGGCTTACAATAAAGATTTGCAGGAAGACAAAGAACCCCTTTTTGACACCACTGAACAAATGCTGGCGATGTTGTGTGTTTTATCAGCCATGATTCCCGGCATTAAACCGAACAAGGACAAAATGCTCCAGGCCACGGAAGAAGGCTTTTTACTGGCAACGGATGTCGCTGATTATTTGGCCACCAAGGGCTTGCCTTTCCGTCAGGCCCATGAGGTGGCTGGGATGCTGATAAAATATTGCCTGAAGTATGGCAAGGTGCTTGAGAAACTCAAACTGACGGAACTTAAAAAACATTCACTGCTTTTTAAAAAAGATGTGTTTTCCTGGCTTTCCACCGAGGCATCCATTGATCGTCGTTTAAGTTTTGGGGGAACAGCCACCAAGAACGTAAAACAAGAAATCAAGAGATGGCAGAAGATGTTGTAGGAGTGCATGGATTATTTTACTTACAAAAATAATGAACTTTATTGCGAAGGGGTTTCGCTTGAGAAATTGGTCAAGCAATTTGGGACCCCTCTTTATGTTTACAGTTATGCTGCGTTAAAAAACCGGTTTGAACGTTTTAACAATGCTTTTAAGTCGATTGATTCCCTTATTTGTTATTCCATGAAGGCCAATTCCAATGGGGCGGTCCTGAAAACATTTGTTGGGTTGGGAGGCGGTATTGATGTTGTGACAGGTGGCGAATTGTGGCGTGCTTTGAAGGCGGGATGCCCGGCTTCACGTATCGTGTTTGCAGGGGTTGGCAAAGCCGATGATGAAATCAGTGCGGCCTTGGATGCGGGTATTTTGCAGTTTAATGTTGAGTCAGAAGACGAACTTGAAAATATTTCAAGAATCGCCGTTGCCCGCGGGAAAAAAGCTCCCATTGCACTTCGTGTCAACCCGGATGTTGACCCGAAAACCCATGCCTATATTTCAACCGGCCTTAAGAAGAGCAAGTTTGGGGTTAACCACAAACGCGCCATTGAAATTTATAAAAAAGCGTCAACCATGTTGGGCATTCAGGTTGTGGGAATTGACTGTCATATCGGTTCGCAAATTACGACCACGTCTCCTTTTGTGGATGCGGCAAAACGGGTGCGCCATTTGGTTGAAACTTTAAAAAGTGAAGGGATTGAAATCAAGAATTGGGACATCGGAGGTGGTTTGGGCATTGTTTATAAAGACGAAACGCCTCCAACGCCTGAGGATTATGCCAAAGCTCTATTGAGCGTTGTGGGAGATTTAAAACTCAAGTTTATTTTTGAGCCGGGCCGGTTTTTGGTGGGAAATACGGGAGCTTTGGTTACCAAGGCGCTGTATAACAAAGTTGGCGAGAACAAAAACTTTTTAATTGTGGATGCGGCTCTTAACGACTTGATGCGCCCGGCCATGTACGATGCCTACCACGCCCTGTGGCCTGTCAAAAAGGACGGGGCACGGCCTGATCTGGTTGCCGATGTTGTGGGCCCTATTTGTGAGACGGGTGATTTTTTTGCCCATGACCGGACCATGAAGCAAGTTTTGCAGGGGGAATATCTGGCTTTGATGAGTGCGGGGGCTTATGGTTTTTCGATGTCATCGACTTACAACTCACGGCCTCGCGCCTGTGAGGTGTTTGTAAATGGTGACCAAGTTGATCTTGTGCGCCATCGTGAAACGTTTGAAGATTTGGTTCGGGGGGAAGTCATGCCGGGGTATTTACGGTAAGGTCATTTCGACTCCGCTCAATGACCACTCATGTTTGGTCCCCGAGCACTCATGTTTGGTCCCCGAGCGGAGTCGAGGGGATCAATTTGAAATAATGAATCTTAAATTTACAAAAATGCACGGAGCGGGAAATGATTTTGTTTTTTTGAACAATATCTCCGGGGATATCCCCATAAACGCCGAATTGGCCAAAAAATTGTGCCATCGTCGTTTTGGTGCCGGGGCTGATCAACTGCTTGTCGTTCTTCCTTCTTCCGAGGCTGATTTTCGCATGGATATTTATAATGCCGATGGGGGTAAGGTTGAAATGTGTGGCAACGGGATCCGTTGTTTTACCAAATATGTGTGGGATAAAAAGCTGACCACAAAAACAGAATTGGCGGTGGATACCT
>Ga0154362_131_pt1 | contig 24486 bp, 11 predicted proteins | sample RifGroA2_FD_115890 | JGI IMG/M metagenome (GOLD analysis project Ga0154362, IMG submission 115890) | Deltaproteobacteria bacterium GWA2_45_12
GGCCTCCTTGTGTTTGTTTTGGATTCCTTATCAGAACCCTATTCAATACCAGGTGAGGTCATCTTGCAATTTCAACTAGCTTTAGCATTCATCCAATACTCATAAATAGGAAATTTTCCTCTTTTCTTTTTAGATATATTTTAAATACATTCTTCTCCCTTTAATTCTATTTTATGAATAAAATTATTGATTAAGAACATATTCTAAATAAAAAACTTGGAAGAAAAATTTAAAAATATTAATAATTACAAATGATTACCGTCTTACCAACGATTCGGTATGAGGCTTGCTTTAGAAGAGGAAGAGATGACTTGTTCTCAAAACCAGTTTTTTATGAAACTTCATAAAAAACAAAAAAGGGGGAACTCAAAATTTTTTGAACCCCTAAAATGAAGAACTCGGGGGTAAGCCCCCGAGTTTCATCCTGAGCAACCCTTCGACTCATCCCGCAATACGGGATTCGCTCAGGGTTATCCGTCATTTCATTTCGGCCCCAAGGGGCCGAGTTTTTGTCGAAGGATAAAAAACGGTCAGGGCAAAAAAAATCCCGGGGAGAAATCCCCGGGATTTTTTCCGATCACTCGGAGGGTCAAAGGGGCCTCCTGAAAGGAGGCGTAAGGGAATTAAAAAAACGCGAAAAAAATATTTTTACCAAATTTCAATATCGTTTTTGGTTAAAGACAAATTTAAATCATCAAGCACATTAAACTGCTTGGACAATTTAATCCCTGGAACCAAAGAAAGAACGATAAAGAAAAATGCGAAAGAAGAAAAAACATCGGATAACTTTGTTCTCATAACCTACCTCCATCAATTCACAGGATCCTAATTTGAGGTGCACTCTAAAGGTTCCAAAGTTCACCTTAAATAGTCTCCGGTCAGGCAAACATACCTTAAGAATTGACATGGCAACACCCCCTACCTTATAAGCTAAAAACTTTTACTCGGGGATCGTCCAACGGCAGGACTGCGGACTCTGACTCCGCCAATCTAGGTTCGAATCCTAGTCCCCGAACAATGACTCCCAAACAAAAAGACATTGAACCCAAAACTCTTGTAATGACAGGTCGCGACCTGTCCACCACGGTAAAAGAAAAATTACCGGCTAGCCTTGACCCGCTTCGCCAATATTTTAATGAAATCAGCAGATATCCCGTCATGAGCCGCGAGGAAGAAGAAGAAGTGGCCCGTCACTATGCCCATTACAAAGACAAGGCTTCCGCCCAAAAACTGGTCGTTTCTAATCTGCGGTTGGTGGTCAAAATTGCCGTGGAATACCGCCAAGCTTTCCAAAACATGCTCGATTTGATTCAGGAAGGAAACATGGGGCTTATTCGCGCCGTCGACAAATACGATTTAAGCAAGGGGACCCGTTTTTCTTATTATGCCTCTTGGTGGATACGAGCCTACATCCTTAAATACCTGCTCGATAATTTCCGCCTGGTGAAAATTGGCACCACCCAAGCGCAAAAAAAACTTTTTTACAATTTGATGCGCGAAAAACAAAAAATGGAAGCCATGGGTTTTTCGCCCAAGACCAAACTGCTTTCGGAAAGACTCGACGTTACAGAAAAAGATGTCGTGCAAATGGATCAGTGCATGTCCCACCGTGAGCTTTCACTGGATGCTCCAAGCCATTTCTACGAAGGCAAGTTGAACATGGATTTTATTAAAGATGAAAAACCGACGGCCGATGACAATGCCGAACTCACGGAACTCAAAAACAAACTTTTCGCCCATTTGGACGATTTTGTTGCAAGCTTGGGCGAAAAAGAACAAAAGATTTTTAAGGAACGTCTCTATGCCGAGGTCCCTGTGACACTCCAGGAAATTGGCGACCACTATGGCATTACCCGTGAACGCGTACGGCAATTGGAAGAACGGGTTGTCAAGAAACTCAAAACCTTCTTTCATGAGAAGTTGGATGCGTAAAAGCGAGGTCATCCCGCCCTTACACGGCCATAATAATCACATTTTCCTCTCACCACACACTCCCCACATTTTGGCCTGCGCGCCAAACACACCTGCCTTCCATGGGTAATGAGCAAATCCGTCACGTCCCTCCAGTATTTTTTGGGGGTGAGTTTCATCAAATCTTGTTCCACCTTTACGGCATTGGGTGTTTTTGAAAACCCCAAACGGTTAGCAAGCCTGGCGACATGGGTATCCACACAAATGCCGACATTTTGGCCATAGGCATTGCTTAAAACGACATTGGCCGTCTTGCGCCCCACACCGGGAAGTAACGTCAACTCCTCCATGGTTTGAGGGACTTCTCCGCCATGTTTTTCCACCAAAACCCGACAACAGGCTTGAATATTTTTGGCCTTATTATGGTAAAAACCGGAGGAACGAATATATTTTTCCAACTCCACAATATCTGTCTTTGCGAAATCATCGGCTGATTTGTAGCAAGCAAAAAGGGCCGGGGTTAGCTTGTTGATTTGTTTGTCTGTCGATTGGGCCGAAAGGATGGTGGCCACAAGCAATTGCAATGGATCAGAATAGCAAAGCGCCGTTTTGGCCTGCGGATAAACCTTGCGCAGGTTTTTTAAAACCCAGGACATTTTTTGTGTTGAATTTTTGTTATTCATTGTAGGGGCGCTTGCTTGCTGCGCCCGTAAATGGGTCCAATTGTGGATGGGAAAATCCATCCCCTATCGCGCTATCGTCCCATTTTTAATCCCTTCGGCCTCGGGCAACCATTTTTTCAAACGATGGGCCCGCTCGCCACTGGCGGGGTGACTGGCAAAAAAATCGGTCTTCTTGGAATTGGGCCCACCGCGACTGGCCGCTTTTTGCCAAATATCAACAGCAGCTATAGGATTAAACCGGGCCTTGCTCATGTAATAAAAACCAACCTGATCGGCTTCGGCTTCATGTTTACGACTATAGCTGGGCAAATAAAGGTTCGCCCCGATATTGAATACACGGTTAAATATGACCTGGGCCTCCGCCCCCACCCCCTGGCCCAAAGCCACACTGGCCACCGTTCCCAAAAACCCCAAACCTTGCATGCTTGTAGCTTGGCGCGTGGCATGACGCAAAGTGGCGTGAGCCATTTCATGCCCCAAAACAGCCGCTATCTGATCGTCGTTGTTAATATCAACCAATCCTTTTTTTTCATCGAACAAACCGGTGAATACTCCAATTTTTCCTCCAGGCATGCAAAACGCATTGACCACATCAGGCTTGTCAAAAATATGCACTTCATAGGGAAAATTGGGTTCATCTGATACCGCTGCCAAGCGGCTTACAATTTTCTCGATGCGCGTCTTTAACTCCCTGTGTTTTGGCAAATCAACCCCTTTATCATCCCTTTTAAAAGCCTTAATCTGCAACCCCATGTAATGCTCGCCAATCCGGATATCGTCATTTTTGGCATACAGGTTAAAATGCTTTTTTTTGTATTCCCACAAATGCTGGATGCCATCCCCCTTTTTTTTGCTTTTTTTCTTATTCCCATCGGCATGAGCCACAGATACAGCCCATTTATCAACAAAAGAAGTGTAAGGGACAAATTGGGACCCGATAAAAGAAGCAAAAACAAATAAAGAAAAAATTTGTAGAACTTTTTTTTGCATGAAGCTCTCCTTATTTCACAGTCAACGAACAACCCAGCATATACGATTTAGCAAACATGTATTGATTCACATATTCGGCATAGGCTTTAAACGGTGTCATCAAAAACCCCAGGCCCAAAAGACTTAAAAAACTCACGCCTAGTTTCAAGAAAAAAACGGCCACGGATATCAGAACGGTTTTTATGAAAGTTTTAAAATCAATTTTCAGGCCAATCCACAACAAACGAGGCAGGGCAAGGACCGACAAGGATTTCCCCGTGGTTACAGCATGAATCGTGGCCAGGGGTAAAACCGATAGGACAAGCACCCCGTAAAAAAGGAGCCCGTAACTAACCCACAATACCTTGGGGGCCATGACACTGGCCTCTTTGATCCCAAAATAAATCATGAGCCCCAGACCCACCAACCCGGGAATCATGTAGATAAAGGATATAAGGGTGGCTAAAAACGCCACCATAAAACGGGAAAGCAGAACATCCGTCGTTAAACTGGCCTGCTCATTTTTTTCCCTGGTGACCACACTCACAAGGGCTGAAGCATAGGGCGAAAGAAAAAAAGATTCTCCGAAGGGAACCAGAGAAAGGAATGTCAAAATGATGAGCTGGATTTGATTATTTTTGGTGGAAAAGGGGAAATGAAGGGCTTGTCTTATCGAAAGTTTTGGAAACATAAATGGAAAATCCACATTAGAAATTGAAACACCATTAAACGTATATTTTCTGAACAGGGTTTGGGAATTTTTCAGACGGTTTGGATCAGGTTTCACTTCAGGAAATTTTCAGGCCGAATTTTGCGGGGTTCCCGACGAATTTCTTGATCAAGGGTATCAACCCCAAGGCAAGCCCTGGACCCAAGATTCTCTAATCTAAGGCGGAGGGTTTTGACCCAGCAAGGCTCGCATCCTGCGCCAACGAGCGTAGGGAATAAAGGGGGAAGATACAGGGATCACCAAAAATCAATCCGGAGATTGATGTATTTTGAAATGAGGCTGAAATCTTTTTTATCAGAGGTCACCAAGGTAGCCCCCGCATCTCGTGCTCCAAGAGCTATGAGAAGATCATTTTGGAGAAGAAGGACGTTTAGTTTGGTCCTTTTCCCATCTTTAAGAAGCTTTTCAGAAAGATGCCCGCATTCAGTCCATTGGGCTTGTGTCGGCGTGATAATTTGTCCCTGCATAAGGTCTAAAAATTCCGATGCTATTTGCTTTGACGTTGGGTCATGGGCTCCCCTCACAAATTCATTGAGTGTGACCGCACTGACCATAACAAGAGAGCGTTGATGAAGTTCAAGCAACTCCTTGCCAAAAAAACCACGGTTATAAAATGAAATGTAGATGTTGGTATCGACAAGTTTGATATCAGCCATGGGATTTAAAACGTCCCTTTCCCTTCCAATGTTTCAGGTGCCGATCCATTTTTTCCATCTGAACAACCCTTTTTAAGGCCTCATGAATCACTTCGGTTTTTGTCAATCCCTTAAAAACCTTCAAGGCTTCGTTGATAAGATGATCGGAAAGATTGAGGGTGGTATGGGTTCTTTTGTCTGATGTTTGAGGATTGATTTTCATGCTTATAAAGTATCAAAACATAAGCATGTGTCAAGAATGAAAAAGAAGGCTGTCATTCCCGCCACATAACCCCGCGACGCGGGGTTCTTGGGGCGGGAATCTATGACTGGGCCCCCGCCCTCAGAAATCCTCGGAGTACCGAGGATTAGCCCTCGATAAAACAATTCGAGAGCAGGCTTGGCGGGGGTGACGTTTGATAGATGTGTCCAAAGGCCAGGAAATGAAGAACTCGGGGGCAAGCCCCCGAGTTTCATCCTGAGCGACCCTTCGACTCTCCGTCGACGACGGATCGCTCAGGGTTGATCCGTTTTTTATTTTGGTCCCAAGGGGCCGAGTTTGAGTCGAAGGATCAAAAATCGCTTAAGGCAGAGAAGTGCCAGATCCATTCGGAGCGGCTTCTCCCATAGAATAACCATATTCCACCCCCCCCAAATATCATGCAGGTACATTTTCATTGTAAATTTGTCATGAGGATGGCACCCTACAAATCACGGGTCGGTGATCAAAAACTCGGGAGCAAGCTCCCGAGTTTGATCCTGAGCGACCCATCGACTCTCCGCCTGCGGCGGATCGCTCAGGGTCATCCTTCTTTATTTTATTTCGGCCCCAAGGGGCCGAGTTTCAGGAGTCGAAGGATGAAAAAAGAAAAACATTCTCAGAAATTTGAATGGCTGGCAGATTTCAAAGCGGCCCGGCGTCGCTCTTTAAAAGACAGATGGAATCTTTCATTTATTCACACTTACAAGCCCGTGTTGGATGACAGCCCTTACCGTGCTTTCAAGACCCTGAAAGAATATAAAAAGTGGTGCTCGGGCAATTTACCTTCCTGGTTAGGTTATGGCCAAAAGCTTTGAATTTAAACAAGCCGAAAAACTTCGTGATTCCCTTCGCAAACACAAGGTTCGTTATTTATTTTTAGGTAAATCAGGAGCCATCCTTCTCGGTTATTCAGACACCACCCAAGATGTGGATATTTTTGTGGAGAAAAATGAAGGAAATGGACAAGCCTTGGTTAAATCACTCAAAAATTTGGGATTTAAATTAACCATTGAGATGGAAAAAGACATTACAAGAGGTAAAGATTTTATTCAGTTGAGAAACGGCCCCTTCGATCTTGATCTTATTTTTGCGCCTGACGGTATTGAAAGTTTTGCAGAAGCTTGGGCACGTCATGTTACTGTTTCAGAATTTCCAGTTTGTCATCTGGACGACATCATCAACAGCAAGGAAAAATCAAACCGTCTGAAAGACCGGGAAACGCTTCCACGATTGAAAGCCTTCCGGGATTATTGGAAAAAACTCACCCAAAAATAACCTTGAAATTCTTGCGTTAGAAAAACCCCTATTATTGAAGCACTCCCATATCAAGGAGTTGTGGGCGTGCCTGATGGCGCCGGGGTTGGTGTACGAATGGACGAATTTAAAAATGGAACCTGTGAATCAGCCAAATTTTCGTCCACCGCATGCACCCCCGGCCTTAGGCGCATATCATTTACGGCTCTGTAAAAAGTTTTCCAAAAAGTGACCACTGACTCAGCCATGGGTTCTGGGCGCCTGGGATAACGGCCTCAATCAAATGAGGCGCCCTCTTCAAACAATATTTCATAATCATGCATAAATTTTTTAATTCTCTGCATTCTTTCTTGCGGGGTGGTAAGCTTTAAGTCAAAAATAATACCTAATTCCTCAGGCGTTGAAGACGGGACAACGCCAAAATAAACATATTCTAGGGTGGCTACATTAAGCCATGTGAGATCTTCTGTGGGAGATACAAACTGGTCTATTCCAGTATTCCAAGGTTCTCTTTGTCTCTGAAAAACTTCCCTTATTTTTTTTCTTGTTTGGGCATGAGTTAACAGCAAAAATTGATCGCTTGGCGCCCCATCATCAAGCTTCCAATTAAGATTTCTCGCATCTTCCGGCACTTGATCGCTGAGAAATTCATCCGTTCGGGTGAGATAATAAAGCCAAAAAAGTTTTGCGTAGGGAGAAGTTGACGGATCATCAAGTACTTTTCCCACAAACTCAAAGTCAACCTTCATATCCTGCTGGTGCATCCATAATAAATTTGCAGAAGCCCAAAAGGGATAGGTTTGGGCTTCCTCTGAACCATACAAATTTAATACGGCCTGCGCATGCATCAAAAGATCCGTTAGAAGATGAATGGCTTTCCATTTGTTTACTTCAGTGAGATTAGCATCGAGAATGGACTTTACTCTATAATCCAAATCAAATTTATCAAATGAACCAATCAAATTCGGTCTATCCAAAAAAACACCCTGCAAACCAGAAATCGCAATGGTATAAGTTCCGGTCAAAGTGTAGAGTTCTTCATTTATTTCTTTCACTCGCATTATCAGTTTCGTTTTATCAGGAACTTTTCTTGCTAACCCATCAAGTTCACCCAGATAGTTACGGTACGCTGCCAAGAGTTCTAGGGGTGTTTGGTGGTTAGACTCAGCCAATAAAGAAGCATACTTTGCATTGAGCAAAGCCATCGCTTGTTCTGCAAAATCCCTATATTCGGGAGTCACTTCCAAGATACTTTTGCCCTTATCCATTGATTCAACCCCCAATAGAAGGGATAAGGAAATCCTTATCATCGCTTTTGTTTTATCAGCCGCATTGTGTTCGTTTCCTCTAATTTCCCGTGTCATATCCACATCCAAGTGGATGAACTCGCCATCTTCAGTCACCAGAAAAACATTTCCTTTCACATCCGGGAAATAAATCCCCTTTTCAGCCATTGTTTGATAAGTCCTTAAAACGGCTTGGGCCCATTCAAGCCTTTTAAGCGGATGGCAAAAGGATGGCTCTAAACTGGTAGGTGTGCCCAAGCTTTTTTCAGTAGAAAAAAACCATCCCTGCACATAATCCATGAGATACGCGTTGCGCGCCACAAGCTTCCGCCCGATAACACCGGGAATGCCTTCAAGCCTTGGGAAACTTTCCTGAGTGTACTGAACATGGTCTCCATTAATGGTTTTTAAACAGACAAGCCGACCTGTATTTTTTTCAGTTAGCAAATAAACACTACCTCCTATACCTCTACCCAATTGTTTCGTGACTACGTATTCTTGATTATCAAGTGTGATGGTTTGCCCAATAACAACTCGAGTCAAATCGTTTTGTAACGGATTAATATCCATCCCCCCTGCCACCCGAGGCGCTAAAAGCGCACTCAACCCCGCATCCGTTCTTTCAGTTTTGGCCACACTCAAACGGAGCCTTGACGCCACACGACGGAGAGCGGCCAACACGCGGGCTTCGTCCTGGGGGTTCGTCTCTCCCTGAAATTGTACATGGAGAATATGGTTGCCTGGTCCCGGTCTCCAAGCGCCCAGTCGCTCAGTGAAGTAGGCTTCAAGACCGGCGACATCCAAATGCTCATTCCATTGAACTGTGTAATTTACCGGCAATACAACAGTTGCCGGCGTGCCTGACACCGGGGTTTGTGTGGGTATAGCAGGGGTTGCAGGCGTACCTGGCACCGGGCTCGAATCTAAAAACGGAACCTGTGAATCAGCCAGGCTTTCGTCTACTGCATGCACACCCGGCCTTAGACGCATGTCATTTAAGGCTCTGTAAAAAGTCTTCCAAAAAGTAACCACGGGTTCGGCCACAGGTTCAGGGCGCGTGGGATCCCATTGGTTGGAGCGACCACGCGGGGCGCGAACCAAAACTTGCCGTAGGTATTCGGCAAGAGTATTGGAATCATCCTGGGTTTGGCGGCGAGGATCAGCCACTGCATCTTTGGGTTGACGCGTGCGACGAATCGGCAAATTATTTAAATCCAAAGACCAATAACCATCCTCGCCCGCAGCCGGCACAAAACCAAAACGCCTGAAAAAAAGATTGTAAAATTGATTGCCCCCTTGGGCCCGGCCTTTGGTTGTAAAACTATTTTGTTTGGCCTGTTGCTCCGAATCGGGAATGCCCTCCACTCTTTGGAACCCCTTTTCCTTGGCAATGGCAATGGTGGTAGCCAGCATCATCCCCAGGGGATCATTGTCAGCAATAGCTCGAAGACCGGCTTGGCGATCCTCAAAAGAAGGACCCGAGATGGACTGATAAGGTTTCATACCTTGGATATTGACAATGCGGAGAACACCATCCTCCCCAAAAATGGCACCCACTTTGGCCAAACATGGGGTACGGCTATTCACACCATAGTTGGTTGGTATAATTCTGGCATCCTTTGGATAGAGTGAAACTTGAAACCCATTGCGGTGCTCATGATAACCGCGACTGACCACCATGAAATAAGGAAGCTCATTCCCTTGGGCATCCCTCAATGTCGCCCGAAATTCACCGGCATAGCCATGAAGAAGAACCGCCTGATCCCCAAACATATTAAAAAAGCCCCGTATGTTGCGGGTCTCCTGCCGGAGAAGGGCGTTGATTTGGGGTTGACTGCCAAGGAGAAAATGAGGGTCATTCGGAATAAAAAACCGGAAGGGCTGCCCCGCCCGCTCACAGGCTTCTTGAGCCTCGAAGACAGCTTGAAGGTATTCCCGAAGAATGGAAAGGTCGAGGCTCCCTTCTACCAGGAAGATGCGATGTAACCCTTGAGCAAGTTTGGCGATGACTTCGGCCTGTCCTTCCGTTAAGGGGCGGCCTTGCATCTCTTGGGCAAAACACAGCAAAGCCTTGGCCCACACGTCATAATAAGTTCCTGGCCCACGCCCATACAGGACATTGCTGGCGCGGTTGGCGTCACGGACTGGCGATTCCGTGGGTTTGGGAAGCGCCCTCTTAAGCTCGCGATCAAGATCAGCGGGATTCTTCAACCCCTTGAGTAAGCTACGAATACCTCCTTCATACCGTTGCAAAGCTTTGTCGATGAGGGGCTTAGCAACGCGATCCAGTTCCTGCTGATACCGGAAGAAATCCTCCATGACTGAAAAGTCCGCGGGATTCACATTCGCCCGGGAATCAAAGACGGGGGCGTGCGCCTGAGACATGTCGATGGGACTGTTTAAGACATTACTTAACGCATTGACCAGATTCAGCCGGCTTTTCACATCATCTTCGGCCACCTGCACTAAACGCAACATAGCATTTTCAGGAGAGGTCCCATACATCATCAAAAACCGTAATTTCGCTACCACCGCTTCGTGCGGGTTTTCCATCTCGGCTCCATACGCTCGGATAAGGGCTTTAGTCGAATTTTCAGAGAGGAAATAATCACCGTCATCATCTCGGTCAAACACCAAACTTATTTGCGAATCCGTAATTGCCGCTTTTTGACTCACGCGCCCCGTTTTCAAATCTACAGTCACCGTAAAATGCTCCTCTCCCTTCCCCATTTCGCGATCCATGATATCTTCCAAACCGGAAATCATTTTCGGGCCAAGCTTTGGGCCCTCAACGGAAATGGGGGCAAGCCACCCATTATTTGCCCTCTTCCAATACATCACCCCTTTCTTCCCCTTCACTTCAAGGATGCTCCCCCTCTTTTCCCTGTGGATTTCCTTGGCGGGGCAGGTTCCTAGCTCCTCTTCGTAGAGGACTCCAAAGTCTTCAGAGTAAAAAACGGCAAGGCTATTCGCTTCGGTGCCTCCTTCATTCATTTCATAAGCACGGGCTTCTTTATTTTTGGGATCATACAAAACAACTCTTTTGCCTTCCTGTTTCACTTGAAAGCCCCGATCCTCCAAGACTTTCAAAATCTGATCTTCCCGAACCTCCAGGCCAAAATCGCGGGCGATCTCAACAAGCATGGGGCGGGAAAGCCCTGCGTTCATTTCGGGTCCTGAAAATACTTTCCGCCCAAGGGAGCGTACTGCCAGCCACCACGCTAACAACCCCATCAAGGGGCCGCCCGCCTGGAGGACGGGTGGAGCCTCCGGCGTTGGGTGCACGGCCATCGCCCCGGTTTGTTGGGTAACTGCCTGGGGGGTAGCGGAACCGCCAAGGACAGAAGTGTTAGGTATGGCTCCGGCTTCATCGGGTAAAACCACTCCCAAAGCCCCAAGCAACACCGCAAGTCCGCCCACAACGACGGGGCCGGGATTATTTGCAGTTTGTGGAGATGTACCATCAATATTTCCAGCAGTTGCAGGCGTGCCTGGCACCGGGCTCGCTTGAGCTGCCATCAACTTCACCCTGTAGGCAATAAGCACCATGAGTTCCCAAGCAAAAGAAGAATTAGTTGGCTCCCGAAGCAATCTGTTTTGGGTCCGCTCAATTTCTTGGTTTACTTGGACATTTTCCTGCTGGAGTGCGGCTACATCGGGACCAGAGCGTTCCTTAAGAGTTGCCAGTTTTTTTTCTGCTTCGGCTTCAGCCATCTGCTCCAATTCTATTTCATCCGGATTGTCTTTAAGATAGCGCTGATGGGCACGCTTGGTTGGATTCAAAATCAACGTTTTTAATTGGGCAAGTCGCGACCTAAAAATAAGTCCAATTTCCCAGTTTCTTGTTCTTTCGTCGTGTTGGGTAGGGAGTGGGCTTGCCAAACGGGGAAGATGATGATCACCTCCCAACGCGCTGTGAATCTCTGCAAGCACAGCCTGAACAGTCTGGTAACGGGAATCGTTGGGTTTCATCTGGCTGGTTACCACTTCCAGATATTTTTTTAATTCTTCTTGCTGATCCCTGGTAAGAAGGGAAATGCGCCCCTTTAAGTGGCCCAAAAATTCAAATTGATTAAATAGGCTTCCCTCCAACATGCCATGAACACACCCATCAAAGAAGGCCTGGATTTCTTGAAGTCTTTCCGGACTGATCGTTGCAGCCGCTTCCCCCAGAAAACGGAAAAGCAGATCGGCCATCCTAGCTTCCTGATTTTTTTGTTCCCCCATCAAACGGAATAAATTCATAAAAATTCGGGCACGTACTTCGGGATCTGCTTCTGATTCAAGCCTGCTTTCCGCCAACGCTGCATAGCGGCTATAAAATGAGGGGGTATGACGATTGTAGCGGGCCGCTTGTTGAATAATGCCAGGATGAGCCGTTGTAAGCATCAAGTCATCTTCGATGGCTTGGCTTGCACGAAAATCATCTTCATTTATAAGAGCCGCTTTTAAAAGAAGAAGGGATTCCACCTCAAAACTTCTGCGGTCAGGGCTTAAACGAGCTATTTCATCAATGCAGGCCACTATCCGCCCATCGTTTTGTTTGCGTTGGGCTTTCGATCCATTGATATGAAGCCGATTGTACTCTTCAAGAAGGGCGCTTAGAAGAAGTTTGGACTTTTCAAGTGGGGTTGCCACTCTTTCCAAATATTTTTCTGCTGTCGCCAGGGGAATTTCATAAATCATGGCATTTAAAAGCCCTAGCCAAACGGCCTCACTGGAAATGGAATCCACTACTTCGGGATAAGCCTCACATAGGGCAAATAAATATTTGGAATATGGGAAACTGGTATCCCCATCAGACTCAAATGGCTTCGTGTAGATTTCAACCATGCCCAAAAGAATTCTCTGCCTATCCTCCGGTGTTGTTTGATCCAAAAGGGTTTTCAGATTTTTAAGATCCACTGTTCTTGATTCGGCAAGGGCATGCCCAAGCAAGGTCAGCAAATTCTCCTGCGCTGATTCGGGCAAAAGATGTCTTAAACGATAAAAATCGGTGAGCAGCTCTCCGAAGATTTCATTGGAAATTTGAAAGGGAACTCTTATGGCCGTTGCTTCCAAAGCCTGGGCACCAGCTAAAATAGATTCCTCTTGGAGCTTGGGGTCAACAATAGAAGGCAGCAGGGCCAGCCAATCTCTGATGGTATCCACTCTTTCGGGGCCCACGAGAGGATCTGTTTTTCTTCTAAATTCAGCAATTTGTTGGGCGGTAAATACCGTTTTGCCTGGCAGCCCGGTGCGTCGTGCATCCAGCCACCGGTGGGCCTCTGTTCTTGTTTGGTTCGTATCCGGTAAAGAAGCCAAATAATTTAAAGTTCTTCCGTGGGCCTTGAGAGCTTCAAACATTTCTTGTTGTTGAATTTGTAAACTTGCATACAAGGTGCCCAGTGCCTGTAACAAATTTGCATAATCTTCCGCTACAACAGCCAAATATTTCTGTGGGCTCCCCAATGTTGTCGCCATCAACAAACGTCTGCTCACCCACGCTTTTAGCGAACCTTCCGCTGTTTTGAGTTTTGCCAAAACGGCTTTTCTTGCTGCAGGTGTTTTTGCCTCTTGAACTTCTTGACTCAATTGATTGAGCAACCTCACTGTATAATCCACCTCGCGCTGGTTGGCAGGCATGGGAAGCCCTTCCAAAGGATCCACATAATCTAAAGCCCTCATCGAAAGCGTTGTCCCATCGGGCAAATGAAGTGTCGCATCCGTTTCCGGCGAACCACCAACACGCAAGGGGTCTTGGGGAGGTGTGGGGGAAACGGTGAGTTCGGGGTCTTTGGTCTGTACCGGTTTCCTCCCAAAAAATTTTCTCACTGCCAAAACAGCTGCCAATATCGCCATCAGCAGCCCACCGCCACCATCCGTATTTTGGCCTATGGGTTCGGGTTGTGCCACTGTGGCCATGGCGCCGGCTTCTGAGACGGCATCTTGAGGAGTATCAGCCCGAGCATGGGGTGCCAAGCCTAAAGCCCCAAGTAACACCGCAAGGCCGGCAGGGCCTGGACCTTGGGAACTTCCGCTGGAAGGGTCTTGTGGGGAAGGATTTACGGGTGGGGTTGGCACTGAGCTTGGAGAAACTGGTTCTCCCAATTTTCCAGCCACAACTATTTGAGAAAGATTCCCTTCCCCAGGTTTGTAAAAGATAAGACCACCTTCAGGTGTGCGTACGGCCTTAAGAACACCTTTCTGAGTGAAATCAGTGGGAGAAGGACTGTTTTGATAACGGCTGTTTTCAAAATGACTATGAACTGGAATATTACCCTGGGGCAGTTCGTATTCGGAACCTACGGGATAGCCCAGGACACGCGCTTCTGAATCGGAAAGAGCCCGTGTTATCATCTGTTCCTCGCCATCTAACTGCCCTTCATACAATTTTACTGATCCGCTCACACTTGGCTTCGGAATAAAATCAACAATCTCCACAGTGCCATCCACAGTCTTCTTAGTCACAAAAGAGCCCACTGTTTCTGTGGTCACGCCATGACTATGGGCTAGAATCCAGGCATCCATTTTATCCATCACCCACAAAGGCATACGATAAATTACACCGTTAAATTTAAAATCTACTGGCTTATCGCGGCCTGGCACCGGTTTAAAATTGTGATGGAATTCATGGGCCTCTTTGGGTGTCCCATTAATACGCACAAAAGGTTGGTTCGGATCAACGGGTAAATCCCTACCTTTAAGGGTTTGATCGATATGTTGAGCAAGTTGTTGGATGGGCAATTTTAAGTGTGATTTCTCTTCTGCTGAGCCTGGCTCCGCTTGAATTCGACTTACCCTCGGTTGCATGGTCGCCACTTCCGCCCAAAACCGTTCCTGAACATCGACTGCCCATGCATTGACTCTGTTTTCAAGAGCCCCAAATTTATCTCCAAAAATTTCACGCGCCCGTGCTTGGCCAACGGAATCATTTTTATTTCCAGAACTTGCCGACGTGCCTGGCACCGCACCCGGGGTTACCGGCTTCCCCGGGGAATCATCTGATTGATCACGAATATTTTTGATAACGAGTAATTCATCATTAGTCAGGCTAATGTCTGCAATTTGTCCATGCGCCGCAAATAAGGCCGTAAGAGCGGGGAGAATATCGGCCGAGATATCAGTCACCAGCATCCGCAATTGGCCACCTTCATTAAGATGGGCCTTGGCTTTTTGAATCAATCCATAAAGTTCGCTGGCTCTGTATTGTGTGATGACCTCCTGTGTACGTAATTCTGGCTTGGCACGGAAAAAAATACTTTGAGGGAAAAGAATGGTATCAAACGTCCCACTCATTTCCGGCCAGTTCCCCCACATGTCAAATGCGTGATTTTCAAAACCGGCGGGAAGCCCTTGGGCATCAACATCGGTGAGCACAATTTGATTTTGACCAACCCTACAGACATTCACTAAAAATCTTTCAAGATATCCCTTCCCCGCACCCACGCTGAGGACACGACGAGCAGGGTTATCCCTTAGCTGATTCACCAATTCCGGCGTCACCAGATTGTGCTGAAAAAAATAAGAAGGAGAATAATGAATGTAACGCCCCGCATCCAGGCTCACCCCTCCTGCAAATTCCGGAAACATCTCTATTTCATTCCATCGAATTTCATTGGAATTGTGGTAATCGACCTGTGGGGCAGGCTTTGATACACGCGTGATTGGCACCACCTTCCTCGCTTCTTGGGCCAATGGATGAGGAGCCAGGGTAATGGTGACGCGATCGCCATTTTGCTTGAAGGAGAACCCCCAACCCAATACTTGTGCATACATACGGATAATCTCAACATCGGTGATTTCGGGGGGCTTAAACTGGGAGAATCCTTTTTCTCCATGGGTCTCTCCTTTTTTTCCACTAAAGATGAACCGATCCCCTTCCTGTGTGGGGCGCCCCAGACTAAAACACAGCCACGCCGTGAATTCCGAAGCCAGTTGATTGTTCAGACCCGTGTGAGGAAGCGCCATGCTCTCAACGGCCTGCGAAGCCGGTTGTAATCCGAGGGGGCTTCTTGCTTCGTCCAAGATGTCCGGAAGATTGGCCCGGAGATCGTCCAAATCAGGGTTTTCGACAAGATAGTTCAGATTACTTTGAGTATAGGCCGCCAATTGCCGGAACGAAACACCCAAGGATATTGTCACTTGAGACTTCCATTCATCCAGGCCATTCTTCTTGTAGAAATCATCAAGCTGCTTTTGTTGTTCTTGATATTTTCCAAAAATCTCACGAAGGGCGGCATTTACTTCTTCAAAGGACTTCCCTTCATCAAGCATGGCCTGCACATGTTCCAAGGAAGCCACCACCCACGCGCCTAGTTGCCTCTGCGCCTGATAAAAATCCACCGCGGCTTGAAGCGCTTGGGGTTTGTCAGCGGTTTGAAACCGGGCCACTATTTCAGCGATAGGAAGCTTCACTACCTCCGCATCCCCCCCTCCCGCCACAGCCGGGACCAAACCGATGGCTCCACGGGGAACACTCATGGCGGCAGTGTAATGATGAGCCGCATCAGCTTCGTTCAAAATCTGCCTTAAACGATCGCGATAATTTTTTAATTTGGCTTCATTTCCTTCTAGTCCTTCAAAATGGATAAATAAACGGCGTGGAACTGCTCCTTTGGGTTTTTGGGAAGGGTTAAACGCCTTTACCAATTTGTTGAAAAATTCATCCCGTTGGGCTTCGGTCATTTGCTCCAAGGCCGCCACAGCTTCGGAAGTAAGCATTACATCCGTAGCATCCGCGCTTAAATCAAGGGCAGCAGAAGGGTCGGTAATTCGGAGGGTTGTGCGCGTGCCTGGCACCGGTTTCCCTGGCACCGATTTTTGCGTCGTTTTCTTTACCTTGTGTCGATAAGCGACTACCGAGAGGTTATCCCCCCCTTTGGGATCGGCTCGCATCTTTTGTAGGGACATGGCTTCCAACGCATCCACCAAGGAATCCAACTGATCATCATAATGTTCTGCCAAATTTTGCAGGGCCTGCAGACTCACATGCCCTTCGCGATAAGCTTCCCGAAGTCCATCGGTGAAGGCCAAGACAATATCCCCTTCATCAATATTCTCCCAATCACTGACATCCACTTCCAATTGGGTAGCACCCCCACCCAACATGGAGGTCAGCGCACCATCCTTTCCGTGCGGTTTGGTCAAGAGTTTGGGCTTAAAACTTACCTTGCCATTCTTGCCGACCGTCCTTTTTAGAAAGACAACCAACGAATCCCCTGCATGCACCGAACGCACGCGATTTGTTTTTTTGTCCACTTCAAAACCGGCAATAGTGGTGGCGGGCGGCGGGCGATCATCTGCGGGATGGGCCTGGCCGACAAAGGGTTTCATCTCATTGTCAAAATCAGTTCCTACAGCGGTCACCGATTCTGGCAAGCCTTCCCTCCGGCTTTCAACATCATCCACGATAAACTTGACAGTTTTTCCCGAAGCCACATCATCTAAACGGGAAGATCCCACACCATCTCCCACAAGGCCTACAACCACATTTTCATTTTCAGTCAGGGCAGCTGAATCGCCATTCCTCGTTTTTTGATGATGCTCTCCCAAGCGTGAGAGAACCTCTGCTTGTCCCGTAGTAAGTTCAATCAAACTGCGTCCCACTTGGTTTCCGGCAATCACCCTGCTTCCAGAAACTATTTTTGGCTGGGTTGCCCTAACAGCCTCATCCCTCCATCGTGCGGCGGCCTGTAATCTTTTTTGGGCGGTGGAAAGATCCATACCCTCAGGACCAGAACTTACATCCCAGTTTAGGAGGCTCTCCGCCTTTTGCCTCCATACTGAATCCTGTTTGGAAGGTTCCACATCCACCAAAGCGTAGAAAGCCTGGCGCAATTGACGGTTAATCTGCCGCACCGCTTCGGCAATGTTGGGAGCCGAATGCACGCTCCGGACATAATCCAGAACGGCCGGCGGCTGAATAGCCAGTAAAACAATATTGGGGTTGGCCTGCCATTCGGCAAACCAAGGCCTCAGAGCAGTAAAAGTGGGTGCCGGCAAACTGACTTCCGTCCCAAAAATCCTCGTGAGACGATTTTTTTGTAAAATGGCTACATGGGTGGCAAATTCCAAGCGCTGCACAAGTTCCTCCGCAGTCGGGGGAAAAGGGGAAAGAACCGTCTTGAAAAGTTCCAAGGCCTCCGCAGGTTCAATGCCATGGCAAAGCAAGCGGTTTGCATAAAGGTGGAGCTTGGGGTTAAGCGCTTCCGCATCGGGCACAAAAGCGGCCCCTGTTGCAGCACGGTTTATTTCTTCAATGATGTCCCCAACAAAAGCCTCAACATCCTTTTGGGGCTGTGGATTATAAGTAGGCGCCGGATTGGAAATGAGCTTTCCATTCACATCGGTCACAAAACCATTCAAGGTTTTTAAGCTTAAATCTTCCGGGGAACTACTATTCCATTGTGGATGCGAGTCCATGGGCGCCGTGTTTGCATGAATAAATCCATTGTCCCGGTAAAAGACAAGATTGATGACCGGTCGACCCAAGGCTTGTGCCTCGTGGGGCAACAAGAGCTGGTTTGTCTGTGGATCAAAAGAAACAGCCAAATAGGGGGCTTCCGGATGGTTGGAGAATAAGCGCACCACCTGGGTATGAAGATTATCGTAGAGCTTTCTTTGAGGAGCTTCGGACGGGCGATGGTTTCCGGTGTACCAAGGTTTCCGCGAGGACACAGGAGACCCTGGCATCCCTTGATCCCCTCCCGGTGCGGCTTGCATGGGGGGTTGCAAAGAATCTTCCGGGCCCGGTGTCGACAGGGGCCCCGGGGCGGTCAGAGTGGGTTGAACTTCAGCGGGGCTTTCACCAGATTGGTTGCCACTTACACTCATCAACTCGTCGGCATCGGGAATGGAAACCGGCTCCCCTGGTTTTTCAAGAAGGACAACCCTCTCTGAATTTTCATCATCAGTTTCATCGCGGGGGACAATATAACCAACCACTTCTCCATCTTGGGTAACGGCACGAATAATCCCTTGCTGCGCGGCCATGGCAAGTGTAAGCAGCACATCCTCACGGCTTGCAGGAACAACATAACCCGTATTTTCATCTCCCAAAGTATCAACAAGATGATTGACCGATTCATGATCCGACCCGCTTTCTTCATTCTCTGTTTTGTCTCTTTGCCGTGCCTTTTGTTCCTCCATCCATTTTTCAAGGGCTTCCTGCACGGCATTGGATTGCTCTTCTTGCGCTTCATGCAGGGCTTGCTCCATGGCCTTCCGGTTTTTCCCGAGTGTCAACCCGATTTGCAGTTTCTGGATTCCCTTATGAACTTGTCCTCCTGCCGCCGTACCTGAAACAATATTCCATAACTCGTTGTCCAAAACCAATCCGCTCTTTCCTTGCAACCACTGCCCCACTTTCTCTTCAAACACCTCTTCGGTTGCCTCCTGGACAAAATCGGCTCCCAGATGAAGAGATATTCCCGGCAGATTCAGGTATCTAAATTTTCCTGCCTCCCACAACTGTCTGGCCACACTGGGCACCCGGCCCGTATTTGCCATCGCTTCCCGAGCAAATTTATTCACCGGTGCCAATCCTTCCACCGCTTGTCCCAAAGACCCCTGCACCACAAACCCCGCAATCGCTGTTGCCATCCATCCCGCCAAACTCTCACCAAGCTTGAAACCGCCATCTGCCTTAAAGCCAAAAGCCCGCTCCAACAGATCGTTTACCACCATAATCCGCGCATTTCCCTTGGCACCTTCCAATGCATGCTTAAACTTGGGGCTTTGCTTGATGGTTCTTACCCCCCTCATCAAGGTCTGCCTGAATGTCAACCGTCCCGTCATTGCTGCAGCTTCTTCCGCGGCCAGCAGTTCGGGCACTTCGGGAGCTGCTGAGCCCCCTGTCAAAAGCATCAACCCAATTACAATTAGTGCGATCTGCATCGCCTGGATGGAGGCTTCAACCCCGTCCATGTGGATGGCTGCCAAAGCCTGCCCCACACTTCCTTTGCGGCTCATCTCCAGATAGAGCACATCCAAAGCTTCCCATATTTCCTCTACATTACGCGCCTGTGCTATTCGCGTAGCGATCTCCCTCATTGCTTTGTGGGCATCGGCTATCTTTGTTAAATCTCCGCTATCTGTTAAAGCCTCTCGTGTGTATGTCCCCAATTGGGATAAGAGACAATGCTGCCCAAATTCGCTCACCATCTGGCTTGTCGTATCGTTGATGGCATTGATTAATCCTCCCAAGGCCTCTTCTATTCCTTCTGCCACCTGTACTGGTTTTCCCGTCTTGGGATCCAGGATCGTTTTTTTGCCCCGTTCTCCCAAATCAATGCTCATCCGCATCTCGGTGTTAAAGACCGACTCATCCATGTCGATGGCTTCCGCCATGGCCTCACTTACATAGACGATCTGATAGGTCCCCTTCCACCGGTTCACGAACTCTTCGAATTGGACGATTGGTTTTTTTTCGTAGGCTGGCACATCATCAAACACATCCATCAAGCTGGTGGTTATATTCAATTTCTTGTCCCAAACCATCAACCCATTGAAGCGATGTACAAACGGATCTAAGTGATTGACAAAAAATCTCTGCAAATTCCGATGTGTCTTTATGCGGTCTGCATGGCGCAAATGGGTATCCACCCAATAGGTGATGGAGGCCTGGATATCGGCTCGTTCTATGGGTGTATAATCCAAGTCTTTCCATCGCTCATCATTGAGCGCAAACAACACAAGCTTTGCCAGCTGCATTTTGATCTCGCCGATTGGACCGCTTCCCTCTCCATATCTTTCCAAAATCCCCGTGTATTTTCCCAAATTCACTTGCTCGGTTTTCCCATTTGATAGGGTCAACGTTTTTGACCCTCCCGTCTTCCGAAACAATTGTTCATCTGCCTGCGTTTGTTTGTCTTGGTATCTCTGAATCTCTCCTAACAACGTCACTATCAAGGCCACAAACTTCTTTCCTTCTGCAGGCAATGCTTGTTGTTGATTTACTCTTGCTTTCCATACCTTAAAATCTCCAATCCACTGTATCTTTATCGGCAATTCTTCCCTATCTACATATGCTATCAATGCCTCCATCCCTCTCATCATTGCATTAACGTAACCCACCCACTTTATCTCTAGACCATCAATTTTCTCCTGATTTTCTCCTCTCAACGCCTTGGCATGTTCTTTAAAAGTTTTCTCATAAGCCTCGTATAAATTCCCTAAATCATCTCCTATCAATTCCATCCGATCGTCTCTTCTGCTTTCCAATATATGCCGTACAGCCTCATCTTCGTCACATGCCACCCATTCCAATCGGAACTCCTCATGCAACGCCTCCACCTCGCTTACCGATGGCAATTTCTTTTCCAAACTCATCCCGGCCCGTTCTTCCTTCACCCGTTGTCCTTCCATCTCCGCACGATATTTTTCACCCCCTGCATAAATCAACCTCATCAATGGTTGATATTTTTCACTTCGCACCAAACCCACGTACGGCGATGAATAGTGAACCTGATCGATCCCGGCATACCACGCCACAAAATCATTCATGAACGACTCAAAGTCGGGTGCCTGGATCAATCCTCTTACCAATCCCCCACCTTCGCCCCCAAACATTATCGGTATCCGCTGCGCCAGTAACATCTGCAGGCGTTGGTTCACTTCGTTTAGCCGATCATCCACTGTTTTGATCGGCGTCTCTTTCCCCGTCCTTCCCAGATTTGCCACACCTGTGAAAAATCGGGATATCCGTGTTAAAAACCCTGTATCTGCCTGTCTCAAACTCTGCTGCGTAATATTCATCACCCGATCGCGCAAAACTTCCGCCTTATCTTCACTCCCCACAAAACTGTCCGATTGAAATAAATGCTGAAAGGTTTCTGAGCCGGCCAATTCATTCCACTCATCTTCCGACAATTCCGCCTTTTCTTGATCCGTTCCCGCTGCTTTTTCGAATGCCTGACGCAGTTCCGCCTCGACGTTTTCATCAAACGCCTCACCCAATTCTTGGCGAAGATTCTTTAAAAGCATGTCGAGTTTAATACCGGCCATACGTCAAGTCCTTGGCTTCCCTGTTCTTTTTTTCATTTTGAAAGGGATCAAATTTTTCCCCCTTCAAAATAAAGTAAAATAATTCCAATATGTTATAGACTCACCTTGAGAATCGAGACTCCCCCGCAAGCTAACTAAGCAATTTCTGTGCTATTTTTTGGAAGATTCGAAGATTTTATGAACCAAAAAAGATCCCTAAAAAGTACTTTTTATATTGATAAAAAGATCTTTATAGAGTACTTTATTAAACATGAAAATGGTCACCTTAAAACAACTCAAAGAAGACCTCTCTGGCTGGGCTGAAAAAGCGGCTAAAGGGGAATCTATCCAAGTCACAAAATATAATAAACCTTACATCACTTTGGTTCGCTCAAATACCCAAGACCTTCATATCGGCTCCCGTTATGGAAAGGGAACCTTGAAGTGTGTCATTAAAGGAGGCCTTGGGGGTTTAAGCTTGAAATACTTATCAGAAGACCGGGACGGAATCACTTAAATGAGTGACGCTATTATTTATCTTGATACATCAGCCTACATCGCTATCCTTTTGGAAGGGAAAAAAGGGCACGCTCTCTGGGATTTCATTCAAGGCAAAAAAATCATTTCAAGCGTTCTGCTCATCCTCGAAGCGGAAAGAAATATACTAAGGCTCAGCCGTGAGCGAAAAATTAGCCCTGAACAATATTCTGAATCCATCGCTCAGATTAAAGCAGACATTGAAGTATTTAAATTGAAAAACCTGAATTTGGAACTTTGCCTTACCAATGTTTTTCCTCCTGTTCAAACCCCTCGTTCCAGCGATTTGGCGCATTTGCGCACGGCCCTTTGGTTCATGCAAAACGAGAGATTGGATTTTTTCATCACACTAGATGAAGCCCAGCGCCGGTCTGCGGTTGATTGTGGGTTGCCAGTGAAGATATTTTAACAAAATCATCCTTCCGTCTTTATTCCCTGTCTTTTCTTGAGCACTTTATCCAGTTTTTCCAAAAATTCTTTCCGCTCCCCATGTTTTTTTGGATCGGCCCATTGGGTAAAAATGGAAAAACGGGGTTTGGGAATAAGGCCTTCCTTGGCCAGAGCCTGAACCATGGCAGCTTGTAAGGGTTTGGGAATAAACCGAAGAAATCTATTATTTTCTCTGGCTGTATTTAAGGTTGTATCCACAAAATACCGCACCACGAGTCTTGCGGCCACCAAGGCCAAATAATAGCGATCGTCATCGCCTAATTGATCCAGTTTGTGAGAGGCCCATGCCAAAAGCGATTTCACATCATCATTCATTCTCTTTCCGGCGTACATGGGAATACCGCCAAACACGCGCTTGACTTCAGATTCCCCCCCTGCCTTTTGGGCAAAATCGACGAATAGTTCCACCTCCTCCGATGGAAGGTCTTTTAGCAACGGATGTCCGGTGGAGACAATGACGGCACTCTTATGATGGGAACGCCCCACTTCGGGCATGCACCAACCATCAAGCACATCGTTGCGTATGGGATAACAATCCCCATGGCCAAACTCTCCGCCGATGACGATGCCGCGAGTTGGAAGAATGCTTTCCAATCCGCCCTCCTGATCCCAGCGGTCGGAATCAAGCTCATTGGTGATGAGAATCGCCTTGGGAGAATCGTGGGAGGGGTGATCCGTCCAGAAGGAAGGAAGAAGTTGTTTTAATAAAAGGGCATCCGTATATCCGACATCACTATAAGCGTCATGAACGATCGCAACATCGCTTTCTTGGGCATCGCGTGGATCGAAATAAAGTCCGTCCGGGCTGTCACCGATGGCAAAATGGAGCGTGATGGGTTTTCCTTTGTAGGTAAGCATCACTTTCATTCGTCTTCCGCCATTCCGCGATTCCTCACCCTCCCATTTCGACGAAAATGCCAGTATGTCCGGATTGTCTTTGATCCAGGCCTTAAGGACGCGATTGGCTGCATGAGGAGAGTCGGCATCCATTTCTGTAAAAACAAAATCAACAGAAGGCGCCCCCCAATCGAGCAAAGCCATGCCTGTGGCCAAGGCCGCCACATTATACCCCGAAGCTGAATAGAGAAATTTGACACTTTTCTTCAAAAAATGGGGAAAGTTTTCCGCCATGCGAAACCCCGCGTCATAATAAGTCCCCACCGATTTCATTCCACGGAAAAACTCCCGGTGTTTCTCATAAATAGGCCCGAGCACCTTTTTTCGTTCCTCAACATCCTGTATTTTTTCAGCCTGATCGACTTCGGATTTAAAATTAACGGAAACTCTTTCCAAGAAATGCTTTGCCGGATGCCTTATCGGCAGAAAAAACATCTCTGAAGCCATACTCACATCATCGGGGTCCAAATGAGCCCCCATGGCCTGCACAAAACCTTTATAACCCAGATCACGCCCCTTGTTTTCAGCCTTAACAAGGCCTTCAGGCCAACCCTTTTCCAACCAAGAGGAAAACTGCGGAATAAAAATTTTGTAAGGATTTTGAAAATTGGGTTGCGAAAAAAAACGCACAGAACCATCCCCATCCACGCGTACAAAGAGGGATCGATGCTGGCCATGAATTTGGAGGGTCCTCCGGCCATCATCATAACGATCCTCCACCGGAGCAAAGGCCCCCATGGGGGTAATTTCGTCAGAAGATTGAAAGCCCCTAAAAACAAGTTCCCTCTGTAATTCCAAAGGAAGGTCGGATACCTGTGACATCAATGTATAAACCCCAGGGCGGATGAATGCTAAAGCTAGTTGAAATTGCAAGATGACCTCACCTGGTATTGAATAGGGTTCTGAT
>Ga0154362_103_pt1 | contig 24472 bp, 20 predicted proteins | sample RifGroA2_FD_115890 | JGI IMG/M metagenome (GOLD analysis project Ga0154362, IMG submission 115890) | Deltaproteobacteria bacterium GWA2_45_12
CGGTTTAAATGTTTTCATGCCTCCTTATATCAAAAACCGGGGCTGTTGCCGATCATGAATTACTAAAAATGTTTCCCCGACAGGCTCCTAGGTTCTTCTGTGACTCTTGAATTAATCTTTTGAGTTCATCGGCAAGATAAAATGGTAAAACGTAAATATTTTCTTTTGAAAGGGGTAAGCCTCCGTAAAGAAGAAAGGAGGGGGTATTCGTTGCCATTTTGGTATGGTAAGTTTTTAAACTCACCAAAAAGTTTTCCTTAAATCGTTCTGATAATTTACATTCAACTGGATAAATAAGTCCTTTATATTTTACGCCGAAATCAATTTCTGCTCGGCTTGAAAGTTTCAAGCCAAAGATATCATCTTCAAATTGCGTTTTTAATGAAAGGGCTACGGCATTTTCGATGAGCCCTCCCATGGGAGTGCGTGTCATGGAAGATGATAATTCCCGGATGCTTCCGGTGGGGATGCCCTTCAGTCTTAAATCTCCTAAAATGCCGACATCATAAAGATAGCGTTTGGGAGAGAATTTGTTTTCCTCGGGCTGTAAACCAAGTTGTTCACATTTGATAAGTAAATGCCATTTTTCAAGTCGGGCATAGATAGAGGCCACTTTTTTGTAGCCTGGACTATCTACCCTGACAACGTGGCTGTCTTTGCTGGGAGAACCAACGTTGGAAGCCACTGCTTCCAGGCACCTTCTGAAAAGATTCACATCATCGATGGAAAAATAACGGACAAAGTCGTCTTCATAAGTTTTGTAAATATCAGCCCGCACTTTTCGGTAATCTTTTTGATCTTTATAGGCACGAACCACTTCTGGAAGCCCACCCACGTTCAAATAAAGATCAAAATACTTGGCAAACCTTTCATGACTGATGGTTGACAGTGTGTTCCCTGCGTGGAACTTCTCCATTGTTTCAACCAATGAATCTTGATCCATGGCTTTTAAAAATTCCTTGAAGGTCAAGGGCCATAAGGTGAAATAGGTTTCTCTTCCCACTGGTCTGCGGGGTGTTTCACGATAGAGTTCGTTGATAAGGGAGCCGGTAAGAATGACTGTGGCTTCTTTCCATTCTTCCTTCATAAAGCGTACAAACGAACCCAGCTTTTGGGAAACTTGAGCTTCATCAATCACGAGTATTTTTTGAGTCGGATTGAACTGGTGTTCCCCTTGAAGGTAATTCTCAAAATCCTCGAAGTTTTCACAACGGTCGATTTGCGCTGCGATTGATGGATTTTTTTCGAGATGAAGGAGAAGGAAAGGTTTTTCTTGGAGTAAATGAGAAATCAGCGTTGACTTGCCCACCTGTCTGGCTCCAGAAAGCACCAGCACATTTTTGTGTTGAGTTTTTTCTTCGATAGTTGCTTTTAACGGAGATTCCAAAAACCTCGGGAAGTAATTCATGCCCTATTGTTTCCTTAAATTTACGTAATTTCAAGAATTATTTTACTTAAATTTACGTAAAATTAAGGAGATTTCAAAGCTTAAGGTAAACTCACCCCATAACTATTAAGGATTCATATATAGTATGTTGAATTTATTTATAAAATTAAACAATACACAGGGCATGCTAATTGCTTGTATTTCAATAAGATATGGCATTTATTGCTTCAATAACAGCAAGTTTTAAGGATGTCTTAGCTCAGGTTTCTCAGGGTAAGAAAGTAATTCCTATTCAAATTTACGATATCCCTGAAAATCCTGAGCAGAAAGTAGTTGAATATCAAGATACCCACGGCCAACTTATCCGCACCCAAACATATCATCCCTATGAATTGGCTTCGTTGCTTAATCAATTAAGCAGTTCCGCTAATGGGAAGCCCCCCGTATTTTATGCCGGAGCTCCCCATGATTATTTTTTCTTTTATGATACAAATCAAGATGGAAAGATGGATGGCCATGTCGCTGTCAACACTTCCACTGATACTTCAAACATAGAATATCTTTCCTATCATAACCCCAGACACCAACAAAAAATTCAGGTCTCCTTCCAAAAATTTGCTAGCGATTTTGAAGATATTGCCAGAAAAATTTTAGCTGACGAAAACAAATACTTTCCCAATGCCTCCTACGAATCTTTGCAATGGGCTAAGGCTGCTGTAAAGCAATACCTAAGGCTGATAAAGGAAGTTTCCATTACTGCAAGAAATGACCGTTTTCAACTCATGGCGCAACTCATGCACTTTCAAGCGCCTATGAGCCCCTTACTAAACCGTATTGCCAAGGGCATTTTTGAGTCAGCCCAAAACAATGAACCTGTTAATCTTTCCCAAGCCTTGGTCGCTTTCAAAACCACACAAGCGGCCTTTGAAGCACGCTATCCCTACTTGAAATTGATCCCGCCCTCCAAGGGCAGCACTGATTTTGTGCATCCCGGCTGGACAGTGACCTGGCGTGAGAACGGAAAAGTGATTCCTGTCAGTGAGGCAGTTCTGTATTTATTTGAAGGCTTCTACCAGGATGCGGGAATTGATTCCAAAGTCTGGGTACGAGTAAATTATGATCGGTCTCACCTCGATAAACAGGGCCTTGATGGCAGTACGTGGAGTATGGGCTTACAGGTGTATGGTAGAAATGATTCTGATACGACAATGTCGCCTTTTGAAGTCACCTGTGTCGAAGCCGGTATCAATTCCATTATCCCCAATTTAAATCATGATCCAGCGGAGCCGCAAATGGGCAGCGAGCAATGCACACTTAAAATGGGGCCGGCCGAAGCGCAAACTTTGAACCCCAGTTTTTCTGCTCCTCATCTCCCTCATTATGAAATTCTTACTTCTCAAGGAAAAAGAGATGGGATCCGCCATATAGAGGAGATCCGTTATATTTTCCCCGACGAAAAGGAAAGCCATCTGACTGAAAAAAGAGATGAGCTGGGTGTGGTTCCACAAAGCTACCTTTATACGGTGAAAGTCTATTTTGAATTGCCTGCTTCCCTAGCTGGGCCCCAAGATCAAGCTAAGATCAATGAACTCTATGACACTTTGGCACAAACACTCTATCCTTACGCCCGCTATGCACGGCTTAATAACCTAGAACCACTCACTGTATTCTTAACCGAACCTTCCCGGGCTTATGAAGCCATGAGAGAAGCAGGTTATAAAGGAGAAGAGGATATTGAAGAATTTAACCAAGAAGAGAAAGAGGCGGAAATAACACCGGATTTATTTGTAGGCGTTGCAGGCCGGGCATTTACTTTTCACAAACGTTCAGGCCATGCCATCTGGATGCTTGCCAATACGAATCCGGCCCTCATGCGTGAAGTAGGTTCACATGAGATTACGCATCTGTTGCCTATGGATGAAGATCCTCAGGCCCTTTATGCTGTAGTGAACATTTTTAACCAGATATTCGAAGGTAATTTCGAGGAAATGGCCTCCTATGTGGAGCTTTTAGGCCTGAGGAACAAGCTGGAGTATCAGGCACAAAAAAAGGGGCCCGATTTGTCAGCGCAGATCAGCGATGTTGAAACCAAATTGGCCCCTTATTCCCAAAAGATCCTTCTTTATTTTCCTTCACTTTACGCATTTGAATCCACACTTGTTTTTGATACTCACGGAAATTTCATTCACTTTCAGCCCAGGGAGATTGTGCCTGAATTGATGGCAAGCCTGCGCAATCAAGGCGGGGGAAGACCCATGGTAGAACAAGTGAGACCTCAGCTGGTGCAAGCTGAACTCTGTGGATATGAGACAGCACAGGGGGTTAAAGCCTGTGACCAACACCTCACTCTCTGGAGCAATTCGCCTTTTGAACAATTTGAAGTAAAAGACCCCCAGGTTTTTACAGCCCAAATCAAAGCTGCTATTCAAAAGAAGAATCAAAATCTGGATAAACTGCTTTTTGCGATGAGACTTGTTTTAAATAAATACATGCAACAAAAAGAGCCCTCGAAAACTGCCACTCAAAAAACTTTGGGCACTCTCATCTCTATCCGTCGCCGTTATTTAGCCTTGGCCAAAAGATTAAACATGAGCTTTAAAAGCCTGGATTCCATGTCACAAAATACTAAAGGCAGCGAGGTTGTCATTGATCCGGCCACACAATTACTGCTCAGTTTTGCTGATGAGGTGTATCCAAAACAACATTCGGTCATTACTCCTTTATTGGACGTTATTGATCACTTAAAAGAAAAGGATGAAGAACTGTGGGTGCTCTTAAATCTGGCGCGTGGGGGTTCCTCTGCCCGAAAAGCCTTGGATCACTTAAAAGCGAAGGGTATCCAACTCGCTAAAACAAATCCAGATCAGCTACGAGGGCATTTAGGGCTTATTTGGGATTGTTTGCTCAACACAGGGAATGAAGCCATTGAAGTTTATGCGGCTATCTATCCATTTATTTCCGGCGATATCTTAGGTTCCTATGAACAAATGGACAAGGCACCCACTGGGGGCGAAGATTGGCGCACGGATAAAGAATATTGTTTTTTTGAAATGGCCCGTGAACTAAGCAAAGAGGAACTAAAAGATTATAGAAAACTTTACCGTGATCTTATTTTTCCGATTTGGGAACATGCAGAAGAAGGTCACCTGGCAAAAGCCCTTTATAGCCTTGATTTAATCGCCGCGGATGTAAAAGAGCAGTGGTATTGCGACGATTTTAGCCTCTGGTTAAGAGAGAAAGATAAACCACTCTTACTCGAACGTGAAAAGAACAAGGGAAGATGGGTTAACCAAACCATCGCAGAAAATTTAAACACCCTTTCGCCTGCTCACCAATTTGCCTGTTTAACTTTAACCAAAATAGTTTGGTCTCCTGAGCTTGATTTTTATAGTGAAGCAGATACAACTCTTTTCAAGCTGGCGCTTAGTCAAGTTACAGAGGATGAGGCCAAAATCTATATAGACTTATTTTCAGGTTTCGCGGCAGATCATCCTTTAAATAAGGCGTTAAGAGCCCGTTTTACGTTGCAACGTTATGAAGCCTTAAAAATATGGGGGAAAATGGGGAAAAAAGCCTGGATAAAATTACTCACTGAACGCTTTCAGCAAAATCTAAAACCTGATTCAAACTCCCTACCCGATGATTTCGAAGTCGCCTTTGTCTTAAAAACTTTCGATGGGGTGGCCCTAAACCATTACGTCAATACTTACCGCGCCTTCTTTTTGGCAAACTCCCACTTGCTGTCAGAGGGCTTGTCGTTCGCCAGCTATTTCCAACATCTGGGACGACCTGAAATTGAAAAAGAGCTAGTGACGGCCTTTCTTTCCAATCCCAAGCTTGAAAAATCTAAAAATTCCAAATGCAGTGCTTTCCGGCAGGCACGGCAGCTCGTACAAGAGGGAAAATGGTCCGAACTTAAAGTCTACTTCAAAGATCATGAGCAGGACCTGCCGCCCGTTGCCATTTTTTATCTCATGGATCAATCCACCATTCCAGCCCCCTTGAAGGCAGAACTGTATGAAGCCCTTGCCCCAAACTTAAGGATTGTGGGCGAAAGAAGGCCCTCTGAATTTTTACTTTCATACTATCGTGCGCAAGGCGAAGCCGAAAAAGAGGAGAGAATACTTTGGGTTTTTATGTGGAAAGAGGGTGATAAAAAATCGGAAAACGATTTTAGCAGCAGGTTAGCTGAGCTTCATTATCAGATGAAAGATTATGATAGCGCGTTTGATTTTTCTTATTACGCTTTAGTAGAAAACGATTACGCAAAATGGACGGATTTTATCAAAACTCATATTGTAGAATGTGCTACACATTATGTCTCAAGTATTCTAGACTTACCGGTCAATTTTCAATACAAGTATGCCATCCAAAAATTGAAACACATTGATGAACAATTGAAAAAACACGACCCCGAAGGAGCAGAAAAGATTGAGGACCTTTTGCAAAAATTAAAAGACAAGATGGAAAAGCATGATTTTTAAGGCACTTTCTTAATCAACACCCTATTGAATCCACGAAATCTCGATCTGACTCTCTATTTTTTTAAAGTCACGATCTCCTGTAATCAGAATTCCCTTGTTAAGGGAGGTGAGAGCCGCTGCAAAGCAGTCGGCATAGGGTAGGCCAAATTCGGATTTAAAACTTGCTGCTTCACGGGTGAGGTTTTGGTCCACATCCATGATTTCGAGATTCATCATTCCCATCGTTTTTTCGATTGTGTTTCTCTGTTCTTTTCCATGTCTGATTTCGACAGTATAAAGAACTTCACCCCAATTGACTGTGGAGATGAGGAGTTGTTGATTGGTTTGGGTGGCCTGCGTAAGAAGCTCCAAAACCTTCTCCCCTCCCTTTTGCCCTTCGAAATAGCAAAGGAGGGCCCAGCTATCGAGGATTTTTGGCTTTTTTTCTTTCATGAAGATTGTCGGTTCTGCGGGTTTGTTCAAGAGTTTGGGTGAGGTTTGAACCTTTGAGGAGCCCAAAGGATTGTTTGTAAAATCTCTCTGTGGCGGGATGGAGTAAAATCTCTCCATTTTTTTCTTCAATAAAAATGGTCGTGCCCGCGCTTAAGCCCAATGTTTTTCTGATATCTGATGGGATTACAATCTGTCCTTTGGAGGTAATGGTAGAAGAGTAAGTCATGATAAAATTAAGTTTACTTATTTATAAATGTAAGTCAATCCATATTAAAGCGATATATATCTCATTGAATTTATTGGTAAAATAACAAAAACCTCAATATCCAGAAGGGTCGATTGTATTCCGATCATTTTGAGTGGGTACGTCCTTATCCTTCACTTCAACCTTCATCTTATTCATCTTATCGAGATCATCCTTTTCTTTCCTTTTTTTCTCCTGCTTGGCGGTCTCTCTTTGATTGTCATATTCGTTGAGCTCGAAGGCATCCGCGTTCCCATCATATTCTTTGTCATGGACGTAATTCCCATCGTGGGCGAAGGCAATTTTCAAAGGAAGTACAAGGAGAAGGATGAAAGGAAGTTTTTTGAGAAGGTTAAGATATCTCATGGGTAATTTAACGTACGTCTTGTAAATTTGGTTTTAAGCTGACTTCTTAATCAACACCCTTCTTTCAATCTCAAAAATCTTCTCCGGAATCTTTTCCTTTCCCAAATCTTTTTTGTTGTTCTCTTTGATGAACAGATCAACATCGTATTTTTCGAGAGCGGCCTTGGGACGGATGTTTTTTAGGCCGATTAATTGGAAGGTGACGACTCCTGCATTGATGGGCGCAGCAAGCGGCGCCCCTACATCTAATACGCGGGAGATGGCGTAGACCGTGTCACCGCTGACCGCAGGTTGGGTGTGGTAACCTTCGGTGTATCCAAAATCCATGAGAGCATTTTCCGTTGTGTCGCGGCTGGCCAACCCTGCGAGCCAGGCGAACACCAATCCCCCATAAACAATGGGCTCGCCGCTCATGGCCCCCGTACGGGCCGTAGAGTAGAGGCGATCGTAGTGAAGCGGATGCGTGTTCATCACGCGATAGGTCCAGGGGAAATGCTCGTCGGTGATGGTTCGGCCGTTAGCGTGGACGATGATGTCGCCGACGTTGAAATTTTCGAAATAGGTACCGACTCCCGTCAAGTTTTTCGGAGGATTGGATTTAAACTCCGGTATTTCGACTGTCAGGGTTGGTGTGTCCGGGAAGGGCTGGCCGCTTACGGTAGTTGGGTTGCTCTTTTTACCGCTAGCTGCCACCATGATTTTGCGGTCGTATTGTAAAACCAGTTCATTTTTTTGATTAAGTGCAATGGTGCGGATGGTCACAATGCCGGGCTTACCTTCCTTGGCCTGTTTTTTCAAAACTTTGGTGAGTGAACGAAGTGTGTCGCCGGGATAAACAGGTTTTGTAAAGCAGACATTGTAGTAACCCAGATTGGCGATAGCTTTTTCAGAATCGTTTTGAACTCCCAAAGAAAGGGCAATGTTCATGACCATGAGGGGAGAAACCACCAAATCCTTAAACCCATGGGCCTTGGCAAATTCTTCATTTAAGTAGAGAGGATTGGTTTCCATGAAGGTGGTGGCAAATTCGATCGCAAAACCTTTTGTGATCGTGACTCCGCGGGGGTGGCAAAACACTTCGCCTTCTTCAAAGTCTTCCAACACACGACCGTATTGGGGATATTTGATCTGTTGTAAGGGCAATTCATGAATTGCCCCTACCGTTTTAAATGGGGGGTAGGGGATGGTAGGCATAGGATCTCCTGTGGAATCAATTTTATCCCTTCGACTCCGCTCAGGGCCCGAGATCGGTCATTGAGCGGAGTCGAAATGACATGATTATTATTTCAATTTCTCTTCCAACAACGTCCTTGCAATTACACGCAGCGCAAGCACATCTTCGGCCCCTTCAAAAATACTTAATACACGGGCATCCAAATAATAGCGGCTGACGGCGTATTCCTCGGCATAACCCATGCCACCATGTAATTGCATGGCTTCGCGGGTGACCCATTCAGCCACCTTGCTGGCGTAATATTTGACCAGGGAAGCTTCCATCACACCCTGATGCTGGTCCATAAGGCGTGCGGCATGATAGGTCAGCTGGCGACTGGCCTGAATAATGGCTGCCATGCGGACTAACTTGTATTTGGTGATCTGATATTGGCCTATGGGTTTGCCAAAGACGGAGCGTTCCAGCGAGTATTGCAACGCTTTTTCGAAGGCGGCTTGCATCACCCCCAAGGCCCGTGCGGCTGTTTGTAAGCGTCCGCCGGCAAAACCCGCCATTTGAAGATAGAAGCCCTTTCCGAGCCCGGCATTGCCACCGATTACATTTTGGGCCGGAACAAAATAATCCTGGAAGGAGACCTCAAAGCTATGCATGCCACGATAGCCGATGGTGGCAATGGCTTTGCCTTCGATATGGCCCCCATTGGGTTGGTCATAACTAAAAGAGTGGCCATCAAAGCGCGGTTTTTCAGCGATCAAAATGGAAAGACCCTTGTGTCCTTTTGACAAATCAGGATCGGTGCGCGCCAATACCAGAAGAGTGTCGGCATAACCGGCAAAGGTGCACCATGTTTTCACTCCGTTCAGCACCCAGCCATCGCCCTTGCGCGTGGCAGAGACTTTCATGCTGGCGACGTCCGAGCCAAAATCGGGTTCGGTCACGGCGACCGCGACCATCTTATCGCCCAAGGCAATCGGGGGAAGCCATTTTTGTTTTTGCTCTTCGGTGCCGCCTTTTAAAAGAGCTTTTGCCAAAATTTCGGGGCGGGTGATCAAGCTGCCGGCAGCACCTAAAGAGCCGCGGCTCAATTCCTCCGTCACGATGATCATACCCATGTTGTCGGGCTTGGCGTCGTCTTGGAATCCGCCATACTGTTGGGGAATGGAAAGACCGAAGCAACCAAGCTCCTTTAATCCATTCATGATCGAATCGGGAATGAGGAGATCTTCTCGATGGATTTTCTCGGCCAACGGCATCACTTGGTCTTCAGCGAATTTTTTGAACGTGTCGCGGATCAAGTTTTGATCTTCGGTCAAACCGTATTCACCACCGGATTTGCGGTTTTCAATCAAGCCTGCCAAGGGCTCGAAAAATGAGGGGGAGAGGGTTTCGTTGACGAAATCAATCAAGGCGTTGTCCCAAATGGTCTTTCCCAAAAAATCATGCGCAAGACCTGTTTTGGAAATATGGGGGACGATTTTGGAAGCGACGTCGTTTAAGGCATCGGCCACGTAGAACATGGCGAGTTTTCCTTCGAGCTCGCCACCCAAACGCGCTGCGTATTCCACCACTTGGCTGGCCGTCACGAGTTCGCTTTTGATCCACACGCAATCGGAGGCTAAAACTTGATGTTGATCCAGTTTGGAGACGGAGATTTGGCCTTCTTTGTTGGTTTCTTTCACCAGGAAATTGAGGATGAAATCAAGAACGGTGTTGGCCTGATTTAAATATTGGGAGAGAGTGGTTTTGTTGAATGTCATGGGAAAGTCCTTTATTTTTGTTCTCGTTCCCACGCTCCTGCGTGGGAACGCAGTTTTCCGACGCTCCAGCGTCGGCTTATTGTGTTTCCACGCAGGAGCGTGGGAACAAGCTATACGGAGTCACGAGTAACGATCCACGATCCATCATGAAAAAAAAGCCTTCTGTGCAGTCTCCGGTAATTTCTGGCCGGAAACCTTGGCAATTTGCACAAGCTCCCAATAATAACGATAAGTGGCACGATCGTGGAGTTCCCCTGCATATTGAATAGGGCCCCAGGCGGCTTCCTGGGCGGCAAGTAAGATGTTACAACCTGTTTCAATTTGTGAATAGTCAGGGAGCATGGCGCCCACGATGGCATCGATTTGAGTGGGATAAATGGACCACATTCTTAAAAAACCAAATTCATTGCGGGCGCGGGTGGCATCGGCCTTGGTCTTCTCGAAATCTTTCAAGTCAAGGGTCACATTGTGTGCAGGAACAATGCCGTAGGCCAGGGCGGCCGCACACATATTGCCTTTGGCACGGGCAATAAGGGCATGTTCAAACTGGCCCGGGGAACGCATGCAAGAATCGGGAATGGCTCCGTGGTGACCACTGACAAAGTCCATAAGACCGAAGTCAAGCACCTGCATCCAGGGAAGGGCGGCAATTTCAAAAACATCCTTGAGTGCGCCGTGGGTTTCGATCAACACGTGGATGGGAATTTCGCGCTTCACATTATTTTTTGTGGCCGTTTCCTGGATATAAGAAATCATTTCCTTTACCTGAGAAACTGCGGTGGGCTTAGGAATGGTGATGTAAGCCAATTCATTCCCGGCACCTCCCACCAAAATATCGACGTCTTTTTTCCAGTGTGAATGGGTATAGTCATGCACGCGGGCTCCGGCCATCTTGTGCTTGTTAAGGGGGCCCTTGGCCATGCCCACAATCATTTCGGCATGTTCTTTTTCCTTGCCTGTGGGGGCACCGTCTTCGCAATCCATCGTAATATCAAAAACACCCCCCTTGGTGTTTTGCAATTCCATGGCTTTGGTGATCAGTTTTTCAGAGCCAGCAAAATGCTCGCATGTGGGAATGATGGGAAAGGGTTTTTCACCGGCAAACAAGGCTTCGTTGGGATGTTTTTTCATTTTGTTTTCTCCAATATGTTGGTGGAATGTGGTCCCTGAGCTTCGTTGAAGGGACGGTTCGCTTCGACTTCGCTCAGCGACCGGAGAGTGGTCTCCGACAATTCAATCAAAACACCCCCAGTTGATTTGGGGTGCACAAAAGCAATTCTCTTTCCATGTGCGCCGATACGGGGTTTTTCATCGATGAGGACAACGCCCTTGGCTTTCAGTTCTTTTAATCTTTCTTCAATGTTTTCGACCTCAAGGCAAATGTGATGCAACCCCCCACGCCCATTTTTTTGCAAAAAATTGGAAATGGGGCTTGCAGGGTCGGTGGGGAATAAAAGCTCAAGATTACTTTCCCCTACACCAAAAAAAGCCGCCCGCACTTTTTGGTCAGCCACTTCTTCAATGTGCTCCGGTTTTTTACCCAAAAGGGACTGGTAAAGGGCAATCCCCTTGTCCAGATCAGGAACGGCAATCGCCACATGGTCGATTTTTTTGAACTTAAGTTCTTTCATAGAAAAAAATGAACGTTTGGCTCATAACCTACAGGGGTTTTATCTGTCAAATTTTTATATGGTTGATTTGCTGACATAGGGGCAGGAGATATGTCCCTTAACTAGGGGTGATTCATATCTGTCCGCACCAAATTTTTTCTTTTGCCAAAGAAGTAATGAAGGTTAAGCCCTCCGGCAATGTCTTTATAATCATCCCCATAACGAAAGTTCACACCTAATTCGGGAGTAAAATGACTGCTGACAAGAGTCATGGCAGATAAGTTTCCCGAGACAGAAGGCCCGGTCTGGTTTTTTGTGGCGTAAAATCGTCCATCGTTATTAAAGGGAAAGTAAGGTGTTTTTGGTTTACGAATATGTTGAAGTCCCACATTGACATTACCTTCAAAAATGGTTTTTTTCACGTCCTGACTTTGAAAAAGGGCGCCGAAGCCTCCTTGGACAAAATGTTTTGGACTGAAATAACCGCCGTGTCCAAAGGTGAAGTGGCTTAAATCCCTGTGATAGTTCTGGTACTGAACAAAGGGGCCCACAATGATGTTTTCAAATACACTTGTTTTCCATACCCGGCCTATTTGCTCTCTTAATCCAAAAGTCTGGTTTCCCTTTACGTGGCTTCCTTTTAAGTAGTTCCACAGTATTTGACTTGAAAGATTCCATCTTTCACCCAGGGTTACATTGTGGTCTGCGACTCCCCCAAATCTTAAGACACGTCCCCAATCATCATCGGTGTAGGGATCTTTGAGGCCTGTATAAGACAGAAGGCTTTCATCGGTGGGTTCTGCAAATAAACGTAATGAAACAAAAGCCTTGTTCCACCAGAATGAAATTTTAAAAAAACCGGTGGGAAGGGGGAAGATTTTTCCTCCGATGGGTGTAGTGCCAGATCCTAATTCAATGCGAGAAGGTCCTTCGTGTATGAAACTGATTTCAGGAAGAAGCCCATGGGCCAGTTTTTCTGTGGGGCCAAAGGTAAAGGCGCCTGGTGGATTGGCAGGGCTTCCAATGAGGGAAAGGTTATCCGCTTGTCCTGTTTTGAGCATTACGTGAGAAAGTTTGAATTGAATTTGACTTAAGTCGCTCAACCCTTGTTTAAAACTTAAGGAGGGGAGCATTATTGAATTAAGATGATCAAGGCCGTCTTCCCCTGATTTGAAGCGGCCGCTAAAGCCTAGAGTGACCGAGCTTGTGTGTGTGTTCTCTAATTGGGGGAAAAGATCGGGTTTGTAGAACAGGGCTCGGGCATATCTTTCTTGGTTGAAATTTTTCTGGGCCAGGTTTTTGTTCCATACCTCATCAAAGGCGGGGGACCCTCTTAAGGCCAAAAGGGGTTTTGTGTTTTTAGCCTTGGTGCAGCTGTAATAGGCGCCTTCGGCCATGCTGGTTGAAGATTTCTTTTTGTACAATTCCAAAAACAGGGTGCACGCTTTGGGGTAATCCTTTTGTTTGTAAATATTCCAGGCTTCCACTTCCTGGTTAACGATGGATTTTTTCTTGAAAGATTTTTTGTTGATGGAAGGAAGCGGTTTTGTTTGTTGAGGGATGTTTGGATTGGAACTGTAAGCAGCGCCCTCTTTTGTTTTGTATTTAGAAACAGATTTCTGGTTTTCTTGGGGTAAGCCGGCAAGGGGCACCAGTGCGATTAATCCCATCAGGATGAATTTTTTCATGAAGCGGCTCCTTGGTAAGCCATGCGTGATAATAGGCATAGGGCCGACGAATAATAGTCGTCATTTTTGTCAAGTTTGGGCCAGTTTATCTTTTCGTCGGGGTCCGCTTGTATGAGTGTGGCAATACATTCAAAGCCTGTGGGAGCACGGTAGTCTGAAATGGTATTTGTATTTACATTGATGGTGGCCGGGAAATCGGGATTTTGGCTCCAATAGGCGGTAAAGGGTTCTTTAAGGGGTGTGTCCAAAAGCCCACCCCAAGCCAGGTAGAGCGGGATACGAATGGCATCAAAGCCGAAGTTTTCATTTTGTGCGGAGGACATTGTCTCTTCTTGATTGAAGGTGACCCAGTCGGAGGGAAGTTGCCATTGGCCAAAACGGGCTTTTTTAATCTGTTCCATTCCTGAATCGATAAGGTCTTGCCAGGGGCCATTTGGATCAACCTGTGCAAAGGTTTGGAGGGCAGGGAATACATAATAAGACAAATTCAAAATGATTTCGTTTTCTTTTTGAAAACCAACTTCAGCTGGTAGAAGAATGAAATGGTTATTTTGCGAAATAACCAGCTTCTTTTTGATATCACCCAAAATTTTTAGGGCTCTTTTTTTATGGCTGGGGTTGTCCCATTGTTTTGAAGCTAAAATCAGGGCCCAAGCCACCAGGATGTCTCCATCGGTGGCATTGTTGGGATCAGTGACTTTTTTGTCGAACTTCCATGAAAGAAGCGCATCAGGTCTGGTTTGCAGGTTTTTCCTTGTCCATTTCCATAATCGATTGAAGGTCAGCGGATCATCAAAATGAACCGACAAGATCATGCCATACCCTTGTCCTTCCGAGTGGCTGATATTGCCATTGCCCGTATCGAGCACACGGCCATCTTGGGTGACAAAACGGCTTTTAAAAGCCATCCAAGAAGGATCTGCGTCAGAACATGAAACGCTCAGAAAAAGGACAAGTTGAAGGAGTATTTTCATCATATTTTGATGAGATGTCCTTAACGGTTATTTGAAGACTTAAAATGGCTTACCTTTTTTCGAAGCACGCTTGAAAGTAAAAGGATGAGCCCAATGACAAGCATGATCCATACCCATGGTTTTTTTGAAGCCATGTACCCGGCTTTGCCAATGAAGCCCAGTTTGCCCACATTGTAAGTGGGCATGGTTTTTTGCCAGGCCATCAGATCGCGGGTTTCTTTCCAAATGGTGGTATCCCCTTTTAAGGCGCTCCATAGCGAGCTATCTACCAAATGATTTATACGATTTTCCAAAATCCCGGAATTGGCTGCAGTAACAGCTAACTGGGTTGTCCCGTTTTTTCCTTCAAACATGCTGATAAGGCCGTAGTTTCCAAGACCGCCTTGAGGGCTATTCTGGGTTTGTGTGGCACTTGTTTGGTTTTGTTTGGGCATGTATGAATTGATTTGTGTAAATAGTTTTTCGACACTTAAAACGCCGGCAGGGGCCTTATATGCCAGCGGGAGAAGCGTTTCCACACTTCCTATCAAAAGGGTGTTTTTAGACACACTGGCCTTGGAAACTTGCTCGATTCCTGTGATGGGGTTCCCTGAAATTTGAGCCAGTTTACTGACAAGGGTAAAGGCCGCGGCCCTGTTTTCATTGGCCCCTAAGACAACCTGAAGGTCACCGTTGTTGAAGGGGAAGCCGGTTTTCCCGAATAATTCGAGATTGGGAAGGCTGACATAATGATTGGCTGGGGGAATGATGAGTTCGGAATCGTCATAAAGGGTGAAAAGCAGATTGGCATCCTGAATATAGGTGCAACGGTCGGTAAGCAAGGGAACCATTTCAGGCTGGAATGTGAGTGTATTTTTTCCTGGGACCAAAGATCGCACAGGGAGATCAATGCGATAATCTCTAAACGAGGCACCTTCTTCGCTATTTAATAAAATACCTTTTTCAAAATTATCGTTTAAATTGATGTTGATGACGGAATCTTTTCTTAAGCCGGCTCCATAGGCAAAATGAAGTTTTAGTTGAACCACATTTCCATCATAGGAATAAAAATCGGCAGGCACCCAAAATTCAAGGGCGATGGGTGTTGCGATGAAGCCAGAAAGAGTTTTTGTTTTGTAACCCAGATCTGTCAATAAATAATGACCACTGGCCTCAAGAAGAAGGTTACGTTTGTTGTTGGTAGATTCTTGTGTGATTTTGGTTACATTGAGGCTGGGTGTGTCAGGCAGTGGAAAGTTGAGGTTTAAAAGGCTGTAAAGGGCGGTGGTTACCTCCTCATCGGTGTTTCCCGAAACAACAAGGACAAAGTATTTCTTGTTGTTTGAAAGTGGTTCAATTCCTAAAAATCCATTTTGAATGGAGTTAAGTGTTGCTTTTGAAATCAAGGGAGCCACCTCTTTTTTTAAGCCGACAATGATACTATCCGAATCGTTGGGGAGTGAGGTGCTTTCAGTGATGTTGACAGGGATATATTTGTAGCGCAACCCGACCGATTGTGCAGCCAGGGCGCCCCAGGCAAAATTTTTGGAAATATCGCCCGGCAATGCCAAATGAAGCTTGGCCTGGTTAGTTGCAAGAGGAGTTATTAAATCTTGAAGTTGGGCCAAGGTGGGTTTTTCAAGCGTTTTGGGACTTGTCTCAAGTTTTAACAGGGAACGGTCTGTGTCGATCTGGGTCCATAATTCTGGGGAAGAAGGATCTTCGCAATCAAGGGTGTAATGTAAAATGGCGCTAAAACGGATTTCATTGTACCCCACGCGTAATAAATCCGTTGGAAGATCGATATCCAATTCCACTTCAGGGGCTGTGGCTTTTAACGGTATTTGTGTAATAATTTTTCCATTAAGGCTGATGTTTAATTGGGATCTTTTTTCCAAAAGGGAAAGTGAGTTGGTCAGTTCCAGATGAAGCTGGGCCTTTTCAACCTGATTACGAGGGGAAACAGGAAAAAAGAGGGCTTTGCTGCCATAGCTTCCTTTAAGCCACACACTTTCAGGAGTTTCCATAAGCTTGTTTATAGGAAGCGTATGGGTTGAAGCCTGGATATTTGGACTTGCAAGCAAAGCGAGAAGTACAAACAGTGGGGTAAAGATTGAATGGATTTGTTTCATGATAGTTTCTCCTTCAGGGATTGTTTTTTTAAGTTAAACGCATTCAAGACTGTGTGGATGACCAACCATGCATGCAAATAGAAATATTTCAATCCCATAGCGGGAAGGTAAAATAAAATCTCATGCCATGAGCTGTTATTCTCTTTTTGTTGCATCCATTGTTCCCATAACTCGCTGCTGCCATAGATCAGCGCTATTTTTTCGGCCTCTATTTCGGTGCTTGTGGGTTCAAAGGTAAAGGCGGCCTGTGTCTGGTTGGGTGTTAATTCAAAAGAGCGGACCAACTTTACGCGAAAACGGCATGTTTTATTTTTGTTTTGTATCTCAATAAAATAAGAAGTGAGCGGATCAAAACGGATGCGATTTTCTAGAATGACACTGATTCCCGATGCAGAAACATCGTGCAGGGTTGCTTTCCAATTTTTCTTTTCAGAAAAAAGGACAGCCTTGTTTTTGAGGACAATGCGGGGTTCCAAACGGCGTTGTTGTTCTTCATAAAGAACCCCAAGAACACACAGGATCAGAATAAGATTAAATATTTCCCATACCGTATTAATGGCAAAAGCTTCTATCAGAAGGGGATTGGCCTGATAATGAACTAGGCCCATGGCCAGCGACACAAAAATAAGAATGATGATCAGAAAAAACGGTGTTGCCAGGGGGGAGAGTTGTCCATGGCTTAAATCTTCGCCCTTGGGAGTTACCTTGAAGGTTTTGTTTTTGTTTTTTCCAAATACGCTAAGGACAGATGGAAGAAGATAGACTGAAAGTATGATTTCATAAATTTCAGACATGAGGTTCCATCGATATTTCCCATAAAGCCTTACAAATACAACAAAGGCGGCCATGATATGGGGGACAGTATAGGCCAGCACTTCTCTAAGCGAAGCATTATAGATATGAAGTTTGAAAATGAGAAAAGCACTGGGAACCACAATAAAGACTAAGCGGAAGAGGGGGAAAAACCAAAACAGCATATTGTTGAGGTAGGCTATTTTTTGATACCAGTGCAGTCCCTTGGTTTTAAGGGGGTTGTTTTCCAAAAAGAGTTGTACCATCCCCATGGCCCAACGGGCGCGTTGGGTAATAAAGCTTGAAAGGCTCTCAGGTTGGAGGCCGGCGATCATGGGCCGGCGAAGATAAATGCTGTTAAACCCTGCCGCATGTAGTTTAAGGGAAGTTTCGGCATCTTCGGTCAGTGTTTTTCCGGAAAGTCCCCCCACTTTTTCAATATGAGCCCGTCTCAAAACAGCAGCTGATCCACAAAAGAAGGCCGAGTTCCAGAAATCGAGTCCATTTTGAATGCCACGGTAGAACATGGTGTTTTCTCCGGGCATGGTGGAAAAAGTATGCAGGTTTTTTTCGATGGGGTCGGCATTCACAAAAAAATGCGGGGTTTGCACAAGAAAAAGAAGAGGATCTTCCAAAAAAGGCCCCACGGTTTTTTCTAAAAAATCGGTGGTGGGAATATGATCAGCATCCAAAATAACAACAAGTTCACCCTGTGAGGCTTTAAGTCCTTCATTGATATTGCCGGCCTTGGCATGAAGATTTTGCTCTCTGGTTAAATAGAAGACACCGATTTCATCACATTTCTTTTTCAAAAATGAGTGGCGTGCTTCGGCTTCGAGAGCTTCTTTTTTGTCGGGCAAATTTCTTTTTTGAGAGGTTCCTCCGTCATCCAACAAATAAATTTTTAGTTTGTCTTTGGGGTAGTTTATTTGGATGGCCGCCAAGAGTGTTTTGGAAAGTGTTGCCCAGCCCTCATTGTAGGAGGGGATGAGCACATCCACACTTGGAAGATCTTTGGACCCAAGATCCACAGGAACGGGCTTGCGCCACAGGGGATTTATGTTAACGAAAATTCCCAGCAGATAGACAGCAATGGCATAAATTTCTGCAGCAAAAAGAAGGGTGCCCATGATAAGTCCAACAAACGAGTCAAAAACCATGGTGTGCATGATGCGCCATGCAAGGTAACGAAGGGTGAGAAAAGTAGCCAAGCCCATCATAACAAAATGGGCTGTTTTGTTTTGAGGCGCACGAAAACAGAATAAAATACCGGTCAGAAGAGCGAATGCCAGCCATAGCTGGGCCGAAACATCAACGCTTGGCCAAGCCAAAAACACGCATAGAAAAATAGCCAATACAAAACCTGCCAGACTTTTGTTGAAAGTAGGTGTTTTCATTATACAGAAACATGTCGGGGAGACCCCGCAACGCGGGGCGGCCTCCTTTGTCGGGGAGACAGGATTCGAACCTGCGGCCCCCTGCTCCCAAAGCAGGTGCTCTAACCGGGCTGAGCTACTCCCCGAATTTTAAGAGTGACTTGAGGGTTTTTAGATAAAAACAAGGGCTTGTCAATCAAACATTCATAAAGCTTTCCCACAGGCATGGCCCGAGGCCCAGGCCCACTGAAAATTATAGCCTCCCAGTTCGCCCGTCACATCAACAACTTCACCCACAAAAAAGAGCCCAGGTACTTTGGCTGATTCCATGGTTTTCGATGATAATTCATTCGTATCAATTCCACCCTTGGTGACCTCCGCTTTTTGATAGCCCACTGTTTTTTCTGGAACGACTGACCAATGGTGGATGATATTCGCCATTTTTTTGAAAAGGGTGTCCGGGACCTGATTTAATGGGATCGATTTTATTTCCAATGTGTCCAAGAAAAACGAAACCAAACTTTGGGGAAAAAAGAGCGAAAGAAAATTTTTTAGTTCAATTTTTTTGTTTTTTTGTTTTTTTAGTTTCTCAAATAAATCATTACCGGGAAGCCAATCGATGATGATGGGTTCACTGGCATTCCAATAAAGCGAGCCCTGAAGGGCTGCCGGCCCACTTAGTCCTGCATGAGTAAAGAGCAGGCTTTCCTCAAAAGATTTTAATTTTGTATCAAGCCTGACATCGGCAGATACACCGGATAAGTTTTTTGTTTTTTCCAAAAGAATCGATGGCAGGACAAAGCCATCAAGCGCTGGGCTCACAGGTGTTATTTTTAATCCAAATTGATTGGCAATATCATAACCTATACCTGTAGCTCCCATTTTTGGGATGGAAAGTCCCCCAGTGGCTATGACCAGGGTTTGGGTCAGGAAAACTCCTTGGTCGGTGTCCACTTCAAAACCGGAAACGGTTTTTTCAAGTCCTTTTATTTTTGTTTCAAGCCAAGATTCTACCTTGCCAGCGATACTTTCTGTTTGGAGCATTCCTAAAATATCCTTGGCCGAGCGCGTACAGAAAAGTTGGCCCGATTTTTTTTCATGATAAGGGATGTTGTATTGTTCGACCCATTCAATGAAATGAAAGGGTGTGTATCGTGAAAGGGCCGAAATACAAAAAGAGGGATTTTGAGAAACATAATTCTGGGGACTTGTCCCTATGTTGGTAAAATTACAGCGACCCCCACCCGAGATAAGGATTTTGGCCCCCATTTTTTTGTTGTGTTCGATAATGCCCGTTTTTTTCCCTTTTTTTGCCGCTGTGATCGCCGTCATTAGCCCGGCGGCACCTCCACCTAAAACCAGCACATCGTATTTGAATTTAGGGGTCATCTAAAAGTCTTTCTTCTCGATTTTAAATAAACTTGCTACACTATTTATAATTGAACCATTAAAAATGTACTCACGAAATATGAATCAACCATAAAAACTTATGGAACAAAATCAGAAACTAGCCTTGGTGATGTCAGGGGGGGGTGCCCGTGGAGCCTATGAAGCTGGCGTGGTCCATTACATACGAACGATGCTTCCCACTGAAATTTCAAAAAAGACACCTTTTGATATCTTGTGTGGATCCTCTGTAGGGGCCATTAACGCCTGTTTTTTGGCTTCCACCAGCCATAATCTGGAATACCAAGGGCAAAAAATTCATGATTTCTGGTCGCATTTAAGGCAGGAGGATGTTTATGCCCGCGGAATGCGAAGTCTGACTCACTTGCTAAAACGTACCTTATACGGTGTTTTTCGTAACCTGATGAGTTCTATTAAAGACAAGTCAGATGAGGATGCGAGGGTTTATTTCCGGGGAGTCATGGATACCACGCCCCTTTCACATTATTTGCGTAAAGTGATTGCCTGGAAACAGATCTCGCTGAATATTTCGAATGGTTCACTCAAAGCCCTTAGTATTACCACCACCAATGTGCATTCAGGAAAACTGGAATTGTTTATTGATAAACATCCCAGCATTCAATACACCGGGCGTCATACAACCCATTTTACCTCTCTTGATCCTGTTCATGCCATGGCTTCAACGGCCGTTCCCATCCTGTTCCCGGCTATTAAAATACAGCGCAACTATTATTGCGATGGGGGCTTAAGGTTAAACACGCCCATGTCCCCTGCCATTCAGTTGGGAGCGGATAAGATTTTGGTGATAGGGTTGCACCATACCTCTGAACGTGCCGAGCAGGGGGAGTTTGAAACCTTTGTTGACAATGACAAGCCCCCCACCATGGGTGAAATTATTGGTCAGCTTCTCAAAACACTGTTTGTTGATCGCCTGGAATATGATGTGGAGCAGCTTAACCGTATTAATCGTGTCATTAATTATGCAGAGAATATTTATGGGGCCGACTTTGTAAAAAAAATAAACGACTATGTGGCCCAGCAGCGTTTGCGTCAGGATTTTGAGGCCAGGGGGATTAAAAAACTTAAGATGATGAGTATTTTTCCCAGTATGGATATCCGTAAAATTTTTTCTGATAGTATTTATAACATGGAATCGGTGAATAAATTGATGAGCACCATGGAAAAATCCCTTCTAAAAATAATGGATGTTGATTTGGCCCATGGCAAGGATTTTTTGAGTTTTATTTTGTTTGCTCCAGCTTATATCAGCAAAATGATGGAACTGGGTTTTGAAGATGCCAGGGCTCATCATGATAAACTAATAGAATTTTTTCTAAGCTAAAAAAACACAAAGGTTGTTGTCATTGTCTTTGGGTGATATTTTTTTCAGCATTATTTCAGCTTGTGCAATGAGTTTGTCTAAGCTTTCATGGTGTTCGTTTAATGAAATAAGAATAGCACGTGCTGTAAGGAAATAATTGTCTTCTTTGATCATGAAGGGAAATTTCATGATTTGCCCTTGCATGCGTTCCCAAACAGCTTTTGCTTGGTCCAAGCCCGTATGAGTAAGCAGCAGGGCAAAGTAGTCGTCTTTAACGCGGGCAAGCAGATCACTTGATCTTGTATTTCGTGAAAGCATTTGACCCAAATCTTTTAAAATTTGATCCCCCACAGGGGTTCCATATTTCTTGTTGATTTCAGAAAACTGGTCGATGTTTATTAAAATAAGAGACAACGGAAAATGATAGCGTTTGCTCCTTGTTTTTTCTTCAGCCAGACGTGTCTTAAGGTAGGCCAGGTTATAAATTCCTGTAAGAGGGTCTTTTAAGAAAGGGGTGTTTTCGCTGTTTGAGAGATTTTGATAAATTTGTTGCCAACGTTTTTTCTCAATGGCGCGGTGAATGGCCATATGTAAAATGACGGGAACCAATTCTTCTTTTGAAAGGGCATCGCTTACCCCTTCGCTTAAAGCACTCACAGCCTTTTTTTCTTCCCCTTCATTTGTAAGAAAAATGATGGGCATTTTTTTGTTGGTGACATGATTGATTGTTCTTATCCAAAAGAAGGCATCCTGGGGTCCTTTTATTTGGGAATCGACAATGATGAGTTGATATGAAAGCCAATGGGATGAATTAGGTTTCAGGTTTTCAGGCAGTATAAAATTAAATTCAAGATCGGATAGTGTAAAAGACGCAAAAACCTCTTTGAGGCTTTTTGGCCCGATAACTAAAATATTCTTTTTTGAGGCAAGCATCTGGATAAACATTGTAACAAAACAAAAATAAAATTGGATTAAAAATATTTAAAAATATTATATATTTCAATGCATTGCGTTAATTTTAAAAAGTAAATCTTGACGCATCAGCCCATAAATATTGTATGAAAGTTTTCAATGACTTAAGGGTGAATTTAAAGAAGTATTTTCCAAAATAATAAGTAAGGGAGCCAAAAACTAAAGGACGCCCCCAAAAAATAATTTTTGATTGAATCAAAAGGAAGGGCAGGATAAAGGGAAAGAGTTTTTTCGCTCCCATCGTCTAGTGGCCTAGGACGCTGGCCTCTCACGTCGGTAACACGGGTTCGAATCCCGTTGGGAGCGCAACGATTTTCCGTAAGGCAAAATCGTTTTTCCATTCTTCTATTTTCGGGGTATTTTGCCTTCGATGTTGGCGGAAAATCGAGAAAATAGAAAATGGAGAATCGAAAATAGAGGTTTTGAATCCATTGATCTTAAGAAAGGAACCTTATGAAGATTGAAGAAATGGGTGAGTGTACAGTCAGGGCACGTTTGGCGACCATGGTTCACAAAAATGCGGGGGCCAAGTTGATTGCTCTTTTGGTGACAGGGTTGGCTGTTGTTATTGTTTATTTCTTTGTGTGTCAGAACCAGCGGGCCCAAAATTTATTAGATTTACAAAAAGTGGTTTTTGAAAATGGCTCGGGCATCAAAGCGATTGTGGATCCACATGAATCTGGTCCGGAAATTCTTTTGTCAGATGCTCAAGGTATCTTACGAATCAATTTTCATGTGAAGGAAAACAAGACGCTTATGGTTTTGAAGAATTCCCATGCTATGACCCATTTTATCTTGTCCGGTGGTAGGTCCTTACCCACATTATCTATAGGAGAAACTCAAGAAACGGCAGTCAATTTAAATCTTGAAAATCTTGGTCCCAATTTTGGTTTTTATGGGGCCGGGCCGCGCTTGAATTTAAAGCCCGTGCAGTCTGAAGGGAAGATGGGTTTTGAGATTTTGGATGGTCATAATCAGGCTCGTATTTCACTTGGATTAGATGAAAGTACAGCGGTTCTTTCTTTTTTGGATGAACAAGGTCGTGTCAATACGCAGGCTCGGGTGGATGTAGAGGGAGTGCATCTTTTACTGATGGATTCAAATAATCTTGTTCGTGCTCGTGGATCCATTAAAAATGATGAAACTGAAATGACTTTTTTTGATTCGTTAGGGCGTAAACGTGCAGGCATTATCTCAGAAAATGGTAGTCAAAATCTGGTTTTTTTTGATGATAGCCAGGTGGCCCGTGAAGCGATTGCGTTAGGTACACAAAATATTAATTTCAAACTTTTGGATTTTGAGGTTCCTGCTCCAGAACCAACCCTCATACAAGAGGTGCTTCCAACAGTTAGTTTGTTGGTTGAATAAAGTTTGTTTTGTCTTGGCGCCGCTTTGGTATTTTTTGTTACAAAGTTTTTAATTATTTCAAATTACACATCAAAACTTTTTGTTGTTTGTAAATTCTCAAGTGAGGGCATGGCCGGCATTTTGGGTTGGATGTTTTCGGCTTTTTTCAGGATGGAAGAGGCTATTTCCAAAAATCTTTTTGCTTGGGCCGATTGGGGAGCTCTTATAACGATGGGAGTGCCCTCATCGCCTGCAATACGAGTTTCAAGTTCAAGAGGAATTTCACCCAAAAAGGAAACTTTCATTCTATCGGCTGTTTTTTGACCCCCTTGGTGAGAGAAGATGTGCTCTTCGTGTCCGCATTTGGAGCAGACATAGGTACTCATATTTTCAATGATTCCCAGAATATCAATATTCACTTTTTGAAACATGTTTACGCCCTTGATGGCATCAGCCAAGGCCACATCCTGGGGGGTGGTTACAATCACCACTCCTGTTACCTGTAAATGCTGGGCGAGGGTGAGTTGAATATCGCCTGTTCCTGGAGGAAGGTCTACCACCATCACGTCTAAATCATTCCATTTTACATCATCAACAAATTGCTGAAACAGGCGCGAAATCATGGGGCCACGCCATACAACGGCTTCATCGGGCTTTACAAAAAAACCAAAGCTCATCAGTTTTAAATTATGTTTGACGATGGGGATGATTTTTTTATCGATATCAATAATGGGGTCCTGATTTTTCAGACCAAACATGATGTGTTGGCTTGGGCCGTAAATATCGGCATCAAGCAACCCCACTTTTTTACCTTGGGCGGCCAGGGCACAGGCCAAATTGGCAGCTATAGTTGATTTGCCCACACCCCCTTTTCCGGAGGCCACAGCGATGATTGTTTTAACATTGGGAAGAGGCATAATTTTTTTTCACGGACACTTCGACTCCGCTCAGTGACCGGATAGGGAATACGGTCCCTGAGCTTCGTTGAAGGGACAGGAGTTAACGATGCATTAATTTTTTTACAGTTTCG
>Ga0154362_132_pt1 | contig 23888 bp, 27 predicted proteins | sample RifGroA2_FD_115890 | JGI IMG/M metagenome (GOLD analysis project Ga0154362, IMG submission 115890) | Deltaproteobacteria bacterium GWA2_45_12
TACCCGCTTTCACCCACGGGCTTACGCCCGTGGTCCTCAGCGGGGTTCTGATAGAAATATCTGACCATTCTTGATGAATGATATTGGTAAGGATCGCGAACTCATTCCCTTCTTTAACATCGTTATTTTTCCAGTAATCGGTGAGTTTATTGCGTGTCTCTTGACCCATCATCCTCTGCTGTATCCATTTTTCGCTGCGGCCATGTTTTTTCCAAGTCCCACGTGCTCGATCGAGAGATCTTGATGGGTCCGCCATTTCTTGCATCCGCTCATTACCCACTTTTGCTAGCCAGAGTTTTATGGTTTCAGCCTTGGGACTGGGAACAGATTGCATGATTCGAAGTAGAGTTTCGGGGCTAGCCACATCGGTTAAGTATTTTTTACCATCAGCTGCTTCTAACTTCAGTCGGTTACATTTTGTAACCGACTCGCTACCTTCTTTAACAAGTCGATTTTTAAGTACTTTCCAGTAATTGCGGGCAGCCTGAAACTTAGGTTGCTGAATCAAAACTTGTATAATATCGACAACTGAAAAATACCAAACATCGTGATCTTCATCATAGTGCCGACGGATTTGATAGTTTTCAAAAATAGCTAGATTATCTTTCATATTTTTATCACCTATCTTCTTTAATCAATCGCTCTTCTAAACAAGGAAAAGTGGGACGTTGAGCCAAAGGTTAATAGGTATTGAGTGCGCATGCTTTTGCGTTAAACAAGTTACACAAGCTAGGCTTCACCATTTAGGGAATGCGCCCTTCAAACGCTCCGCCTTTATTTAAAGTGGTTAGACGGCATGGCCACTACGAATATCCGGGTTCGTGGCCCGGGGCTCGATTGGTCGAATACTTTCTTCCAAAACGCACCACTTGCTCACACGTCCCGCTTTTCCTGGTTTATCAATCACTGTTCATAGAAGTTGACACTCGTTTGGTGGTTCGCATCATGAATTGCCGCTACAAGACTTCGAAAACGAAGACGATGTTCCTCCAATAAATTCTTTACAAGTTCGAATGAACGGGTTGGGTTACGCACGACATCTCTTTCTTCCTTGTGAATAACACGAAGCCAGGCCGCATGTCGGAGTTCAGCAGATAAACGTCCGATGTTTTCGTTAGTTTCTTTACGCAACTCGAGTGCCTCGGCAAGTGAGAGTGTTTGGCAATCAGCTTCCACCTTAATTTTATGATTTGCCTCCTGTATGACAGCATTGAGCTTTCTTCGAAGCATTTTAAAACGCTCAATTTCAGCTTCAATACTGGCAAGATCAAAACCTAATGCTGCCTGAACCTCTGCATCACTATCACGAAAAAAACCACGTTCTTCACGCTCTGGCCGCAGCGATTCCATTGTCTTGATCCTCGCCTCCATCTCAGCACGCAGTTCAATGGCTTCATAAAGAGTAATATTATTTTTCATTTTAAATCTTTTTCTAATGTTGTTTTATTATTACAACATGTAGTATTCTGTCAACAACATTTGGTAATTTATTTTAAAACAAAATGGAAAGGCTGTTTGGGAAGAATTGGGAAATGACTTTGTAGGGGAAATGAAAATGCTGCTTCAGGATTAATGCGTTTTGAAAAATCATGGCTCTAATCCCACCTTTACGTTTTCAAAGGTCAGCACATCAAGAGCTGTCAGTTCGGGAGAGGAAATTGAAATTGGTCCATAATGAAATTAGAGAAAATTAGAGAAAACCGTCATGCACGGAGCAGGTGTAATGATCTGTATGTTCCATCACGAATAATTTATTGGGCCAAAAGGAGGTGAAGCTTGTTGGAGGTTGCAGAACGACGTCGCTACGTATGGTTTTAAGGGTCATGAATTTATTCAATCCGTTTTTCGAATCGACGCAACGAGGGCCGGCCTTTCTAGCGCATGTCCTTCCAGGAATTCCGCGGCACTCATCCGCTTTTTCCCTTCCATCTGGACCTCTAGCAAGCGAAGGCTCCCTTGTCCACAAGCAGACAGAAATTCATACGGAGTAAGCTTGAGAAATTAAAAAAATACATAAGTCTTTAATTTTTAAAACTTAAAATTTTCCTCCGTCTGAATTTCTGTCTGAATTTCTTTCCTGGTCTGAATTTCTCTCGTCTGAATTTCTCTCTGCTGCTGAATTTCTGTCTGAATTTCTGGTCTGAATTTCTCTGTTCCGTCTGTTCGGAAAAACCCTTAAGGCGTCCCGAGATCTCCGCCCTCCCGACCCGTATCGCTCAGATCACCCAGCTCTTGGAAAAAAATGGATTTTAATTCTGTCCTCCGAGAATGATTGGCAATCCGTCCCTTCCGCTTCCAATCACGACCACCTTGCTGTTTTGACTATCGGCGAGCTTTGAGGTGGCTTCGATTCCCTTCCAGCGAAGAAATAAATCATTAAGCCCGGTGGTGACAATCCTTTGAAAATCGGCGATCCCTTGGGCCTCAATCCTTTTCCGGTCAGCTTCTTGGGTCTCTTTATTAAGAACGAACTTCATCTGTTCCGACTGTTGTTCCGCCTCCAACTTTTTCTCGATCGCCGTTGCGAGAATCGCGGGAAGGGTCGCACTCCTCAAAAGGACTTTTTCAACGGTGATCCCCCGCTCTAAGAGGGGTCCTTGCAAATGGGAGAACATCTCGTTGGCGATCGCCTCACGCTCCGAGGTGTAAAGGGCCTTCGCCTCGTAACCGGCCGTCACCCCGCGGATAACTGATCGAAGTTGGGGAACCACCACCACTCGAATATAGTCGGGCCCGATCGTCTTGTAAACTTGGGCTGCCTTCTGAGGATTGAGGCTGGATAAGAGGGAAACATCCAAATGAACACTCAAACCTTCTTTGGAAGGGACATTGGCCTGCTCCGTCACCTCTTGTGTCCGAATCGAAAACGTATGGATTTTGAGCAAGGGATTGACCAGATGCAATCCAGCGGAAAGCGTCTTATCCGAGACCTTCCCAAAGAAATCCTTTAATCCCACATGCCCCGCAGGGATGACCGTGATCGATTTGACTATGGCAATAACGATGCCCAAAGCCAGAGCCACAAGGATCAGTTTTTTCTTTCCATTGGGGATGAACTTTTTAATATGGTTGAGTAGTTCGGCAATTTCATCATTATTGTTTCCATTCATAGTTTCCTCCTTAAAGGATTGTCAGTGTTATATATTTTTATTTTATCTCTAACGGAAAAGACGCTTCATAGCGCCCAAGAAACCTTTCGGTTCCTGGCTTTCCATAAGGATCTCAAGTTCCCCATGATCAAAATAGATGCCTTCACAACCTCCGCAACGATCCACCTTGATTCCAGCAAGTTCGATTTCAGCCATTTTTCCGCCGCATTTGGGGCATTTCATCCAATAAGAGGCCTGAGTTTCCAAAGCGGCTTGCCCTTCCTGTTGTGTGTCCAACTCTTTGCGCTTTTTATCGATCAGCGCCTTGTTCATCCTATAGAAATATTCTTCTTCCTTGCTGTAACCCTTTTCTAAGCTTTCAGTAACCATAATTTCCTCCTTCATGTTCATTATTGTTTCGAACAGCCTTGCCTATAGGACAAAGACAGTGAAGAACACAATCCCTCTTTTAAGTCTATTATTCGGGCTAGGGCCATTTCCTACTAAAAAACCATGTCTTCCCTGGTTGTGATCGCTCCCGCTTAAGGAGTTTTATGAACCACTTCATCAAAAAAATTATGGTTGGTTTGATTTTTATGTTTGGCCTTTTAACATCGGCTTACGCACACGAAAACATTCCAGCCGACACCAGCTCTCCGGAATTGCAACGTATTAAAAGCCTGGAGGGACGGTGGGTAACCACCACTTCCATGTTCGGAAAAAAAAATGAAAAACTCTATACCGAATACGAAGTGACTTCCGCCGGGTCTGCCGTTTTGGAGCGTATTTTTGTGGGACCATGGAATATGTGCGGGTAAAATAAAGAACTCGGAGACAAGCCACTTTTAAGAATTGATAAACCGTAACATCAGATTGGGATCCAAAATCTTTTGAGCGCCCTCGACACCGCTCACGGGTAAATTTTTCGGATTAAGTAATCCAATTTGCACCAAGACAGAGGCTTGATCCCAATAAATATGTTCATGGGCAATCTTGTCGTTTTCAAATTTGACGACCACCACCAACCCGATTTCAACTTTCTTATGTGTGGGGGCAACACCCGGCAACATCCAATCAATGCAGGTTGTGTGTGTAAATTTGATGACCAATTCCTCCACAATCTGGTCTTCACTCACGGTGCGCGACACATTAATCATTTCGACATCCGGCGGAAAAAATTTCCCCACCAAATGATTGCCATAGAATTTTCTCACCCCTTCCCTTCCAACACCACCCATCATCACCGGGATATTCATTAAATGAGGGTTGTCCGTCATGGTCGCCATGGTTGTTTCAAGATCCGCTTGCAGTTCCGCATCCACATGCTTCTGAAACAAATCCACCATACCTTGTTTGGTTAGAGTCATTTTATCCTCCCTAAAGTTAAAATTGTTTGTTGTTGGAAACGAACGGTTTATATTAAAACCACAAACCATGCCCAAACATTTTATTTACATTCTCGAATCGGCCAATGGCAAATACTACACGGGTTACACCACCGACTTGGAACGCCGCATGAAGCAGCATGCGCATGGCACAGGCTCCAAATTTGTGCGGGCCTTCGGTTTTAAAGCGCTGCTCTATCACGAAGCCCATCGCACCAAATCAAAAGCGCTTAAACGCGAGGCGGAAATCAAAAAATGGTCCAGAAAAAAGAAGATTTGTCTGATTACTTCACATCCAAAAGCTCAACTTCAAAAATAAGCGTGGCATTGGGAGGAATGACACTCCCGGCACCCCTGGCCCCATAGCCGAGATTGGCGGGAATAATCAGGGTTCGTTTGCCGCCCACCTTCATGCCGGCAACGCCTTCATCCCAACCGGCAATCACCTGGCCACCGCCCAAGAAAAACTGAAAGGGCTGCCCGCGGTCTACCGATGAATCAAACTTGGTTCCTTTTTGTCCATTCGCATCCAGCCAACCCGTGTAATGAACCGAAACCGTTTTCCCTTTAAGGGCCTCGGTTCCCGTGCCCGGTTTCACGTCATCATATTTTAACCCTGTGGGTGTAGTGACAATGGCCGCTTCTGCCATAAAACCTCCTAATAAACACAACACAAATGTCAGTGTGATTTTTTTGAGCATATTTTCCTCCAAAAATGAAATTAGGAAAAAAATATGAAGGTAAAAAAGCCCATTTACAAGTTATTTTTTAAATCAAAAAGAAAATCTCAAGTCATCCCCCTATGATTTAGATCATGTCTCTATTTGTTTCTTTGCCTTACAAAGAAGTTTCATTTAAAGGAGAGTTTTTTGCCCTCATCGTCCCACCAATATGACATCGAAGCCGACTGGAGCCTGCTGCGCACCTGTAATTTCAGGTGTGATTACTGTTATTTTGACGATCAGGAACGTTCGGTAAAAATAAAAACCCATGCCAGCCCCGAACAATGGGCGGAAGGGTTTAACAAAACAGGCAAAAAATGGCTCATCCATATTACAGGGGGGGAACCCACCCTCTATCCGGACTTTGTTCGCTTATGTGATGAGCTGACCAAAAAACATTTCATTTCGATCAACTCAAATCTTTCCAATAAATGCATTGAAGAATTCGCAGGAAAAGTAAACCCCGCAAAAATAAATTTTATCAATGCCGCCCTCCATTTGCACGAACGGGAAAAAAGAAACCAGCTCGAACCTTTTATTGCCCGAGCCAAATTGCTTCAAAATCAGGGGTTCCCGCTTCTTGTTTCAGCGGTCATGAACCCTCAAATGGTTGCCAGCATAGAGGATACCGCCTCCCAATTTGGGAAAAGGGGGTTGTTTGTTATCCCCAAGGTCATGCGCGGCGCCTACAAAGGAAAAAACTACCCCAACGACTACACACCCCAGGAAAAAGAAATCATCAAAAAACATCTTGAGGCCGCCCGGGCTCACTATCGAGTTCTTCTTGAACACATGCCGGAACTTCCCACGGCGGACATGTTTTCAGATGAAAAATTTTTGGAAGGAATTCCGGACTACCGCACAAAACCGTGTTCTGCCGGGTTTAAATTTGTGGCCATCACGGCCAATGGCACCGTTTTGCGATGCGGGTCCTCCGAAGTTTTTGGAAACATTCTTCATCACAATCTCAAACTTCGCCAGGCGCCTTCGCTATGCAACACCCATTACTGTCCTTATTTTTGTGAAAAATACACCCAAGACGCCCAAACCTATCTCCTGGCACACCATAACGCATCCCTTGCCTCCAACAGCCCCATCAAAGAATACATGACCGGCCCCGCCAAGTTTATTTATTACAGCCTTAAATCGGGAGAAAGCGCCGGGAATCTGCTCAAAAAAATTTCAAAAAAAATCCTGGCCCGCTAACCGCTTATTGACAAAACTTTCTTCATAAAGGAAAAACGCGGTTCCATGGTCAAAAATGCCTATTCCATTAAAGCAACAGTTTCATGGCTTTTAAAAATGGGGCTTTTAGCCGCAATCCCCTACTCTTTATACGTGGGCGATTATCTTTTTGTATTTGCCGCCCTAAGTGCCGTCACCATTTCACTATTACCCGCTTACTGGTATAGGCGCTTTCGCGTCATCCTTCCTTTCAGCCTTGATCTTTTCATTACCATGGCCCTGTTCCTGCATGTTTTTTTTGGGGAGATTCTTCGCTACTATGATCACCATTGGTATTTTGACAAACTCATGCATTTTTATGGTACGGGCCTTATTGCCCTCATTGCTTTTGTGACTATTTTCACTTTTCACTGGTCCTCCAAGATTGTTTTATCCCTTCCGTTAATAGCCTATTTCACCATTGTCTTTGCTGTAGCCATCGGGACTTTCTGGGAAATGGGAGAGTTTGCCATAGACAAAATTTTTGGACGTAATACTCAATACAGCCTGGAAAACACCATGTGGGACCTTGTTCTTAACCTGATCGGGGGCATTGTCGCCGCTTGCTTTGGAAGCTGGTATGTTGGAAAACAAAAGAAAAAGGGGCTTGATAGGTTAACGAGTTCCATACAAACACTTTTTGAATCACCATGAACCAAAAAATCATCGACATCATGAAAGCCCTTCCGCTTTTTGCAGGGCTTGAAAAAAATGAATTGGAAATGCTTGCGCAAAAATGTGCTTTCCCCCATTTTCAACGAGGGGAACTGCTTTTTTCAGCGGGGTATCCGGCCACCGATGTCTACATCATCCTTACCGGCAGCGTTAAACTGGTGCGAGCCCATCCCGATGGCAAAGAAAGAATCGTGCATCTTCTTTTAAGGGGAGAAATGTTTGGGGCCCCCGTGGCCATGCAAGGGGGATATTATCCGGTAAACGCCATTGCCTTGGAACAGAGCACCATCATGAAAATAGTAACCACAAATTTCCAGGAACTCTTCCTCAAACATCCTAAGGTCGGGCAAATACTTATTGCCCAAATGAGCGAACGCATGCAACAAGCCCATAGTGACCGCGTCCTTTCCTATGATGCCGTTGAAAAGCGCATTGCCTGGTTCCTGATTGATCTTCTGGAAAGAATCCAAAAAAACTTCAGCAGAACAAGCCGCATTCCCATCCCCCTTACCCGCCAAGACATTGCCGATCGTGTGGGGTCAACTGTGGAAACTGTCATTCGTACCCTAAGCACTTGGTCCAAGCAAAACCTTGTTGATACGCAGGACAAATACATTGAAATTCCCAGCATTCCCGCCCTTCGCAAAGCCGCCAATCTCGACACTTAAAAATCTACTATAAATCTTGCATTCATATGATGTGAATCATGACCTCTTGATGGGCCCTTCCTTTATGTTTGCTCCTGCTAAAGCGCGTAACCGCGTCAAGGAGGTCCCCATGAAGGGAACAGAAGTCTTAAGAGAGGAACACAAAAAAATACTCAAAGTTCTTCATCTTTTGGATACAATTTGCAATCGTTTGAAAAAGGAAGAAATAATTCCCATCGACCATCTCAAAACCATCATCCGTTTTATTTCCGATTACGCCGATGCCTTTCATCACGCCAAAGAAGAAGATGTCTTGCTCCCCTTTCTTGACAAAACAGGAATGCCCAAGAATGGCAAACAGATCGAAGAAATTTTGGAGGAACATCTTTTGCAGCGTAGTTATGTGGAGGCCATGACCGATGCACTGGCCCATTCCGAATTTCAATCATCTGAGACCATCAAAAAATTTGTCTCTCAAGCCAGAAACCTTATGGGCCTTTTAAGCGAACATATTTTTAAGGAAGATACCTTGCTTTTACCATGGGCAGAGCGTTTATTTACCCAAAGCCATCAAGAAGAATTGGATCGTGAGTTCAAGGCACTGGAAAAAGAAAAAGGGCTAACGAAAAAAATTGAAACCTTGTGTGAAGATGTTCACAATCTGGAAAAAATTTATTTAGGGGAAGGCAAACCAAAACCAACTTGTTGCGGATGCACAGGTCATGGTTAATAACCCATGGAGGAACTTATGAAGAAACCATTTACTATTTTAGGGAGCTTGGCATTGTTACTGGCGATTGCCGGTTGCAGTTCTGGCTCACGTCAAGAAACAGGAGGATCCGCAAAAGGTGATTTTGGGCCACCCAAAGGGGAACCCATCGAAGCCATTCTCACCGATGCACCCAATGTTCCTCCGCCCATTAAACGGGATCACCCGGCCAAAGTGATTGTCCATTTGGAAGTCAAAGAGGTCAATCTCCCCATTTCCGATGGCGTGGAATATACCTTTTGGACTTTTGGTGGAAAAGTACCGGGAAAATTCATCCGCGTACGCCAGGGAGACACCGTTGAGTTCCATCTTCAAAATCATCCCTCCAGCAAAATGCCACACAATATTGACTTGCACGCCGTCACCGGCCCCGGTGGTGGTGCGGCCAGTTCTTTTACGGCTCCTGGGCATGAATCGCAGTTTACTTTTAAAGCCTTAAATCAAGGTTTATATGTCTATCACTGTGCCACAGCCCCCGTGGGCATGCACATCGCCAATGGAATGTACGGTTTGATTTTGGTTGAACCCCCGCAAGGACTTCCCCCGGTGGATAAGGAATATTACGTGATGCAGGGTGATTTCTACACCGTGGGCAAGTACCGCGAAAAAGGTCATCAACCCTTCGACATGCAAAAAGCCATTGAAGAAAACGCCACCTATGTTCTTTTTAACGGAGCTGAAGGTTCGCTTGTGGGAGACAAGGCCCTTAAAGCCAAAGTGGGCGAAACCGTCCGCCTCTTTGTCGGAAACGGGGGCCCCAATCTGGTCAGCAGCTTCCACGTCATTGGCGAGGTGTTTGACAAGGTTTACAACGAAGGCGGAACCCATTATCAGGAAAATGTGCAGACAACTCTGGTGCCCGCGGGGGGTTCATCCATTGTTGAATACAAAACCGAAGTCCCCGGAACTTATATTCTGGTCGACCATTCCATTTTCCGCACCTTCAACAAAGGCGCCCTGGGCATGATGAAAATCGATGGCCCGGATAACAAGGCCGTTTATTCAGGCAAGGAAGTTGATTCCGTTTATCTGGCGGATATGGCCGAACCCACAAAAGCTGTGGCCAAGGCGGCTGAAGCCTCTGAAAAGGGAACCCTTACCAAAGAAATGCAAATTGCCGCTGGCAAAAACCTGTTCATGGGCAATTGCTCCATATGCCATCAGGTTAATGGAGAAGGATTACCCGCCGTATTTCCCCCATTGGCAGGTTCAGATATCGTCAATGGTGACAAGCAAAGGTTGATTGGTATCCCCTTAAACGGATTAACCGGACCTATCAAAGTCAATGGTAAGGAATATAACTCGGTCATGCCCCCGATGAGTCAGTTAAACGATGATGAAATTGCCAATATTCTTACCTATGTTCTTAATTCATGGGGGAATCGGGGTGGCCAAGTTTCAACCAATGAGGTAAAAGCGGTGCGTGAAAACACCGAGCGGCCCCCGGGAGCAGCAAAATAATATGAAACTCATTGCCTGGCTTGCCGGGGTTTGCATTTGGATGATTTGTGGAGAAGTTTTGGCAAACCCACAAGCCGGGGAAGGAATGGTCAGGGTAGAAGGCGGCATTCTCGTCCCCTTCTACCCCCCATCTCCCAAGGAAAAAGAAATCCCGGTCAAAAGTTTTTGGATGGACAAAACGCAGGTAACCAATGCTCAGTTCTTGAGTTTTGTAAAACAAAATCCCTCTTGGAGGCGCGACAAAATAAAAAAAATCTTCGCTGACGCACGCTATCTTTCTTATTGGCAAACACCATCTTCCCTGGGGAATGCCAAACCCGACCAACCTGTCACTCAGATCAGCTGGTTTGCTGCCAAAGCTTATTGCCAGGCACAAGACAAACGGCTTCCCACGGAAAATGAATGGGAATATGCCGCCCAGGCAAGTCCCAGGCAGGCCAATGCCCGAAAGGACATGGAATGGAGAACTCATGTACTGGACTGGTACACAAGGCCAGCCCCCAAAGAACTTCCCGAAGTGGGAAAATCAGAACCCAATTACTGGGGCCTTTATGACCTGCATGGTTTGGTTTGGGAATGGGTTCTCGACTTCAACAGCAGCCTTATTTCTAGCGACAATCGTGAAAATGCCACAAGCCCTGATAAAAACCGTTTTTGCGGGGCTGGGGCGCTCGTCGCCACCGAAAAGGATGACTACGCCAGTTTTATGCGTATTGCTTTCAGGACATCCTTAAAAGCAACCTACACCACTTCCAATTTGGGGTTTAGGTGCGCCAAAGATTTGTAAGGTATAACTTGAGGTATAAAATGAAAAAATTATTTCAAAAAATCCTTCTGGTTTTATCCCTGTTCTTGTTGCTTGAAAAGGAAAGTATCGCCAGCTCCGAAAAGCTTTCGGAAGATGATTCCATTTACGGTCTGAGTATCCATTTGACAGATCAGGATGGAAAAAAACTGGGGCTCGATGTTTACAAGGGTCAGTATGTGGTGATGAGCCTATTTTATGCTTCATGCAATTACACCTGCCCCATTCTTATTGATGCACTTAAAAAAATGGATGCCGCCCTTGATGAAAAAACTCGTTTGAAAACACGTATTCTCCTTATCAGTTTTGATCCGGAAAATGACACGCCCGCCGTTTTAAAAAAGCTGGCCTTGCAACATAAACTGGATCTTTCTCGATGGAAATTGGCTTCCCCGGAAAAAAATGAGGTTCGTGATATTGCCGCCCTTCTTGGCTTTACTTACCGGTCCATTCCAGAAGGTGGTTTTAACCATACCTCGGGGGTGACCTTGCTTAATCCCCTGGGAATTCCCCTTCTCCAGGAAGAAGGCCTTGCCCGTATTGCCGAATTGATTCCTGAAAAACTAAAGAAGGAATTTTAAAAGGTGAAACTTTTCAGCCGCATCGACTATTTTTTTGATCGCCTTTATACCTGGCGTTACAACCCGCTTTATCAAAGCGGGGTCATCGCCATTTTTCTTTTGTTGGTGGCCATTGCCACAGGAACTTACCTTGTATTTTTCTACAAGGTGGCCCTTCCCTACCAATCGGTTGAAAGAATACAAAACCAGATTTGGCTGGGAGCCTGGATTCGACCGCTTCACCGCTATGCGGCTGATGGCTCCGTGGTGATGGCAGGCTACCATATGCTGCGCATGTTCATGCAAAAAAGGCTCTGGGGGGCCCGCACTTTGGCATGGATTTCAGGCATCCTCCTTTTGGGAACCCTCTTTTTTACCGGAATTACCGGCTTCATGCTTGTTTCCGACATTCACAGCAAAGTCCTTTCAACTGAAATAGCCCGGCTCCTCGATTTATTACCCTTGTTCTCCGAACCCATTTCATCCACCTTCAATGGACCCCTACCCCTCTCGCGATCCTTTTTCTTTGCGATTCTTTTTATCCACATTTCCCTTCCTTTGGGCTTGGGACTTCTTTTATGGCTTCACACATCAAAACTAGCCAGGCCCGCACTACTTCCTCCCAAAAAACTCATGTGGGGGTTATTGAGTTTGCTCCTTTTAGTGGCTGTGGTTCTTCCGACTCCGCTAGCTCCCAATGCCGATCCCCACGCCATGATCACCCGCTTCCCCTTCAATTTTTTCTTCACCTTTTGGCTGCCGCTTTCCATCAAACTTTCATCTCTTGCTTCTTTAAGCCTGTTTATTTTTTCGAGCAGTCTTTTTATTGCCGTTCCATGGCTGTTTAAGCCAAGCCCTGAAAAGCAACCGGCAAAATCCTTTGTTCATGAAAAATCGTGTACCGGATGCACCTCATGCTACAAAGATTGCCCCTTTGATGCCATTGACATGGTGCCACGCTCTATAGGCCATGGGTCCGCGTTCGTGGCCAAGGTAGACCCCAGCCATTGCGTAAGTTGCGGCATCTGTGCAGCCGCTTGTGACCCCATGGGAGTGGGTCCGGCAGGACGAACGGGCAGGGACCAAATAAGAGACATGGAAAATCTGCTGAAAAACAAGATCCGTTTAAAAGAAACCATCCTGGTGATGGGGTGCCAGCAAAGTATTGCGTGGCCGGAAAGTATGATGAGAAACCCCCGTTTTCTGTTTCATACCATCTCATGCGCAGGAGGGCTCCATTCGGCTTGCCTAGAACACGCATTAAAACGGGGTATTGCCGGTATTTTTATTGTCTCGTGCCCTCCGCGCAATTGCATCAATCGCGAAGGCCCCAAATGGCTCATGGCGCGCCTTTATCAAGGACATGAATCTTCCTTAAATCCCACGATCGATCGCGATCTGGTTTGTGTCAGTCCTTTTGGTTGCATGGAAACCTTGCGTGCCATGGAAGAGTTGAAAATGTTTTCCGAAAAAATAAAACAAAAACATTCCCCCGACATGTCCAAACTTCCGGAAAAAGAATGTGCCATGGAGATCTAAATGAAAAAGTCTTTTCTTCTTTTATCCGCTGTTCTGGTCACCCTCCTTTTGGGCCTTGGGTTCTCCTACTTGGGATCGATTTGGGTTGGAAAAGAAGAAGGAAACGGAAAAATGAGGGTGACAGCCCGCATCACAAAAAATGTCATTAAAACCTGCCGGGCTTATAGCGATGATGAACTAAGAACCATCCCCCTTCACATGCGTCAGAAGGAATTTTGCCAGACAGAGGCTTTCCCTTACACACTGACCATCTTGCTTGACGGCAAAAAAATTCACGATCAAACCCTGACTCCCATTTCGGCGCGTGGGGATCACCCCATGCATTTTGACAAAGAAATCCGCTTGAATCCCGGGGAATATGGGTTAGAAGCAAACCTGTTTCCCGGAAATAAAGCCCTGCCTACTTATTCTTTTGCGCAAAAGATCAATGTTCAAAAAAGGCGCATTGTTTTTGTTTTGCTTGATGAGGGGGCAGGAAAATTCATGATGAGCCAATGAACATGCCGTCCCCTTTTGAAATTATCTATTCCGAAAAAACTCTTTCACTTAAAGAGCATGCCCCCCTTTCTTTGCCTTACAAAAACTATCTTGGCGATTATCTTAAAAAAGTAAATAGCTACAAACCCATTGCCCATTTCTGCGGATCCCCGGTTTTCTCGCTCTACCAACCTCCCTTGGCAACCCCTGTGGGAGTGCGTTCCCTTGAAGGCCGCTTGAACAGAAAATTCAAGGGAGAAAAACGACCCGCCACGGCCACACTGGCTCTTACAAAAACATGCCAATGCGACTGCGATCATTGTTCCGCCTTTTTTCACAACCGGAGTGTAAAAAAGGAACTCTCCACCGCCCAATGGAAAGAAGCCTTCTTGCAAACAGTTGAACTGGGAGTTACCACCCTCATTCTTTTGGGAGGAGAACCCTTGCTTCGACGGGATCTTTTTGAGCTCATCAAATCAGTGCCCAAGGACAAAGCCACGGTGATTTTATTTACCAATGGCGAGTATTTAACTCCCAAAAATTGCGCAAGCTTAAAAGAAGCCGGAGCCATGGGAGCCTTTGTTTCCCTGGATACTTCCGATGACCTCACCCACAATTTATTCAGAAAACGAAAAGATCTTTTTAGAAAAGCATTGTCGGGGCTGGCAAACCTGAAAAAAGCCGGTTTGGTGGCGGGGATCTCCAGTCATTTAAGTAGACAAAATCTTTTGGAAAACCAGTTTGAAAAAATGATGGAACTGGCAAAACTCCATGGCGCCCATGAAGTCACTTTTTTTGATGCCATTCCCAGCGGGCGTTGGCTTAAAGACACCTCATACTGCTTGACACCGGCGGATCGCTTGCAGATTTCAAAGCTGGTCAAACATTACAGGGCCCTGCCAAATTATCCTGGCATCTCTGCACAATCAACCATGACAAGCTTGGGCGGCAGCGCCTTTTGCTTTGCGGCCAACACACAATTTTACCTGACCGCATTTGGTGAAATGTGCCCGTGTGATTTTACCCCGCTGACCATTGGAAAATTTCCCGAAGAATCCATTGCCCCCTTGTGGGATAAAATGACCGGCTCACAACCTTATTGTAACCGCGCCAAGTCTTGCCGCATGCAAGACCCGGAATTTCGCAAAAAATACATCGAGCCCCTTTCTGCCAAAGGGCCTTTTCCATTTCCTCTGTAGGGGCGATTGGTAAGGGCGATTCATGAATCGCCCCTACTTGATTTCCCTCCCCGCCTTCACTAAAAGCTCTGTCGACGCTCCATTAAAAACATAGGCAAGTCTTCCTTGTGGATCGATCACATTCACCAAAGCCGGATGAACAACCTCGCCGGTTTTTTCATCGCGAGAACGTGGGACCTTATAAACATCGAGAATGCGGTTAACTTCTTCCACCGAACCCGAAAGAACGTGCATGGTGGGTGGCAGGCCCCATTGCTGATGCATATTGGCAAGAGCCCCCACCGTGTCCCTCCAAGGGTCCAGTGAAATGATAAAAACCGTGGATTGATCCGGGCCAAGGTCTTGGTGCACTTTTTTTAAGGTATTGGCCAAGGTGGGACAAATAGCCTGGCAATGGGCAAAGGCAAAAGTGACATACACCACCTTCCCTTTTTCCGATTTTAAATTCATCTTTTGCCCGGCCTGGTTGGTAAGTTCAAGCTCCGGAGCCATTTGATCAAATCTTGGATAAACGGACAAATCCGATTTCGCCTCATCTAAGGTTTCGCTCCGAAAAACACCCCCAAGAGCCACAGATATTCTTTGTTCAATCAAATAAGCCTCAGCAAAAAAAAGAAGCAAAACAAAGGAACTTAAGAAAGCCACTCTCTTTTTTGCCTTTAAATAATTTTTCACTTCTTTTAATTCATGCCCCCATAGAACCCACACAGCGGCCATCATCATCAAGGGGGCGCCAATCAGCAACAGCCATCCATAGTTTTGGGGTAGCCCGTTTTCGGACAAACCGAAACACACCACACGGGCCTGTGTAACCCAGGGGGGAGCCTTGTCAGGCAAGGGCAAAAAGGCAAAGCCCCACCACAGCATCGTGGTCACGATCAAAAATAAAAAACTCAGCATTAAAAAGGGAGGTTTTTTGGTCATCATTTTCATAGGCCCTATATAGTGAGGAGTAACAAACAAACTCAACAAAAATTATATTTAATTATGAGCGGCGTCATATCCACAACCCATCAAGGACATGGCATAAAACACTCAGGCAAAAAATTCAGAACAAAGCTTGTGAAGACAAACAAAAATCCATACTATCCGGACTTGTTTTAACTTGCTTGCACAATGAGTAGATTCCAACGGGCTTTAAAACTGCAAATACAAAGGAAAAATTATGAACCAAAACAAAGATGAAAAGATTCCCCTGGGTCAAAGACTTTTTGACAAACCCTTTTTCCTTTTATTGGTGGGGCTTCTTGTGATGTTCCTTTTCTATACGGGCTGGGGTTTTGTTGAAATTTTGAGCTTACCCAAAAGCCAGCTCCCCTAATTTCATTTGAAGGAGGATTTCGTATGCATTCAGCAATTATCGCCCCCAAGGGGGTGTGGTGGAAAAAAGCAGGATCTCAGGAGAAAAAATGGGTCACCATTGCCTTTATCTGGTGCATGATTCTGTTTGCCATGATGCCCCTGTGGCATTTCAAGGGAGGGCAAAATCCTTCCGGCATCCGTGGTAAGGTCGCCCCTATGGATTATGTCGAGCGTGTTGAACGGTTTGTCAACGATTACAAAATCGGCGAGGAAAAAGGCTTCCCCGTTGTGGCCCCACCCCCCGGCGCTGAAGTTTACATGTTGGGGAGAATGTGGAGTTGGTACCCCGTCCTTAAATTGAAAAAAAATACGGAGTACACGCTTCACCTTTCATCGAGTGATGTCAACCACGGCTTCAGCCTTTATCCGGTAAACATCAATTTTCAGGTCATTCCCGGATACGATTACGGTCTAAAAATTGTCCCCAAAGAATCAGGCGAATTCACCGTTATGTGTAATGAGTTCTGCGGCATTGGCCATCATCTGATGGTGGGGAAAGTCATTGTCACTGAGTAGAAATCTACTTAAGCGCCACAGGCGCGTTGAGGGGGAGGCTCTCCGCCTCAGGCGGACCGATGGAGGGGGCGACGCGAGCCCCTATAATTGTCACTGAGTAGGAGGAAAAAACCATGATATCCAATTTTCGCACATGTTCCGTCACCGGGTTGAAAGTAGACCGCCATACTGAAAACCTGGTCAAAATAAATGCCGTGGTCGCCATTGTGGCCCTACTTGTCGGAATAATAGCCGCCGTTGGCTTGGTGCTTACCCGCTGGCAGGCCGTTCACCTTCTTCCTGCCGACATGTACTACCGCTTTCTCACCTTGCATGGGTTAAACATGCTCATCTTCTTCATCATCTTTTTTGAAATGGCCATCCTCTATTTTGCGGGAACTGTCCCTCTGAATGCGCGCCTACCGGCCCCCAAACTGGGCTATCTGGCTTTTATCTTGATGTTAGGTGGAGCCATTTTAGTTGATGTCATGGTGCTTCAAGGAAAAGCCGATGTTTTGTTCACTTCATATGTTCCCCTAAGAGCCGATCCTCTCTATTATTTGGGAATCATCATTTTTGCCGTGGGGGCTCTGATCGTCTCCTTCCATTTCTTTGGAGCCATTATCATCGCCAAGAAAGAAAAAACCTACGAAGGCTCCGTTCCTCTTGTTACTTTTGGGGCTCTTACTGCCGCGATTATTGCCGTGATCACCCTGGTACATGGGGCCATGATCTACATCCCCACTTTCCTTTGGTCCCTGGGTTTGATGAATGTGGATCCGCAAATTTACCGCATGGTGTGGTGGGCGCTGGGGCACTCATCTCAACAAATCAATGTGGCGGCCATGGTCTCGGTTTGGTACCTCCTGGGAGGCCTTACCGTGGGCGCTGTGGTTCTCAATGAAAAAATAAGCCGCGGCGCTTTCTTTTTATATATTCTTTTTATCTCGATGGCCTCGGCCCACCATCTTTTGGTGGATCCCGGTGTGGGGCCTGCATGGAAAGTGTGGAACACCAGCTACGCCATGTATTTAGCGGTTCTGGCCAGCATGATCCATGGTTTTACCGTCCCTGCCGGCATCGAAATGGGGCAACGTTTAAGGGGTTTTACAAAGGGAAAACTGGAATGGATTAAAAAAGCCCCCTGGGGAGATCCTGCTTTTGCCTCGCTGGTTCTTTCAATCATCATTTTTGGATTCATGGGAGGGATTACAGGGGTTATTATCGGGACAGAACAAATCAACATCATCGTTCACAATACCTTGCGCGTTCCCGGACATTTTCACTCCACCGTCGTTGGAGGCACAGCCTTCGCCTTTATGGGGCTTACCTATTATGTCATTCCCCTCATCTTCAGGAAAAAAATCTCCTTCTGGAAACTGGCCAAAATCCAGCCCTATTTGTTTGGCGGGGGTATCGTTCTTTTTGCCCTTAGCATGAGCACACTGGGAATCTTTGGTGTCCCGCGTAGGCACTGGGATATCACCTTCTCGCAGGCCCCCTTCCAAGTGGAATTCAACCCGGTGGTCAATTTGTTGCAAGCCAGCATGGGCTTGGGTGGACTTTTGGCAGCCACGGGGGTTCTTTCATTTATTTTGATTGCTGTTGTCTCCGTTTTCTTTGGCAAAACAATTCAGGAAAGTGATTTGAAAAACCCGCTCACCGTCGGCTTGCCCCAAGGCATTCTGGCTCTTCCCAAACAAGTTCATGGGAAAGGCGAGTCTGAAGAAGCCCACAAAGTGGGAGCCCCGGCCACCATGATTTTTGTAGGCATTTTCCTTGCTGTTTTCGTCCTTTACTATTTCGTGAACTGGAAGATGCTCTCGGCTGTCTGGAAAATTGGTTAAGAGAAAATGTTTTTAAAAACAAAAGAGCCCTATCAATTATTTTTTCCCTTGGGATTTTTATGGGGATTTATGGGGATTGGTTTATGGATCTTGTTCTTCTTTAAGTTTCTTTCGTTCTACCCACGCACTTTCCATGCCGAAATCATGATGGGAGGGTTTTATCTTACTTTTGCCACCGGCTTTTTAATGACCGCCATTCCACGGATGACGGGCACAAACCTTGCTTCCAGCACTGAAAAAATAACGGCCTTCATCATTGTCGTTGCTGCTTTCCTGGTAAGTTTACGGGAACCCCGCCTCTATTTCTATGCCGCCCTGCTCCTCCAGGCCTTGTTTTTGGTTTTTTTTGGAGGTCGCCGCTTTTTAAAACGCACAAACTCACCTCCTCCCGCCTTTGTTTTTGTCGGGGCCGGATTTTTGGGGCTTATCATAGGGCTTATTTTGATGATGTGGGGGGAATCCCGCTTGGGAGCCCTTTTGTTTTTGTATGGAGGTTTTTTGGGGCCTGTTTTGGGAATCGGATCTTTTTTAATCCCCATGATCTTGGGAAACCCTGTTCCTGCAAATACATGTTCATCCAATGGTCAGGCTGCAGGTAAAAACTGCCCCAAAAGAAAATTGATTCTATCCTTGGGGCTCATTCTTTTTCTTTTTGTGTCCTTTTATCTGGAAGCAAAGGGAATCATCCGTTCTGCCTATCTTTTAAGGGCCAGTGTCGTCAGCTTTGTTCTCTTGAAAAATTTCAGGATCTTAAAAAAACCCACCAACTCGGGGATGCTGGCATGGATTTTACAAATAAGTTGTTGGGCCCTTTTGGTTGGTTTTTGGCCAAGCGTGTTGTGGCCTTCTTTGGCCCTTCATTTCAATCACATTATTTTTATCGGAACGGTTTCCCTGATGATTTTTGGTGTGATCACTCGGGTGAGTTTGGCTCATGGCGGATTTGGTTTTGAACCGGAAAAAAAATCGCGCGCCCTAATGATGGTTTTAATCTTTTTATTGGCGGCCCTTTTGATGAGAGTGATGGCTCCATTCTTTCCGCAGGTTTATTTTTCCCACTTAGCCTACGCATCCATTTTCTGGATTCTGGCCGCCTTTATATGGCTTGCCCGATTCATCAGATGTCTCTTGAAAAATCATTAATTTTTTGGGTGAAAATTAAAGCGGTTGATAGGGGTAATACAAGAGCGTTGCTTCCTCGTTAGCTACAGGAAAACATTCGCTATCGACAAGTCACTTTTCTTATGACTCCCCGTAAAGATTAGCAGCATCTTTTGACCAAACATCTATACTTTTTCTCTTGGTGGCCAAACATGCTTTAGACCCGCATGTTTCACAAACAGCAATATCTTCTTCCATTGTTTTGCGAAGTGCCTCGTACAAATCCATTTCCACCTCAAGAAACGATGCTTTAAGCCCATGTTTTAAAGAAACATGGTAAGCCGCCTCAGTCAGATGCCCCAAAAAATCCTCCGGAAGAATGGCAAATTTTACATGCATTCCGGGCATAAACACCTCCTCATCCCTTAATGAACCTAGTCTTTACACTAAATAATTTCAAACAAAATGACACAAATACATGAAAATTTTCCTATGGCCTCTTTTTGGGGCCCACAAACACGACACTATATGCCTTTATTTCCCCATTTAAAAACCGCCGAACACGAACCTCCATATTGAAATCCTTCTCAAAATCAATGGGATGAACCCCGCGGCATTCTCTTTGGGAACAATTCCTCTTTTGGCCTTGGATCAAGCGGGTGTTCGTTTAGTCCTCACCCGTGTTAAACCTGTATTTCATCCCTATCTAAAAAAATCCATGGCCGGCACGGCTCTTGTTTCGCTGTGGATTTTTTATCTTAAGGGTTAAAATTTTTGTTTTTTTCTCATTTGATAAAGCCTTTCGGTAAAACCTCCTTCTTTGAGAAATTGTTGTTCCAATTGGCCAAGCAAGCGGTCCAATAGAAAATTAGTTTGGTGGGTTAAACAAATTAAAGTATTGGCAGCAATCTCAGGGGCGTTTTCAACATAGGTCCTATAAGTCGAATAGGACCTATTCCCCGAATAGGCCAAGCTTCGCAAAACCTGCGATATCGGATGATTTTTTCCCCAAAGTGGAAGCCCGCGCTGCCTTAAAAAATCTTGGTAGTCTAAAAGCAATTCTTCAAGGCTGGCACGCGCTACACCTATCAACTTGAGCTCGGTTTTCTTGGAAGTACCTGAAGCCATGCTTCCTTCAGCGATGTTTTGCTTCCCACTTCGTGCAGCTTGAACCATTTGGTCATGGGTACGCGAGCGTCGACTAATAAACCGATCACAAAAAACAACCGTAGCATCATAAACAATTTCTGAACTTTGATATGATTTTAGTTTCTGATAACCGCCATGAGGAACAATCAAGTCTTTGGAGTTTTGCATAATCCGATGCTAAGCAAAACATGGGCCAAAAACGAAACAACGCGAAATCAAGAGTTTAAGTTTTAATTGAAAAGTAAACCGTCCGAAAATCGGACGGTACAATCAGATTAATGAAGCCCAGCCTCCCTGGCTAGTAAGCCATCCCTGTTCCGCCTTGCCTCGACTTCTAGCCTTGTGAAGAGTTTTTTTCATTTTTTACGAGATTTCAAAAAAATCAAATCCTCCGCATCACCGGCTTTGGAACGTTTTGATTTTGCAATTTTTTTAAGCCGCAACAAATCTTTTTCTGAGGCAATGGAAATAATGTAAGAACTTACCTTGATTCGATTTGCAGAACCAGCAAGTTCACTTGCCAAGATGGGAAAATCGAAAAGTAAATCAATCCGAAGCCTTGTTTTAGGGTTATAAAAGTAAACACTGTTGGGGCAATCGATTTTCAACCTAATCTTGGCCACCTTTTGGTTATCAATCGTTCTGATAACTTGCCCATTCTCATCTGTTTTTGAAACTAGTTCCATCCCTCTCTTATAAAAAAGCCCAACCACATCGGAAAGACGTTCAACTGGATCAGATATTACAAAATCAAAATCCTGAGTAACCCGCTGTGAACCCAAAAGGATCAGCGCCATTCCACCTACCAGGACGGGTTGGAACCCCAATGATTCCAAACCCTGGATGATCTCCCCCACTTCTTTAATATGCGTTGATAGATTATTTTCTTCCATGGTCGGTTTGCGCATTAGGAAGAGGATAGTGGCAGGTTTTTACCCGAATCACCTTGGGAATGCCGCGTAATTGATGAATGGTGTTGAGATAACGGAAATTGCTTTCTATCCTTTTAGACGCTTCGATGGACGACATCCGAGCCCTAGCCCCCAAGAGGGCTATTTTCCGTCGTTCCACAGGGCTCAATTTACAGGCCCTTGCCTTCCCTCCTCGACGCCCCAGTATTTGGGCGATGCTCATTTTATTACCCATGGCCCTATTTTACTTAGCGCTAAGCAAAAATCAATTAATTATTCTTTTGTCATTTTTTCGATAATTGATCGATATTGAGAAAATTCCTTAAGAAGATTTTCCTTCTTCACAATCTCAAAATCCTGCATATTAAAATCTTGGGCCATAGCTTGTTGGGGTCTCAAGACCTCAGGGCTTCATCACAGATCCCTTCTTATTGCGCCATAAAAGATAACTGCTTTATTTTACATCTTAATTTTGACTTCATGCCATCTTATTCTTTGGTACTGTATTTGCACACCATCACTAGGAGTACAAAGTACGCCCAAACACTGTTAACAGGAATCAGATTGGATAAAGGAAGATGGAGGGAACGGTTAAAAGACTTTACCAAGCGAAATGAAAAATCATGGCCAATCGTATTTTAACATTTGATGGACGCGGGTTTATTTTGCCATCAGCCCCTCTTAGGTCCACACCTGAAGATAAACTCATCACCCAAATCATTTCAACTGAGGCGGGGAAAGATCACTATTTAACGATTGATGAATTAGGAAAATTGGCAAGTCCCGATACCCCTAAAGGCATTTCATGGCCAGCCTGCCGGGCATTCTTTAAAGCCAGTTTTGAACATGCCAATCAAACGGGTTCGTTACATAAGCTCTTGGATGGAGATGAGATCAAAACTTTGGAGTCGATGAAGGATAGTGGCGAGATGGAGGAGATCCTCCAATTACTGCCACTCCCTTTTTTACAGAAAATGTATGAAGCCACAGTCGAAGGGAGGCTGAAAATAGGCATCGTCAATCAATTATGGGCCTCTGATGACAAAGCCTATATCCCTTTTTTCCGAACCCTTGTTTTGAACTCTGAGTCAAAGCAAATAAAGGCCATGGCCCTTGGAGCTCTCACCTATTATGAGGATCCGTGGTTGGTTTCTTATTTTGAGGGTGATTGGCAGCGCAATAAACATTTTTCAGATTCTGCTGAAAATGCATTGGCTATTTTATCTTACCGAAATGCTCGTGCCTATGATCTGTTAGTTAAAGTGGTGGTTAGCGATCCAGATAATTATCTTGCCATTATCGGTTTGGGTAAATCTTATCGAAAAGAGGCGGCGTTCGTTTTAGAAGGGCTTTATTGCAAGCCAAACAGGCACTTTCATTTTATCAACCAGGCTTTAACGAATATGGTTGCAAAAGGAGTGGTGACCGCTGGTGAACTTTTACACAAGGCAAAATCTGAAACAATTAAGGGTCAACTGAACATCCTGACGCTTCTTATGGAGGGGGATTTTTTAGGACCAGATGACGCACCAGAAGTCCAACGGATTATGACTTTGGCTTCTTCCGATGGGACTGCTGAAGAAAAGCGTTTAGCCGATCAATTGCGCCAAAAATATATCGATGGTCTTAACCCAACACAAGCCGCATCAAGTGCAAGCACCTTTGATAAAGAAATTTCTCCTGAAGCTTTGAAGGATTTTTTGGGTGGAAGGCTTTTCGGTGATTCTGTGAATTCGACCGGGGGGAAAGTATCTAATTTCCTCTGGAATGCTAGGAACAAAGAAATTTTGCGAAAGGGCGTTTTATCCCTTACCCCAGAGGCAATGGCAGCGTGGGAGGATCGTTTAGCCCAATGGGTCGAGCATCCTTCAACGGATGAGTATCAGAATTACCATCAGTTAAGCATGGGGTTTTACATTCTTTCTTGGACACGTGACCCTGAAATTTCTGGAAGGGCCATCGATCTCCTAGAAAAAACCAGCAACCCTCTGGGGGACCTTTTTAATGAAGATGATTTAAAACGCCTGATCCAAAATAATTCCCAGGCTTTTATCAAAATTTTTCCAAGCATCCATAATGATGACATTCGGAAATCATTACGTCGGACATTAACCGGGCAAAGAAACTCTGAGTTTATCTCCCTCATTCAGAACGAGTGGCGTAGGGAGTCAAATCCAGAAATTAAAGATGAATGGGGCCGCGCGCTTGTTTTGCGGGGGGATCAAGAAGCCATTGAGTATTATAAGGGAAACGCGGATCAAGGAATCCATGCAACCCATCTAGCTCGAATCGGCTATCATTCAGAAATAGACCGCCATCATCAAATCCCTCTTAATATAGAAAATCTGCATGCCCAAAGGGATCCAGCTACTCAACAACCCATCCTAGTGCTCTGACCATTTAATTATTATCTTTATATCCGAATGTTTTTCTGGCCTTGGCCGTTGTAAAGGTCCAATCAATTTTGATCT
>Ga0154362_153_pt5 | contig 23748 bp, 17 predicted proteins | sample RifGroA2_FD_115890 | JGI IMG/M metagenome (GOLD analysis project Ga0154362, IMG submission 115890) | Deltaproteobacteria bacterium GWA2_45_12
ATTTCAGAAGCTGAAGCGGAACCCTTATTCACCAAAATAATGATGGGAATTCCTTCATAGGGGCTGTTGTTTTTGGCTTTTTGATAGTCAACGTCCTTGTCGCGACCCCGTGTAGAAACAACCACCCCTTTTTCCATGAACAAATCAGACACTTTCACGGCTTCACTGAGCAACCCACCCGGATTATTGCGCAAATCAAGAACAAGACCGCGTATTTTTTTTTCTTTTTCAGCCATTTTGTCCATGGCTTCCCTTAATTTGTCCCCTGTGTGCTCCTGAAATGTTGAGATGCGTGCATAAACATAACCATCGCCCAAATTTTCAGACTTGACGCTTTCTACACGAATAATATCGCGCACCAGCGTAAAATCCTGCGTCTTGGTAAGCCCCTCACGCCAAATGCTCAAAGTGACTTTTTCACCCTTGTTGCCACGCATCATGTGCACGGCATCGATAAGGCTTAAGTCCTTGGTGAGTTTGGAATCAATCTTTAGAATGCGGTCACCGGCTTTAATGCCCGCTTTGTCAGCAGGAGAGCCTTCAATGGGGGCAACAACGGTCAGTACGGAATCTTTCACTGAAATTTCAATGCCCACTCCACCAAAACGTCCTTCGGTATCCGACTGAAAATCACGATAAATTTGGGGTTCCATATAGACTGTGTGAGGGTCCAAAGAGGAAAGCATGCCCCTTATGGCCCCTTCGATCAGCTTGTGCTCATCAACAACATCTACATAGTTTTTATCCAGAATTTCGATCAGTTTTGTAAAGGTATCGAGTTCTTTATAAATTTTGTCACTCAAGGCCAACGAAGGTTGAGAAAAAGAAAGAAAAAGAAGAATGAGAATGATTTTTTTCATATGATTGTATGGGCATTGTAAGGGCAATTCATGAATTGCCCTTACCTTAACCCTACCTTATCTTACCTTACGCTTTCTTGCCCAAAACAGAATTGGCAATGCCCTCGGCATCCAACTTATAATGACGGACAACCTCTTGATAACTACCGCTTTGACCAAATTCATCGTTAACACCAAGACGAATCAGGGAATGAGGGCATTTGTCGGTTAAAACCTCGGCCACCGCCGAACCAAGGCCCCCGATAATGGAATGTTCTTCCACACTCACCAGAGTCCTGTGTTTTTTTGCCATGGCCACAATCAAATCAGCATCAATGGGCTTTACTGAAGCCATGCTGGCTACCGTACATGAAATATTTTTTTGGGCCAGGATCTCTGCGGCTTGCAACACATGGGAGGTTAAAAAACCATGCGTAAAAAAGCATAGATCCTTCCCTTCTTTTAAAACATGCCCACGCCCTATTTTAAAGGAATAAGAGGGATCAAAAAGAACCGGCGTTTTAGCGCGTCCCAAACGGACATAACAGGGGCCCGCATCTTCCACAATGGCTTCCAGAATTTTTTCGGTTTCAACGGCATCCGAGGGAACAAAAACCTTCATCTGGGGAATAACACGCATGACGGCCACATCCTCGATGGCTTGATGGCTGGCCCCGTCTTCCCCCACGGTAAGACCGGCATGGCTGGCACAAATTTTTACATTGAGATTGGGATAGGCAATCGACTGACGAATTGGCTCCCAGGCACGGCCCGTGGCAAAAATGGCAAAGGTGGAAACAAACACTGTTTTCCCACAAGCAGCCAAACCCGCCGCCGTCCCCATCATGCCTTGTTCAGCAACCCCCATGTTAAAAAAACGTTGCGGGAACTTCTTTGCAAAAATATTGGTTTTGGTTGAACCAGACAAATCAGCATCAAGAACCACAATATGGGAATACTTTTCTCCCAACTGGGCCAATTTATTTCCGTAAGCATCACGTGTTGCTATTTCTTGGGTCATATTCATTCCGTACGGGCGCGGCAAGCCTCGCCCCTACCCATTTAATTCCTTCAAGGCCACTTCCAATTCATCATCGGTAGGGGCCACCCCATGGTATTTGGGCTTGTTTTCAAAAAGGGAAACCCCTTTGCCCAGGATGGTTTTCCCGATAATGACTGTGGGTTTTCCTTTCACCTTTTGGGCCTCATCTAAAGCACAAACAATCTCAGCCATCTTGTGTCCATCAATGACAATGACATTCCATCCAAACGATTCAAACTTTTTATCCAAGGGAGCTACATCCATCACGTCGCTGACAAAGCCATCAATCTGGACATTGTTGTAATCAAGAAGGGCACAACGGTTATCAAGCTTGTAAAAAGCAGCGGCCATGGCCCCTTCCCACATCATGCCTTCTTGGGATCCGCCATCTGACTCTAATGAATAAACACGATAATTTTTTTGATCCACCCTTGCGGCCAGCGCCATACCGTTGGAAATACTCATGCCCTGCCCCAGCGAGCCCGTGGACATTTCAATCCCCATTTCGGGATGCATTTTAGGATGCCCTTGCAAAACAGAACCTAGTTTACGTAAAGTAAAAATTTCTTCTTTGGGAATGTATCCCAGACGCATCAAAATGGCATAAAGAGCGGGGGCTGTATGCCCTGCCGATAAAACAAAACGATCCCGATCGGGCGATAAGGGATTTTTTGGATCGATATTCATTTGATAAAAATAAAGGGCCGTCAGAAGATCAATGCATGAAAGCGGCCCCCCCGTATGCCCGCACTTGGCGTGATGAACCATTTTTAAAATATCAATACGAAGTTGACGGGCAATTTCTTCTAATTGGGCAACAGATGGCTTTTTCATAGGTATTAAGAAGTGGTTTCTTTAGCGTGTTCAAAAGAAAGTGGAAAGAAAAAAATCAATTGTTTGCCAGTTCCACCTTGGTGATCTCCCCCATTTCGCTTCCCCAAAAATAATGCCCAATGCGTTTCATGCGGTCGGGAGAATCGGTGGAATAAAATTTCGCCCATCCTTTACGTTTTGCATCCGGATTTTTCAAAGAATGATCATCAAGGGTCTTTTTTAACTGGGTTGTTACAGCCTCGGCTGAATCAACAAGGGTGATATCCTTCCCCAAGAGACGCGCCATTTCTTCCTTGAAAAGAGGATAATGGGTGCATCCCAAAATAAGGCTATCAATTTTCTGGGCCATGAAGGGCTTTAAATAAACTTCCAGAATCTTGGCCACAATCTCTCCTTTGACCCATCCTTCTTCAGCCAAGCCCACCAAAAGGGGACACGCCTTCGAAACGACAACAGCCTGCGAATCAAGTTTATAAAGGGCCTGTGCATAAGCTTGGGAACGAATGGTTCCTTCAGTACCAATGACGCCGATGTTTCTGGATTTAAGACTGATGGCCCTTTCGGCCCCTGGTTTGATCACGCCCAGCACCGGCACCTTGAACTGGCTTTGCAAATAATCAAGAGCATAGGCCGAGGCCGTATTGCATGCCACAACCACCGCCTTCACATTTTGCTCAAGAAGAAAATGGGTGTTCTGGACTGAATAACGTAAAACAGTTTCTTTTGATTTGGTCCCGTAAGGAACACGGGCGGTATCGCCCAAATAAATGAGATCTTCAAAAGGAAGGACTTTCCGGATTTCCTGAAGAACGGTCAGGCCTCCAATACCAGAATCAAAAACTCCAATGGGTTGGGTGGACATGAATAAATCCGAAATACAAAGCAAAAAATTCGAAACAATCCCTCATTTGAAAAATTAACGTCTTTTTCGTTTTGAAATTGTTTTTAAACTTTTGGCGGTAATGGCCCTTCTGCCAACACGATCAACGGCTTTTCCCAGACTATCAACCTTGTAGGACAGGTTCTTTAAGTCCTTTCTGGAAGGAACATCCATCACATGCATCACATTTTTAATGTTGGTCAAAATAACCTCCGTTATCTCATCTTTTTTCTTGATAACAGTGGTCACAGCCTTGGCAAACAAATCACTCTTCAACAATTCTTTCACCACTTTTGAATCAAAAACTTCGGACAATAATTCAGACTTCAAGCTTTCACCTTTAACCAAAGCCTGATCCAACCATGCTTTTAATTGACTCATAGATCACCTCCTTAAGTTTTAATAAAAAGAAACAGGCAAGGGGTAACCTGCGCCCCCTAACATTGTCAATAAAAATGACTAAAAATGCCCCTCATTTTAAGCTCTTACCACTTCTTTTAAGCTATCAATTTGAAACTTTAAAGGGGGTTCAAAAAGAACCGCCCGATTTCGTCCCTGACTCTTGGCCCTGTAAAGGGCAATATCCGCCTGTCCTACAAGCTCTTCTTCACTATGAGCCAACCCCGGATAAGCCGAAACCCCAATACTGACTGTTAAGGGTTTGCCCCCCAAGACTGCTTTTTCGATCAAGCGTCTTATTTTTTCAGCCACATGAAGGGCATCGGATAATTGGGTGTCAATAAGCAGCACAACAAACTCTTCCCCTCCCACACGGGCCAAGGTATCCACTTCGCGAATATTTTTTGAAAGCAAGCGTCCGATGGCTTCAAGCGCCTTGTCTCCTTCCAGATGCCCAAACTGGTCATTGTATTGTTTGAAATGATCTACATCGATCATCAGGATGGAAAGGGGATGTTCAAAACGCTGCACCCTCTTCCATTCCATGCGCAACACATCATAAAAATGACGGCGATTATATAAGCCCGTCAGTTCATCCCGTACAGCCAACTCTTTGGTTTTGGTGTAAAGCCGAGAGCGGTCGTAGGCCACGGCAATCTGGTTGGCCAGTGATTCCAAAAACTGGATATCACGTCCTGAGAAATCATTTTTCTGGGTGGAACCCACATTAAGCACACCCACAACACGGCTTCCCACCAGCAAGGGAATACTTATAAAAGAACCCTCTTCTTTTTGTTTCTTTTTGTAATGAAGATACCGTTCATCCTTCACTTTGTTGGGCACATAGATTATTTTTTTGCGAGCTGCAGCCTGACCACACACACCTTCCCCCATTTTAAACCGCATCCCGCGAATCTTTGATTTGTTCTTAAACCCGCTGGCCGCTTTTATTTCGAGCCAGGCGTTCATATCGTCTAAAATCATCAGACTGAACTCATCATAGGTGAGAACATCCCTGAAAATTTTGGAGACCGTGTAATAAATTTCGGAGGTGTCCAGGGCTTTGGCCAGAAGTTCGGAGGCTTGATAAAGTGCTGAAAGATTTTTAAGCGAGGTTTCAAGCTTTTTATTGGTGAGCTCTTCAATGGTTTCAAAAACAAACTGGACATGCCTTTGAAGCAATCCACGTACCGTTCTGAAAATGGAATCGATCATGGGCAAAAATTATAGGCATGGGGCAAATGGGGTGTCAACTAAAGGCTTACAATCAATGGTATGCACCCCAGGGCAAGCCCTGGACCCAAGATTCCGTCCGCCTAAGGCCGGACGGGGTTTTGACCCAGCAAGGCTCGTCCCCGAAGCCAACGAGCGTAGGGGATAAAATTTTAGTGCGCGTTATTTCGGCTCATACCATGCACAAAAAAGAAAGGATGGTTTATGAAAAAGCCTTTTCCCAAGTTTAAAAGCCAGAAAGCCTTTGATAAGTTTTTGGAAACAACAGACCTTGGCGATTATTTGGAGCCATCTGACTTTAAAAAAGTGACCTTTAAATTCAGGAACCAAGATCGGGTTATCTCCTTAAGAATTTCATCCTCCTTGCTCGAACTCCTTAAAAAGGCCACCGCCAAGCATAACACCAAATATCAACGGCTCATCAAATCGATTTTAGAGGAACATGTGGTGTCTTATTTATAAGTACGAGGCAAACCAGAAATAGGGGATCGTCGCGGCATATTACGCAGCGCGGGATAGCCCAGGATGGTTTTTCTTGGGGCGGGATGGGAAGTTCTTCGATAACTGGCAAGTCTTGAAAACGTTGGCTTGGATGGGGATTGTAACTTGGGTGGGTCTGGCTGAATAGAATTTAATGAAGATAACTCCCCCTCGCCCCCTCTTAATGTAAGAGGGGGTTGGGGGGCGTTACCCGAATTTTTTAGGGGATCCGGCACCTTCACCACCACCTCCGGATCCAAAAACACGGCGTACATGGCCTTTTCGAATTCGCGGATGGGAAGTTGGCACGTATTCGCCCCCAAATTAAGCTCATCACGCACCCAGGGGGCGCCAATAAACCCAAGCTCATCATCCCAAGAGCCTTCTGCATAAGGGCCAAATCCTCTCAACTCAACACCAGGGCCGTAAATGGATTCGGGAAAGGGCTGCCTCTTTAAAGGATCGGGATGAACATAGGGGATGTAAGCCTTGGTCATGAAAAATGCCATCTGTCGGGAGAACCGCAACCAATCCGCTCGGGGCTTCATCAACTCCAACGCTCTTTCGAAAGAGAGCTCATAGCGCGCGGCATAGGCTTCAGAAAAAACTTCTAAAAGAATTTCCGCATAATGCTGAAGAAAAATATCATCCTTCCAAGCATTGCGTCCTTCATCGGGTATTTTTTCCAAGATATCCACCATCCGATTTCCTAAGAGAAGAGTCGCTGCTAAAAGATGGCGTCCTAAAATAAGCATCTCGTCAACCGGCGCCGCCAAAACAGCAGAAGAAGAAAACTGCACCCTTCCTTCAAACTCGTCTCCCGTGATCATCTCCTCTCCATCACGTAGGCCATTTAACGCATAATTGGCCCAGCGCAGGCATCCGCGCCAGTTTTCAATTTCTCCCATGCCAAAATAACCACCGCCAAAGGCAATCCCGGGGGCAACACTATAAGCCCGGTTCCTTTGATTTTCCCCATCCACCCAAAAATGATACAGGCCCACGGGAACTTCATGATAAACCCCATACCGGGCCAAAGAGAAAACGGCCCGAAGCGATCGCTTCAAGCCCTCTTCAAATAAAGGAAAGGGGAAAACCGGATCATCCAGATAATAAAAATAATCGTGGGGTACGCGCATCGCCACTGCATCGCGGCCATCAATTTCAAATAACAAAACCTTCCCATCCTCATCATGCACGGCGAAGGGCAAATCATTTCCAAAATGCAATCCATGATCTTCCAAAGTCTTCCACCACTGAACTTCACGCACCAAGCTTTCTCCACTTTGACCTTTATTGGCAAATTTAATCATCAAATCACCCTGATCTCCTTCAAGCTGATAAACACGATGACGATGAAATGCTCGCGCTTCCCCAATGGTTTTAAACCGTGAAACAATTTCTTCCGCGGTGGTGGATACTCTTTTGTAAGGAACATCCACGCTGTGCAAACGCGGAAATGCTTTCACGCCAAATTGGACATAATTTTCCATCAAATCCGGAAATGGCGTCTCGCTTTTTCCACCACACTTAAATTCAATCATTTCTAAATTCATGAGGGGCCAAAAGAGACTGAGCAATTTATTTTGAACCTCGCGGACACCGTTAACAAGTTTCGCGGCAGAGTAGAAAACTTGTCTCATAAGCGCAAATCGCATATCTTTAATCTGCATCGGCCTTCCTTTAAAGGACAAGAAAACGATCTCAGCAAGGGATAGAATCTCAACTTGATCATGAATTTGCATCGCTTCGCGAAGACAGTGATCGGCATAAATCCTTACAGCACCTGGATTTTCAAAAGCGCAGCATAGGGCAATTTTAAACCATACTTCCATTTCCTCCATTGTTTGGGCCAAGGATAAGGCCTTCATGGCAAAATTAACGGCTGAACGTGCACACAACTCATCGGGGCTTTGACTTAAAGCCTTTGTATCAGGGATTAATGATCGCCTTTGGTCCATGGACAGACGGTCCAAGGCATAGCGCAGAATCTGGATGGCCCGTCTTTTGTCGTCATTGTCTTCGCTTTTCATTTTTCCCCTTAGACGTTGATAATGGAATTCGAAATCGCCATCGGAAGCCTGCGCCAGCACAAGACCGTAGAGAATGGGATTTAAAAGGGGATGATCTCCTTCATGAAGATAAACAGCAACCGCTTCCGGGGACGTGTCTTGAATCAATCGTGTCAATTGTTCTCCATGACCCACAAGATCACAAACTTTGATGGAAGGGAGAGCCTCTAAAAATTGGCAAAATAATATTTTGGCGTGGGCGGGGGGAACCAAAAACATCCAATCGCAAAACAAATTGAAAATCCGGTCGATCACCACCAAGCTTTCGGCAGAGCCTGAATGATTATGGCGCAAAAGGCCGATGCCCATCCTTAAAGTTTCGATTTGCTCCACCGGGGATAAAGACTGAAATGAATCCTGTACCCGCCGCAAATCGCTCCATAGTGTCACACTATGATCAAGATAGGCCCGTTCAAACCTCAAAAAGGCACTATGAAACTGGGTTTCATCCTCGGGAAGATCGGTTGAAAAAACTGGTGCTTCTCCTAAAAAATAACGCGCGGCTGATCTCAGTCGGAGATTTAAGCCGTGAGACAAAGCTTTAAGTCCATCCACGGCACGACGATGCTCTTCATAGCCAAGGGGAATATCCCGATCTGGAGCATCCATTCTTTCTGCCAGCCTCTCAAGAACGGCCAGGTCAATATCACCCTCTGGGGTAACAAGATGTCCGTCCAATAAAAGACGTATGGATTGGTAGGCATCGAGTGCAGAACGAAAAGACGTCATCGCATCCCCCCGCGGAAAACAGCCCGGCCAAAGGGGCTGATCAAATGGTGTCTTGGGATAAAAGGAAGGAAAACAGTGGGGATAAAAGTGCGGGCCCGATGGCCCGTGACGTGAAGAGGCCTGGGTGATTGCACGGGCAGGGCTCCTTCTATTTCTTCACTCACGCTTTCAGGGCCATTTCTGTTGTGTAGCACCGATTCAACACCAGAAAAAGGTTCCACAAAATCCGGCATCGGTGGCTCACTGGAGGGCCTTCTTGTACGTCGTGTGAAAAAATCGGAGGATCTGCCTGGTGTCGGTACTTTTTCAAGAAGTTCGTCCGACTCAAGTCTGAAATCACGGATCCCGTGCCTTTTCCATTGTGTTTTAACGGACCGGCGCTCATCCAAAAAACTTCGGGTAATTACCTTGCGCAGTTGGGGAAATGCGGCCATCAAGCCCTTTACCAACACACAGGCATCGAGCGCTTCGGACTCATGGTGATAGGTTATGTAAATTTCCAAAAATTCATCCCCGTGGTTTTCTTCAAGGGCTAAGGTGAATGTTCTGCGAAAACGACCATTGTCCACTGTAAAACGATATTCCCTGACAAAGGGTTTGTCTGAATCAATGGGGCTTCCCGAATTTAACTCCCACAGGGGTCCCAAGATTTGTTGAACTATGTTTTGCACCCGCTCAAAGAAATTGGGGGCCCTTAACAACAGCACGTGACGGGCGGCAGCCACTAACTGATAACCATGCGAATCGGGGTCCATATCTTTTATGATCTGATCAAACCATTCAAACCATCGACCTTGTTCTTCAGCATTTGGTAGAAATTCTTCTGCCCTACCCAAGCACTGACCCAATTGATATTTAAGCTTATGAAGAATTCCCCTTGAAGCAGATTGCACATCGGAGGTGGGAACCAAACCCAGGCGACTTAAGTGTTGCCTGTTATTTTGCCGGTCCCCAAAGGGCAGGGTTTCAAAATCCAGTACGAAGCCACCCTGACCCGAATTTGTCCACTCTTGGCGGACCACACCGTTTTCAGCATCATCAACCAGAAACGATATTGAATAGGCAAACGGATAATCAACGGCCAGGGCACAAATAATAGACTGAATAACCTGATCGGAATTTACAAAACCCCTCAAATCAAACCAGAATCTAATTCCCTTGACCACGTTGGTATAGGGAATACGAATGACCTTTATTTCACCATGTACTTCCCTTCCACAAATATTGTCCGTTAAAGTCAAAGCATAAACACTCGTGAAATTATCACGATAAACGCGTTCTATTCTACGACCACCCCGAACAAAAGCCATGTCAAAGCCATTGAGCAGCAAATCAATGACATCATCCATGGTGGTTAAAATATTCCACCGCACTTCGGCCCAATAAGCACGGTCTTCTTCGGGCATGCCGGGGATCATCTTGTTTAACAAGATCACTACTTCTCTGCGGTAATGGGACTGGCTCAATCTCCATCGTGCCGTCAAAATCAACTCTTCCAACTGAACCACTTCTTCCGGCAATAAACAAAGGTTCTTCAATCTTTGAATAGTTTCTAAAGGGTCCCCCAAATAACCAATATTTCCATTTGTATCGTTTGCGGGAATTCTGGTTTCATCAACCTGCTGGTTCTGCCACGTCTCAAAACCAAACTCTTTTAGCAGACATGAAACATCTTCAAACTTTGCCAACCCCTGCCAGGCACGACGAACCAGATCTTGCAAGGCACGGGCCCGATCCAAAGATAATCCCAGTTGATAAGCCCTATGGTAGACACGAATAAGACACCCTGCTTCTTCAGGACTTAAACACTGGGCAATCTGATTATCTCCCAAATCATTTGTATTCCACGGCCGAGCGGCCTCGGGCCTTTGTTGCAAAACACCATCAATATCCGCATTCAGTTGCCGTAAATACTGGCGACACTGGTTGACAATGGCATTGTCAGGCAGGCCCTTGAGCGCAGCCAGATAATTGGCAATGAACTTTTGGTAGGCTTCCAGTTTTTCGGTTGGCCATCCATCGAGGGCATAGCCCGGCATGAAATCACCGGCTTTGATATCGCCGTTTTTGGAGCCCAAATATTTTTCGCCATAAACATGGGAACACAAATAATCGAGCATCCGTGTTTTTTCATCCAGACTTAAGGCTTCATTCCAGTTTTGGGCAAAATAAAAATGGAAGGGGGACCATAATCTATTGAAAAAATCTTGCGCGGTGGGATGGCCTGTTTTTCCCCCATTCTCCAAATCAACCAACGTTTTTTTAGCCAGCCCCCACGCAAAACATTCGCCATCACTGGGCTCAAGAGCAACGGCTATTTGATACAGCTGTTGGGCTGCAAGATGATAGGACTGGGGCATGCTTAGCTGATGGACGGCACGATAAACATCGGCCATGGCACGAAAAAAAGCATCTACACGGGGTTTTCTTGGATCATCATCCAAATGGGAGGGTTCAAAACCCAGTCTTACAACGTATTTCCCCTGAGCGCGCATGGCGAGTCTTTCTTCCGGCGAAACCGGATCCAGGCGATATTCAAAACCCTGGAAGGCCTCACCAAATAACTGCCGTAGGGCTTCTTCCATAAAGCCAAACGGGGGAAAGACCAGTTTCTGTCCGGAATAATTTACAGAATACAAAGATAGCCGCCCTCTAAAAACATCGGAAGCCCTCTTGGCCATTAAGGGAAGGTTCTGATGATTAAATCCAAACACATCGGCCGCCTCGGGGCCCTGACCTATTTCAAAACAAGTCGCAAGCCATGATAGGGAAAGTGCCCCACGATTCTTTAAATGATCAATAACCCTTTGTACAAAGTCTCGGTATTTATCCGATCCATGGGGAAAATCCATCTCATCCATGGAAACTGCAGCATAAGAGGCGCGGGCATTGAATTGGGCAACCATATTCCCCTGGCACCACATCCAGAAATCGGCCAGGGTTTCCATCTTCATCGTGTCGCGAAAAACACAATCGGCATAGGACACAAGCATCAATTTTAAGGGCAGAGAAAGGGGCGCTTGTCTGGCTTGCATCACCAGTTGATTCAAAAATTGAACCCGTTCATTACTGACATTGGGGGAACGATTCTCGGCAGCAAGGATGGGGAAACCTTCTTCATCAAATCCGTGGGGGGAATCTGAAATACGGGCTTTGGCCCAGAAAAAAACACGGGGACTAAAACGGGGGGCCAGCCCCATACGGCTATCGGATAAAAATTCCGTCCAGCGCCCGGCCGTGGAGTCATCCTTCCTGCCCAAGGGCCATAAAAAGCCCATCATCCATACAAGATAAACCAGATTTTCCGCCCTTTCTGTCGTATCTTTAAAGCCCAAGAGCATTTTCACTTCATCATCCAACCATTGAAGGGATTGCCCCCGAAACGCTTCCGGGTGCGCATTCGCCAAAGATTGCAAAAAACCATACGCATACCCGCGTTTTTCATTTTTCATGGAATCCATTTTTTCAAGCGTCAACCTCACCCACTTATCGGGGTGGCTTAAAAACGGAGCCAAAAATTTAAGCCAGAAGCAGAGGTTCTTCCATTCATCCCCCCGGGCTCGGATAAAATCTTGTTTCAATTTGGCCTCAAGACCAGTGGTCACCTGGGAGGCCATCCGATGGAGGGTAATGCCCAAACAGTTTCGGCCTGTTTCTTTAATGCCATCATCTTTCTGGTTGGATAAAGCATCCATGGCCCTTGTGACAAGATCTGCAGAAATAATCCCCGGATGATGGTAAGCGGCCGCTAGAACAAGCCCATAGCCCATGCAAACCGTGTCCCTGTCCCGGCTTTCAATGGCCCGCAAGACAAGTTCACTGAAAATCTTTTGGGGAATCAGTGCAGGATTTGCCAGTAATATTTTTTCAAACAGGGTGAGAACTGCGGGCAAAAGAGAAGGATTGACCGCATACTCTTTGGCTATCCAATGCACATCGCCCGCATGCAATCTTTGGGGAAATAAAACGGCCACATGATCATAAAACGAAAGGACCTCTCTGGGCAGAGCGGCTCTATCCGAATGCAAGCGGGTTGCCCATTGAGCCCCCAAGGGGCGAACTGTTTGCTGAACCCCGGACGGGTTTGCTGAAATAAAAATATCTGCTGTAGGCGAAGTTCCATTTCCGGAATTTCCAAATGGATTTGGAATCCCCAAGGCCTGCCAAATACCGTCCTGATCCGGGGCCGAAAAAACATGCCCCCCATTGATGGTTGCCGCTTCAGTCATAAAGTATACAAAAGTTAAAAGTTTAGGTTTCTTATCCCCTACGCTCGTTGGCTTCGGGGACGCGCCTTGCCGGGTCAAAACCCTCCACCTTAGGCGGAGAATCTTCCAAGGCTTGCCCTGGGGTGCATACCATTGATCTTCGGTATGAATTCAAAAAGGTTGCTTTAAACCTCCTCTTAACGCATGGCGTTATAAATTACTAAAAACAAAGATTTTTATTGAAATTTTTGGGCTAAAAAGATTGTGTACACTTCGCCTTTAATCAGAGCAACGTTTAGAGTTTAAATTCGATAATACTAAAAGCTTTCTTTAAATTTCCCTTAAGGAGTTTTCATGGGTTCTATTCCGGGTTTATTTCAAACAGTGGCAGTCATGCAGCCTCCCCCCATGCCGGAAGAGGCCCCTCTTCCACCTGCACCCGAAGAAATTCAACAAGATCGCTATACAGAAATAACTCCCGATCCCAGTGAAGTTAAAATTAGAGTCACCTCTGACAGCCAACTTTTGTCACTGGCTGAAGTTGTCAGCCTTTTGCGAAGCCTGGAAGCCCACAGTGTTGTGCCAACCGCCATCCGGCTTCCGGGGCAAAACATTTCACCGGGGCACTTACTTAAACTTTTTGCCTACCAGATGAATAAATCCATCGACCCCACTCATCAGCATCCGGATGCCTGCTCCATCAGTACGGGGGATGAGGTGGACACCAACTCGTCGGATGAATGGACCCTTATCAAAAAAATATGGAAGGAACTCTTTAATGCCACCCCCTCGACAAGACTCTGCGCCATTGCTCCCAGCAACCATGCAGCCGAATACACGGGCGTCACCACCATGGAAAACAGTGTGGCTGGTTTTCTTTTATCCATCGTTCTTCACACATGGGGCTCCAAACGCAATATCAAGGACCAAGTGGCCATACCAGAAAGCGGCGGGTACCTCGAAAACAAGGGGGATGCCATCAAGCATTATTACGAGATGATGGGAATTCCCTACAAGGTAACCCGTTTAAACTATAGCCACAACTCCGATTACCTCATCGCCACCAAAGGCACCGACAAGGAAGCCTCCCCTGAGGATGAAGAGATTTGGAAAGCCTATGATTGGTCGGTGATGCAAAACCGGCTTAATTCACCCCAAATTTACAAACACTTCTGGAATGAAGAAACGCTCTCGAAAGGAACCAAGCTTTGGCATTCCACCGTTCAATTTACTCCCGGAAGCGATCACGATCCCAAAGAGTCCACCAAAAACTGGCTCCACCTTTCCGCCTTTGAGATGAAAACTTTCTCCATGGGAGGACAAACCGTTCCTGTTTATTACATCAACATGGATTCCATGGATTACAGCCATGCAGGTTTTGATGAAGGGGCCAGCCTCTTGGGCCACGTTTCAGACACACAGGTAAAAATAGTACGTGCCTACATGGACGAAATGAAGCGGCGCAATCCCCAAGCCAAATTCGTCATTGGAGGACATTATCAATTCAAACAGATTGTCGAGCTGGAATCCTCCGGTTTTGCACGCATGATTTTGTCGGATGAATCCGTCATTGCTTTATTGGAAGCTCATGTGCATCAACGCGGCTATTACAACGCACGCTATTTGCCGGGCGTTAATCGAAAAACCGATCTGCCAGCGGTCACGGCTCCAGCCATCATTGACAATGCCGAAGCCCTCACCATTGACCTAAAAAAGATCGATGACGATGTCCTTCGCGTCAGTTTCCACTATGAAACTGTCAATCCCGCAAACGGGACCTCGCTACGCGACGGCGAAAACGACATTCCCGGAACAACTCCCGAGGTCATGAGTTTGGTTGAATCCCTAAAATCAAACATGCTTGTCTATCTGGACCATTATGACCACATACAAGACAGACTCATGAAAGTGGATGCCTCGCGCAACATCGGCTTGTATGACAAATTCACCAATATCTTTGATACGCGGGAATTTTCGGGAGACCAAAAAGATTTAACCGGCATCCTTATCCGTGAAGGTGTGGGTAATGATGAAGTCATCAGCAAGGATTCCATCCCCGGCATGGTGATGTATACCCGTCAGATGATGGATCTGGCTTTTCATACGATAAGGTTGACACTCAGAGAAGCCGGCATCCCTGAATCTGAAACCAAAAAGTATGAAGAGCTCTACATAGCCAGACGCAAAATTTTGGACGCCTATTACGAGTCAATCATGAAAAACGGCTCTCAACCCCGTGCCGACCATGATCTGTTTCACGCCTTGGATGAGCAGGCCATGGATTTCATCACCGAAGCCAATAAAATTGCAAATCTGATTCGTTCCGGAAATCACAACGGCACAAACTTCACTCCGCAACAAAGGGAACTCCTTGAAGTCATCGAACACATCAGCACCGACTTGGCCATGTTTGTTGAAGAAGATTACAAATCGTGGTTACGTTCGTTTGAACGTTTGGTGCGCACCAAACGTCCCTATGAAGAAATCGCCCGCCATGGCGACCTTTTTGGCCGCCCCCATTTCATCTCGATGACCCAACACCTTCAAAGTGACATTCCCTTTGGCAGCCACGCTTTTGCTTTCCTCACCCGAGTGGGACTGGAATCCATCAAACAATACGAGGCCTATGTGGGCAAAACCGGCCAAGCCCCTCACACTAAAATCCCTGACACCATCATTGTAGAACGCAAATTATCCACCGGGCAGGCACGCATGACGCCGGTTCCAAATACAAAATCAATTCCGGGGGCCGAAGAACAAATGCACGATGAACTTGATAAAAAAACCGGGGGAAGACTTAAAAAACAAGAGGAAGAAGCCCGAGCTTTGAACGAAGAAATCAAACAAGCCCGTGGCGAGGCCATCGTCCCACGTATTGAATTGGCTTATTTCCCGGACCTTGATACAAACCCCTTCCGAAATGCCCTTGGCAAGGGTCATCGTTTTTCCGTGGGCATTCAAAGAAGCATTCCCGGATTGGATGGCTACCTGGATGCGGGGGCACGGCTTGACATCACCCATTATGATGCGGAAACAAGTCTTCATCCAGGAGCCACCCCCTTTGTGAAAGTCAATTCACCAGCTGCACTTTTAAACGTATCAATGGGTGCCCGTTTAACACCTACAGAAAATACTCCCATACAATTAGAACCAGGAATCGGAACAGGCATCGGGTTTGGTGATGATTGGCTGCGCGTGTTCTGGAACATGAATCCCGATTTTAACCATCCCACTTTTGGTGTAAACATCACCTTCGGCCCTTTAATCGATGGGATAGAAGAATTTTTATTTAAATAAATAACTCGGGGGCAAGCCCCCGAGTTTTGATCCGTTTTTTTATTTCGGCCCCAAGGGGCTAAAGTTTGAGTCGAAGGATCAATGTGTTCGAACTTGGATACAAGATTACCGACATGGTTATTTTGACAACGGGGGGACAATATCGACTTAAGGATTTACAATTTGAAAGAAAAAAACCGATCATTCCGGGTGAATTCATGAATACAGTGGGGATAACCCTTCAGATACCCTAAGGGATGCCTTATTTCCTGGGAATTTCATAACCGTAATAGGCTAGCCTCCTGGGATCTTTTGTCCAATTTTTATCGACCTTCACCTGTAGCTCTAAAAATATTTTTCCATCCAACAATTTTTCAATATCGGCCCGTGCCAGACTGCCGATTTTTTTGATCATGGCCCCCGCTTTTCCAATGACCATCCCCTTTTGGGAATCGCGTTCGACAACGAGGTTGGCGGTGATGTGGGTAGGGGGCGCAGCAAGCGGCGCCCCTACACTCTCTTTAAACTTTAAAATCTCCACTGCCAAACCATACGGGATTTCTTCGTGCAAATTTTCAAAGGCTTTTTCGCGGATGATTTCGGCTACAATGCTGCGCATGTTTTCGGTGGTGAGATCCTCTTCGGGATAAAAGGCCTGGCCCTCGGACAAAAACTCTTCCAATTTTTTTAGGAGATCGGGAATTCCCTCACCTGTCAGGGAGGAAATGGGAATGTTTTCAAGACCAGAGAAATGAACGATCACTTCTTGCCCACGCAGTATCACACGCCCAACGTCATTCCCGCCCCGTGATCCCGCAACGCGGGATTCTGGAAAGCGGGAATCCAGTCCCTGGGCCCCCGCTTGACCGAATCCGCCTACGGCGGATAACGTGGCGGGGGTGACATGAGAGAGGTCCACCTTATTGGTCACCAAAATCCTTTTTTTTTCCGGAAATTTTTTTTGCACCCATTGGTGCACCCTGACCAACTCTTCCGACAATTCCTGGTCCAAAGAAACAAGAAACACCAACACATCGGCATCGGTAATAGCTTCCATTACCTCCTGATGCATGAACTGATTTAATTGTTTGTCTGAAGAATGGATTCCCGGTGTATCCAGAAAAATCATCTGGCAGGTTTTTGTCGTGTAAATTCCAAGAAATCTTTTGCGTGTGGTCTGGGGCTTGGCACTCACCGCTGCCAGTTTTTCTTCCAAAATAGAGTTAAGCAGGGTTGATTTCCCGGCATTGGGAGCGCCAAGGATTGCGATGTAGCCGGATTTGAACATAAAATGGTGAATGGGGAAAACGGTGAATAGTGAATGGTGAATGGTAAAGAATGATCATACTATTAACTATTCACCATTCACTATCTTTTCCAACGCCTCTTGAGCGGCATTCTGTTCAGCTTGTTTCTTACTCTTCCCCAAACCTTTTCCATACAAGTTTTCACGAATGTATAAATGAACTTCAAAAGTCTTGTCGTGATCGGGGCCTGATTCAGAATAAAGTGTATAGCGGGGCACGGTTTGAAATCGAGTCTGGGATTCTTCCTGCATTTTTGTTTTGTAATCGCGGGTAATATCCTGATTTAAAGCCTTGTTCATGACATCGCCAAACAAAGCTTTTACCACCTTAAAAGCAGGCTTAAATCCTCCATCCAGATAAACGGCTCCAAGAACAGCCTCGAAAGCATCGGACAAGAGGGAATCTTTTTGTCTTCCCTGCCCATTGTCTTCCCCGCGGCCCAAAAACATAAAATCACCCACAGAAATTTTTCGTGCCAGTTCGGCAAGCGAAGTTTCATTGACAACTGCCGCGCGTAATTTGGATAAATCGCCCTCATCCGATTCGGGAAAAAGATGCATGAGGACATCGCTGACAGCCAGTTCCAAGACCGCATCCCCCAGATATTCATAGCGCTCGTTGTGATGAGTGGCTCCAAGCCTTTTTTCGTTGGCATACGACTTATGGGATAAGGCCCGTCTTAAAAGCCTCTTGTTACTAAAAACATAACCCAGTTTTTTTTCAAAATATTTTAAATGTTTGCGCTCATGGCGGGAAATTTTATCCCTAAAAAAAGAAAAAAAGCCCATATTCATCCCTTTATTTATGGTTGATTAACATTTCATTAGTACATTCTGATGGCTCAACCATAAGTATTTCTAACTTTTAATGAGCACTAACGTACTCATTAAAAGTTGAAATACTATATAATGCTCTTTCAATAATTCCTCCACCCAAAGTTTCATCCCCGAGATAAAAAACAGCGGACTGACCGGGAGAAACAGTACCCGAAGGTTCGTTAAATTTCACAACAACCTCGCCCTCATTTTTTCCAGGCTCAACATGGGCCGCAATTTCTGTTTTTTGATAACGAATTTTCACACCGCACGAAACTGCATTCCCATTTTCAAAAACGGGCCGGATCCAATGAACCTTGGAAGCCACCAAGCCCAAAGACAAGAGCCCTTTCTTTTCGCCCAAAATGACTTCATTTTTTTGGGCATCAATTTTGGTCACATACAATCTTTCCCCAAAACCAATCCCCAAACCCCGGCGTTGCCCCACCGTGTAGGCATGAATCCCTTCATGTTCCCCCAGTTTATGGCCTTCCCCGTCCACAAAGATTCCTTTTCCCCAAGGCAGCTCTCCCACTTGTTTTTTAATAAAACTGGCGTGATCATGATTAGGGATAAAACAAATATCCTGGCTCTCAGGCTTGAAAGCCGTGGGCACATGGTTGTTGTTGGCCATGTTCCGGATTTCTTCCTTGGTATACTCCCCCACTGGAAGTAAAATCTTGGCCAACTGTTTTTGACTTAAACCATACAGCACATAGGACTGGTCTTTATGCTCATCAACCCCTTTTAAGAGATGGGTTCCCGTTTCATCGTGCCTGACACGCGCATGGTGCCCCGTGGCCAGAAAATCGGCCCCCAGTTTTTCGGCTTCATTTAAAAGCTGGTCAAATTTGATGTGATTATTGCAAAGAATGCAGGGATTGGGAGTGCGGCCTTTTAAATATTCCCCCACAAAATTGTCGATTACTTTCTCCTTAAAAACTTTTTTATAATTAAACGCATAAAATGGAACACCAAGCCGCTCACACACGCTGCGTGCGTCCTCGATATCTTTGAATGAGCAGCATGTTTTCCCCCGAGCGACTTGCTCTTCTGAAGCATCCCAGGTTTTAAGCGAAATCCCGATAACATCAAAGCCCTGCTCCTTTAACAAATAAGCCGCCACCGAGGAATCGACCCCTCCCGACATGGCAACAACAACGCGTTTTTTGGAAATCAACTTCATTCAATTTTGTCCCTTCGACTCCGCTCAGGGACCACAATCCCTGGTCATTGAGCAAAGTCGAAATGACAAATGTCACAAAATTTTCTTAAAAATTCCCAATAAATTTTCTACATCCTGCTCCGTCGTCATCTTCCCAAACGACAATCGGATGGAACTTTCCGCCTCCTCCTCTGAAATACCCATGCCCAAGAGGGCACGCGATACTTCAAGGGTCCCTGACTGGCAGGCTGAACCGTAGGAAGCCGCCACTCCTTCCAAATCCAAACGAGCCAACAACACCTGGCCACTTAACCCAGGAAAACTCACATTTAAAGTTCCCGGCAATTGATCCTGGCCTTCATGAAAAAGGCATTTCGGACTCATTTGACGGAGTCCTTCGCAAATCTTTAGGCGCAGTTCATACAATCTTAATATTTCTTTTTCAATATCTTGCAACGAAAAGTTTAATCCTTCACTTAATGCTACAATCCCTTCCACATTTTCCGTCCCCGCCCTTAAACCCCGTTGTTGTTTTCCTCCAGAAATAAGGGGGGACAGACTTAATCCATGATGAACCAGAAGCCCCCCTACTCCCTTGGGGGCATAAAATTTGGTTCCTGAAAAACTTAAAAAATCCACCCCCAGCTTTCGAAACGAAACAGGCATTTTACCCAAAGCACATGCCGCATCCGTATGGAAATAGGCCCCCCGCCCCCGAATTTTTGAGGCAATCTCTGCCACGGGAAACACCATTCCGGTTTCGTTATTGGTAAGCATCACTGAAACCAAAAGCGTGGAATCATCCACGGCACGATTTAAGGCATCCATATCAAGAACACCTTCAGAGCTTACCGGAATGACAACAAGTTCGACTCCTTGATTTTTTAGCTTTTGAAGCGGAAACCAAACCGCACTATGCTCCACCGAGGTTGTCACAATACGATTTCTACGTGGAGGTCGATTTTGGAAAATGGATTTGAAAACCCAGTTATTTGATTCAGTAGCTCCACTTGTAAAAACAATCTCATCCGGCAAGCAATCCAAAAGGGATGCCAGTTGCCCACGTGCGGCATCGACTGCCTCGCGGGCCGCCCTCCCTTCAGTGTGAACACTCGAAGGGTTTTTAAGATCCTGCTTGAGCAAAAATTTTAATTTTTCCCTGACCGAAGGAGCCAGCGGGGTTGTGGCATTATAATCAAAATAGAGTCGGGGCATATTTGCCCCCCTCTCCCTTGAGGGGAGAGGGTTAGGGAGAGGGTGATCTCGGGGCCACCCTCCCTCTAACTCCCTCCCCTCAAGGGAGGGAGGATAACTAAAAAACAAAAGCCCCGTGTTTCCACGAGGCCTTTGGGTAAGGGCGCATCGTGATGCGCCCTTATCGGGTATGGGCGAAGGTATTCTCGCCCCTACAATTGGCTCGAATCTTTTTGAATGACAAACTCCACGCGCCGATTCTGGCTCATCCCCTCTTTGGTCTTGTTGTCGGCAATGGGATTATGCCAACCAAAACCCTTGGATTGCAAACGGGAAGCTGAAATTCCCTTTGAAACAAGGTATTCGAGCACCGAATTGGCACGACGATCTGAAAGCTTCATATTGTAGGCATCACTTCCACGAATATCGCAGTTACCTTGAACTTCCACCAATTCAATCTGGGAATTTTTATTCATCACGTCTACGACATCGTCTAGCACAGGGTACGAAATGGGCTTGATATCAGCCTTGTCGGTATCAAAATAAATTTTACCCCAAATGACAATCTTACCCCCCTTAATACGTGGGTCAGGCGGAGGCGCTGGAGGGGCACAAACGGGACAATCTTTTTCACGAATGGGCGAGGTCCAATTAACACCCAAAAAGCCGCGCGCCCGGGGAGCCCCAACACCATCAACAAGACCGGCTGTTCCACCCAAATTCATTGAAAACCCGCTATCGCCAAACATGTAACGGATACCGCCACCGGCTTCCAAGGGGCTTTCCCCTTCATTTGAAAAAAGGCTCCTGAAAGGAGTGGTTCCATAAGTTTCAATGATGGCAAACCAATTTTTACCCAACCTAATATTACCTGCCAAACCGTATTTAAACTGATCATCAATGCGCACATCATGCACAGTAACATCGTCACGAATAACTCCTCCAAGGTTTAAAGCCAGGGTAAAGCGTTCATGAATGATGAAATCAGTGATAAACAAAACACCACCCGTGGGATTGGCATTGCCTGTGAAACGCACAGGATCCCCTGAGGGGAGAGTGACAAAGGGCATAATCGAAAAACCGACTTTATGATTTTCGGTGTTGATCACTCGAAATTTTGTCATCAGTTGAATGTCGCCCATGCCGCCGCCATGGTCTTCCTCGGCAGCAAAATTATCCGTAAAAAACCAATTGTAAAAAACAACGGGGATATTCACACCCACTTCAGCCCAGTCGGTTAAACCAATGGCTCCGTACAAATCCCCCACCAACATGTGATCAATAATGGACTGCCGCCCTGTGGCATTTCCCACCCCGATAAATTGCAAAGGGCGATTGGAATAATCGATGTATAAACCCACATTCCCCTGCCAAGCTTTTAGGTTTTGAGAACCATAGACACTGAAGTAATCGCCCCCATCAACGGCTGGGTGAAAGGTGATGATGTCAAATTTTGAATCAAGGGAGGCCTTTGCTTGCAAGGTAAATAATGAAAAAACCAAGACCATGAAACCAAACCCAAAGTATTTTTTTATCATTTGAGGCATCTCCTTAAAAGATGGTGGTTCTAGCGCTAAGAAACTTAAAAAGATTTTGAAGAAAATCCCTTGGGATGTCAAGGATTTTGGCCATTTAACATATCTTTAATGGCATTCCAATATTGAGGAAACAACCAAATTATTTTGTTGTCTGAAGCAATTTATAGTCGATCCCATCCACCAAGGCCTGGTAGCTGGCATGAATGATGTTTTCAGAAACACCCACAGTGACCCATTTGTTCGGGCCATCTCCAAATTCGATCAATACGCGTACAGAAGAAGCTGTACCTTCACCTGCGGGCAGTACACGCACTTTATAGTCGAGCAATTTCATTTCCTTGATTTGCGGATAAAAACGTTCAAGGGCCGCTCGCAGGGCTTGGTCCAGCGCATGAACCGGACCCACTCCTTTAGCTGTGGCAAACTCTTCACTTCCATCAACGGATAAATGAATCGTGGCTTCCGAGGTAGGTTCATGAGTTGGTTTTTCAGAAATATAATCACTTACTTTAAAATCATGCAGAGCAAAATGAGGCTTGTACTGTCCCAGGGATTTTTTTACAAAAATTTCAAAGGAAGCTTCGGCTCCTTCAAATTGGTAACCCTGGTTTTCCTGTTCTTTTAATTGATGCAGCAATTCTTTCACACGGGGATCATCCGCCTTAAGACTGGCCACCCCTTGCACCTTATGTGCCACGGTTGAAGCCCCTGAAAGATCGGAAACCAGAATACGTTGGGTGTTTCCCACTTTTTCGGGTTTGATGTGTTCGTAGGTGCGCGCATCTTTCAAAATGGCGTGCACATGCACTCCGCCCTTGTGGGCAAAAGCCGATTTACCTACATAAGGTTGCTGGCTGTGGGGGGCCCGATTGCTCATTTCGTCCACAAATCGTGACACTGAAGTGAGGTGCTGAAATCTTGAAATTCCCAAAGTCTTATACCCCATCTTCAATTCCAAATTAGCCACAATGGTACACAAATTGGCATTGCCACAACGTTCCCCAATGCCGTTAATCGTTCCCTGAACTTGAGTGGCTCCCGCAAGAACGGCTGCCAGTGAATTGGCAATGGCCGTCCCCGTATCGTTATGGCAGTGAATTCCCAAAGGAGTCCGGATTTTTCTTCGCACTTCAGACACAATGCGTGTTATCTCATGAGGCAGACTTCCTCCATTGGTATCACACAAAACAAGAACATCAGCTCCTCCACGAACAGCGGCTTTCAAGCTATCAAGGGCATATTTTTTGTTGGCTTTGTACCCATCAAAGAAATGTTCCGCATCAAAAAACACTTCGCGTTTATAAGCTTTAAGATAAGCAATGGAATCTTCAATAAGAACCAGATTTTCGGGCAAAGGAATTTGTAACGCCTGTTTTACATGCAAATCCCAGGTTTTTCCAAAAATACAGATTGTTTGGGCCTTGGAAGCCAACAGATCATTTAACACCTTGTCCTGAGGGGGCATGTGCCCTGCCTTCCGTGTGGAACCAAAGGCTGAAAGGCGGGCTTTTTTAAGCTTAAGTTCCTTGGAAGCCCGTTCAAAAAATTCAGTATCTTTAGGAGAGGCTCCGGGCCAACCAGCTTCAATATAGTGAATGCCTAACCAGTCAAGTTTTTCGGCAATCAGAAGTTTGTCTTCAACCGTAAAAGTGATTCCTTCTGACTGCGAGCCGTCACGAAGTGTTGTGTCGTAAATGGTGATTTGCTTTTTGTTCATCAATGGTATGCCCCCCAGGG
>Ga0154362_105_pt4 | contig 22478 bp, 16 predicted proteins | sample RifGroA2_FD_115890 | JGI IMG/M metagenome (GOLD analysis project Ga0154362, IMG submission 115890) | Deltaproteobacteria bacterium GWA2_45_12
AATAAATGGAATAAGAGGCTCCTCCAACTGATTTTGCCAATCAATAAACCATCATGAAAGAAACTAAAATCCTTATTGTCGATGATGAAAAAGAGCTCTGTCAAGGGCTCGAAAAGCTAATTGGCTCGCAGGGCTACAAGGTTCAATCTGTTTTTGACGGAAAAAAAGCGGTTGAAACAATTAAGAAGGAGCTTTTTTCGCTGGTGATTTTGGATCTGAAATTGCCCGGTTTAAGCGGAGAAAAGGTCCTTCGTCACCTAAAAATTAAACGACCTAAAACAAAAGTTATTATACTCACCGCTCATGGCACTGTTAACTCGGCAGTAAAATTTCTCAAAATGGGGGTTTCCCAATATCTTCAAAAACCTTTCCAGCCAAAACAGCTGATAGATCTTATTCAAAAAGAAATTGGCCTTGGAGATGAAATCCATTTAACAAAGGAACTTTATTGCTCGATTGGATCCAAAATTCGCAACTTAAGGGGAAAAGAGGGTTGGACAATTCAACAGTTAGCCGAAAGAATAGGGATTTCCACCAGCCTTGTTTCCCAGGTTGAAAACGGAAAACTTTCTGCTTCGCTTGGCACCCTTTTAAAAATTTCTCAAGGATTCCGAATCCCTATCAAACAGCTCTTCTAGCAGTCTGCCCTTTTTGACACCCCACTTTTTACTAAAATTAAACTTTTTTATTTATTTTTACTAATTTTATTGACAATAAAATTAGTATTTGTAAAAATCAAGTCCACATTAAAGTAAAGGAGGTTATAAAAATGAAGCGAAACTCTAACAGTAAAAGTAAATTAAAATATGTTCTTAGCTTCGCTGGCGGCGTTGCCGTAGCCCTGCTGATCATCTGAGTTGTTGTTTTTAGTGACTCAAGTCTTTTACCAAACGAAGATATTTTTTAAGGAGGTTTGTTATGGAAAACAAGTTCGTACTTCTTATTGCCCTGGCCGCCGGTGTGGCGGTTGGGATGAACTGGGGAAAAATAAAAAAAGGAGTCGGCCCCTACGCCAAGGTCCTTGAGGCAAAAACGGTGGATGGCTATAACGGGATCATCCGATTTTTTGCGGAACAAAAGGAACATTTAGAGGATGTCATGGCCGCTTCCAAGGTCCATAAAAGCCGGCCTGTATCCGTGGTTAAGAATGTTAAACGTTCTGGCGGTCGAAAAGGGAAAGTTGGTCTTCAGGTAGCTCATGCATCATAAAAAAAATGAGGTGGGGATCTTATGAGTGCGATAGCAGAAAAGGAAATTTTAACGTTGATTCAGAATGTTTCAGGCCGCCTGCGGCTGCAATTTCCGCGGGATAAGCGAGATATTCCGGATGTCGACCAATTTCTAGAACTGCCGGGAGTTCAAGAGGTTACCTACAACATGCTCACCAAGTCCCTCCTGGTTCTTTACAATATCCAAATTACCACTGCAGACGAACTCATGAATTATATGGAGCGGTACTGTCCCTGGCTTGAGATTCGCACGGGAAAGGCTTGGGGGGAGGTCCCCTTTGGTCACGATCTTCTCTCGCAAATCATTTTTGGGACTCTTGCTAAGAGCAACCGTTATGTCCGCAAACAACTGGGTGGAAAAGCTGACTTAACTTCAATCGTGCCAACAGCAATGATTGGATGGAGTCTTTGGGAACTGGTCCGGCGCCCGACAAGGCCTGGCTGGTTTGATATTTTGCGTGCGGTGGAGATTTATGTGGTCTCCATTGCAAATCATCAGCAACATTAAACAGGAGGTTTTTATGGAAGGCAAAGGATGGGCAATTTTAGCTTTATTGGTGGGGGTGGTCATTGGGGCCAACCGTAAGAAGCTGGCCAAATTTTTAGGCCCGTATGTCAAGAATTTGGGGTCTACTTTTGAGAATATGAGCTCATCGATGGGACAGGCCATGGGAACAGTGGGGAGTGCTGCAACGCAAGGGGTGGGATCGACTGGCCATTTTCTAAAAGGGGCCTGGAATCAGGCACTGCATTTGGTCCCAGGAGGACAGGAGACACATAATCAGTCTCCTCGGTCGGTTCACCATCGCAAGGTTCGCCGATCAGTTCGAGCAACAGCTTAAAGTCAATTGGGGATGTTTAAAGGAAAGAGAGAGGTTTTTATATGTGGAAAGTTTCTTTATTGCAGGAAGCCGCCCTCAAGGCGGGTGAATTCTTGGTTGATCTCGGTACGCCTGGCAACAAGATAACCAGTAAAAAGAAAAAAAGAAAAAAAGGCAACCAAAGAAATCAAGACAGCCTCAGTGAGGTTAGCCCAGGCGAATGGAGGGTCACTTCCGATCTCCCAGGCCGCCTTCGCCTCAAACACCCCAAACTCTACCAAAGCGAGCTCTATTGCGGCCAGATTGAAAAACGGCTGATGAACATGGTCGAAATCACCAAGTATAATGTCAGCACCGCTACTGGGGGTGTTCTTATCTGTTATGACCAAAAACTCATTTCACAAAAGGAGCTTCTCACATTTCTAGAACAAGTGGTTTGTGAAACCCCTGCCGATCAGGCAATCCCACAGGATACTAAACTAGCCATTTCAAGCGCCTCATTTACTTTCGCGCTCGGCTCTGCTTTATGGGCTCCCTGGTTGCTGCCGGTCAGCATGCCGATTGTTTTTTACACCGCACTCCCTATTTTTAAAAATGCCCTGAATGCCCTTTTTGTAGAGAAAAAGGTCAAGGTTGATATCCTCGATGCCACGATTGTAGGGGCAAGTCTGGGGATGGGTTTCCCCGCCGCTGCCTCATTTATGGTGTGGATTCTCGACATAGCTGGCGGGGTTCTCCATCTCACCACGCGTCAGTCCCAACGACTTCTCTATCAGGCTTTGGGTAAACAAGCCCATTACGCCTACCTTGTTAAAGACGGTCAGGAAATCAAGACTCCTGTCGACAAATTAAATAAAGGGGACATTGTCGTTGTCAATACCGGGGACCATATTCCCATCGATGGAGTGGTGACCGACGGGGAAGCGATGGTGGATCAGCAAAGCTTAACCGGAGAGGCGGCACCGGCTGAAAAAAGACTGGGAGAAAAGGTTTTTGCGGCTACGGTTGTTGTGGCAGGCAAAGTCTTTGTGCAAGTGGAAGCCTCCGGTGATGAGACTAACGCCGCCAAAATAGTAAAAATCATCAATGAGTCGGCTACCTACAAATCAAAAGTTCATAATATGGGAGAAAAATTTGCCGATAGGATGGTCATTCCCACTTTTGCATTAGCTGCTGCCGGCTCAGTTATTGGCGGTCCTCAGGCATCTTTAGCCATCATCAATTCCGATTTTGGGACCGGTATTCGTGTGGCGGCCCCCATGGCAGTTTTAGCCTCGCTCGCCTGTGCCGTCAAGCATGGCGTTCTTATCAAGAATGGTCGTGTGCTGGAAGCCCTTCCCGAGGTACACAGCGTTCTCTTTGATAAAACGGGCACCTTGACTCACGAGGTTCCCGAAATAGCCAAGATTATCGAGGCCAATGGACATTTCAAAGAAGAAGAAATTCTAAGATTTGCTGCTGCCGCGGAACAGCGTTTTTCACACCCCATCGCCAAGGCAATTCTTGCCAGGGCCGAGCAGTTGGGGCTCCAGTTACCACCACGGGATGATTCAAAATTTCATGTCGGTTTTGGGATTCAGGTGGGAATTAATGGGGATCAAATCAAAGTCGGCAGTATCCGTTATATGCAAAAAGAGGGGATTTCCATTCCGGATCATGTCTCTACCGAACTGACAAGAATTCATCAATTAGGTCGCTCCGCCATTATGGTAGCCGTCAACGATAAGTTGGCTGGTGCCCTGGAGCTGGCAGCCAGCCAGCGTCCGGAGGCCAAGGAAGTCATGGACATGCTTCGCAAGCGAGGAGCTAAAGAACTGGTTCTTATTTCGGGGGACCACCAAGCGGCTGTGCGCGAAATGGCCAATTCTCTTGGCATGGACCGGTATTTTGCGGAAGTGCTTCCACAAGACAAGGCCAAGTATGTGGAACTTCTCCAGAAGGAAGGAAAAAAAGTGGCCATGGTAGGGGATGGGATCAACGATTCGGTGGCCCTTTCCAAGGCCGATGTCTCGATTTCCCTTCGGGGGGCCTCAGACATTGCTACCGATATTGCTGATGTTGTTTTTATGGATGGAAGTCTCCAAAAGTTTGAACATCTCTATAATGTGTCGGAAATGCTCAAGAAAAATGTCAACCGGAGTTTCAAGATGATCCTCTTCCCCAACGCCTTTTGCATTGCCGGGGCTATGTTTGGGGTTATTGGTCTGGCCGGCTCGATGGTCTTAAATAACGGATTCAACATGATTGCCACGATTAATGGAATGTCGCCGCTTTTTAACGTGCTCGAGGAGAATAAGGAACGGTCAGAAAAAACCCAGGTCATTTCTGTCGCCTCTGAGTCAGTGCCTGCTCCTGTTTCTGTTCCAATGCCACAGGCGGCTGTAGCTTAAAAGAGGAAAGGCTTTATGGAAAAAATTATCGAGAGAAAACTGGAGGCTGGAAGTTCCATAAAGCTTCAGGAAAAATTGGACAGTCGCATGAATGAATTGAAAAAAAAATTCGGCGGGGAGGAGATGAGCTACTATTGGGGCCAGGAAAAAAAGAAGCTGATGATCAAAAGCCGCTACTTTACAGGAGAGATCCACCTGACCCCCAAAAGCCTTCAAATGTGGATTGATATTCCATTTTTGTTTCGGCCGTTTAAGGGAAAAGTTGTGACCGAACTCACCAACGAAATCAACTCAATTGTCAACAATGGAGAAAACTATGAAAACACTCAACAGGCAGTCTGAAAATTCACAATTCTCTCCCCATCTCCAGTCCTTTTTTCTTTCGCCGCTGTCGCAAAAACAGGTTGTCTGTATTGCTGGTTTGGGATCCGCTTGCGGCAAATCACTCATGGCAGCAAATCTCTGTTCTCTTTTAGAACAGGAGGGAATTCGGGCTGACTTGATTCACACCCGTTTGGGGATTCTGCGGGCCAGCGATTCTCAAATGGCTTCTCATATGGCCTTAGTTGAGGTGGAAGAAGACGAGGGGAATGCCTGGTATCAAATGGCCCATGAAATTCTGCTTGTTGCCGATCCTTTTCGTTTGAATGGCACCATGGTTTATGAGGCCCATCGTTTTTTGGAGAAGATCAACAGACTTGAAAAGCCACTCTCTGTTCATCTGGTTGTCAACCGTACCCAAGATGTTCACGATGCGAAACGGGTCTATGGCCTCTTACGAAAAGAGGCTTTGGATTCTCCTTGGGTTCATTTTAAATATTTCGGTTATCTCCCCCAGGATCCTTTTATAACATTTTTTAGATCCATGGCACTTCGTCTAAAATATGGTTACGAACTCTGGAGGCATTAAATTAAAGATTGTGAAAAATCGGAAGCTAATCCCAGGTGGAATAAGAAAGAAAAGGATAACAAAATGGAAACGCAAAATAAAACCTCAACAACAGCCCAAACGGCCTCTATGGAAGAGTTGCCTGGGACCGATTCTTATTCTGGGAGGGATCGTCGGGATCATTCTGCCAGGAATTCCAGGAATCCCTATCGTGATCGCTGGAATGACCCTCCTTATGATCCAAAAGAAGCAGACATTCCTAAAAAAACGGGCCTAAAAAATAAACTACAAAGGGGGTATCATTTTTTTGAAAAATACCTACCGCTCTTTACTGTTGCTTTTTTTATAGGCGGTGTAGCCATGGCTCAGATATCCCCTTCCTTTGCTACTTTTATTGATGGCATGATCTCCGGATTTATTAATGGCTATGGATACGTTGCCCCCCCGGCCATTTACTTCATTTTAACACCGGCCCTGCTTAAGATAATTCATATCCCCATTGGCACCAACGGGAAAAAGTTTGGTGTGGTGGCTATTAGTTTTTTTGCCAAGCAAAGGCTTTTGGCCTGCCTTTGGGCCTGTCTTTTTACCACCCTTATTTTTGGTCTGCCCCTCTATATTAATGGAACCAACACCTTCAGCGTGGCCTTGATCAAGTGCCTTAAATCGTTTGGGTGGATGGCAACCCATAGTATTTATTTCTATGCCTTTTATGCCGCCATCCTAACGGTGCTTATTTCCTTAAAACTTAAATGGATTGAGCCGTTGATTCAAAAACCATCGGAATGGATCGAGGCCTCCGGAAAATATCTGGTGCCCATCATGCCTTTTTTCATGCTGGCCATTGGTTCTTATGTGGCCCATTTGAATGTGAGTATTGTGGAGCAAGTGGGAGCGGGGAAAAATACGTTACATGTTGTTTCTGTTTTTGGTCTAACTTTTTCTCCTTCTGGAAAGTATGGGATGCTTTGGATTTATCTCATAGGAGCAGGGGCTACAGCATTAGCCTGTTGGATCTGGCATCTGGCTCTTTTGTCCTACGCCAAATTCATGCTGGGGTCTCATTTTTCCCTTAAAACCTATTTTGCGAAATATTGGCCCCGTGTTTACCCTCTTCTTTGGGCCACCTCATCAGAAAGTTTGGGCATGCCTCTTAATCTGCATCTGGTCAAAACCCATTTTCCTAAAATTCCTACCGTAGTGCGGCGATTTTGTATTGGAGGGGGATCGTTTTTAAGTATCAACGGAACCATGATTTGCGTCTTTGTGCTGGCGGGCGTGGTCAGTCAACTACTGGGCATCAAGATTTCCTTGCTTCATTTATTGATGATGTTGCCGATTGTGTTTCTGATGGGCTATGGAGTTCCTGGCATTCCCGGCGAGCTCATCCTTTTTGGCGGGCCTATTGTGGCTCTTTTGGGACTTTCTCCCGAGTTGGCCCAGGTGTTTATCACGATTTATGTGGGAATGCAGATCGGTCTTCCTGATTCTTTCCGATCGGCCACGAATTCCACCGATAATTGTATTTCGGCACATCTGATGAACCATGTGTATCAAAAACGGCATGTAGTTCCTCAGCAAGTTACTGTTGGTAGGGGCAGTGGCCTGGTACCTATTCCTGTTCTCGTGCCTCTCATAATCCAAAATTTCATAGCAGAGGAAAAAAACCAAGGAATAGGAAGGAGCCTATAAAATGGAACTTTCATCTCAGACAGAAAGAGAGCCCCTTCTTTCCCCCCGCTCCCGATATGCGGGGACCCCCATTGAAGAGTTGTTACTCTTTCATAATGAGGGAAAGGACGCTTCTGGGATCTGTGAAAGACCCCAACTCATTGTGAGCCTTTGTATGGATCAAAGAATTTCACTTCATCTGCCGGAAGGTTTTGCCTATACCTTGCGAACACCAGGAAGCCGCATTCAAGGCCTCGAATTCGCCGTGTCCTATGCGATTGCCATGGGAGAAGTGCGAACCCTTGCTATCATTGGGCATACCGATTGCGCGATGACAAAAGTAAAAGAGGTCAAGAGATGTTTTGTCAGGAGGTTGGATACATGGCATACGGGATGGTCCGCTAAGGACGCCTTAAGACATTTTAACCGATGGGCCCCCACTTTTTATATCGAAAACATAGAACAGCATGTGCGGATTCAAGCCGACTGGATTAGTGGCATTTTTCCTGATCTCCTGGTGGCTCCCATGATTTACCAAGTTGAAGATCATCACCTCTATTTGTTGGAGGAAAATGGCTCGTCCCTTTAAAAAAAAACGAGAGAATTTCTCCCCCCTTCTACCTTGGAGATCATGCCGTACGCCGTTTTGACGGGTGTGGTCGACATGGCCCCCATTCCGGTGGTGGTGGAATATGCCAAGGGGTATTTGCGGACAGCCATTTTGCGGCAGATCGCCAAGGCTTACCACCTCAAGACAGAAAAAGGAGTTATTAGTGTCCTTACTCTTGGGGAAATAGCCACCGGTTTTTCCGGAATCGTTCACTCAACGGTTAAATTTTTAACCTCCCCCTGGCAACATATAAAGAATTTTTCCCACTTTACCGGACTTGCCGAGGAAACGGCGCGCACTTATGCCATGGCCTTTCTTTTTGAGCGGTATTTGGAAGTAACAGAAGCCCGTTATTTAGGGCCCAAAAAGGCCCTAGAGATCCGCGAAGCCATGGACACCGCGTTTTTCCAGGCGGCCCAAATAGTTATTGCCCCTTTCTTTCTTGTTTTAAGGCAATTCAATCCGGCGGTTCTTTTCCAAATGGTTCGCTTTTCGTTGCGTTTTGTTATCCCTTGGGCTCGCCCTGGGGTTCGAAACGGAAAAAATTCCTCTTTGCTCATCAACCGATTGGAAAAGAACTCACCTAACCTTCTGCTTCTCTCAACAGCTTTCGCAACCGCTATCAACATGCGGGGAGGAACATTAAAACGCTCTCTTGAAAAAGGATTTTTTGCAAAACTTGCCAAGTGATGTCGACCCCCTAGGAGCCTGTCGGGGAAACATTTCACATAATTTAAGATCGGCAATGGCTAGGTTTTTTGCTATCAATGGTATGAACCCCAGGGCAAGCCCTGGATCCAAGATTCTCCGCCTAAGGCGGAGGGTTTTGACCCAGCAAGGCACGCATCCTGCGCCAACGAGCGTAGGGGATAAAGATTTGTTTCAGGTTTGGAAAAAATCGTCACTGATGCCACCTTTTAACCTGAAATTTTTTGCCGATAAATTGCACCGCATGCAGAGTACTGTTTTCTTCGTACAGATCGGTGCCATGGATGGTAAAACGCATGACCCGATTTATGATTTGGTCCGATCGTATGGCTGGCGGGGAATACTGGTGGAACCAATGAAGGATCATTTCGAAAAACTTAAAAGAAATTATGCAGGCTGTGAAGGACTGATCTTTGAAAATCTTGCTATATCCGAACATGCCGGTACCAATATTATGTATCGTATCCCGACTCAAACCGTCCATGACAAGAAACTTCCCGAATGGGGATTGCAAGCCAGCTCGTTCTTTCCAGATCGCAATGCCTTGGGTTGGGATGACATAAAGCCACATGTCATTCAAGAAACCGTCACTTGTTTACGTCTGCCTGATCTCCTGGAGAAGCACCATGTGCAGGATGTCCATGTCCTTCAGTTGGATGCCGAGGGCTATGATTACCGGATTCTGCGCCAGTTAGATTTTACGAGATTTAAACCTTACGTTATTAATCTCGAAATCGTAAACATGACCCGATCGGAACTGGGGCATTGTAAGCAATTCCTGGATAAGCATCAGTATCTTTACTCAAAAACAGGTTATGATCTATTGGCCATCTCCCTGCCTCTCATGGGGCTTTAAAAAGGAATATGCGATGAGTTCATAGAGCGGTTTCTCAAAAATGAAGAACTCGGGGGCAAGCCCCCGAGTTTCATCCTGAGCCACCCTCCCCCGATTTTATCTTCGGCTGGATTATTCGTTCAGCAAAAAACGCCTATTTCATGCTCTTTTCCATCCTCAACGAGCAACACTTCTTGGGAATTTAATTTTACGCCATCTAATTCAATGGTGCCTTTTTCCGAAGCGAGGTCTGCTTTCCGATGATTGACCTGGATGGAATAGCGGGTTGTTCCGCGCTTATACAGTATTTGAAATCCCGACCAGTCTTTCGGCATGCAGGGATTGATTTTCAGCCGGTTATTTTTCAATTCGAATCCTAAGAGGGATTCAAGCACCGCTCGATACATCCAGCTCGCCGAACCGGTGTACCAAGTCCAGCCACCGCGTCCGACGTGGGGGGGCTCTCCGTAAACATCCGCCGCAACCACATAGGGTTCTACTTTATAGATCTCCAGGTCGGCCTTGGTGGACGAATGACCGATGGGATTAAGCAACCTGCAAAGCTCCCACGCCCGATCGGCATCGCCTAAGGAAGCAAAAGCCATCACGGTCCAAATGGCCGCATGCGTATACTGCCCTCCATTTTCACGCACGCCGGGGACATACCCTTTGATGTAACCCGGATCGAGTACGCCCTTATCAAAAGGAGGAGTGAGGAGTTTGATGATGCCGGCTTTTCGGTCGATTAATTTTTCGTCGACGGCCTCCATAGACTGTAACGCACGCGTGCGTTCCGCCGCTGTGGAAAGCACAGCCCATGATTGAGCAATGGAGTCTATTTGGCATTCCTGGTTTAATGCCGCCCCCAGCGGCGTTCCGTCGTCAAAATAGGCACGACGGTACCAATCCCCGTCCCAGGCATTTTCTTGGGTCGCTTCTTTGAGTCTTTTCATCTGTTCGCGGTACAAAGTCACGCGCGGCGTCGACGCTTCGCCCAGAAGTTCTATAAATTCCTTTAAGGTGCCATAAAGAAACCAGGCCAGCCAAACACTTTCCCCTTTTCCATCGTGCCCCACACGATTCATGCCGTCATTCCAATCCCCTGAACCCATGAGGGGTAATCCATGCCGTCCCATTTTTAAACTTCGATCCAGAGTCTTGGTGCAGTGTTCCAGCAACGTACCTTTTTCTGCCGAGACCGTCGGGAGACAATAGGCACTCTCCTGTTGCGGATCCAGAAGCGGCGCCTCGATAAAGGGGACGACCTCGTTTAAAATCGACCGATCCCCCGTAATCTTCACATAGTAAGCGGTCACAAACGGAAGCCAGAGAAGATCGTCGGAAACATGTGTTCGAATACCCTTTCCGCTTTGAGGATGCCACCAATGCAGGACATCGCCTTCTACAAATTGATGGGCTGCAGCGTTCAGGATCTGGTCTCTTACGATTTGAGGTTTCGCGTACACGAGTGCCATCACGTCTTGAAGCTGATCTCTGAAACCAAAGGCGCCCCCCGACTGATAAAAAGCGGAACGCCCCCAAACCCGGCATGACAAAGCCTGATAAAGAAGCCAGCGATTCATCATCCTATTCATGGCGGGATCCGGAGTTTTGATTTCAATCACTCCCAATACTTCGTCCCAGTATGCGGTGACAGCCTCACAGGCAGCGCGTCGATAGTCGGAATTGGCATACTTGAGCGCCAACGCCCGCGCCTCTTCCCTATCGTTCCCCTGTCCCAAAAGAAGGCTGACCTCACATTCCTCTCCGGGCGCCAACTCGATTTTCTTTTGAAAAGAAGCGCAAGGATCCAGACCGGCTCCAGAGCGCCCTCCCAAAGCACTCCTTCCCAATGCGTCAGGCCGGGCCGGATTTCCATTTCTACCCAGGAACTCTTTGCGATCGCAGGTGAAACTGTCTGCGCCGTCCATAAAAGAAAAAGCGACTCTCTTGCCAAATTCATTGCTGTAGGGATTTTTGGCGATCAGCATTCCGCTCACCGGATCTCTCGCTGTAAAAACGTGCGGCGCTGTTGCCGCCCGGTTCACGCCAAGAACCCATTCCACATAACTCGTCACCGACAAACGACGGGTTTTCGCGGTGACATTTTTCAAGCGGAGACGACTGATTTTGACACTCGCATCCAGAGGAACGAGCATGTGCAGTTCCGCCGAAATCCCACGACTAGAATAAGCAAACTGCGTGTAGCCCTGTCCGTGCCTGATGACGTAGGTCCCGTTTTCTCGAATGGGCAACGGCGTGGGGGTCCAATATTCCCCGGTTTCCTCATCCCGGATATAGATGACCTCACCGGAAGGATCGGAGACGGCGTCATTCGACCAGGGAGTAAGCCGATTCTCCTGGCTGTTCTGCGACCAGGTGCATCCCCCTCCGGATTCCGAGACAATGAATCCGAAGTCCTGGGAATTCGAGATCACATTGATCCATGGGGCCGGAGTGGAATTTCCTTCCTTCAGGACGATCATATACTCACGGCCGCCTTCGGCGAATCCTCCTAATCCGTTAAAAAACTCCAACGGCGGAATCACCGGTTGAATCGCCGGATACTGTCTTTGTGAGACAGTGGGGATAAATTTATCGGGAAGGTGGTCCTCCGTTGGATGACGATTCAGCTGTTCCCTAAGCGTCCCTTTCGAACAATTTAAAACGACGCGAGACACCGCCTTCAATAACACGATGTCTTCTTGGGGTATGATATTGGCGTTCCGGATAAATATCCCGCCCGGTTTATCAAGTAAAGCCTGCGAACCGATCATCCGAATCTGCCTCTGTAATTCTTCCTCCACTGTTTTCAGGTAACTGGGCGCGAACTCGTTTAAGAGTACCAAATCGATCGCAAGACCTTTTAACCTGAGATACTCATGTCCATGAATTAACTCGCGGACCATTCCCATGTCTTGCTCATTGTTGATGAGGGCGAGAATGATCGGCCGATCTCCGCTGATCCCATAGGCCCATAAACCGGCTTGGGCTTTGAAATTCATTGCAAGATTCTGCGAACGCGGCCGCAGGAACGGATCGGAATAGATGACCCGGCTTGCAAGGCGCTGAAACGTGTGAGTCTGATGGCTATCGATATTCAAGTGGCGCAGTTGGACACGCGAAGCCGTCCAGGCCAGCTCCGCTGCGCGGTCAAAAATATGGATATCATGATATTTGTCGACGAGCCGCAGTGCCTCTTCACGAGAATGTGTCAATCCGGTTGCGAAGCTGATGCGCGCCGTCTCTCCGGCGGGAATACGAATGGAATGTCTTAAGGAAAATAGAGGGTCCAAGACAGCTCCCACCGTGTTTGAGAGGGGGCGATCTTCGATGATCACAAGAGCATCCGATGGATTTCGCCCCCTGCCCAGAAAAGCCGCTCTATCCGTTTCATATTGCACGCTTCCGACAACGTCGCCTTCGACAACAAGAACATGAAAACCAAAAATGTGTTCTTCTTTTTCGGACCGGCGCCGGCGTGTCGCAAGAAGAGCGCATTCTTCGGGCACGAATTCGGTTTGAACGAAAAGATTGTTGAAAGCCGGATGGGCGGTGTCGCTCTTCAAAGGCGCCAGAACCGTTTCCATAAAGCTCGTCACTTCGAATTCCTGGGCGTCCAGGGAGTTATTCGTTAAAGAGATTCGGCGAATTTCAACGTCCTCCTCGGGTGAAACAATGATTTCGGTATGCGTTGCAATCTGCCCGTCCTCCCGCCAGAACTCGACCTTATCCTCGGCGAAGGTGGCTTCATATTTTTCAGGCATCATCGTCGTCGGTTGATATCCCGGGGACCACACGCTGTGAGTCGCCCGGTTTCGAATATAAAAAAACTGTCCCCAGTGATCGCGCGTAACGTCCTCACGCCATCGGCTGATTTCAAGGGAGGCGCAACGCGAATAGCCGGAACCCGTCGTGGTAAGCATGACAGAGTAACAGCCGTTGGAGAGCAGTTGAGTCCGAGGCATCGGCAAGCTCACATCGGCATAGGTTCTGGGATTCCAATGGGGAAAAACGCTCGTTCTCTCGGAATGAACCTCTTGGGCACGAGAGCGGTAGAGTAGCATGTCTGTGGGAATGCGCTCTTGCAGTAAAAGCTGCGTTGCCTGCACCAGCGGTTCGGAATGGAAACGTCGTTGCATCCCATTTTCATGAAGAAGGTTGTTCATAGAGATCAAACTCATTCCCTGATGATGAGCCATGAAGGAACGCAAAATAAAATATTTCCGATTTTTCTTTAGCCGTTCGGGCGTGTAATCGATAGATTCATAAAATCCATAGCAGGACAGCATCCCCATTTCTTCGAGATTCCGCAAGTTAGAGAGCGCGGCCAGAGGGTCGATCATAACGGCCAGCATGGTCGAATAGGGAGAAATGACTAAATCATCGCTTAAACCACGTTTTAATCCCAAGCCCGGGACTCCGAATGCGCGGTATTGAAACATGAATTGCAAATCACGCATATTATATTCCGACTCGGAAACTCCCCAAGGGACCCTCTTTTTTTTGCCGTAATCGATCTGGTGGGCCACGATGGACCGGCACGTTTGATCGAGGAGAGTTTCGCCAAAGTTTCGTGTGACCAGAAGCGGCATCAGATATTCGAACATGGTGCCGGTCCAGGAAATAAGAGCGCGTCCTCCTCCTTTGACCGCCGTCAAGCGGCGACCGAGCCTGAACCAGTGTTCCTGGGGAATATCTCCTTTGGCGATTGCCACAAAACTGGCCAGGCGTGATTCGGAAGCCAAAAGATCGTAGTAGGAATTGTCGTTTTTGTGATCGACTACATTGTAGCCGATCACAAAAATTTTGCGTTGTTCGTCGAACAGGAATTTGAAATCCATTCCCAATACGATTTCATCACACAGGTGTATGAGGGCTTCTATTCGCAGGCGTATTTTATCAGCCTCATGCTCCGGCGAAAGATCTCGTTTGAACTCGGTGGCCTGATGGATCGCCGCGTCCAGCCAGAGACCCGCCGGCACTTCCGCCAAACGCGATAGGAGCGTATTTAAAAAGTTGCCGAATTCCGCCTCCGAATTCCAGCGTGATGATGAGACAAAGTCGAGGATCGATTCGATGGTGCTTCGAAAAGATTTTAAAGAATCAGAGCGGAAGGCATTTTCTTTGAGAAGAGCGAGGGTGTCCGTCAACCCTTCCTTCGCCTTGGGGTTGATCTTACGATTATCGATTAATTCAAAAAGAGATTGCTTGAAGGCCAATAGATGGCCAGCAAGGTTTCCGCTGTCCACCGTCGAAATGTACTGAGGCCGCAGCGGTTCCAGGGTTTGCGTGTCGTACCAATTAAAAAAATGCCCATGCAGGCGTTCAAGCCTGGCCACGCTCTGAAATATTCTCTCGGTATGTTCCAGAAACTCCAATCGCCCCACGTAACCGAAATCGTAAGCGGAACTTAAAGACAAAAGCTGAACCCCAATGTTGGTCGGAGATGTCCGATGGGCCACTACCGGCTCGGGATCCTCCTGAAAATTGTCGGGAACGAGAAACTTGTCTTCTTTCGTTACGAACGTTTCGAAAAAATGCCATGTTCTTCGCGCATAGAGCCGAAACGTAGTTACTTCCGAAGTGTCCAACGCCCGGACCCGTCTCTTCCTCTTTTTTCTTATCCACATTTTTAGGAAAGGATTGGCAAGCCAGGCAATGAGCAAGGGCGCGGCCGCTCCCAATGCGTCAGGACGCCAAACAAAAAGAGTCATTGCGGTAAAAATCGACAAGACCGGTCCGGGACCGAGAGTGATCCATCCCGAATGGCCTTTTCTCCGGTCGTTTTGTGCGGCGGCAAACGTGGTCCATTCAAGCAGTTTTTTATGGCTCACGAGTTTACGGTAAAGCGTTCGCAAAATAGCGTCTGTCTGATTCCATGCCTGATCCGGCAGAAATGTAATCAAGACAAGGGTTTGCCTTAGCTGTAATAAAGACTCGGTCCAGCGATGACTGACATGGCGGCCCCTGGATACACCTAGGCGCTTGTGAAAGAGACTGCTTGTGGCCGTTGCATAGATTGGAAATGCGAAAAGAATACCGATCAAGAGTGTCCAAAAAAATGGCGACCCCGGAAGAAAAACCCAGCCCAGCCATAACCACAATATAACCGCAGAAGGCACGAGACTGCGCCTGAGATTATCCAAAATTTTCCACCTGGCAATCAGGGAAAGCTGGTTGGGAACCCACTGTGGACCGGATGTGGGCACTCGCGGGAAAAGCCAGGGCACAAGCTGCCAATCTCCGCGAATCCACCGATGAATTCTTTTCGAGTAATTTTTGTAATCGTCCGGATAGTCATCAAAAAGCTCCACGTCCGTGACGAGCGCCGAACGTGCAAAACAGCTTTCGAATAAATCATGGCTTAAGACCGTGTTCTCGGGAACCCGGTTTGCAAGCGCCGCTTCAAAGGCATCCACCACATAGAGACCCTTTCCCGTATAGCTCCCCTCGCCAAATAGATCCTGGTACACGTCCGAACAGGCGGTGGTATAGGGATCCAGCCCTCTGGCGCTCGAAAAAATGTGGGTAAAGCGAGTCCGGTTGGCACTAGACAAGGCCACGCTGATTCGCGGCTGCAAAATACCGTAGCCCGAGATCACACGTCCATTTTCGGCATCGAACTCGGGACGATTGAGCGGATGTAGAGCCATTCCAACAAGCTGATGAGCGGCGCCGCGGGGAAGCTCGGTATCCGAATCGAGGGTAATGACATATTGAATCTTCGCCAAAAAGGCAGGATCAGCAGAAGAGCCGACAAAACTTGTGTCCGTGGCACCTCTTAAGAGTCTGTTGAACTCATGTATCTTCCCGCGCTTTCGCTCGTAGCCTATCCACTTTTCTTCACAAGAGTTGAAAATTCTTTTGCGATGAAAAAGAAAAAAGCGTTGATTGTCCGCATCCCCATACTTGCGGTTTAACTCGGCGATTTGTCTTTGGGCGAATTTCAGAAGGGTCGCATCCTCGGGCAGAGTTTCCTTGTCGGCATCCTTAAAGTCCCCCAGCAAAGCGAAGTAGATATATGGATCTCGATTGGATAGAAAATGGACTTGCAGCTTTTTCAGAAGATTCCGAATCACGCTCTCATTGCTAAGAAAGGTGGGAATCACCACCATGGTCGTTGCCTCAGGCGGAATTCCTGCTTCCATGTCTATTTTTGGGAGTTGTTTCGGTTTTAACAGACGCGTCAGGACGTGGTTGACAATGCTTAAAGCAAATTCGCTGGCCGGGATCAGGGCGAAAAAAGTAAAAAATAGGGCGGGAATATTCTCTCCTCCCCGGTATTTAAAATATGCGAAAATGGAAGCACAAAGAAGAAGCGCCAGGAGACTTAACGATCCTAGGTAAATTAAGGCGGGATGCCTGGCCACCCATCGACTGACTCGTTCTTTTAACCGCGGCCTGTAACCGATTTGTCTCTCAAAATTGAAACGTCCGTCGCCGATCAGATAAAAACCGACGTGGGAACGCTTCGGGGACTCCGGATGACCATCGAGGCCCTGTGGTTTTCCTGCCACTTCGATCAAGTGCTCAGCCACCTTAAGTTCGCTCTGTTTCGATCGCTTCGCCAACCGCTCCACGACATGGCGGTAGCGGTCCCGGGTCGCAAAATCCATTTTCGAATAAGCACCGCTCGGATCTTGATTCAGAATCGGATCGACCAAACTCACGCTCTCTATGAATTTGCGCCAATCCAGTGAGGACAAAAGTCTCATGCTGGTGATGATGTTGCTGACTGTGGTCTGTGCCGTGACCTGCCGATGGTGTTCCAGCTGAATGACGGCTTGAATGTTCGTATGGTGATGACGGTCGAGTTGTTTTTCCAGCCAATCAAAAGCGGACAGGAGATCGGGATCCTGATCGCGTAGCCTTTGGGTCAATTGTACAATAAAAGCGCGATCAAACTGGCCTGGCTCTCCCACTCCGACAATAAACATCCTCCCAATGTCTTCGGGAGAGGTATCGGGTACTGCGGCTGATTGCAAAAGCCGATCCGCGAATGCGTCCGCTTCGGCGCGCTTTTGCCGCGCAGTGACGATTCTTAACGCCAATGGCGTCAGGTGTTCCACCAGGGCGATACGCAGCGTAATCGCCGTGGCCCAAAGTTCTCCGATCGTGAGAGGGGCACCTTGCTGATAAGAGTGAAGAAACCGCTTTAAGACATCGGCATCCAGGTGACTATCCGTATGCGCAATGATCGCTAGCGCGATACCATAGACCCGCGGGTATCCTTCGAGTTCGCCCGTAGCAAGCTTCGGCAGTTCGTCGTAGTAATCCTTCGGCAGGTCCTGCTTGATTTCCCTGACTTGATCTTCCACGATATGAAAATTATCGACAAGCCATTCCGCTGCAGGGGACGCGACTTCTTTGTCCCGAATAACTTCCGTGAGACGAAGGTAAGCGTCAAGCAGTTTTCGGCCATTTTTCTTTAAATCCGGAAAAATGGAGCGGCCGCCTTTGAGAGTGGAACTGACCGTGAATTTTCCGGCCAAGTAAGCCGCATAGCGCTCAAGGTGCTCGACGCTGAAAACTTCTTCGCGAACCGGATCATCGGTCAGCAGATCCGTCGAACGTCTCAGTATCTGCAAAAAATCCACATAAAGCGGATCGTCTTTCAAAGTGTCGTTCATGACGTTTTCCACTTCCAGTTGCGAATCTCCGGAATATCGTTGGCGGCGCGCCGGTAGGCGTCCATCTTGTGGAGCATTTCCTGGGAAAGAGTGTTCGTCTTCAAGTCCCCTTCATACTTCACTGGGGTTTTATAACCAAGTGCAGAATGTCATCTGGCGTCCAAGGCATCCGTTTTGATTCCCGGCATGATGACGGCAAAGAAAGTTTGATCGTTTATGGCAACAATGGTTTTGGCCTGTGCGATGGAAACAATAGGGCGTCCTTCCTTGCTCATTTTTGTGTATTGCAATGCCATAAGAAAGATTGACTCTAACGTAATGATAAACTAAAAGATGTCCTAAATAATTACCTGTAAAATATAATGATTTATTGATATTTTTAAAAAAAATTGGTCATGTCTTCATTAATTTAAGAAAGGGTTTTTTATGTCTTATCAGAAATGTTTGCTACAAATAGTATGGTCTGTTTTTTTCTTGATATCTCCATTTATCACAAAAGTTCATGCAACAAGCCCCTGGCCTGGAGAGTTGTGGACAGAAGCCGAGATTTTGACGCATCTGGATCCAGAATTTGCAGATAATTTAAGTGGGGCCCATTGGAATCCAAATACACGCACCTTATGGGTTTGCTTGAACGGTCCCGGCAAATTTTGGGCGATTGTTGAAGATGGGAACGGGAGTTTTGAAGTTGATTATCAAGGAGCCAATCGTGCGGAATGGTATCCCAACGGAGATCTGGAAGGTATTACTCAAGCCAATCTAAATGAGCCCAGTGTCTATGTTATCGCTGAAGGCGTTGATAGAATCAGAAAATACGATGTTTCCCGGTATGGTATCGTGGCCCTCCTTAGAGAGTGGAATATTTCATCCGATGTCCCGACTTCCGGAGGATCAGGATCCGAAGGGATCACTTTTGTTCCCGACTATTGGTTGGCTTTAAGCGGTTTTGTGGATGAAAATGGCGAACCCTACACAAGCCAGAACGGCATGGGGGGCCTCTTTTTCATCGCGCATCAAAATGGTGGTGGTGTTTATGTCTTTGACCTCGATCCTGACAGCGGTGTCTATGATTTTGTAGGACGTTATCTCACTTCACGAGGTGAAAGCAGCGGGCTTGAATTCGACAGGTCAAGCGGTGTCCTTTATGTGTGGCATAATACGGGCAGTAATTATTTGGAACTGACCGATCTCTCTTCTTTTGTAAGGGCGGATGGACAAAGACAGTTTAACACCCTTGTGGAATACAATGGCCCCAAGGGGGGCAATTTGGAGGGAATTGCCGTAACGCCAATCACTTCGCAGGATCATTGGATTTTGATTGTCGACGACGACAATCAAAACGGCGCCGCTCTTATGTGGTTTGACGAATTCTTTCCCGATATTGAACTTCCAACAATGACAACAGAGGTGCGTGTTTCCTCATCTACCGACGATGCCGAAGAAGCAGCGAACGGATCCGTGAATCTGGCAAGTACCGATTTAGAACTTGTACAGGAAGCATCCACTCAAACCATAGGAATCAGGTTTGCTTCACTGGGAGTCCCCGCTCATGCGACGATTACAAGAGCCTATATTCAGTTTACCGTCGATGAGGCAACAGCGAATGGAACAGCCTTGACTATTTACGGTGAGAACTCCAGCAATCCATCCGCTTATTCAAGCACCCTCCGAGGCATCACATCACGGGCCAGAACAGCCGGCTCGGTTCCATGGTCTCCGGAGCCTTGGGCCATCCTTGGCGAATCCTTGGAAAGACAACGGACTTCCGATTTGACCGCAATTGTCCAGGAAATCGTCAACCGCAATGATTGGGCAGCCGGGAATCCCCTGGCTTTTGTGATCACAGGAGCGGGCAAACGTGTGGCAAAATCCTACAATGGAATGCCATCAGTGGCTCCCCTTTTACATGTTGAGTACACAGAAGGAGAGTTTGTTGAACCGGAACCTGCCGTCATGACATTGGATGTCGGTATTTCTTCTGCAAATGATGATGCAGAAGAAAGAGCCGATGGGTCCATGTATCTTACAAGTACCGACCTGGAACTTGTGGAAGATGGGGCCAATCAAACCGTGGGCCTTAGGTTTGGGCGCGTCGATTTACCTCAAGGTGCATTCGTTACGGGCGCTTATCTTCAGTTCACGGTTGATGAGACGAGTTTGGGATATACCTCCTTGGATATTAGGGGTGAGCTTTCGGATGCCCCTCAAGCATTTACCAATAACCAGAGAAATATTAGTTTACGGAATAGAACATCGACCAGTGTTAACTGGGTTCCGGAAGTGTGGAATGTCCTTGGGCAGGCCGCCGAAAGCCAACGGTCGACGGACATCGGTGCGATTGTGCAGGAAATTACCAATCAAGGGGCTTGGACAAGCGGCAACCCAATGGTTTTCATTATTACCGGCAGCGGCAAACGAGTTGCAAAATCATACAATGGATCAGCTAACCTGGCACCCCAGCTTCACATTGAATATCAACTAATCAGTGGGGATTGATCAGAGGTTACTATTGGAGAGTAGCCCCCGCAGCTTAATGCGGGGGAGGCTCATTTAGCTTGCAGCCTTTTTGATATCTCCCGGCTTCCGAAGCATCTTATCAACTTCCGCCGCATGCATTTCTTCGGAGGAAACCATTTTGCGGGCATAGTCCTCAAGCAAAACGGATTTGCCTTCCACCAGACTTAAAAGCTCTTGATACAAATCAAGGGTCTTGTGTATGCACTTACCTCTTTGTTTCAATAGAGATTTTGTTCAACCCCATCTTTGAAGCCATGTCCATGATGGTCACCAGTTTTCCCGTTGTCGACCCTTCGTCGGCCTGAATAAAAACAGAGGGCTGCGGTTCTTTTTTGCCTAAAGAAAATAGCGCAGTTTCCAAGGCTTTCACATCAATGGAGATACGGGGTAAACTCCGTCTTTTGGTTTTTATAGGCACTATTTTCCTGAAGCCGAATCAGCCCCAGATCTGACATCTTCGAAAAACATTCTTTCTGAATCTGGCAGGTCTTTTTTAAATATTCCTGCTCTCGATGAACTTCAAAATGGGTTTTGGCTTTCTTCCACTCTTTTTCATCCATTTGCGTGACCATGGCAAAAATATCATAGGCATGGTGTCTCCCATAATCACTGTCCTTGTCATTGCGCTCTTTTCGATCATCGAAGGCATTCAATTTTAAAATAAGATAATTGTACGCTGAGGGGATGTGGAATTTCTGCTCTTGGATCTCCATTTCAACAGCGCCAATTTCAATGCCGTCGGCTTCTGGAGTAAGGTAGGCGTGGAAGTCGGAAACCCCTATGGGTTTAATCCTCGGTTTGTGAATCTCAACTTTTTGCAGATCTTCTGGAGGTGGTGGTGCAGAAAGAAGGTCTATTTTAATTTCACGCTTTTGTCCGAACAGATCCACCGATTTTGAGAACTGAAAGTTTTTGGCCTCCGGCACCACCTCGTATCGAAGCGAGCGAAGCACATTTTTCAACTTTTCAATTTGGTTCTTATCTACAATGAGTTGAGCGTTCAAAAACAAATCGATGTCATTGGTGGACCGGGTCTGGACTTCAAAAGGATACCGCGTGGAATGGTAGGGAAGATAAGTCTGCCGGAGGTAAAGGCTTAAGCCACCCCCTAAAATTGGGTGGATCCCCTGTTGATCGAGTTCTTTCTGAAGTTCGAGTAAATGGGTTAGAAGTAAGTCATTCATTTGAGGTTACTCAATATGTCGTCCCGAATGCCTTGGGCAATCTCTTTTTCACGTTTATCCAACTGTGACAGCTCCAAATAAGATTGCAGCTTTGAAGAAAAATTGAGTCCGTCTTCCTTTAGCCTATCAAAATAGACGGGCAATTCTCCCGTTTGTTTCAAAATCAAATTAGGAAACCTTTCATTCGGATCGGCATCCAAATTGATTAAATCCGTGACATAGACAGAAAAAACTTTTGGTGGGGTTGTCACGGTATATCTATAAGCCGAGCTTTCTCCAGTTAAACTCCAGGCCAAAGTGGGAAATTTTTCCTTCAACAGCGAAAAAGGGTCGGGAACCATTATTTTAATTATTTCTTCTATTTTGGGAGGAACATATTCCTCCTTAAATTGATCTAAGAGTTTATCCGATTGAATGAGACGGATTTGATTGTCTTCTTTTTGTACAATTAATTCCTCCTCCAAACGTGTGAGAACCTTGGAAATAGTTGATACCGATAGACCAACACCCCGTTTGGCAATTGATTCACCGATTTCACGTAAAGAATTAAATGGCCCTTTCTGCGTCAAAAGCAATCTTCCAACCAAAGAGCTGTTCCCGGAAAATATCTTTTTAATCGGCTGGGAGTCTTTGTATTGATTTTCCTGATCCAAGCGGATGGCCAGAAATTCTGGTGTTTGAATGTAGTAATTTCCATTCAGATCGAGAGCGCTCATTTTTTGACTTGAAATCATTTGAACAATTGTCCCTGAAAGATAAGGAACGATTAGCAGTAAATTGTTCTTTTTTTGCTCACCACTTTTGAGTTGTAGTATGGCCTGGGTAGCCATTTGAGGAGATGATCTCGCTCTTATTTCGGCAATAAAATTGGACCTTTTATTTTGCCACTTCAAACAAACTGATATGCGCCCCTGACACTGGAGGGAATGGATAGGAAGTTGAGGTGGATGGGTTGCAGTCTTCTGAAGCCCTTGATAATGAGGGTTTTTAA
>Ga0154362_135_pt2 | contig 21615 bp, 10 predicted proteins | sample RifGroA2_FD_115890 | JGI IMG/M metagenome (GOLD analysis project Ga0154362, IMG submission 115890) | Deltaproteobacteria bacterium GWA2_45_12
GTGTTGCTGGCCCTGAAGGGATTGCCAATTGTGCGAACACCTATCAATTAAATTACGATGGCCCTGTGGGTAGTGGTTTGGATGGGCTTGTTTCGCGGGATCTTAATTATTATACCTTATCTCTTCGTGCGAATATCAACGGGGGCTTGCTGGCAAACCAGGTAAATGGGGGTGTTCATACTCTCCCCGGCCTCCAAGCCTGGATGGGCGATGAAAATGGCCCACATAACCATCCCAATGGATATTCTTCCTCTAATTTTGTAGCGCGTTCGGATGCGGGTGGGAACTGGCACACCGGGCGGGACCCTGTTTTAAGCGGAGCGGGAGGGTGGATTGTTGGGAATTCAGCCACATCGTTTAACCGCAACAATTTTCATCTTGAAAGCGATATTATTAATATCCGTGACTATTATCCTTTAAATGATCCCAACGCTCAGAATCTTTATACCTTTTCCAACCTCGTTCACATTACTCAATGGAACACCGAATTTCGTTATCCCAATGGGGATGAAGTCACCGCTTTTGAACGCGGTACAATGAATATTTTCTCTGACGGCACACTCAATATCCGTGGTGACAATCTGGAGGATGTTAACAGCAACTACAACGATAATTTTACTTTTAGGATGACGCCCGATGGTATCCCGCGCCGGTTCTTGGAGATTCGTGGATCCGCGCAAGCCAATTATTCCTTGCGCTATTACGATGCCTCGCGATTGGAATGGATTGCCATCCCTTCAGCAACTCAAAACGAAGTTGTAAATGGTATTTTGGCCTGGTGGGATGTGACTTATCTTAATGGAAGAAATATCACGGTCCTTTTGCGAAGCGAGCAGAATGGTGAAATTAATGAAGATACGATTGATGTGAGTATTGGAAGACCTGTAGCTCCTGGCCAAAGAGTGGAGGTATCAACGCCGTTTGAACGGGCCACGCTGGATTTTGACCCCAATACTCTTCCCGCCGGAACCAATGAACAGCTCGTGACAATGAGTTTAGTGGATCCCAGCGATCCTTCCATCCACTTGCCGAGCGGTGCCGTGCCCCTTGGACCGATTTTAGACATTAAGCCTGATGACATCGAGATTGATCCCAACCATCCCGTCGAACTAACCCTTCGATTTACTTGTGAAGAAATCAACGAGCTCTTTGGCAACGATCCTGCCGAGGTGAGCCTTTACAATATCCGCGATAATGGAGAACTGGAGGTCATCGCCTCCCTTAATGCGCCGGACCCCACTATTTGCGAAAATGCTCCTGCGGATCGTCTTTTTGAAATTGTCGGTTTCTTAAATCACTTCTCACGTTATGCCGTCTTTAAGCGGGGGACAACACCTTCGGTTATTCATTTGGAAACACCTGTTGAAGATCAATTCTATAAAGGTTCCGTTCCAGTTTCCGGAAGCATTGAAGGGGATCGTTTAAGTTCGTGGAGAGTAAGCTATACTCCTGCAGTTGATGAAGACGATGCCTTGCCCGCCAATCCCACGATTATTAATCAAGGGAATACGCAGGATTTTAACTTTCAGTGGAATACAGAAGGATTGAATGGCTCCTTCACGTTGTTGGTCGAAGCCATCGATAATAATGGTCAGACCAGTACTTACCAAAGGGTTGTTAAAATTGACAATATAGCTCCTTTGACAATTCCATTTTTGAATGAATTGGAACTTATCAATGGGGAGCGCGCCTTGGCGGATTTAAATGATGTTTTGGAGCTTTCTGCCATTGATTCCGGAGATGAAGCTTCGGGGGTGCAATCCCTTGTTTATCAGGTAAACGGTGGAGCTTTTGTAAATTATGAAGGCGCTATTGCTCTCAATATTTTGGGCTTGGGCAATCACCGTATTTCTTTTAGAGCCACGGACCGCATTGGCAATGAAGAAGCGCTCAAAACAATTGTATTGGCGGTGGCCGAAGAGATCGAACCCGAAGAGCCTGCTGTTATCCAAACCCAGATTTCCGTGGGGCAACCCTCTATCACGCGCAACGGGCAAATATGGGTGAGCGAACGAACTCCCATCACGATTCAAGCGGCCCAAGGCGAGAATAGCATTAGCAGTATACTCTATAGCTTTGGTGATGGTGATTTCAGGCCTTACAACGGCGCCTTTACATTGGCAGGCTTGCCGGAAGGGATTTACGAAATTGAATATTATGCGGCTGATTTCTTTGGAAACAACGAGCCGATTCGAAGACAAACGGTGATCTTGGATAATGTGAGACCGGTTACAACCGTAAGAACGGGCGGAGTGGCCCAGAATGTCAACGGGGGGCTTTTAGTCCGTTCTCATCAGACTCTTTTCACTTTGACCGGAGAAGACTTAGGCAATCACCCATCCGGCATTCGGTATATCCAGTATAGAATCGGTCAAGGGATCTGGTTACGTTACAATAATCCTTTTAGGATTTCGAGGCCCCAAGGTGCCAATCAAACAAGCCTTGCTTTACGCGCGATCGATCATGTGGGGAATGTGGAATCCGCCCATGTCTTAAACATTCTTTTTGACGCCAACGCTCCTCAAGCTCAAGTTGTCTCTCTGCCTCAGGCTTTTTCCCCCAATGGGGACGGGGTCAAAGACACCGCTGTTTTCACTCTCAATGCCGATGATGATTTGGCAGAAGAATTAATCCTGGATTTGAGGATTGGAAACAGCTTCATTCTCCAAAACCACCCCGTCCAAAGGGGACCAATTGAAGTAGCTTGGAATGGAAGGATCAACGGCCAGCTTCAGAGAAATGGTGAGTACGCCTATACCATCAATGTGCGAGATGCTGAAGGCAATGTGTCCAATGCCGTAGGGGGTGTTGTTATTCTGGATGTGACATCGCCAATGCTCCAAGTGGCCAATGCCGGTGCCATCCGGTTTATTCCCGATAGGCAGGGAAGGGGAACGATTAATATTCCCTATGACGTAAGCGACAACCTTTTTAATAAAGGGCTTCAGACAAAGTTAAGAATTTTTGCCGGCAATCTTGTTTTGCGTGAAATTGTTGAAGAGATTTCTTCACCACCCAATCAGCACAGCATTGCATGGGATGGAAATAATAGTCAGGGGCTTCCTGTTCCTGAAGGTGATTATGAATGGGCTCTTTCGGCAACTGACCCTGCGGGTAATGAGTCAGCCATTGTTCGTTTCCCTGTTCATGTGGATATTTCTTCGCCTGAAATTGGTTATGAGATTACCGACCCCAAATACATTACGCCCGAAAGAGTATGGATTCATGGAAACTCGCGTATTTCACTTTTTGCCAATGATATTCATTCAAATATCCAATTTGTGCATTACCGTGTGGATCAACTGCCTTGGCAGATGTATCAAGCTCCATTTGGTTTTAATGAGGAAGGGGAACATATCCTGGAATTCGGGGCGATTGATGAAAGTGGGAATGGGTCTGGCATTCAAAGATTATCCATTAATGTTGATTTAACGGCGCCTCAATCCCGTTTTGTGATGAACAATTTTAGACGCGGGTTTGATAATCGCATTCAAGTTTCAAGTCAAACCCGTTTGAGGCTTGATGCCAGTGATGCCGGGTCCGGTGTTTTATCCAGAAGGCTTTCCATCGATGGAAGTGAAGTGCTTCTTGCCGGTCCGGATATTGATTTGGTGGCCATTGCGGATGGCCGGCACGTTATTGAGTATTGGTCGGTTGATAATGTCCTCAATACTGAGAGAAGACACCAGGTGGAAGTGGATGCCAATATTCATCCGCCTCGCTCCACCCTCGTTGTCAATGGCCCTCAATTTAGGGGGGATCGGTTCTACATCAGCCGGAACTCGCAATTAACCATCGAAGCGACGGCCACTATTCCGGACATTGATTACGTGCGGTATACCGTGGATCAAAATGCAGCCATAACAGTTGAAGGGGATCGGGTTGATACATTGCGGACGCCGATCTTCCGCATTGCCAATCAAGGAGCGCACCTCATTGGGCATCAAAGCGCTGATGTTTTAGGCAATATGGAAAATCTCAACAAACGGGCGGTGTTTGTAGACAATACTCCCCCTACAACGTCTCTTGAATTCAGTAATAATGCTTTTGGAAGAGAGGGAGTGCGTCGAATTAAAGACGATACAAAAATTACTCTTAGGGCTGTTGACGAGCATGTTGGGATCAAAACCGTTTTTTATCGGATAGATCAGGGTCCCGAACAAATTTATGATGGCCCTTTTATGCTCAATGACGAAGACGGAGGAAATCATACTATTAACTATAGAAGTGAAGACCAGCTCGAAAATATTGAAATGATAAAGAGTGAAGTTGTTTTTTTGTGGCATCCCAGCTTAAGAAAAGAGGTGTTAAGAGAATCTCGAAGCCTTTGGCATATTGTTGAATGTAGTGAAGATAACCAAGAAGATGAACATCCTTATAGGGATTTACTTGAAGACATCATGGAAACAAAACTGGGAGATACTTTTTACCAGTTTGCCGATGATTTTGAAGATTGGAACCGATTCATGCGGAGCGATATTTTTAACACTTTTATCTTTGGTATGGATAATCCCCAATGTGAGGCTTTACGGAGCCCTAAGTTGATAAGGATATTGAGTGAACTTAAGGAAAGGGTGTTTAACGGAGATACAGTCATCCTTTTAGAAAATCCCAATCACATTCCTGATTGGATCTGGCGAAATTTCATTGGGCGTGTCTTTGCACAACGGGCTCTGCCTGTAGATCCGGACCAACAATGGGAAGTGCATCCCTATGGCCTTGGTAGGGGGATTGTTATGGATGTTACCGATGAGAACGACGGAACTGTTGATGAAGGAAGGGCCAACGACTTGGGTCCTCTCTTAGAGGGTATTGAGGATAGGGATGAAGAGTTAAATAGTGGCGAAATATTTCCAGTGAAGATTTGGGTTGGTTCACCCTTTGATGCCATGGCAGGGGATCTGCTAGAAACTTCTTCTACCCAGGGAAATTTTACAGAAGTAAAAATTCATTCCCATGATCGAATCAATCAGCATGATGGAGAATTGAAGTGGAATTACACCGTCCCATCAGGTGAAGGAAGATTCCTTCGTTATTTATATCGAGTGTCAGAACAAGGAGGCCCCTATCAAGTTATTTCGAAAATTAATTTAAGAAGTGAATATGGCCTTAAGTATGTTGAACAGCTTGATCTCAATTTTGAAGTCAAACACTCTCTTCAGGATTTGAGCCGCCTTGTTGCGGATGACTTCCAAACTTTGATTCAGGAGGAAATAGACAATCAAAGACGTCAACAACTGGGGCTGCTCTTTAACCGGTTCAATGCTGAAATGGCGAGGAATGTAGCTAATGAAGCTGATGTGAATTTACGAATTGATGTTATTCTTTTTCTCATCGATCGTTTGAGGGGCATGGATTTGGAAGATGACCCCATTCATTATGATTTAGCGGAATTGCTCATCGTTGTGGAGGCCACGGGGATTCCTCAGCCAGAACCACCGGGAAATGCTTTTGTGCAAAGAAACGATGACGATGAAAATGAAAGAGCTATTCAACTGAATAACGACACGGATCGGGATGGTTTGGATGATGCAACTGAAAGGGCCCATGCCTTAGATCCATTGGATGCCGATAGTGATGATGATGGCGTTAAGGATGGAGAAGAAGTTCAACCCTTGGTGGACACGGATAATGACGGAGCAATTAATGCCCTTGATCCCGATAGTGACAATGATGGGCTCGTTGATGGTACGGAAACGGGCATTATTGAGCCCGTTGAAGCCTTTGATGGAGATCGCGTCCAGAATTTACCCGCTTTTGAAGGTACACAAGAAGACTCTCCTTCCTTTGTGCCGGATGAAGACCCGGCTTCAAGAACAAATCCCGTTATTGCTGATACCGATGGCGGCGGAGTTTCTGACGGCGCTGAAGACTCAAATCATAATGGCAGAGTCGATCCCGCAGAAAGAAACCCGAATGATCCCGATGATGATCAAAGAAGAGTGATTATAAGGGTGCAGGAAATGCCTTAATGGAGCCAAATTTGTTAAACAACTTTTAAAAAATTTAGACGAGAATGTTTGGGAAAGGATGACATATGGCTCTTACTACAGTTTTATTGGCACAAACGGTTAATGTCCCTCCTACAGGTGTTCAATCTGGGGAAAATGCTCCCGTGGATTCTTCATCCGACAAGAAAAAGCCATGGGAACTTGATCAATACACTAAAGCAGCATCCTCACAACCTTTGGCACGGCCTCAACGTGACTGGGCGCGCATGTGGCGTGATAGTGCACAACAAAGCCTTATCAAGGCAGGCCAATGGGCCGATGAAGGTGCTTTAGCTCCCATGCAGGCTGCTATTGACCTAGCCCAGATGAAAGCAAGAGCAGGGAATTCTCAGGTAGATCCTACTGAAGTTTCCAGAATCCAAAAAGAAGGGGAATTCAATAGTATTTACCGTGAAATCGAATGGCTTTACCAATCGGCTGAGTCCATGGTTTCACAAGGTAAAATCGATGCGCTGGATGGCATTATTGGCCGCTTAAAAGAAAAATATGTTCTTGTTCCTGGAAGTCCTGATTCAAAAAGACTTAAGAGTATTTATTTGACAGCGGCGCGTGCTGCCATCTTTGCAGCACGTGTTCAAGCCGAGGACGGGAAACCAGACCTTGTTGAAATCAATCTTGATCATGCCAGAGATTGGAGTGAAAAAGCGGGCTATCGCTTTTTAGAGAATTCTTTTGCCATCCGGTCTATTCGCCATACATCTTATGAACGGGGTCGTGATTATGCTTACGATGATGCCCAACAGTTAGCGCGAGAGGGTATTTTTGAAGGGGTTGATAAGGCTTTGGAATTGGCTGAAAGTTGTAATGATAAACTGAAAACAGATTCGGTTCAGGGTGATGTTATTCTGAGTAAGGCGCAACTGGATACGCAACGCCGTGTTTTTTTGAAAGAAGCTTTTGCTGTTTATTCACAACAATGTGTCGAAAAGTTCAAGGTTTTGGCTAAGGCCGGTAAAGCAGAAGAAATGGAGCAGATGTGGTATGAAGCACTTCGCACCGGTTCGCCAGATCAGCAAATATATATTGAATGGTCCCCTCCTGCTTATGCAGGACGGGCTTCCGAATTGTTTGAGCAATTAAAAAAAGGAATTGATGATGCCGATGTTTACGCCATCGAACGTTCCATCGAGAAAATAAGAAAATATGCCGATCTGGCAGATAAGGTGAGTCGGGGGGCGATTACTGCCTCCATTGATCAAGGGGCTTTGGAGGGTATGGCGCGTGATGCACATGAAAAGGAAAAAATAAAATGGTTAGCCAATGCAACTGATGCCGCACATCGTGGAGACGAATTTGCAATGGAGGCTGCTCTTTACACTGCCGAAGAGCATGGGAAGAAAGGAAAGGCACTTATATTGGAAGATGAAATCGTAAGAATCAATCGGATCTTGTTTTACGCGGTTCTTAGAAAGGTCATTAATGATTTCCATGCAGGGGCTATTGCAGCCAGTCTTATCTCTGATGTAAGGCAAGTAAAAAGAGTTGCAGCTCAAGCGAAAATTAGTCGCATCAAAGAATTAGAACCTGTTATGAAAAAATTATATGCCGAAATGAAAGCCAGCGGGGATCATTATGCGGCATTAGTTGAAAGTGGAGAGGTACTGTCTGCCTTGGATCTGTCTGATTTTGATGACGTCATCGATTTCCTTAACGATGGAGATTTTCATGTTCGTCAGCATATTCCTTCTCAATGGATTAAACAGAAAAGAAAAATATACCTCACTGCAATGTTTGATCGTGCAATACTAGGGTATCAAACTTTTTTTGGGGACGAATGGAAATTAGATAAAAATATTAACGAGGAGCTTCAAAAGCGTCATGCTCATCTCCTGACTTTTTACGAAAAGGAAAAAAATCCTGAAAGGAAAGAAGGTTTGGCTCTTCTTATCAATAAGATTGCTGAGCATGAGAATAAACTAGGTGTGCCATTAAGGATGGTTCAACAGACTTTACCCACCAATGATTTTTTAAATGATCCCTTAGTCGATTATCCAATTTTACAAGACATCCCTGATTTTGCAGGTGTGTTACCGCGCATTCAAAAACAGGTGGCTTATTGCTATGAGAGGGAATTGGTACGTTCTTCCTATGAAGGCAAAATAGTTTTTTTGCTTCGAATTCGACCTGATGGACAGGTGGACAAAGCCGTTCTTCAAAGTGCTGATCCAAGTGCGATCAACCGTGAAATTGAAGGATGTATTGTACGTAACTTTGAAAGGCTACGATTCCCGCCGATAACAGCAAAAGAAAGTTTGATGGTACGAATTCCCATTCAATTTCAAGATAAATCATTAAGAGAGAAAGAAGAGGGGGGTTCAAATCCTATGTTACCAGATCCAGAGGAAATGATGGATTTCCCTAAATAGGGCCCAAAAATGAAGCTAAAACTATTTTTAGAAATGATCCAAATAATCGGGGGGGGACAGGTAAACTTTTAGAAAAGGAGCTATTATGGCTGGCGAAGTTAATTTTGAAAAATTGGTAAATACCGCTATTTTTGATCGTAAATTGGATGATGAGGAATTAGTACGGATAAACGAAGCTTGCCCTGGTGCTTCTGGAGCGCAATTAGCCAATGCAGCTCGGACGGTTTTTACTTTTGCTCCCCAAATGCCAGAGAAGGTAAAAGAATCAACTTGTCCCATCTTTAAACCAGGGGCTGCCAATGAGCTTTACATTCAACATGTGGTTACCCCTAGACTGAGGAGTGCTGCAATGGACGCCTTTGAAAGGGAGCTAGCACGTGATCCTGAGTTAACAGGGGAATTGGTTATTAGTGTACGTCTTAACCCTAATGGAACGATTGCTAAAGTTCTTATCGAAAACACAACGATAAATAATAAAACTGTTGAGTACGGAATCATTCGTTCATTGGAAAGAGCTAAATTCCCCAATGTGCCAGATGGAACCAGTATCAATATACGGTATCCTATAAATTTTAAGGCTGAGAAAGTTCCTGCTCCATTTCCCTAAATTTTATGACGGTTGACTCGTTCCCACGCTCTGCGTGGGAACGAAAAGGTGAACGGAATGGTTCTAGGGAGAACGCAGGAGCATTGCGAATTGCGTTCCCACGGAGACCGTGGGAACGAGTAGAAAATGACTTCGTTTAGGACATCAAACATGCGCCCTCATCCTATTTCATTTCTTTTCTTATTTTTAATCTTTTCATCCTTTTTTGTTTTTGAAGCCAAGGCCCAGCAAAGAAACATTGAGGAAGAATTTCCCTCTGACATCATGATCTATGGAGAAGTCGGAGTTTCCATAGGGAATGGATCGGTCATTGTTGGTGGCGGTGTTGTTGGGTCGGGGGGAGCTGTCAGCGTTGGAAGGGATGTCAGCATTGAAGGGGATGTGGTGGCTGGTGGCAATCTTTGGTTATTGGAAAACTCATTGGTGGATGGGGATGTTACTTTGGGAGGCCGTCTTTTTTCAAGACCCGGGGCCTTGATTAACGGAAACCTTGTTGAAAATTCATTGCTCATTCCTGAAGTCGTTTTACCTGAGGTCCAAGCGGAGCCGGGAAACAACGATCTCATCATCCCGCGCGGGCGTGCCGATTATTTGCGTGAGGGAGCGTATCGCGTCATTCGTATTGGTCGTGGCGCGGCCTTAAAATCGTTGGGCGGTGAGGTTCATGCGGATCAATTGATTGTGGAACAAGGGGCGGAGCTCATCATTGCCAGGCCTACAGTTATCAAGCTGGCCACGTCTTTTACTTTTCATCCTGGTTCGAAAGCCCGTTTTTCATCACGGGATTTGGGCCCGTCGGATCTAAAAATATTTGTTTCATCCAACAGACAAAATGACCTCCGACAAGGGGTCAAGTTTGGGGGATTGGTTTCTATTCCACATGGTGTTTTGGTGATGTACCCGGATGTCGAGGCCAAAGGAACATTTTTAGCTCTTAAGACGGTTTTAGGAAACAATGTCGACTTGGAGTGGGTGGCTGAGGAGGTCTGTAATCCTCTTCCTGAAATCTGCGGAGATGGAACCGATCAGGATTGTAGCGGGGCCGATCTAGATTGTGCCGATGCTGACGCGGATGGGGATGGGGTGACTACCCGTGCGGGGGATTGTGATGATGGTAATGCTTCCATAAATCCTCAAGCTGTTGAGAGATGTAACCGTGTTGACGACAATTGTGACGGTGTAATCGATGGGGCCGGTTCCGTGGGAGAGCAGGATTATTATCCCGACGTGGATGGGGATGGATTCGGAGATGCCCAGGCCCAAGCCACTCATCAGTGTGAGCTTCCCGTCAATTTTACCAACAACAACCAGGACTGTGACGATTCAAACGGACAAATTTATCCGGAAAAAGACGAAGCCTGTGATGGTGTTGATAATAATTGCAACAACCAAGCTGATGAGGAATTAAACAACTGCGTGGATGGCCGCGAACTTCCCCCCAATCCTTCCGATGTGGCCCCACCTATTGATTTAACGACTCCCGCCTCTTTTTCAGAAAATATTTCGTTTCTTTATACAGGAAATAATCCGGTTCAGGTCAATGTGGATGTGGAGCAAATTGATCCCTCAAGAGCCGGAATTATTCGAGGCCAGACCCTCGTAGGGGCGCCGCGGCCTCTAGAGGATGCTGCGCCCATCCCTCTTCCCGGCGTCACCATCACCATTCTCGACCACCCCGGCCTTGGCAACACGCGCACTCGGGCTGATGGAAGCTTTGATATGGTGGCCAGTGGCGGGGGTATTGTTACGGTCGTGTTTCAACGGCAAGGATATTTACCTGTTCAACGAAAAGTAAAAGTTCCATGGCGGGATTTTGTGGTGATTGACCCTATTATAATGATGCCTTTGGACGAAGAAGTATCCCAAATCAATTTAGTTGATATGAACGAAACAGCCGTCGTTCAAGGATCACGAGTTGAAGATGACAATGGCGAACGCCAGGCAACTCTTCTCATTCCTGCTGAAACAACAGCCGAGATGGTCCTGCCCGATGGCTCCACCCAAGTTCTTGATCAAATTAACATTCGCGCTACCGAGTTTACCGTAGGTGAAGTAGGCCCCATGGCCATGCCCGGCGAGCTGCCTCCCAACAGTGGTTACACATACGCTGTAGAACTGAGTATCGATGAAGCCATTGACGCCAATGCCAAACAGATTAATTTCAACCAACCGATTCCATTCTATGTTGAAAACTTTTTAGGGTTTCATATCGGTGAAAAAGTACCGAGTGGTTATTATGATCGGGAAAAAGCTGCCTGGATTGCCGGGCCCGATGGCCGCGTCATTCAAATCATAGGCATCGATGAGTTTGGCCTGGCGCAATTGGATACCAACGGCGATGAAATCATTGATGATGAACTTACACTGAATGCCCTTGGCATTGACCAGGAAGAGCGGGACAAGCTGGCCCTTACCTATCAACCCGGGCAAGAGCTGTGGCGGATACCTATTACTCATTTTACACCATGGGATTTCAACTGGCCGTTTATCTTTCCGCAAGGAGCCGTAGCCCCCCTCATCGCCGAGTTAAGAGGCCATGGTTTAGAGGAAGAGTTTCAATGCATCGAAGGTTCCATCATTGAATGCGAAAATCAGGTTCTGGGCGAAGAATTTCCCATCACAGGCACGCCTTATTCCCTTCATTATCAAAGCGACCGTGTTCCGGGAAGGTCTAGCAGTAATTCCATCACCTTTCCCATCCGTGGCGAAACTATTCCTGCTAATTTAAAAAGGATTGATGTTCGAATTGAAATAGCGGGACAAGTCACGTGGCAGCGTTTTCCTGCGAATCAGACCCAAGCCAATCAAACCAGTTCGTTCACATGGAATGGACGGGATGCTTACAATCGCCCCGTTCAAGGCAAACAACGGGCCATCATCCGCACTGGTTATGTTTATGACCCTGTGTATGTGGAAACAGAGGATCAATTTGTCCAGGCTTTTGCACAATACGGTTCTCCCGGAAATGTCACCAGCCTTCAACGTCGTGGAGAAGTAACGCTCTGGCAGCAACAAGAAAGGCAACTGGGTTCTTTTAATCAAGAAGAGCAAGGGCTGGGAGGTTTATCTCTCAGCGTTCATCACACCTACGATCCCAAGGATAAGGTCCTTTACAAAGGGGATGGAACAAGGAGAAGCGTTCAAAACATTGAAAAAATCATCAAACACATCGCCGGCACAGGAACCAATGGAGGAGCCGGAGACAATGGACCTGCAACGCAGGCCCAGATTTCGCAGCCGTGGGGATTGGCGGTTGATTCAAAAGGAAACCTCTATGTCTCGGAACCCCGGCATCGCATACGCAAAATCGACAGGAACGGTGTCATCACCCGCTATGCAGGTCTTGCTAACGATGCCGCTGGCGGCTTTGCAGGCGATGGAGGACAGGCCACTCAAGGTCGTCTGAAAGCTCCGCGCGGTTTGGATGTAGATCGCGAAGATAATCTGTTTATAGCCGATGTGGATAACAACCGTGTCAGACAAATCGATGCCAATGGAATCATTTCCACCGTTGCCGGTAACGGTCAGCAAGGCGGTTTTGCCAATGGCAGCTTGGCCACGGAAGTCGGCATTAATCATCCCACCGATGTGGCTTTTGATCGGGATGACAACCTCTACATCGGTTTTTACGGCAGAGTGGTGAAGATGGACCCTTCCCAAGTCGTCAACAAAGTAGCCGGTGGAGGTGATTTAATCACGGGGCCCTCTGCTTATGAGGTGGTAATTAACGGTCCGGCCAATTCCGACCAAGCGAATGTGTCACCGATTGGAATGGAGATTGACGACAACGGAAAAATTTATTTCTACGATGATTTTGTCAGGCGCATACGCACCATCCGGTCCGATGGTTCTGTTCAAAACCTCGTCACAGGCCGAAGGGGCCAAAGGGGCGAGCCCAATGACGGGGGTCGGGCCTTTGATACTTTTCTTCAAAATATAAAAGATGTGGCCGTTGATAATGAAGGCAACCTGATTGTAGCTGCTCAAGCAGACCACCGAATACGCAAAATCGATCAAGCGGGAATCATCACAACCCTTGCAGGAAAGGGGCAATGTGATGCCGCTCAACCCATTGGATACGGGCAACCCGCCACGCAAACAAAAATATGCGAACCTTCGGCCATTGCTGTTAACCCCGATGGCGACATCTATATCGCCTTTCTCAACAAGCACCAGATTGGTCTGATCACATCTCCTTTTCCGAACATTCAGGGAAACAATCTCATCGTCCCCTCCGAAGATGGACAGGAAATATATGAGTTTACCTCGAAGGGCAAACACCTACGGACATTCCATGCTTTGACAGGCGAAAACATTTATCAATTCCAGTACGACGATGGAGGACAACTCATTCGCGTTATTGATGGAGACAACAATCAAACAACCATCAACCGGCAAGAAAATCAGATCACGATCACTGCTCCATTCAACCAACAAACAACCCTCACGACAAACAACGAGGGATACGCCACAGAGATCAATCAACCCGATCAAAGCCGGATTAGCTTGGCCTATGATGCCGGTGGCTTACTTCAATCACTCACCGATGCTCGAAATAACCCAACATTGTTTGGATATGATGGCCAAGGGAGGCTCATCAATCACCGAGATGCGCGAGGCGGCACAAAAACATTCCAAAGAACCGAGGATGGAAATAATTACACGGTCACGATGACCACAAGTCTTAATCGGCAAACCGTTCATAACGTGACGAATCGCCCTGAAGGCGGACAAAGAAGGGAGCGAAGGGATTTGACCAATCTTACAACCACAACTCAGATCAACACGAATGGCTCAAAACAAATCACTGGGCCCGATGGCACGGTCATAACCACACAAGAATCCGCCGATCCCCGGTTTGGGATGCTCTCGCCCATCATCAATAATTTGTCCGTCCGAAATCCAAGCGGCTTGCAATCAACCCTTCAAACAACACGCAGTGTCCAGTTAAACGATCCCAACAATTATTTGGATATCAACACAATCACCGACACAACAACAATGAACGGACGAACCACAACATCCGTTTACACCGCAGCCAACCAAACCCTTGTTTTGACGAGCGACGAGCAACGGGTTGCGAGCAACGTGATTGATGACCAAGGCCGGATTATTCGTTCTTCCGTAGGGGCGCCGCTTGCTGCGCCCTCACTCGCCCCCACTCTGTTCACCTACAACAACAACGGATTCCTCACCCGCATCACCGAGGATGGCCAAAATGATCGAATCACGATGATGGATTATAACGAAAACGGATATCTTGAAACCATCACCGATCCGCTCAATAGAAATGTGGGATTTGAGTATGATGCCGCCGGAAGAGTGACCACCCAAACCTTACCGGATGGACGAGAAATCACCACGGCCTACGATGCCAACGGAAATATCACCTCCATTACCCCACCCGGCAAACCCGCTCATGTGTTTACGTACAACGAAGTGAATCTCGAATCACTGTACAATCCGCCCAACATTGGTTTGCCCAACGACACCACGCAATACGAATACAATCTTGACCGTGACCTTACACGCATCACACGCCCGGACGGACAAACAATTGATTTTGCGTTTAACAATGGAGGGCGCCTCCAAAATATCACCATCCCGCAAGGTCAAATCACATATGAGTATGATGCGAACACGGGAAATTTAATGAGCGTGACACGTGTCCCCGTAGGGGCGCCGCTTGCCGCGCCCTCACTCGCCTACACCTACGACGGATCATTATTATTAACCTCCACATGGGACGGCGATGTTCAAGGAACCATCACCCGCACCTACGACAACGATTTCCGGATCGCATCGCGGCAAATCAATGATGAAGCGCCCATCCCATTCCAATACGATGGAGATAGCCTGCTTATAAGAGCCGGTGATCTCACCATCACACGAAGCCCCGACCATGGCCTCATCACAGGCACCACCCTCTCTCTCGTTCCCATGGTCTCCGTGGGAACGTCTCTGACCTACAATGAATTTGGAGAAATTATCCGAGATACAGCAGTAGGGGCGCCGCTTGCCGCGCCCTCACTCGTTATCGATTACACACGCGATGCCCTTGGAAGAATTACTCAGAAGGAAGAAACGATTGATGGAAACAGAAATACCTTTACCTACACCTACGATCAAGCAGGCCGCCTCACCAATGCAACAATCAATGCCCGAGCTATAAGCTATACGTATGATACAAACGGAAACCGAACTTTACAAACAACCCCCGAAGGTCAAACCGTTGGACAATACGATGACCAGGATAGGCTTACGCAGTATGGGAATGCCCAGTTTACATACACAGACAACGGTGAACTACTGACGAAGACGGATGAAAATGGTGAAGCACGTTACACATATGATGTGTTAGGAAATTTAATTTCAGTTACCCAGCCCGACGGCACAAATATCGAATACATCATCGATGGAAATAATCGGCGGATTGGGAAGAGGATGAATGGACAATTGATTCAAGGACTCCTCTATCAAGATCAGTTGGAACCCATTGCCGAACTGGATGGCCAAGGGAATATCGTTGCGCAATTTGTTTACGGAACAAAATCTAATGTGCCAGATCTCATCATCAAAGATGGGGTTACGTACCGAATCCTCTCCGACCAACTAGGCAGTCCCAAATTGATTATCAACACGGCCGATGGCTCTATTGCGCAACGCATGGACTATGATGAGTTTGGAAATATTATCAATGATTCCAATCCCGGCTTCCAGCCCTTTGGATTTGCGGGTGGATTGTATGATGGACAAACAAAACTTGTCAGATTTGGAGTGAGAGATTATGATGCTCAAACTGGGAGGTGGACCGCAAAGGATCAGATTGGGTTTGGTGGTGCCGATTCCAATCTCTACGGTTATGTGCTTGGAGACCCCATTAACATGATAGATCAAAATGGTTTGAGCCCTAAAGATGTGGAACAGATTCAAAAGGATTTTCAACAGGCAGTAAATACCATGACAAAGCTACGTATCCGGCATCCGAATCCAGCTTTTAATAATTTATCGAGCGCTGCAAATGTTGTGAGTGGAGGTGTCTTGGGTCATGACTTCGCTGGATGTAAAGATCAATCTAACATTGTAGGCGGCATTTTATCGCAAGGCACTTATGAGGACTCATGGAAATTTATTCTGCAGCCAGCGAGTTTTGGTGCCCATTACAAGGTAAGAGCTGAATCAAGTAATCTTGAAGATCCTGTGATTATACTGGATCCATGGAAAGGGATGGTTGAATAACGTGCCACAGAGGAAACGGTTAATTTTTTGGTTAGTATTTGGTGGTATTGCGGGGACTTTTGTTGGGCTCAAATCAATCGAAGAATTAAGCGATATTCTAATTTTTCAGTTTTTCGGCTATATTGCAGGACTTTTTGTCAGTCACATCTTCGGCTTTATTTACTACGCATTAAAAAAATCACCAAATCCCTTGAAAACAAGTACGCCCGCTTTTTTAAAGCAGGCGCTCGTTATAATGGGCTTTGGTTTCTTAGGAACTTTGGTTGCCTTTTTTACTTACCAACATTTTGTTAACTTGCTCATTTGTCAAATAGTGGCTCACGGCATTGGTATTGTGCTGGTAAATAGGATAAATGAGTAATGTTTTACACCCGCCTGGGTGGGTGTTTGAGGACACGCGATTAGGCAGTGTTATTTTTGTGGTTTTGGATCAAAAATATGTCCTCCGATCTTACAGCATTATGGGGTGCAGTTACCGGAACGATTGGCACACTGACTAGTTTTGTGCTGGGGGCGTATGAGTTTTGGAAAGGCCGCATACGAATAAAAATTTTGTTCGAAGCGGATCGAAAAGTTTTTGGAGGTGAAACCCGTGGTTATAGTAGCAAAAAAGATTATTCTGTAATCACAGTATCGAATCTAGGACAGCGGCCAGTTACGATTGTGAAAGCCGGCTATTATTATTCCGAATTGAATGAGAAAGGTATGCCTAAGGGTGGCGTAATTGCTGCGTCAGAATTACCTAAAAAACTTGAGGATGGTGAGGCTGTAACAATTTTATGCCTACAAGATGGGATCGATTGGAAGTTGGCTGAGAAAGTTTTTGTAGAATCAGCAACGGGTCAGATTTATATTTTAGATTTGAACGACAATAGCAAACCAAAAAATATGTAATCATCTATCGTATCTTCTCGGATTACCTCGGGAACCCACTCATCATCATCAGCACAGCAAACGGATCGATCGCGCAAAGAATAGACTATGACAAATTCGGCAATGTCATTTAAAAAGAAAGCGTGATTATTTTAAATTAAGTACTTACTCTCCTAATTATGCAGAGCACGCTCAACATTCGCGTCAAATACAGACCCATCAAAATTGGATGGTGTGTACACGCGGGAAACTTCCAAGAACTTGAGGAAGCGATGCACCTCAGTCACACCCTTTGGGGCGGCAGGCATAATCCTTTCATCCCCATTGACGATTTCAATTATGCTCGCAAGCTCATCAACACGTTCCGTGTAGATGCTCTGTACCCCGTAAGGCGCAATCCTGAAATGGAGAAGTTTATCGGTCAGTTTCCCTACTTACCTTGGCCCTTATTTCATCAAGAGTTATTTATTGACGGGCTGAAGGCTAAAATCAACACTGTGCTGGACGTGCAACACCCGTTAAGATTCATTTATGAAAAACGACAGAAAAATCTTCCGGTTCTTCGCGCAGCTCCCTCCTTGTTTTATTGGGAGCAAGATGATCCGTTATCGAGAATTTTTTTAGTCACTATGGGAGCATATCCTCCTCAGGAGGAAACAGGGCATAAGTACGAATCAATGTTTGAGAAATATCTTACCCCCGTAAAACTCACTCTCAACAAACAGAATCCCGTCCCCAATGATCTTCATGAGAGATTTTTCCCGAACGCACTGACCGAGATTCTCTTGCATAGAGATTGTAATCCTCATTGGGAGGGAGAAGGCTTTTATTACGGCAGTGCAAATGATTTTGAGGACGTGGTTAATTTCTGGAATCTACGAGCCTCTGATATTGATTTGTTCTTTTATGATCCCAGCCATGCACAACGCCTCGAAGGTTTAAAGGATAACTACACCAAAGCCATATTGGCGCGGCCATCACGATTTGGTGATGGTAAGCGGGTTGCTGTTTGGGGGAAGAACCATGAAGTGTTAAAGGATATTCCTGCCTTTGAGTCAAATAGTATGAGGTGTGCCGTTGGCTCACGGGACAGCGATGGTGGAATCTGGAATGGCCTAAACATTAAACCTCCGGTAATGCATTTTGATTCTCAATCCTGCTTAGCCACCGTCTCAAAAAATCAAGAACAACCCGTTGTGTCCTTTGAGCTTCCAGACAGGCCATTCTCACAGGACGGTCGTCTTTGTCACCAATACGCAATCGTCTCTATTTGGCCGATTACTGACCTGTCCAAGGGAGGAGATTGGACATTACAAGTCCCTTACATTCCTGAGTTGAATGAATACTTCGGGCGTGAATGTCACTTTGAGTGGAACGGAGCAAGAGCTGAATGGGAAGGACTGGGAGTTGTCATTGGGATTCATCAAGAGATTTTAACCGTGAATGCTCTGCGCTGTAGAGAAGTGATTTCAAAAACGTTTGAAGCCTTTGGAATGGAATCCAAACCAAGCCCAGCAGGATTGATTTGCAACCGACTGATACAACAATTGCAAGGACTTCAAGGATGTCGAGTTTTCAAAATCAGTGGAGTACGTGACCTGATTGAAAAATATGGTCCTGACCAATTCTTTACCCGAAGCGGGGCAACTCAGACCATACGCCAGGAAGACACACACACTGGGATAGTGGGATTTTCCAAGTTTGAAAACTTGTTCATAGAACATCGTGAGACTCGAAAGCTATCCCCGGAAGACGCACTGAAATATCTTGTAAAGAACGGAGTGTTCCGGGTCGGTTTGGAACTGGAATGCAAGAGTTGTGAGCTTAAATTTTGGAAGCATCTCGACGATGTAAAAACTGTTTTGAACTGTGAGTACTGTGGTAACGAATTCAACATTACTCCTCAGCTCCGTGATCGAGACTGGGCATATCGAAGGTCAGGACTGTTTGGCCGGGACGATAATCAGGCTGGTAGCATTCCTGTCACTCTTACCCTGCAACAGTTGGATACTTTCATGCATATGCATCCTGCCATTTATTCCACTTCAATGGAGATCGAACCAAAGACGGCTTCCATCAATAAATGTGAAACCGATTTCGTCCTGATTACAAAGGCACATGATCCACGAGTGCAGATTGTAATCGGAGAATGCAAAACGAGGAAAGAAATCACCGAGCAGGATGTCTTGAATTTGACCAAGGTAGCTGACGCCTTTCCAAAAGAAAGGTTTGACGTCTTTATTCTATTTTCAAAACTGAATGGTTTCTCAAATGAAGAGATTGAAAGATGCAAGAAGGCCCAAGATCCATATAGGAAGCGTGTCATCATGTTTACAGATAGGGAACTTGAGCCATACTTTATCTATGAAAGGACGGAGAAGGAATTTGCCATAGACAAACATGCCACTTCTTTAGATGATCTCGCAAAAAATACTGCAGATATTTTTCTTACCCCAAAATACGTATAAGGAGGGAAAGAAACAACTAAACTCAAGGAATTTTTACCTGACAATCTAAAATTTAATTCTTGTAATTAAAAACAATGAGTGGCCCCGTATTTCGGCGGGCATGAAACTTTCGATTAATGATTAGGTTTGATGTGGGTTTTGATTTAAGGAGGATTTTGTTCAACGTAAATAATGTCTTCAGCCGCCATTTTTGAGCAAGTGCTGGATAACTTGAATGATACTTATCCCACCCCCGTTCCTTCAAAACCTGAGCCACCCGTTTCAGCGCACTAATCGGATCCAGAACTTCATCCAATGACCACCCTTTAGGCTGGATATGCGCCTCATTATTAATCTGCCCAATTCCCACATCCACCCGATAAATTTTCGTGGCAATCAAAGCCTCGGCCCACTCCTTTGCCTCATCAAGCGAAGAAAATTTCTTCGACTTCGCTGTTTCTGGTTTTCTCGGCAAATTCCAAGCGATCGTGAAATAATTGCAGTTGGATTCATGGGCAATGATGGAGAGAAGTTCCATTTCGTTAACTCCTTCGGAACGGGCTGTTTGGGTCACTTTTTCACGTAAATCTTTATCTTTACAGTTAGCTATTGAAGTATTTGAAAATAATGAGAATATCGTTAAAAGTATTGAAGTAACAAGAAGCTTAGGTCTAAGCCGCTTCACTGTAGTAAATTTGAGAAACATATCGATATCCTCCCTCTCCACGTTTCAACTGAACCACGATGGGAATAATGCTTTTGATGTACTCAAGAATTTGTGGCCTTTCCATACCAAGGTCGGCTTGCATGACCATGAGGGCTAGTTGCTCGAAGGCTAGTTGGGGAGTATCCGCGTGAATGGTGGTGATGGAACCTGGATGACCGGAGTTGATGGCTCGCAAATAGGAAAAGGCTTCTACGCCTCGCAATTCCCCCAAAATAATTCGGTCAGGGCGAAGGCGAAGACAGGCTTCGAGTAATTGTTGGGCGGTTACTTTGGCCAAACCCTGGCCACCCCGTGAAGAAATGAGATGAACGCGGTTGGGGTGGGCGATTTTGACTTCTCTGGCATCTTCGATGGTCAAAATTCTTTCAGTTTGTGGAATGGATTTGAGGCAAGCGTTGAGGAAAGTGGTTTTGCCGGTGGATGTACCGGCGGAAATTAGAATATTCTTTTTGGAAAGAAGAGCCGTTTCGATAAATTCTTTATACTTTCCTTCCCGATAAAGAAAAAGCAGATGCTTTTCATTTTCTTTTTCTTCAATGGTTTTTTGATTTACCAGATCAAAGGCTTTCAGCTTTTTGTAATCTTCAAGACTGATGTCAAAAAGAGATTGTTTACGAATAGAAATTGCCACACAGCCCGTTTCCACGGCTGGGGGAAGAACAATCTGCACGCGGTAATCTCCCGGAAGAGTGGCCGATAGCAATGGCGTTTCCTCACTGATTTGTTGTTCGGAGTATTTGGCGACAAGATTTGAAAGTGTGCGGATGTGGGGAAAATCCAGTTCAGGAACAATGTAGCATTGCATTCGACCCTCTTTTTCAACCCATACTTCCTGCGGCTTGTTGATGGAAATCTCACTGACTCCTTTTTCATTCAGATAAGGAGCCAGTGGTCTTAGGAAAGTATGGATGGCAACCGTACTCATTGGATGATTACAAAATCATTGTGGGCAACTGACCCAAGAGCTTCGGAAAAATCCAAATCCTGGGCCACAAAGACTTTGACTAAACTTCCTTGTTTGATGGTGATGGTTGGGGGAATGTGCAAAGAGTCTTGCAACACTTGCCCTGAACTGTTTTGCAGAGCTTCAGCCGCTTGTTGGCGATAAGCTGACATGGAGTTGAAGGAATCAGTTGTTTGAACCCCCGCATTCGCGGCGGCACCCCCAAGGATGCTTAAAAGAAGTGAATTGCCAAAAATGCTCCAAAAGTGGCGGTTCACTTTACCCGCAAATCCGGCTTGTCCTAAAGCATCGGTGCCCCCAGAGTTAAGGGCCACTTCAATGCCATCGGGCCGCACCACTCGAGTCCAAACAACAAATACTCGTGATTGCCCCTTGGTAATC
>Ga0154362_106_pt3 | contig 21066 bp, 12 predicted proteins | sample RifGroA2_FD_115890 | JGI IMG/M metagenome (GOLD analysis project Ga0154362, IMG submission 115890) | Deltaproteobacteria bacterium GWA2_45_12
AATTATCGCTGCCATCAGCAACCCCATCGCCATCGGCATCTGAAGGTGGGGGCGTTCCGCTTCCCCCATTGTAATTAACTGTCAGCTTGGGGCGGTTGGCCGCATTGGCTCCTTCAGACGAAGTAAACAACATCCCATTGGCCCATTCAATTTCATTGCGGCACATAAGACCGTAATTCGGTGCGGTCCCATTGGCCCATTTTTGAACGGCACTCTTCACATCGCAGGATGATTTTTGCCCGACAGCGACGTTGGTCGAACAAACTTCTTCGGCAAAAGTTCCACCGGCCGTGGTCCAATTGGCCATGCCCGGCCCGCGACTGATCCAAGTGGCGCCATCGGCCGTCCCATCCCATTCGTGGAGCTTAGATCCTTCAACCCAATCTTGGGTCACACGATAGCAATGGATGGCAGGGCTGCTGGGATACTCAATGGCCTCAGCAAACAATTCCAGACTAGCACTATCAATGGCGGCCCCTGTGGGAATTTGACTTAAATCAAACCTGATGAGCATCTGGCGATCGCCATAACTGTAGGTGCGTAAGGTCCCCGCCCCCCCATAATTGGCGACATTTTCAGGGGGATAGGCTCTGGCCCCCACACCTGTATCCCTGGTCCCAGAATATCCACCGGCCCCTTCTTGAAAACTTAATGAACCGGCAGGGCTGGGGCTGGGATCAGGATTGGGATTTGGCGAAGCATCACAAAGGTCTCCCACACCATCGCCATCGGCATCTGCTTGGTTGGCGTTGATGACCATGGAACAATTATCCGATGCATCAGGCACCCCATCGCCATCGGTGTCGATAGGAGCTGGGTTGGGCGTTGGGTCACAAAGATCACCCACTCCATCACCATCGGCATCGGCCTGGTTGGCATTAACGACCATGGAGCAATTATCCGATGAATCGGGCACGCCATCGCCATCGGTGTCCGGATTAGGATTGGGGTTTGGATTTGGAACACTTCCCCCATTGGCAAAGTGAAGGTAAACCAACCCGGTGGTGACCATGTTCACATGTTCTTTGGTGAAATGGTATTGTGTGTTCAAATCACCTTCATAAAATGGATCATCGGAGGCCGCTTCAAAATAGGGGGCGGCATAGTCATCCAATAAAGTTTCATCACCGGTCACTGCATAACCCAAGGCAAAGGCATCCGAACCCAAAGCAAGCCAAGAACTGACCTGACGTGGAACATTCGGGCAGGAGGCAGTCGGACCCCAGAGTGCCTTATTGCCTTCTATCACCGTGCTTTGCTTCATAACATTGAGCACACCATTCATCGCTGGGAGTGCATCAGGATCAAGAGGAATGTTCGCATCACGGCTGGCCACGATGTACTCGCCAATGGCCCGACCTACAAGACCATACGACCAACCATAGCTGCCACTGACACATTGGGTTTGGGAAAGTTCACATTGGTACCAGCGCGCTGTACCCGCAGCACTATTAAGGTAATTTGTATTGCCCGTTAATTTGTAGGCCCAGGTCATGTTGCGCCCCACGTTACCAGCCGCTCTGGCGTTGGCACCCAGCATGCCATAACCACTTCCGTTCCCTCCTCCCCATGCATCGATGGCACAAGAAGTGGATCTGTCGTTGGACATACGCGTATAAAGACTTTGGGACATTTCAAGGGCAGCATCCCGGGTCACATCATCCCCTGTCAAAAGGCTCCAACCAACCAATCCCGCTATCCCCTGAATCAAATCTGGATTGGGGGTGTTCGCGTTGCGATGGGGGTTACGAATGCCGGATTCGTCATGAACACTGTGTGCCCAATTTCCACCGCAGTAGAGGCTTCCGTTATCGTCAGGGCGGCAATGCATGATGTCGATATCCGCAAAATGTCTGTTGGAAATTTCAGCCCATTTGCAATAAGTGGGATCCCCTGTCCTTAGGCATTGTTGTAGGTATCCCAGGTTCACATCGTATTTTAAATTGTAAGGTGCTGTTCCCTGCTCGAAATCGACGGGGATATCGCCAAAGTCCGTCCAACCAAAATGATCAAATTCCTCAATTGAATTGGTCAGCGAGCAATCACCACCCAGGCTTCCACTGCACTCCCAGGATCGTGAAGGCAATGTGCCGTTGCGATTGAATTGGATATCGATGTATGTCTCATATTCACTATTGCTTCCCGCAACCCGGGGTCCCATGAAACCCAAGGCATGGGTTTGGCGAAGATGTTCAAAGGACGGGGTTGCTTTTGCTTTCCACACGGGAGGTGTTTGAGTATCTAGGGTAAGCCATAACTCGTGGGTTTTCTCTTCCCCCGGTCTTAAGCGATGGACGGTGGAAAATTCCGCCGGGAAAATCCCGAATTCCAATTTTCCATTTTTGGCACGAAGCGCTTTGGGGAAATTTTCACGGAAATAAGGAACCTCGGCTCCAATCCCATCATAGCTCAAAATACCATTGGCCATGTTTCCCGATTCAGTAACGGTGCCGTTGACGCGACGTTGGAATCCGCGGAAAGTGACACCGGATTGCATGCGTGGGGTTCGTCCCGCATAACGGTTCCATTGGTCGGTTCCGCTGGAATCTTGATAAAGAACCTCATCCTTGGAAGACGGATTGGACAAATTCAATGCCCAAGTCACATCCTCCAAAGAAAGACTACGGCTACCATCAACATAGATGCAATCGGGAGTATTATTCAGGTCATCACAATTATCACTCATGTTTCCCAAGGTAATTTGGGCACGGACATGGGGTTTGCCAGCGTAGAAATGGAGTCTTGCCGTTAAATCAAGATTGCTCGTGAGGCTTCTGGCACTTACGCGAAGCATGACCCGCATGGGTCCAGCCTCCACAATATCAACAGTGGCTGCTTTGGAGGGCCAGTTCCATTGACCCCCAGAGGCAACAAGCTGGTTGGAAGCATTAAAAACATTGGCCAAGAGATCACTGGTTGCAGGAACTTCAAAACGCCCTGCTCCCGTATTCACAGTCACTCCACCCCCTGTGCGAGCAGAACTTGTCACCGCGGTGGCTGGGGCTGGGCTCTGGCCATTTTTGAGGAAATAGGTCTTGCCCGCCATGGCTTGAAAATCCACAAGCAGCCATTGATGCGTGGATTTTACTTGAATACGTGTCTGTGTGGGCACAGCCACATCCTGGCTATCAACAACGGTAAAGGGGCCCACCTCATCAAGGGGTACAGGAACACCGGTGGTTACAGGCACAGATCCGGAAGCCCCAGCGGGTAGGCTTATAGAAAGAGGAATATTAAGTTCGCCCGTGCCGCCACCCTCTCCACTAGGAGTCGCATCACAAACATCTCCTAATCCATCTCCATCCGAATCGGCCTGATTGGGATTTGAGGCCATGGGGCAATTATCAACACTATCGCTTGCCGCATCACCGTCATCGTCGGTATCGGCATTATTACCCGTGCCGTCTCCATCGCTATCGACCGATTCGTTGGCATTGGTCGGAAAGGCATCCTGAGCATCGGCAACTCCATCGTTGTCATCATCGGAATCACAGGCATCGCCTTGCGCATCTCCGTCGGTATTTAATTGGTTGGCATTGGAAACAGAGGCGCAATTATCGGAAGCATCAGCCACTCCATCCCCGTCGGCATCACTTGGAGGAGTTGGGGTGGGATTCGGATTGACCTCAGAGGAATATTGGTCGGCACCAATGTCGTTGGAACCATTACGGCCTTCCCCGTCAATATCCTGAGTCACATCCGTCAACACGGAACCCATTCCCGTCACACGCGCATCGGAAACCAGGTGAACATCATCGGCCACGATGAAATCAGAATCCTTGGCATCACCGATATTATTCTGAACGTTCAAACCGGTATTGCTTCCGCGGTTGTAAAACGGCGAACTTAGGAGATTGTTTCGGATATCGAGATTTTGGGACTGCCGGGCCTCAATGGCTCCCTGATAACCGACGATTCGGACAGTGTTATTGTAAACTTTGGTTCCGTTGGCGGTCTGGAGCTCAATTCCTGCATCACCAGGCAGGCTTCGATAGATGAAATTGTTCCGCACAATACCCCCAGTGTGCCCACTGGTAAGACCCAGGGCAATGGAACGGAAATTATTGAGGAAAACATTGCGCTCGATGAGCGTTTCTGTTGACTGGTTCCAAATCAGGATCGCAGGATGAGTCACATAGGTTCCGCAATCGATATCCACTTCGCAACCGGATCCGTCTCCCATGAAATTATAAATCAGGTTATCGCGAATGAGCGTGTTGTGAAAACGGTGAAGATCGATGGCGGCAATATAGTCCCCCTCAATTTTATCAAGGGTGGTGTAACCAAACTTGGAGCAAGCGATAACATTGTTACTTGAGCCATTCACCGAATCGGGAGTCCCTTTGATCATTTGTGTCCCAATATCATACATATTCACATTATAAATATGAGCCGCTTCGGCACCTAACTCGCCCTTGATGGCGATGCCATGGTTGCGCATGTTTGTAATGGATAGGTCCGCAACAACAACATTCTTCCCCGTAATCAAAAAGCCCTCGCTCATGGGACCAAACCCTTGCCCGACAACGATCACGCCGTTTCTATTTCCACTCAAGCTGCGTACAGTGACATCATCGCGTATTTTATATCTGTCATAGTTAAGCTCATCAGCATCCGGAAATGGATAAATGCCATCCCTAAGAAGAACTTCCGTGTTGGGTGCGGTGTTAGAGATGGTAATCAACCAACTAAAGTCCGTAGATGAACTTGGGGGGTTAAGGATAATCTGACTACTCCTTTCCCTGCCGGCATACAGGGGTGATTCCAAATAAGGGGGACAAAAATTAGCCGAAGGTTCGGGGACAGGATCGGGGCTTGCATCACAGGCATCGCCCACACCATCATCATCGGCATCGGCTTGGGTGCCATTGGCCATGTCGGGACAATTATCGACAGAATCCATGATCCCATCGGCATCGCGGTCAATGAGAGGATCACAGGCGTCTCCAATATTGTCATGATCAATATCGGTTTGATTTGAATTGGAGGTAAGGGGGCAATTGTCCGAAGCATCAGAAACAGAGTCGTCATCATCATCCCCGTCACATACATCACCTAATGCATCCCCATCGGTATTTTTTTGGTCAAGATTGGATAACAGAGGGCAATTATCTGCCAAATCTGCAACCGCATCACCATCACGGTCTACAAGGGCATCACAGGCATCTCCCACACCATCGTTATCCAAATCCGTTTGATCCAGGTTGGAAACAGACGGGCAATTATCAGTAGCATCACCAACACCATCACGGTCGCTATCAATGATGGAGTCGCACACATCCCCTACTCCATCACGATCAACATCTTCCTGAGCTGGATTGGTTAGAAGGGAACAATTATCCATTTCATCACTTATTCCATCGTTATCATCATCAAGATCACAGGCATTTCCTTCATCATCTCCATCGGTATTTTGTTGATCCTGGTTTGCAACATCGGGGCAATTATCCTGGCTATCAGAAATACCATCTTCATCGGCATCACGCATTTCGGTGGGATCAACCCCCAAGAATCTATAAATCATCACAATGCTTTCTTCAATTTCAGGCACTCCATTAAAATGGCTATTGATTTCTCCATTTTCATCGACTTCAGCCAAGGGAAGCCCACCCGTAACATAGGCTACGCGTGCCAATTTTCTTATGAGATCCGATTGATTGGCTCCCAAGTCATCCGCACTAAAGACAAGAAAAGAGTTCTCGGCATTAATCGTATTCATTCTGGAAGCCAGTTCGGGGATATCTCGAACCATGCGATAAAGCCATACCGCCACGAACTTGCGGGTGAGATAAGCTTCGTAACTAAAGACCCATGTCCCCGCTTCTCCACTAAAATTGGCTTCCCCCGTTCTCAAAATATTTTTGTTATGGGCCTCAACAAGTTCGGGAATATATTCATAATCATCAGGGATATTTGCAAAAGGATTGTCCACCACATCGGGATAATCCATAAATCCTTCCAACTTCAAAAGACGCATAGCCAACCCCAGTACATAACCACGGGGCATCGCTTCATTGACATTCACCGGAGAAGGAAACCCCGCAGTTTCCTGGGCATCCGCCAGATACATGGCATAATCCCCTACCTGAATATTTTCATCGCGGACCACAACGGCATGATAAATCAAATAAGCCGCTTCCCCTCGTTTAATGACCGTTTTGCCGTAAATATTCAAGGCAGGATCCGCATTCGTATCAAAACCTGGAAGGGCTTGCAGTTGATAAGCAAACTTGAAATAGCTTTTTGAAATGCCAAAAGGAGCTGTCGGCACTAAATAGGAACTGGGACCATTATAGTTGACCGATGACATCCAAAAATAATTGCTGTTATTGGCCCCATTTTTAAGAAGCGTCTTTCCTGCCGTAACAACAGCCCCCGCCATGGATATCTTGGCATTGAGGTTGGGACATGTGGAATATTGGACAATCTTTAAATAATTGGCGTAGGAAATTTCAGGTGAATTAGTGCAAATTCCTCCTGTAAATGCCGCGGCTTCATCGGAGAGCCCCGCAGCTAAAATAAGGACATGAATTTCATCTTTTAATAAAAGGGGGTCGTTTGGTTTAAATTCTGTGGCACCATTCATACTCCAGAGACCGGCATCCACCAGGGCTCTGATCTCAGCTTCATAAGCATTGCCGGTAATATCGGTTAAACCCTGTGATTGGGCTTGCGCAAAAGATGATGAGGTTATCAGCAGACAAAAAAAGGCCCCAGCAAGAATGATATGCTTCTTCATAACACCTCCCTTAAAAGATAAAACTTATATGAGGGTGTTTGAGTGCAATTTGACTGCCAAAATTTAGACGATTAAAATTTTTAAAAATCCCCTTGAGATGATTTGGGTTTTCGTGAACCCATAAAAAAAAATACAATTTAATCTCTTGGATTTTTGTATCAAAACAACCCATGTGGTTGATCGTGATAGGGATAATTTTTCTTGGTTAAAGAAGAAAAGAACATCAGAGCCTTAGACAAGGCACGCTAAGGAGAAAATGAAGATCATTTCTAAATCATGAAGCGTAAGTGAACAAAAAAATTTGGCTAATGATAAGAAATAACATCGAAATCAGTCATAGAGAAAATCATCAGCGTTGATATGGCCCCATGATCCCTGGGATTGATCACGAATGATAATTTTTGCCTTGTAACCCTTCCAACGCGAAACATTCCAAGCCACACGAAGCATTTTTTCACTTTGAATTAAAGCGCCCCGACCGGGCTCAAAAAGGACTTCTTCTCCATCAACAAGTAAAGCCACACCTGTTTGCCCGCTTCCATCCCCACCCCCAATAAGAAAGGTGATAACATCCCCCGTAATCTCAAATTCATCCGAAACAAGTTCTCCCATGGGAAGATCGCCTTGGGAATGTCCGGAGGGTTTGCCAGGGCTGTTGCGATCTTCGAAACTGCCAATCCAATATTGACCCTGGGGACGTGCCGGCGTTGATCCACGATAGATGGGGTTGTCATGGAAAATCGGCTGATCCACAAAAGCCAGATCATGGGGAGTCCAATGGGTTAAATTTCCCATTTCAAAATCAGAATTTTCAAACAAGGGCTTTCTCCAGGGGGAATAAAAGCTCACGCCTATCGTGACGATCAAGGCCAAAGAAAAAGTGATCGTCATACTTTTCCAAAACAAAATGGAGGAATGTTCAGACATAGAAAAATTACCTCAATAAGGGGCCTAAGAACCATTCGATCTTTAAAAAGATGGCCCCGGCCCTACTTTGCATAAAGCTCCCAAAAAATTGGAGCGATTTTTCAAAAAAAGGTTTCTTTTTGGCAAAGGATTCACCCAAAAAAAGAGCCTCATTGTTTTTTATAAAGGAGTCCCCCGCATCATAATCAATGGGGTCCCCTTTCAGTTTAAAGAAAAAAGAATATCCATTCCGGATTTTGAAATTTACCACTTCATATAAATCATGAAACCGTGGGTTTCGCATCAATTCTACATCCGATACATGAAGCCATGGATGAAGTTTGGCAAACTCTTCAAGTGTTCTTGGCATCCCATCAAGGAAGGGACTTCCATTAAACATGATGAGGGTGGGACGTTGGGATAAAATATAATTCCCATCCCCTTTTTCATGCCCATGGACGCGTTTTCCCATTTCTAATTTCCGATGGGCAATGGTTTTATCGACAAGCCCCAGCATGTCATAAACCTGGCCATCATAAAAATAAGCCACAAAAGGCATGGCGTTTAAGGCAATGCTTTGCCCTGAGCCGAGCATCTTCTTAAAAAGGAGCCCGTGAAAACGGGCCATCGTAAAAAACGAACGATTATTGCTCACAAAAAGAAAAACCCTGTTTTCCCCAAAAAAACCGTAGAGCCCCCCAAATACAAGATGAAAAACCAGCAATACCCCCAAAAATAAAGTACTCCACTTCCATGGAAGGCTTGTCATCAACAAGGCCGTCCTGAAGGCATGGGCCAAAAAAGCAGCCACAAGGATGAACCCAAACGATAAAACAGGATTTAAATACCTGAAGAAAAAAAGATTGTCCCCTCCCCCTGTAATGCACAAGAAAAACGAAAGAAGCACAAAACCCAACCACAAACACCATGCCTTGGAATGGCGTAAAAAAAACCATCCGTGGATCAACAAAACAAGGAATAAAACCACACCCCCCAAGCTGGTATTGATGCAATCGATCGTATAATAAAAACCGTTTTTTAAGGCATGGGAACTCAAGCCTACCTTGGCGTAATAAGTATTGGGAAGAAGATGGCCATAAACATGCCACCGCGAAAAAAGATAAAATGCAAAAAAGGGAAGGCCGAAGCAAAAATCAAGGAATCTTTTGAAATTAACTTTTTTACTTTCCCGGTAATTCCAAAAAGTATCAAAAAAAAGGAAAAAAACGTAATAGGCAATCCCCTCCACACGCGTTAATGCCAAAAGACAAAATAAAAATCCTGTAAAACGCCGCTGCCAGGCATTTTGGTCATGGTAAAGGCCAAAAAAAATACAACCCACCATCAAGAAAGCATAGAAACTCGTTTCCAACCCCGCCATGGCCCAAAAAGCATTTCCAGGATAAACAAGAAAGAGAACAGGCGCCCCCAAAGCCAGATAAGAAGATTGAAAATACCTCCGGCCCATCAAAAACAAGAGCCCTGCTGTAAAGATGAGGGCCACCCCATTGACCGACTCAACAAAGACAATGGGATCCCAACCAATCCACAGGCCCAAAATAACGATCATCTGCCACAAATAGCCCGTGTAACCCTCCACTGGGTCATCAATATTAAAAACAAGTCCCCTTCCCCTTAAAAAATTGGCGGCGTATCTGAAATAGATGAATGAATCGTCGTAGGTCACCCCTCCAAAAAGCCAAAACCAGAAAAAGGTGATTGCAATGCCGAAAAGCAGGATGAAGAAGAATGGGAGTTTTCTCATTGAGATTTTGTCTTTTTAACATATTCCCCCCACCAACTCAAAATGCTTTTAGGTTTTGACTTAAAAATGGTAAGTTAAGCCATGCTTAAAAACTTGATTGTTTGGTTGAAAGGGATACGAGTTCATCAATGGTCCAAAAACCTGCTCCTTTTTATCCCATTATTTTTGGCTCATGAAATGGACGATCCTGAAAAACTCCTGGCAGCCCTGATCGCTTTCATTTCCTTTAGTCTTTGTGCCTCCGGTGGTTACATTCTTAACGATCTTTTAGACCTTAAAGCGGACCAGCTTCACCCTTCCAAAAAATATCGCCCCCTTGCTTCGGGAGCCATCTCTTTCAAAATGGGAGTGATTTTAATTCCCATTCTTTTAGGGATGGGATTCTTTCTGGCCCTTTTTTATCTACCTCTTTTTTTTGTTAAATCCCTTGTTTTATACTTTCTTGTTTCTCTTCTTTATTCTGTTTACCTCAAAAAACTGCTTCTTGTTGATGTGCTTGTCTTGGCGGGGCTTTATACCTTACGAATTATTGCCGGAGCGCATGCCACCCGTGTTCTTATTTCCCCCTGGTTACTAGCCTTCTCCATGTTTTTTTTCATCAGCCTGGCCTTCGTAAAAAGATTTTCAGAACTGGCGCTTTTTAAGGAAGAGGACAAAAAAGTAGCCAACCGGAACTATCTGGGAAGTGACAAAACCCTTCTTGCAAGTGGTGGGACCGCCGCCGGATTTATTTCAGTCCTCATCTTCATTCTTTACATCAATAGCGGGGACGTCGTCCGTTTGTATCACCATCCGTTTGCACTATGGTTTATCGCCCCCTTTTTACTTTATTGGGTCACCCGCATCTGGTTTTTGGCACATCGGGGCAAAATGAATGACGACCCCATCGCCTTTGCCATTCGTGACCCCATCAGCTACATGGTAGGGAGCATCATTGCCTTTCTCATTCACAGAGCCACAGGATAAATCATGAACCACACTTCATCATGGGGCGGTTATCCGAAGATCACGCATACTTCGGTTATGTCCGTGTCCTGGCAAAACGAACTTCCCCCTTTGGCCTCTTTACCCTTTCCCGTCCTTCCTCACGCTTATGGCCGAAGTTATGGTGATAGTTGCCTGAATGAAAACGGCATTCTGCTGGATACAACCCCGCTTTCCCATTTTCTTGAATTTGATCAATGGTATGCACCCCAGGGCAAGCCCTGGACCCAAGACCCTTCAAAGGCGGAGGGTTTGACCCAGCAAGGCTCGTCCCCGAAGCCAACGAGCGTAGGGGACAAAACCCGGGGGCTGCTTCGATGCGAGGCAGGAACTTCTCTTGCAGAAATTTTGGATCTGGTTGTCCCCCACGGTTATTTTTTGCCGGTTACTCCGGGAACAAAATTTGTTTCTGTGGGAGGCGCCATCGCCAATGACGTCCATGGTAAAAACCACCACCGGGCTGGCACCTTTGGCAGCCACGTACTGCAATTTGAACTTTTGCGTTCCAATGGAGAGCGGCTTTTATGCTCCCCAAATCAAAATGAAGATTTTTTCAAAGCCACCATCGGCGGGCTTGGTTTGACAGGACTTATTCTTTGGGCCGAAATCAAACTTAAACGCATCGAGAATACCCTGATCGATGAAGAAATTATTTCCTTTTCAACCCTGGATGATTTTTTTGAACTATCCCTTGCCTCCGACCTCACCCACGAATACACAGTAGCTTGGATCGATTGCCTGGCTTCAGGAAAAAAATTGGGCCGTGGGATTTTTTTCAGGGGGAATCATGCCGTAGGGGAACAAGTAAGGACACAAGTAAGGGCAATTCATGAATTGCCCTTACGTCTACCCTTACGTTTGCCCTTACCTAACATGCCCTCTCTGCTCTTAAACCACTTTACACTTAAGGCAATGAATTCTGTCTGGTACTCTTTAAAAAAGAAACAGCAGGGTGTTCACACTGTTCCGTATGATTCCTTTTTTTATCCCTTGGATCGCCTCCACCATTGGAATCGTTTGTACGGCAAAAAAGGTTTTCTCCAATATCAATGTGTCATTCCTTTTGGAGACCATCAAAACACAATCAAGAAAATGCTCGCCCAAATTGCACAAACGGGGTTGGGTTCTTTTTTAAGTGTCCTTAAAATTTTTGGCGACAAACCATCACCCGGGATACTTTCTTTTCCCCGACCCGGGGTCACTCTCGCCCTGGATTTTCCTATTCATGGCCAAAAGATTTTTAAATTGCTAGACGGGCTTGATATCTTGGTGATCCAAGCCGGAGGAAAGGTTTATCCGGCCAAGGATGCCCGAATGTCGGCCAAGAATTTTCAAGATTTTTATCCACAGTGGAAGGAATTTTCGAATTTCATCGATCCAAAATTTTCTTCCAGTTTTTGGAGAAGGGTTACAAAATAAAGGAAATACCATGAAAAAAATCCTCATCATTGGCGCCACTTCAAGCATAGCCCAAGAAACGGCCAAAATTTTTGCCACTTCCGGAGCTGCGCTATTTCTGGTGGCACGCAACCAGGAAAAAATGGACATCCTGGCCAAGGACTTGGTCATCCGTGGGGCTACTCAAGTGGAAACAGCTCTTTTTGATGCAACCAAAATGGGAAATGAGGAAATGTTTTTAAAAAAAATAATCCAAACCTTTGGGGATTTTGATGGGGTGCTGATGGCCCACGGTTTTTTACCTAATCAAACAGAATGCGAACGAAGTGTCGAAAAAACTCTGGAAACATTCCAAATAAACGCCCTCAGTTTCATTTCTTTGTTGACGGTATTGGGAAATTATTTTGGCGAACGACAAAAAGGGTTCATGGCCATTATCACTTCTGTCGCCGGTGACCGGGGAAGACAAAGTAATTATGTGTATGCTGCTGCTAAATCTGCGGTGCATGTGTTTCTTCAAGGGATGCGTCAACGTCTTTTCAAAAAAGGGGTGCATCTGTTGACGATTAAACCGGGTTATGTCGACACTCCCATGACAGTGGGCATGAAGAAAAATTTTCTTTTTGCTTCTCCTCAAAAAATTGCCCGTGGCATTGTTAAAGCCATTGAAAAACGAAAAGACATTGTTTATCTGCCCTGGTTTTGGAGATGGATCATGCTTATGGTGCGAAATATTCCGGAAGGAAAATTCAAGAAGCTATCGTTGTAGTTGTCTAGAATTGCTTAAGATTCCTCCATCTTTTCAGTCAAAAAGATGACGAATACGACCTTTTCTGCCCATCCTCTTAATTTATTTAAAAATCAAAAGCTTAACTCAGTATTCGAAAAAAACTGCCATCCTTTTGTCCATCTGTTTCTTTTTAACTCACTCTCATTTATCGCTAACAACATGATTTCACTTATTTTCAAGAGAGCTGTTTTTGGCAGGTTTATTGCTTGGTAGAAGGGTGCTCTGACTAAAAAATATTTTTTTATGAATTAAAGGGGGAAGTAAATTATGCAAAAATTTATCTATTTCATTCTTGGTATCATTTTAATTGTGGGTAGTACTTCCTGCTCGGGTGAGGACGGCAATGATAGCAGCAGCGCCACGGGCAATGTGAGTGTTCAAGCCACCGTTACGGTGCCCAGTTCCAGTATCTCCTCGCCCATGCGTGGACTGATGAAAGCCGCAGGAGTAAAAGCCGCCATTACCGAAGTGGCAGCTGGAGGGGTGACTTGCCACGCTGAAGATTTAAGTGGCACCACCATCGGTAACGAAGTAACGGCCGATAGCAATGGTGTGTGCACCGTAACAGGTCTGACTGCCGCCCAATATAGCGCACGCATCATCATTGTGGCTGATTCACCCACCATGTCCCCTGTTGAAACCTTGATTATTCCCACAACCACCCAACAAGCGGCGGTCACCGCAGGGGGCACTCCTGATCCTGTTGAAGTCAATACAATCACCACCATCGCCACGGCGGCCACCATCGTCGGATGCGATGGAACCTTGGTAGGATGCGAAGATACTATTGATATGGACAGCGCCTTTGATGCCAGCATTGCTTACTTTGATGATGTTGCCGATGACACGGCCGCCACAGACACTGCGGGGGGATACACAGCCGCCTTGGTTGAAGCAGCGGCCGACTATACCTCTAGCAGCACAGCCACCGAAAGTACCGTGGATGCCCTTGTAGCTGCCATGGCCGATGATGATGCCACCGCCCTTGAAGCCGTTGTAGGAACAGCGGTGACTGATGCAAGCATTGCCACTGGGGATGTAACCGAAACTTCCTCCAGCACCATCAACACTTACATCACCAGTTACTGCACCCTTGATGAAGATGGTGCTTCCCCTTGGCAGGACACCTTGGATGATGCCACTGCAGCCGGAGTGACACCCGACCTCCTCGCCTTGGTGGGACCTTTCCAGGAACTAACCTCCACCGAAATGACTGCGGGCACCTACCCGACCACCGTGTGGCGCAATTATGCCAGGGACTTTTTGGGTGGGGCTGCTGGAGGTTTAGAGGAGAATCCTTTTAGTGCCTTTGGCCATCCAGAAGCCAGACGATCCTTTATAGGATATGTGCGTAACGGCGGCGGATTGGACCCGGATAATATTGGGCGGGGTGCTGCTGCCGTCATGGCCACGCTTCCCCGGAATGAGACAACCGGAGAATATGAACTAGACGATTATGATGCCGATTATCTAGGCCCAACCGCTGCCTATGATATTATTTCCCGTATTCGCGATGCCGGTAGCTTGGGCAATTTTAATCCTGCCACCCTCATGGACAATTTCAAGGATTTGCTACGTGAGAACACAGCCTCATGCGCCTATGGCGGTTGCGGCGATTTCGTCACGCAGTTTGTCAATAACGCCCCTGGCGGAAATTTTGATCCCACTCAAACAACGGGTTTTTTTAAATGTCGCCCCGGTGACAGCAGTTGCACCTGCGATGATGATGATGATTGTTTTCCAGGGGATACCTGCGACACAGGCTCAACAGAGAGCAGCAATACCTGCGTGGCCGGATCACTCTTCATGACACTTTCTTGCGATGACGATGATGATTGCGACGATTTGACAACCTGTACGGGTTCTTACAACGGTTTCGGCGAACGGCATTGTACGTATCGGCAACTGGTGGCTCCGGGGATGTTCACCGCGGCTTCAGGGGGAACCGTGGGAGTTTTTGGGAATGCGGTTTTCTCAGGATATACGGTTCATGATGCCCCTGCCAATGGAGCACAAGGAGGGTTCTGTAGCGATTTGGTATCTTGTGGGACGGGCTCTACATGTATCAATGGAACATGTCGGCCAGATGATATGTGCATGCCTCCTCTCATGGAATGCTCCTCTGATAGTGATTGTTGTTCAGAAACCTGTTTAAATACGGATGCCGGGCAAAGATGCGCCCAATTGAGTAATACCCAAGCTGAATCCTTTTTTGGCACCGGAGCTGGAACAGCGCTTTTTGGAAGTAAAAACTTGGGTGACAATTGTAATTATCCCATTGAATGTACCCCCAACATCTGTGCCACCACTTGCGAAAATGGTGTTTGTAGTCAAACATGTCAACCCTCTCCCGAATCCTTTCAATTCTTCACCAATACAATAGATCAAGCCGATGAAGGTAGGGCCTGTGAAAAACCAAGCGACTGCAAACCATGCCTTGATTGCAATCCCTCTACCTTGACATGTACACCTACAATCCTCACAGGCTGCGAAAGTTTCACTGGGGGATTTACAGGCGGCCCTGGGATAGGAAGCGGAGGAACCGAAACTGGAACTGGAACTGGAACTGGAACTGGAACTGGAACTGGAACTGGAACTGGAACTGGAACTGGAACTGGAACTGGAACTGGAACTGGAACTGGAACTGCTGAGACCGGAACTGGAACTGGTTTTGATGGGGCCCTTAATGGCACGTGGACAATTACAGAGAAGAATTTTTCCTGCGGACCAGCTCTTCCCGTTGTTACAGCCACACTCACACTGACACAAAATATAACTACGGGAGTCTATCAATCGACCCCTGCCGGGTTGTCATTTACCTATGGTACTGGTTTATGCACCGGGCTTACCATCACCCCTGAATTCGGAAACCCCGAATTTTGCTCTTGTACTGTCGGAATCTCAGGCGATGGGGACCCAACAGTGACCATTAACTTCTGTAACGATAGCGTCACCGTGACGGCAGGCCTCTGCGGAGGGGCAACGATTGAAAGAAATGGTACATAAGGGAAATTCTATCACATAAAATCCTCGGCATTCATGTGCCGCATTCGCCCCGGGCCTTCATTACAATGAAGTCCCGGTTTTGTTTGTTCGATCAATGGTTTTTAGAAAAACTTAATGAATCGCTACCAAGGGATTGATAACCTTCAAAGAAGGGATACGATTAAAATCATGATCACACGTCCATAGGGTACGCACATTGTTTTGCAGGCAAATCGCCGCAATTTTGGCATCGTGTATTTGAGGGCCGGTGATTTTGGAAGATTCAATCAGCTCTCGGAAACCAACCCAGTATTCGGCATCTTCTCCAATCAAGTGAAGGTTTGGGCTCTGCAACAAATAATCCAATTGGAGACAAGCTTCTTTCAACGGGGTCGATGGCTTATAAATTCGAGGATGCGTGACAACCGTCAGAAACTCATAAAGACAGGGCCAAGGGATTGCCCAGCTCGCCCCACTTTCAGCCAATGAAGTAATGCAGGCATCCGCTTGGACATAAAAGGGAGAATCCACACGATTGGCATAAACTAATATATTGGTGTCAACCGCTATCATCCACCACGCCCTTCATAAATAAGGGAACGTATCTGTTCCCAATCTCCTTCACGAATACCTTCCTGTAATCCTTTTCCCTTAAAAGCACATTTTTTCAATTTAAACTTCTTTGGAGAACGGGAAATGTTCAAAAACTGCCGAAGCGCAGATTCAACAAGCTCTTTGAACGTCTTGTTGTTTTTTTGCGCGTAGCGCCTGGCCTCATTAAAAAGCGGATTAGATATATCAATGGTTGTTTTCATACCATATACCCATATCATAAAACCCATAAATATGGCAATAATTTTTAAAACCACTCATCCAGCTGATTTCCACCCCCATTTAAAAACCCGTTAAACAAATCAAATGAATCAAACGGGCCTGCCCTGTAATGGATGTCGTTCTGTAAATTACAATCGTTGACGTAAACCCGGCTTGGGTTTCCAAAAGCCACTCCCGGCCAGATATCGATAACATTGTTGGAAAGAGTAATAGTGGTGCCACTGGTGTCATCACAAAGAATCCCCGTGCGCTGACCGGAAGGCAGGGCATTCACAATGACATTGCCATCAAAAGTACCCGTTACATGCCAAAGCCGGATGGCTGTGGAAACATTGTCCCCATCAACCGGCTCCATTTCATTGTTATACAAATAAAGCACAGCGTCTTCTGCATCGATGACCGTTGTATGGGAAAAATTGGAGGCGTTGACAAGACTGTTGGCTAAAGTCAATTCCCCTTCAACAACCCAAACGGCAGTAATACTGGTTGGAGCATTCTGTGTGGCAACAATAGAAAACCCATCCAAAAGAGTTCCCGTAGCCGTTTGGTCGGCCAAAACGAGAGTGGATAAGACATTTGTTCCAAGAAGGGTTGCAGAAAAACTCCGGCTTCCAAACCCGGCATCATAGCCCCCATACAATTTTAAACCGGATGGGACATAAAAAGGCTCATCGTCATAAATATAATTGCCACTCTCAATATAAACATCTTTGCCTGTAGCTTTCGCCAACTGTGCCCCTTTTTCAATGGACACTACAGGATTGTTGAGACTGCCATCGTTATTGTCATCGCCGTTATCATGGCTAACAAAAACGGCTTTGGCCACACGTCCATCCACACCATCGCAATCATTATCGACACCACTGACATCGGGCAGGTCAGTCCATCCAATATTACGGTTGGCATTATTATCGGCACAATCACAACGTGTGCCTGCAGCATAACCATCCCCATCGGCATCAAGTTCGTTACCGACAGTGACATCAATAAGGCAATTATCACGATCAGCGGGGCGCCCTCCCTGCCCCAACCAATCAAGCAGACCATCCCCATCGCTATCCACATTTAAAGGATTGGAACCCACACGTAATTCATCCACGTCAAGAACTCCATCCCCATCATCATCATTGTCACAAGCATCGCCCAACCCATCCCCATCCGTATCGGCATTGGTTGGTTCCGCCTGCTCATCACACAAGTCAGCATTATCCCCAACGCCATCCCCATCGGCATCCAAGCTTTCCGTGGCATCCACGGGAAAAGCATCGGCACCGTCAAGAACACCGTCATCATCCGAATCGGCATCCAACACAAAAGCTCCACGGGCCACTTCCGCACCATCGTTTAACCCGTCATCATCCGTGTCAGAATCAAAGGGATCAGCATCAAACCGCACCTCATCCGAATCATTTAATCCATCCCCGTCATCATCATTGTCACAAACATCGCCCTGCCCATCCAGATCAAGATCGGTTTGATCTGCAGAACCCTTGCTTAAAGGGCAATTATCAAAGCCATCGGCCACCCCATCATCGTCACTATCCGCCTTTAAGGGATCGGTTCCCAAATCCGGTTCAGCGATATCCAGAAGACCGTCGGCATCGTCATCACTATCGGCATTGTTCCCCACACCATCACCGTCCGTATCAAGTGATTCACTCACATCAAAGGGGAAGGCATCCTGGCCATCGGGAGTACAATCGTGATCGACATCCCCGTTAAAAGGATGAACCGAACGATCAAGCTCATCCAAATTATCCAGATTGTCGCCATCGGCATCAAAACCACCGCAATCAATATTTTCAAGGGGAACAAGAACAAGTTGGGATTTACTTAAAATAGTGGTGATTTTAGCCTTGCACAAAAGCATCCATTTACGTCCTTGGGTTAAAGAGTTGTCGGGATTCAAACTAAGGGTGGGACATGAAGCAAAATCCGTCGATAAGCTGACTGATTCGGGAAGATTTTGTTCCCCCAAAACCGTGGGGCCCGCCTTCAGCCCGTCAAACATATCAGCCCGATAATAAATTTTCAATGTCACATCATATTCCTGACCCTTATTAAAAGCATCGGCTGTCAAAGAATAATTGCCACGGATGGTTGGCTTTGTATCCCTTTCCTTCATAAGGACCGTGCTGGTTCCATCCGGATGAGAGTCGGTCACAACCGCAGACACTTTTAAGGCATCCCCACTGACCGCATCCACAGCTTCGGGAAAATCAAATTGAAAAGCCGTTCTTACCGCATCGCCGCTAGGGCCCCCATCTCCTCCACCGCAAGCAAAGAGAGTCAATGAAATCAGTGTAAAGACAAATAGGTTTTTTGAAAACATATTAACTCCCGTATAGGGGCGGGCAACGCAACCGCCCCAACGTATGGGCGCCGCTTTCCCTGCCGGCGTGTGGGGCGCGCCTACGGAATTCGTACGGGCGCTGCTTGCTGCGCCCTTCCCTGTGGGGCGCGCCAAGGGGCGCCCCTACGGATCCTGTGCAACGGCACTGACCACTTCACTTGTTGAATAATTGTCAAAATCATTTTTTGAATTCCAAACGGGGTGCCAAAAAAACTGTCCGACACTTGTCATCATGCGAGTTTCCCCCTCATCGACCAAATCTCCACCGGATACAAAATTCCATCCCGGCTGCATCTTGTCCGCATAGAAACTGGCTTGTATGGTTGATGATTCCCCCGTATTTTCATCGGTCACACGAAAACGGTGAATACCCAATTCAACCCGTGGCAAATCAAAATAAAACAAACCTTCATCAGAGGAAGTGTCTACATAAGCAACATGGGTGGATCGGTTTACCCATACTTCCAAGGCATCCCCTTCATCATCAATTTCATGAATGCGCAGACGAGAATTTGGCTCGCCAAAAATACCCAGTCTGGTCTTGGCATGGCGCACCAGGCCTTTGTCAGCCACATTGGTGAAAATGGGAACTGCATCCATGGCCAACTGCACTTGGGTAAGCTTGGCACCTTCAATGGCCACACCTTCTTTTTTGGCACGGCGAATCACCACACCATTGGCATTAAAAGCTTCCACTAAAATAGTGCGGCTTTTCCCCACAGGAATACCCAAAACACGGGCCCGCCTGGTCTTAGTTGAAAAACGTTTGATGAATTTTTTCCCCAGATCAGGGCCCGTCACTGTTATTTCGTAGTAAATAATTTTTCCGTGATTGATGTTGGGATTAAAAGACTGTGTATTACTGACAACCAGGGCCAGATTATCCGAAATGAATTCTATCTTTCCTTCTTCGCCTCCACCGCAATGGAGTTGAAAAAAGAAAAGGGAAGAAAATAAAAAAGATAATAAAAATTTTCTATAGTTCATTTCAAAATTGTCACCCTTCGACAAGCTCAGGGTGTCCAGACTTGGACATGGTGTCCGCCAGAGAACGGATCAGCCTCCGGCTGAAGCCCCGTCCCGCAAACGGGACCCCGCTACGCGGTGGTCGAACCATTAAAATCCAATATCCACCCCACCCTCATCGGATGAAGAAGAACTTCCATCCCCGCTTCCATCATTTAAAAGAGTCCCCACCGTAACCCCCACGGCCCCTCCAATAAGCACACCTAAAAGAGAATAAAAAACCGGCGACTTTGAAAAAGGCCTCACACGTCGCATCACGCGTATATCCCCCGTATCGGGCTCCAGATATTTTTGGGGGTCAAGCAGCACATTGGACCTTCCTTGTTCCTTAACCTGGGCCACAATTTTTCCGACAGCGACCTCTTCATTTTTCAGGATGTTTTCGGCAGGGACATCAATGGGGTTATGGGAAGCCTGCAAACCCGTATCAATGGTGCGTACAACCACATGGGTTTTTCCGGCTTTTGTTTCCGTGGTCACCAGAACAACTTTATCAACCTTCAAGGCATCCCCCACCTGGGAAGCTGTTTTCACGGCTTCCTGCAGCCCCTCGGGCGTCGAACGCGGAGCGCCCATTTTAAATTGGGCCTTTTCACTTTGCGGTTGCCAGCGCAATTTGCGATTCACAATTTGGGTGGTACTGGCCGTAATATAAACGGGTTCGTGAACAGACAGATAATGATTGGCCTCAAGCGATAAGAGATAATTTCCTTCGGGCAGATGATTCAGGGTCAGGGGGGTGACTCCCTTGCGGATGCCATTTAAATAAACTCCCACGGCAGGAGGATCCGTCCTGATTTCCAAGCCCCCGCTCTGCCTTTCCAAAACCTCCCGCCTCACCTGATTAAACACCTGACGTGTTTGACCCGCCAAGGGAAGCCCTTCCATGGTCAGAGAGGGGTCCACTTTCAAAACCTGATTAAACACTTCTTTTGATTCAGTCATTCTTTTGGTTTCCTGAAAAACAACGGCTTTGGTCAAAAGGGCATCCACCAAAAGATCGCCCTTTTCTTTTTCAAGTTTAAGGAATGCAATGGCTTGATTGACAGAAACTTCGGCATCGCCATATTCACGGTTAAACCAGTGCTGCTTGGCTCGCGCCAAATGGCGTTCGGCTGTAGAGGGTAAAGTCATCTCACTTTTAAGAGAACCAAGATGATAGTTAAGAATGGTATTCACCCTGTTTGAATCAAGAACATGGAAGGAACTGTTTTGCTGCAAGTCGTTCCGCATGGTCGTTGCTGTCTTTTCGACAAGATCCAGATCAGCAGCAGAGCGTGGAAGCG